>WNGB01009686.1_pt1 | contig 13459 bp, 12 predicted proteins | sample 5400681 | NCBI WGS metagenome assembly WNGB01 (sample SAMN13153367, study PRJNA577476) | soil metagenome | isolation source: 115 cm soil or saprolite under grassland replicate 2 | place: USA:California | collected 2016-06-15 | reverse complement strand
TCGCGGGCGCCGCGCGCGAGCAGCAGCGCGGATCGCGTGTCGCGCATGCCCTCCCACGGCAGCGACGCCAGCTCGACGGCGTCCTCCGGGAAGCGCAGCACGTAGCTGATCGGGCTGCGTTCATTGAGAGCGCTGTTGCGCGCCGTGCTAAGCGCGATTTCGCCCTTGCGGTCATCTATCAGCGCGGCGTAAATCCTCTTGCCAACCGCCCGGTGCGCGTCGGCCAGCACGCGCCCGTTTTTCCACAGGCCGTGCCGATCGAGAATCGCCTGCTCTTGCGCACTAAACTGCGGGCCACCAGTCGGATGGTCGGGGTGCTGGGCCGCGTCCAGCGCCTTGATCACCAGGGGCAGCTCGGCCAGGGGATAGGGGATGGTGAACTGGCTGGTTGTCTCGCCGCCGATCCAGCTTTTCCAGGCAATCCTCGCGCCGCTCCGATCTGCGGTTGGCTCGAACTCGAGCGTCACCTGGAGCGGGTTTGCCGGCGGCGCTGGCGGTGGCTCGATGGGTGGTGACGTTGGCGCGGGTTGGGTCGGGGCCGGGTCGGGTACGGCAAGCTCCGCCAGCTGTGTCTCGAGCTTACGGATTTCCTTTGTGATATCGTCGATCTCAATCAGGATATCCGGGTCGGTATTGATGCCTTTGCGGGCCTGCTGTAGTTGGAGCAAGTACAGCCGCTGCTTTTTGTTTTGTATCAGGTTCTTAACAGCTTCGCGCTCGTTGAACTCCATCGAGCTTTCTCCTGTGCTATCGGGCTTCTGGTATGAGATATGCGCCTGCGGCATGCGCAGCGCTCAACAGCCACTGGAAGGGAATCGAGGGAAAACCACAATCTTCAGGTGGTATGGACCATTGTATGCCACTCAATCAGGAGCTGTCAACAGAGCTATGCTTCGATGAAGATAGCCCGGCGGACGGAGAGCATGCTATAATGCCCGTATCGCTCGCTCATCTGAAAGAGAGGCCGGCCATGCTCGACCAGCTCGATCTCGATCGCGCGATCGACAAGCGCGAGTACAAGGAGCGCCTGCGCGGCCTACAGGCGCGGCTGTACGACATGGAGCAGGCGCTGTTCGAGGCGCGCGTGCCGGCGCTGATTGTGTTCGAGGGCTGGGCCGGCACGTCGAAAGTTGGCACGATCAGCCTGCTGACCAGCCGGCTCGACCCGCGCGGCCTGCGCGTCCACCCGATCACGCCGCCGCGGACGTTCGAGACCATGTACCCCTGGCTCTACCGCTTCTGGCGCAAGATCCCCAGCTATGGCCAGCTGGCGATCTTCGACCGCTCGTGGTACCGCCAGGTGCTGGCCGAGCGCACCGAGGGCAAGCGCTCGGCGGCGGAGTGGCGCGGCCGCTGCGAGGATATCACCTCGTTCGAGCGCCAGCTCGCCGACGACGGCGCGGTGATCGTCAAGTTCTGGCTGCACATCTCCAAAAAGGAGCAGGCGCGCCGCTTTCGCAAACTCCAGGCCGACCCGATCACCGCCTGGCAGGTCACCGACGAGGACCGCTGGCAGCACCGGCACTACCGCCGCGTGTACGAGGCCGTCGAGGATATGCTGGCGCGCACCGACACGCCCTATGCACCCTGGGTCATGCTGCCGGCGACCGACAAGCGCTACGCCGGCGTGGCGGCGTTCGAGTCGATCGTGGCGACGCTGGAGGCCCGGCTGGGCAACGTGGAGCCGCTGCGCGCCGACGATAGCGAGGATGCCTTCGACGACAGCGGCGCCTCGTTCCGGCGGGGTCTGGCCGCGGTCCAGGCCGAAGATACACAGCGCGCGGGCGAGACGCGCGGCAACGGGCGAGCGCTTGCGGCAGCGCGCCAGCCGGCGCCGCGTGCGCTGCCGCAGATCGCGACGCCGGGGATCCTGAGCCGCGCCGCCCTCGGGCTCAAGCTCGACCAGAAGACCTACGAGCGCGATCTGGCCGAGCTGCAGGCCAAGATCCATCTGCTGGGCTTCGAGATGTACCTCCAGAAGCGCCCGGTGGTGCTGGTGTTCGAGGGCTGGGACGCGGCCGGCAAGGGCGGCGCGATCAAGCGGCTCACCGAGAAGCTCGACCCGCGCGGCTACGTCGTCCACGCGATCGCGGCGCCGGCCGGCGACGACAAGTCGCACCACTACCTCTACCGCTTCTGGCGCCGGCTGCCGCCGCGCGGCAACCTGGCGATCTTCGATCGCTCGTGGTACGGCCGCGTGCTGGTCGAGCGGGTCGAGGGGTTCGCCCGCGACGACGAGTGGCAGCGCGCCTACGCCGAGATCGACGAGTTCGAGCGCCAGCTGGTCGAGTTTGGCACGATCGTCTGCAAGTTCTGGCTGCACATCGGCCCCGAGGAGCAGCTGCGCCGCTTCGAGGAGCGCCAGGGCGTGCGGCACAAGGCCTGGAAGCTGACCGACGAGGACTGGCGCAATCGCGAGAAGTGGCCGCAGTACGAGCAGGCCGTCGATGAGATGCTGCTCCGCACGTCGACGCCGGCCGCGCCCTGGACGGTGGTCGAGTCGGAGGACAAGCGCTTCGCGCGGATCAAGGTGCTGCGGACCGTGGTGCGGCGGCTGGAGGATGCGCTGGGGCGCGTCAAGCTATGAGTGGGAAGTCCTTTAACTCTTAACTCTTAACTTTGAACTCTTAACTATCGAGGGGGCGATGACGAAGCTGACGTTCGTCTCGATCGCCGGCCTGACGCTGCTGCTGGCGGTGCTGCTCGGCTGCGGCACGCTCGGGCTGGCGGTGCGCTCGGGCGTGATGCGCGAGCAGCTGGTCTGGTTTCCGCCGAACGCACGCTACCAGGTGATCGTGCGGATCGGCAGCGACGATCTGCCGTGGGCGTCCTCGTCGAACCGCGCGGCGATCAATCTGTGGGTCCACGGCCGCGGGACGAAATGGCACATCGTCAACATCGTGCACGTGCCGCTGGGACGGCCGGCCGAGCAACGTAGAACCTGAGCAGTTGGAAGGTTTGAACGTTTGAACGTTGGAAGGTTAAGACATGTCAACGTTCGAACGTTCTAACTTTCCAACCTTCTAACGGATCAGGGGGAGTTATGCGCCTCACCGAAGATAAAGTCCGCTGTATCGCCGAGCGTCTGCACGATGACCTCGACCAGCGCGGGCTGCTGGCCTACAAGGATGCCCCCGGCAGCAAGCCCGGCACGGGCCGCGCGGCGCGGGTCAAGGCGATCTACGACTTTATCGTCGACGACCTGCGCCGGGAGGAGGAGATCGACGCCGAGGTCGAGCGCATTCTATCGACCTACTCGCGCGAGCTGCGCGGCACCGAGCGCGACGTGCTGTTCCGCAAGCACAAGGAGGAGGTTGCGCGCAAGCGCGGCTACATTCTGTAGAGCGCCGGTCACCTATTCGTCGGGGAGACAACCATCAGACCTATTTGAACCACGAAGGGCACGAAGAGCACGAACACGACGTACAATGCTCCTTCATGTTCTTCGGGCAACATGACAATCTGTGGTGGGCGCGGAGCAAGAACTGGTAGTACATCCCATTGCACAACTGTAGTAGATTAGGGCGATGCCTCTATCAGGCTGAGGGCCTTCAGCCCCTCCTCCTTGATCGAGTCTAGCACGGCACGCTTCATGGTGGTAAATGCCGACGAGGTGACGACATCAAGGCTGCGCGGGTGCGGCAAGTTCACGTCCAGCGTTTGTTTGATGCGCCCTGGCCGTGCGGTCATGATATACACGCGCTGGCTGAGGAAGATAGCCTCGTCGATATCGTGGGTGATAAAGATGATCGTCTTCGGGGTGCGCTGCCATAAACTGACGAGCAACTCCTGCATGATGATGCGCGTCTGGGCGTCCAGCGCCCCGAAAGGCTCGTCCATCAACAGCACGTCCGGATCGTTGGCGAGCGCCCGCGCGATCGCAACGCGCTGCATCATACCGCCGGACAGCTCTTTCGGATAATGGTGCTCGAAACCAGCGAGCCCGACCATCTCGATATACTCGCGCGCGACCCTTGCCCGCTGCGCGGCAGCTATCGCTTTCAGCCGCGAGCCGAATTCGACGTTTCCCTGCACTGTCAGCCAGGGAAAGAGCGTATACGACTGAAAGACCATGCCGCGGTCGGCGCCGGGGCCGTCGATGCGCCGCCCGTTGAGCAAGACCTGGCCCGACGACGGCTCGACCAAGCCGGCGACAATACGCAACAGGGTCGACTTCCCGCAACCGCTAGGGCCGACAATGCTGACGAACTCACGGTCGGCGACCTCCAGCGAGAGATCGTCGACCGCGATCACTTCAGCGCCGCGCCGGGTGCGGAACTTCATCGTGATATCGGCGATTTTGAGTTTCGTCGGTTGCATACATCACCGAATGCGCGGCGACCACGGCAGGACAACGCGATGAAGCCATTTGAAGATGATGTCGCTCAGAAAGCCGAGCAGGCCGATCGTCACCAGGCCGACAAAGATCCTATCGGTGCGCAGCCCGCGCTGCGATTCGAGGATCATGATGCCGAGGCCCTTCTCAGCCGCCACGAGCTCGGCGACGATCAAGTAGGTCCAGGCCCAGCCGATCGTGATGCGTAGGTTGTCCATCACTCCTGGCAAGGTCGCCGGGATGAGCACATGCGTCACCACGCGGAGGCGCGACGTGCCGAGGGTGTAGGCGCTGTCGATCAAATCTTTCGGCACATGCGCGGCGACGTCGGCGACCATCAAGATCAGCTGGAAGAAGGTGCCGATGAAGATGACAGCTACCTTCTCCTCGAAGCCCAGGCCGATGTACAAGATCAGCAGCGGAATCATGGCGCTGACCGGCAGGTAGCGGACGAAGTTCACGACCGGCTCGAACAGGGCTTCGAAGAACTTGAAGCTGCCCATCAAAATGCCGAGCGGCACCGCCAGGACGGCGGCGAGCGCCCAGCCGGTGATAATGACGGAGATGCTCGCCCAGGCGTTCTCGATCAGCGAGCCGTCGACTATCATTCGCACCGCGCTGCCCAGCACCTCCGTCGGCGTCGGCAAGAAGTATGCGGGCTGGACGAACCCGCCGTAGCTCAGCAACGCCCATAGGCCGAAGATCAGCCCGACGCTACCGATCGCGATTATCGCGTAGTGCGAGCGCGGGATCGGCGTCTGGGGTCTCAGGCCGTTTCGCAGAAAGGTTCTGCCACGAGTGGCAAGCGAAAGCTGGCTCATGGCTGGCCTATTTCTCTAGAAACGAGCCATCCACCAGCTCTTCAGCTTTGAGCGGCGTGGTAATCTGGCCCTGCTTCGTCCAGAGGTCGATCGCAAACTTGGTGGTGCCGATGGCCGTGCCGGAGCCGCTGCCGCCGAAGAACTCCAGGTTGCGCGCCTTGTCAAACAGCTTGGCGCCCGCCAGGTCGGCCTTGATGTCGTCCGGCTTCTCGTAGAAGCCGCCCAGCCCCTTCTGCATAATCGCCGCCGCGTCATCCGGGTTGCTCTTATGATACTCGATGGCCTTATTCCAGGCGCGCGACAGCCTGGTGCCAACCCCCGCGTTCGCCCCGAGCACGTCCCGGCGCAGAAGCAGCGTGTCGACGATCAGGCCCGGTGTATCTTTGGAGGTGGTCAGGATCGCCAGGTTCGGGTCCTTCGCGGCCTTTGAAAGATGAGGCTCCCAGGTCACGCCGGCATCCACCTGCCCGGCTGCCAGTGCGGCCGGCACGTCGCCCTGCTTCATCTTCACAAGGCTGACGTCGGCGTCGGAGAGGCCGTTCTGCTGCAGCACATAGTCGAGGAAGAAGTGGGAGACACTGCCGACATTCACTCCGATCTGCTTGCCCTTCAGGTCCTTCACCGACGCAATATTCAGCGCCTTGCGCACAAGAATGCCGTCGCCGCCGGATGACTCGTCAAGCCCCAGGATGGCGACGAACGGAGTCTCCGATCGCCAGTACAGCGTCATGGTGTCAAGCGTCGTGACCAGGCCGTCGAGCTGCTTGCCGCTAAGGGCGGCGAAACGATCTTTCGGATCTTCGACCTTCACCAGCTCGATCTCCAGGCCCTCGTCCTTGAAGTAGCCTTTGTCGCGGGCGATGAACAGCGGGCCGTACCCAACCCACACCGAGTAGCCGATCTTCAGCTTTACCGGCTGTGCGCCGCTCGGCTGCGATGTTTGTGCGCCGCTCGTCTCCGACGTTCGTGCGCCGCATGCGGACAACAGCAGCGCGGCGATCAGCACGAACACCCCCAGGTTGAACTGTCTGAGGTTCATCTTCTCCTCCTGTAGCAATGAACGGGAGACATTGAATCGGCTATGGCCCGGGGTCGGGCTATTGATACCCACCACCCGCCTGCAGTTGAGGCGTCCGCTTCACTGCTTGCCGCCGCCCATAGCATGTCGATGAAAAGCGAGCTTTCTCAGGATGAGGTGAGTATACCACGACAGGACCGTTGCAGTGTGTCACTGCCCCTGTTGCCGGCGCGTGCGGCGGGTGACCGCGTCGAGCGAAATGAACTCGTAGACCAGGTTCGCCGCCAGCAGCGCGGTGACATTGGCCGGGTCGTAGGGCGGCATGACCTCGACCAGGTCGTAGCCGACGAAATCAACGCCGACCAGCCCGCGGATCAGCTCCAGGCACTGCGTGCCGGTGAATCCGCCGACCTCCGGCGTGCCGGTCCCCGGCGCATAGGCCGGGTCGACGAAGTCGATATCGAAGCTGAGATAGGCCGGCCCGTCGCCGACGCGCTCGCGTACCCGCCGGACGGCCTCCACCATACCAATCCCGTGCAATTCCGGACCGCTAATCATCTGAAATCCAAGCCTCGCGGGTATCGCCTGGTCTTCAGGGCTGTAGAGCGAGCCGCGCAGCCCTACCTGACTGGAGCGGGCGACGTCGATCAGCCGCTCCTCGACCGCACGGCGAAACGGTGTCCCGTGGGTATCCTTGCCGCCGAAGTAGCCGTGCCACAGATCGCTGTGCGAGTCGAAGTGTACCAGCGCCAGCGGCCCGTGGACGCCCGCCGCGGCCCGCAGCAGCGGCCAGGAGATTGAGTGGTCGCCGCCGAGAAAGATCGGGGTCACACCGCTCTGGAAGACCGCCGCCGCGCCTTCGGTGATGCGCGCATGTGACTCGGGCAGATAGCCAGGGACCACGGGCAGATCGCCGTAGTCCACGCCGGAGCACACAGCGAAAATATCGATGTCCAGGGCCGGGTTATAGGGGCGCAGCAGCATCGACTGGCTGCGAATACCCTCTGGCCCGAAACGGGCGCCGACTCGGAACGTGCCGCCGGTGTCGAATGGCACGCCGACTACGGCGAAATCGACGCCACTCAAGTCGGTCACGTTCGGGAGGCGCATAAAAGTGCGAATGCCCTCGAACCGCGGGTAGCTCATCGCATCGAGGGGCCGGTAACGGGGGTTCTGGGCCATAGCTCGTCCTTCCAGGCAATTTGAGGTCAGATACCCACAGCTGAAGCAGGTGGGCTTGTCTCTGGCGCGACTGCCGGAGCTGCCTCCAAGACAATAGGCTGTGTCGTGCCCGTCCAGATTTCCGAACCGTCGTCCGCGTGCGGATGTGCGTCAGGTCTTCCAGCGCAATCGCCCGCTTCGTGTCTTTGGCTTTCTGGATAAGCTGTTTTGCAATGCGATGGTTCGTATCCTTCTGAAACCGGCGTTGCTTGCCCGCCAGCTTCCGCAGATGCCGTTTGGCGGAAAGACTGCCACGCTGTTGCAATCGCCCGCGCAGATTGGCATACCAACGACGCTTCCGTTCGACGCGCTGACCGCTGTACCTTTCGCCATCGCTGTCAGTCGCGAGGTTGTTGATGCCCAAATCAACCCCAAGCACGCCGTCAACCGTTGGCTCATCTGGTTCAGGCACGTCGCACACGGCCAGCAGGTAGAACGCGCCCCGATGATACACCAGATCGCTTTCACCTTTTCGAGACGCCAGCAATGTACGTTGATGCTCACCCGTGCTGTAGAGAACGTACTGGCGGCCTTGCAGCGTCCAGATCGACACGGCGCTTTTGTCGGTATACCACGTCAGATTGCGGTCATCGAAGGCAACCGCGCCGTGGGGCTGGAAGGTGCGCTGGACCTTGCGGTCCAGCTTGTAGGCATCCGCGACCTTCGCGATGCAGCGCACCAGGATTTGCGCACCCAATTGGAAGGAGTCTTTGATGTTGTAGTAGACGAGCTTCTGAAGGGGAAGACGACGAAACTCACGTGCCTGCCATGCAGCAGCACTAATCGCGTCACACGCGGCATTCGCCTCGGCCAGGGTCGCCAGCAATCCCGCGTGTTGTTCAGGGGTAGGATTCAATTTGACGTGCGCGATGATTTTCATACAATATGAAGTATATCACAGATCGAACGTGTGTGCAAGCATTGGGCTAAAGCCGCCGTTCCTGAGCCTGTCGAAGGGGAAGCGAGGCACTTCCTCCCACGGCTAAAGGAGGGGTGGGTAGATGACTCTCTTCCAGCAGCTCAATAGCTCCTTGGTAGTCGCCGAGCGCGACGGCGCGGAAGTCCAGGAGGTTGAGCGCGCCCGCGCAGCCGCCGGCATCACTTTCTTGCTGGTACAACGTCAGGCTCTCCGTACCAGAGGCCGCGCCGGATGCATAGTCGTCCTGGAAATACGCGAGCCAGCCGGCGCCAAGCAGCGCCCTCGCCCGTATGGATCGCGTAGCGATGCCGGTGTCAGCCGGCTGCGCCAAGAACAGTTGGAGCCACGTGCGCCCCTCGATCAGGTGGCTGCGGAAGTGCCAGAACGGCCAGAGCGCGCCTGCCAGTCGCAGGCCGAACATAGCGCGATCGCCAGTCTCCTGGCACCAATGAAGCGCCGCCAGCATCTGGGCGACCGGCGCGTCGCGGGAGTGATCTCCGGCGCGGGTGACTACAAGCCCGGCATCGTGCTCGACCGGCAGTACTCCTTTGGCGAAAATCCGAGAGCGCTGGGACTCCGCCACCACGCCGTGGGCGATCGTCGGCGGCGTTGTGTTGGCGCTGCTGTTTGTGGCCCTCTACATCCGCTCGCGCGCCCAGTTCATCGAATTCACGGCGCCCGGCACCGTGATCAAGGTCCACTCGTCGGGCCGCAGCCTGAATGAGGTCCGCGGGCTGATCGAGACCGTCGAGTCGGCCAAGAATGCTCGCTAATTACGGATCTAATAGTTTGCGTATGTCTGATATGCATTCCATGACGGCTTTCGTGATGAATCGGACTTTAGTAGGCCAAAATATAATCCTGGCCCTGGTTCATCGCGCAAGAAGAACCAGTATGCATTCTGCATATATGAAGTGTTTTTATATTCAGTGTAAGCGGTCTGTAGGTTACTTGACTGCGTTCTTTCAGACACATTTTTTGTTGACCAGCCGAATTCGGTGACGATCGTCTTTTTTGTTGTATTGCCTCCCTCACCTTGTATATATGCGTCACGTATATACTTTAGTGTGGTTCTAATTTTTGATGCGGTGGTCTTGGTATAACCATCAATGTAGATGTGTTGACCAATGCTATCCAGCGGATACGAGCCGGTGTTCGTTTTGATGGTGTCCCATCCCGCCAGCCTTTTTCCTTGTGTATAGGTTTGCGTTAGGTAATCAGCGCCGCTACTTGCCGAGGTGATCTTTCCCATATTGTCTTGCACGCTCGTGATCCCGCCAGAAACAAACGTAGCAGTCGTTACACCCGCCGCCCGTGTATCCGTATAGACATGCGCCAACAATTGGGCAAAGTTCGATGGATAGAGATAGGTTGCAGGTTGATTGGGCTCGTTCCATACTTCCCACATGTCAATCCGACCAGCAAAATGCTGCGCTAACGTGACTGCTGCTCGTTGTGAAAACGCCTGCAAATAGGGGTTATCACCCGTACCTCCCGCAACTTCGGCGTTATTGGCCTGCCAATCTGCCAAATAGCCATTCCATGCCTCATTGGAGAGTTCACCCAACACCCTCAGGCCGCGACTACGCGCAGTATCGACGATGGTGTCATAGAGGCTGAGCGATGAGTAACCATACGTCGTGGTTTCAGTCCAATCCAGAAAACTGCCGATGCCGAGACGAAAGTTTATGCGTATCCAGCCAGCCCCCGCCTGCGCCATCAGGCTCAGTGCTTCATCATGTAATAAGATATGGCCGGTATTATCGATAACCGCCCCATATTGCAGCCCTTGATTGGCTTGCGGCACGGTGGCGGAGGGTGTCCGTTCTACCGCTGACGCAGTGAGGTTCATGGGCAACAGCCGGAACACGGCCATGAGGGGTACGAGCAGATGGTTGTACATAACGCCTCCAAAAGCGGAGTAGTATTAGCGATATGCGCCAAAGCTCAGGCGAGGGTCTGAAATGCGAAACGTGCCCGCACCAGCAGCCCGCACCTGGTCGGCCGCGGGCGGCGCAATGACGATCGGAGCATCGAAGTCCGAGTAGACCCAGGTCTGCGCCAGGATACCGTTCCCGAGGCCGGGGATGCTGCCGCGCGCGCTGAACACATCGGAGACGACGCGGTGCTCAGCCGAGAGGAACAGGTCGTAGACCGCCTGGCCGCCGACCTGCTTGTTGAAGGTTTTGTCGACTGACCAGTACTGATACTGCGTGGTCGGAATGTTCCCGACGTTGGCCGGGCCGATCCGCGTAAGCACCGCGTCGTAGTTGACCTTGAAGAACGCGTCGGCGAATGTCAGGTCGGGGTCATACCGCTCATCGCGCGACGCCGTCCAGGTCGCCTCGTCGTTCACCCGCTGGTAATGCGTGCCGTCGTAAAAGACAAACTCGACCAGCATGCCGGCGATCAGCTCCTGATCGCGGGTCGTCGCTGTGACCAGGTCGCGGCAGGCGCCGTGGACCCTGTTCCACGACTCCCACTCCGACTGGCAGACCTGCAGTGGGCGGCCGTTGAAGGTCTGGACGAAGTTATCCCGGATGGTCTTGAAGGGCGCCAGCTCCGGCAGCGTCACCCCCTGCTCCTGCGCCCGCACGGGCGCAAGGCCGCCAGCCATGAGCGCCAGCAGCAGTGTCGTCAGGGCGATGTTCAGGCATCGCATATGATCTCCTTTGCACAATCGCCGGGTCGCACAAAGCTATGGCGCGCTATGCGGGCTCCGGCGCATGGGGCTCGCCGGCACGGAAATGACATCGACATCGCTCGCTTTGACGAAACCGAAACGGTGGTTGAAGTAGATGCGGTAGTACGTGGTCTGCCCTTTGACCACGACCCGCTCGGCCTGGTCGAGTGTGGGAGCGAAGGTCGGCGCCCAGTAATAATCGCCATCGACCAGATCCGTCGCAACGTAGATCTGCCCGGCCGGCATCTCATAGATCGGCGTGATGCTCTGCGGCGTGACAGCTTGCGGATAGGCGGCCTCCTCCGGATAGGCGCGCCCATACACGGGAATTGACGCCTGGCCGGCTTTGGGGGTCACCAATATGCCTGAGCCGGGCATGGTATTGGCATGATGGCCGGGGTTGTAGAACCAAGCTTTCTGGCCGCTGAAGTAGATCGCATCCCAGTCGCCCTGACGGTCGACGCGATAGAACTTCTGGCCGGCCACGGCCTTGTTGGCCCAGTTGTTCGCGCGGGTCGGGTCTGTTTCAATATACGGGTTCGCAATGAAGGGCGCGGTCGGGCCGGGAGCAGTGCGCAGGTAGACAAATTTGAGCGGCTGGGTCGGCACGGCACGACAGTTGTCTGCCTCGGTGTCGTAGCAGTACGTCTGCGCCGGCCGGTTGTGCGCGAAGTCGGGATTGATCGTCACGATGTCGCTGCCTGGGATGCCACCCTCGATGCCAATCGGCGCGCCCAACAGCTGCATATAGTGCGCCCAGTCCCAGAACGGGCCGGGATCCCAGTGCATATCCGCCTGCTGTGCTGGCGTCGGCCCGGGGATCTCATCGTGGCCGATGACATGCGCCCGGTCGAGCGGAATGCCGTACGTGGCGGCGAGGTAGCGCACCAGCCTGGCCGACGCATGGTACATCTGCTCACTGTACCACGTTGCGCCTTCGATCGCCACCCCCTCGTGCTCCACGCCGATCGCATGGCCGTTGAAGTACCAGTTGCCGGCGTGCCAGGCGACGTTTTTGTTCCGCACCATCTGCGCGATCTGTCCGTCCTCGGCGCGAACGACATAGTGCGTGCTCACGGACGTCGACGGGCGCTGGAAGACTTGCAGCGTGGTATTGTAGTCGATCTCGGTATTGTGGATCACGATGTAGCGAATATCGAGGCCGTCGGCCGGGCGATTGGCGAGGTCAAAGTTGCCGTAGTTGGTCACGTCGGCCGGATTATTCAGCTGGTACGCAGCCAGGATATACCGACAGTCGGCGCCGGTCGGACAATCGACGGCGCGGTACTGGGTGCTGCGCAGGTGCAGCGATCGGACGGTTTCGGTATTGGGCCTGACGTTTTTTGCCGTCAGCGCCACCCGCTGGCCAGCGCTTGTCGTCCGGTCTACGCCCCGCCGGATCGTGGCGTAGACCGTATCGGCGAAGTCGAGCGCCACGGCCGCATCCTGCGAGCCGCTGTACCTGGCGACCGCGCCATACCAGTCGGCCTCGCCCGCTGGTAGAGAGCCGACGGTGTCGTGGGCATACTGCGCGAGCAGCGCCGCGCCACCGCGCAGATTCTGAGCCGAGTCGCGCTTGAGCATCTCGGGGCTGACGCCCAGCAGCCCGGCGGCGCGCTCCAGCGTATGCAGGCTCGGGTCGTTGGGATCGGGCCGGCCTGCGTGATGAGCGTCGTCGCCCTTGCCGTCAATATCCGGCGCACGATCGAGCTGAGTCAGATGCATCAGCCCATAGCCGCCGGCGAAGCTCGGCGCGCTGCCGTGATCCTCCCAGCGCGACAGGTTGTATGAGATCGCCAGCAGCACGCGCACGGGTACGCCCGACTCGCGGGCCGCCGCGGCGAAGGCGGCCTGGAGCGCGGTTGGGTCGGCGTGCGTGCCATGTGCATAGGCGGCGGTCTGCATGCCTGGGGCAGCGCCGAAGGGTGTAGCCAGGCCGAGCAGGCCACCACCTACGAACATGAGGAGCATGAGCCACCTCAAGGTTCTTCGGCTATGTACCATTTCCAAAACCTCCCGCCAGCACACCGCCCGGCGCCAGAATCACGGCGTGGTCAGTAGGAGCAGCCGACGTCTTGGCGTGAGCAACTGCCGTCCCCAACCCACGGCGCTATAGACCGTCGAGCGATCGCTGGTGGGTGTAAGGGCCCGTTCCGCAACGTGGCTCATGTCGTGATGTCCGAGTCGCATATAACTCAGCAATTAAGGAGCGCAGACAGCCAATGGGTATGTTAAGGCCGACAGAGGAAGACGACGGGGGATGCGCGTAGAGCCTCACTGTCCCTATTATACTTGTGAGGTCAATAGGATGATCCCATGATAGTATCCCAGTCGAGTGGTGGTGCCGCACATGGCTGGAACCACCTGGCCATCCCGTAGCGGAGCATGCGGTGCGCATACCAGTCGGGTACAATGGGTGAGCGTGCGTGGGCCGCGTTGGCGAAACGGCCTGCGGAGGTAA
>WNGB01019255.1_pt1 | contig 13460 bp, 10 predicted proteins | sample 5400681 | NCBI WGS metagenome assembly WNGB01 (sample SAMN13153367, study PRJNA577476) | soil metagenome | isolation source: 115 cm soil or saprolite under grassland replicate 2 | place: USA:California | collected 2016-06-15 | reverse complement strand
CTGCGCGCGCCAGACGACCGGCCCGGCGACGTAGCCGCCCGTGCCGATCACGATCGCGGGCCGCTCCGCCCGCAGCAGCTTCCCGACCTCGTGCCAGACGCGGGGAGCGATCAAGAGCCAGCGCGCGTTGCGCCACCAGGCGTGGCGGTACAGCGGCTCGATCTGCAGGAGGTGATGGCGGAACGGATGGCGCGGCAGCACCTGCGCCTCGATGCCGCGCCGGGCGCCGACCAGCACCGGCTCCGCATCCCGGTCGAGGTCGCGCAGCGCCTGGGCGAGGGCGAGCGCGGGCATGAGATGGCCGCCGGTGCCGCCACCGGCGAGCAAGACTCTCATCGGTGTTGCCATTGCGGATTGCGGAATGCGGAATGCGGATTCGACGCGCGCCCTTCCAATCCGCAATCCGGAACCCGCAATCCGCAATCAGGTGGCCTCACGCCGCTGCACCGTTCGTCCGCCGCCTCGCCCGTCCCACGCTCATCAGCACCCCGGTCGCGACGAGCGCGACGGACAGGCTCGAGCGCCCGTACGAGATGAACGGCAGGGTGAGACCCGTCGCCGGCAGCAGCGCGAGGCTCACGCCGATGTGCAGCACGGCGCTGATCCCGATGAGCGCGGTGAGCCCGCCCGCGAGCAGCTGCCCGAAGCGGTCGCCCGAGGATCGCGCGATCCGGAATCCCAGCCACACGAACGTGCCGAACAGCACGAGGATCCCGAGCAGCCCGAGGAAGCCCCACTCCTCGCCGATCGTCGAGAAGATGAAATCGGAGTAGGCGTACGGGAGGTAGCCGAGCTTCTGCTGACCCTGCCCGAGGCCCACGCCGAACAACCGTCCCGCGCCGATGCCGAGCAGCGACTGGTGCACTTGCCAGGTGGCCTCCGACGGGGCGCTCCCCGGGTTCAGGAACGTGAGCACGCGCGCGAGCCGGTACTGCGCGCTCGCCACGGCGCCGAACAGGAGCGGCGCCGCCAGCACGCCCACCAGCAGGAAGTGGCCGATGCGGGCGCCGGCGGCGAACAGCACGACGCCTGCCAGCAGGGCCACGAGCAGGGCCATCGAGAGGTGCGGCTCGAGGAAGATCAGCCCGACCACCGGCATCAGGACCACCAGAAACGGCAGCACACCGCGCTGGAACGTGCGGATCTGCTCGCCCTTCTTCGCCGCGAGCATCGCGGTCCACACGACGACCGCGAACTTCGCGAGCTCGGACGGCTGCACGGTGACGACGCCGAGGTTCACCCAGCGCCGCGCGCCGTTGATCGTGGGCGTGATGGCGTGTGTGAACGGCAACAAGGGGATGAGGAGCAGCAGCGTCGCGACGCCGAGCAGCGGCCACGCCCAGCGTTGCCACTTCCGGTAGTCGGATCGCGCGAGCAGCACGGCGGCGATGCCGCCGACCGCGGCGCCGACCGCCTGGCGCACCGCGAACGCCGAGCCCACTGGCCCGCCGGCGATGGTGACGAGGCTCGACGCGCCGTACACCGCCGCCAGGCCGAACACGACGAGCACGGCGGCGACGAGCGCGAGCAGGCGGGTTTCCCAGCGGCGGTCGCTCACATCTCCCCCACCAGCTTCCTGAACACGGCTCCCCGCTCCTCGTAATTCTTGAACATGTCGTAGCTCGAGCACGCGGGAGAGAGCAGCACCGCGTCGCCGTGCCGGGAGGCGCGGCGCGCGCGCTCCATCACGTCCTCGAACGTCGTGCCGCGCTCCAGCGCCACCGTGCCGCCCAGGTCCCGCTCGACGAGCGGACCGGCCTCGCCGTAGGCGATCACGCGCCGGCACCGGTCCCTGAGCAGCGGCGCCAGCCGCGTGTACGGCTCGCCCTTGTGGCGCCCGCCCAGGAGCAGCACGAAGGGCCGGTCCATCGCCTCCACCGCGACCACGGTCGAGGCGATGTTCGTCGCCTTCGAGTCGTTGATCCACAGCACTCCGCTCACCTCGCGCACCGGCTCGAGGCGGTGCGGCAGCGCGGTAAAGGACCGTAGACCTTCGGCGATCAGGTCGGGCGACACGCCCGCCTCGCGCACCGCCAGGGCCGCGGCGAGCGCGTTGGCCACGTTGTGGTCGCCGAGCAGGCGCAGCTCGGCGCGACGCACCAGCGCGGCGCCGCCGAGCCGCAGCCACCCCTCGGTGCGGTCGTACCAGCCGTCCGCGGGTCGCGTCAGCGAGAACAGCACCCGGCGCCCCGCGGCCGTTCCGGGAAGCTCGAGCGTCGCCGCGTCGTCCGCGTTCAACACCCACACGTGCTGCGCGGCGGCGTTGCGAAACAGCAGTTGCTTGTCGGCGTAGTAGGCCTCGACCGACGGATAGCGGTCGAGGTGATCCGGAGCGAGGTTGGTGAGGATGCCGATCTCGGGGGTGAAGTGCGGGCTGTCGTGCAGCTGGAACGAAGAGACCTCCACGGCGAGCCACTCGTACCGGTCGCCCGACAGCGCGATACCCGCGAGCGGCCGGCCGATGTTGCCCGCCGCCACGGCCCGGAGCCCCGCCCCGTGCAGCAGGTGCGCGACGAGCGCCGTCGTGGTCGTCTTGCCGTTCGTGCCCGTGATGGCGATGTAGCGGATCCCCGACCCCGCCAGCGCGCGGAATCCCACGTCGATTTCGGAGACGACCGGCACGCCCGCCTCCCGCGCGGCCGCGAGCGGCGGCGCGTCGGGCGGGACGCCGGGCGAGACCACCACCGCGACCGCCGAGCGGATCTTGGCGAGATCGTGCCGGCCCACGTCTACCTCGACGCCGGAGAGAGCGCGCAGCTCGCCCACCGCCGGTCCGGCGTCCGGGTGGCTCGACGCGTCGCTCGCGTACACGCGGACTCCCTCCCGCGCGAGCAGCGTCGTGGCGGCCGTCCCGCTCTTGCCCAACCCCACGACGGCGACGGTGCCACGGCGCCAGGAGTCGGGAATCATCGCACCTTCAGCGTCGCGAGCGCGATCGCGGCGCACAGCACGCCGAGAATGTAGAACCGCATCACGACCTGCGGCTCGGCCCAGCCCAGCTTCTCGAAGTGGTGATGCAGCGGAGCCATGCGGAACACCCGGTGGGCGTCGGCGTACTCCTTCCCGCGGAGTTTCCGGTTCCAGCGGTACACGCCCGTCTGGATCAGCACCGAGAGCGCCTCGGCCACGAACACGCCGCCCGCGAGGAGCAGCAGGAACTCGGCCTTCAGCATGATCGCCACGGTCCCCAGCGCGCCGCCGATCGCGAGCGCGCCCGTGTCGCCCATGAACACCTGCGCGGGATGCGCGTTGAACCACAGAAACCCGAGCGCCGCGCCGGCGAGCGCCCCGCAGAAGATCGTGAGCTCCCCCGACCCGGGCATGAAGTAAACGCCCACGTACCTGGCCCAGTCCACGCGGCCGAACACGTACGCGAAGATCGCAAACGCCCCCGCGGCAATCGCCGTGAGGCCCGTCGCCAGCCCGTCCAGCCCGTCGCTCAAGTTGACGGCGTTCGACGCGCCGGCGACGACGATCGTGACGAACAGCACGTACGTCGGCGCCGGCAGAATCAGCAGCATGTACTTGAACACCGGCAGCTGAGTGGAGGCGGCGGGGAGCTGCGGTGCCAGCGGCCACAGGAGCAGCACGAGGCCGAGCGCCACGCCGAAGGAGATCTGGCCCGCGAGCTTCCACCGCGCCACCAGCCCCTGGGACTTGCCGCGCACGATCTTCAGGTAATCGTCCAGAAAGCCGATCGTTCCCATCCACAGTGTCGCGAACACCGCGACGATGACGAAGCGGCTGTCCAGGCGCGCCCACAGGAGCGTCGGCACCACCGTCGCCAGCAGGATGATGAGGCCGCCCATCGTGGGGGTGCCGCGCTTGCCTTGGTGACTCGCCGGCCCCTCGGCCCGGATCACCTGGCCGACCCCGCGGTCCCGCAGCACGCGGATGATCGGGGGGGCGAGCAGAAACGCGAGCGCGAGGGCGGTAACGACCCCGCCCGCTGCCCGGAACGTGATGTAGTTGAAGAGGTTGAACAGGATGTGCTGCTTGGCGAGCGGCGCGAGCAGGTGGTAGAGCACGTCCTACGGTCTCCCGGCTGTCAGTTGAGGTGCCGCAGCACCCGCTCCAGGGCGACGCCGCGCGACGCCTTGAGCAGCACGATCTCGTCCCCTTTCAGAGCCTGTTTGAGCTTGGGCCCCAGCGCCTCCGCGTCCGGCGCGGTCACCAGCCGCTCCCCCAGCGCCGTCCGGTGCGGCTCGAATGCCGGCACGAACTGGCCGACGGCGGCGACCAGCGCCGGCTCCGGTCGATATCCCAACAGCTCGCGGGCGACGGTCGAGTGTAATCTTGCACTCTCGGCGCCCAACTCCAACATCGAGCCGAGCACGACGGCGAGCGGGCGTCGCTGTCTGGCAGCCAGGGTGATCGCCAGTTCGAGCGCCGCCCGCACGGAGTCGGGATTGGCGTTGTAGCTGTCGTCGACGATGGTCAGCCCGCCGCGCTGCAGCACGCTGCCCCGCCCGGGAGGCAGCGTGACCCGAGCCAGGGCCGCGAGCGCCGCCGCCCGATCGATCCCCGCCGCGCCGGCCACCGCCAAGGCCAGCATCGCGTTTCCCACCTGATGCAGGCCCAGCACTGGGAGCGTCACGGACCCGCCGCTCCAGTAGATGACCGGGCGGCCCTGGTCGTCGAGCTCGACGCGGTCCGGGCGGACGTCGCCGGCCCCGACGTCGCCGCCGGCGACGATCACCGCGCGCGCCCGGCGCCGCGCTTCGGCTACGAGCGCCGGGCTTGTGCCCACGACGGCAAGCGGCACGCCGTCCAGCAGCGACACCTTCTCGTGCAGCAGCCGCTCGAGCGAGCCGAAGCCCTCCAGGTGGGCGGCGCCGACGTTGGTGACCACGGCGATCGTCGGCTCGATGATGTCCCGCAGCGTCGGGATCTCACCCGGGAGGCTGGCGCCGGCCTCCACGACCAGCGCCTCCGTCGCCTCGGGAGCCGCGAGGATCGTGAGCGGGACGCCGACCAGGTTGTTGAGGTTGCCGCTGGTGGCATGCACGCGCCACCGCGTGGCGAGGACGGCCCGCACCATCTCCTTGGTGCTGGTCTTGCCGCTCGAGCCGGTGATCGCCACCACGCTCGCGTGGGGGGGCAAGAGCTCCCGCCGGGCGCGGGCGAGCTGCCCCAGGGCCGCCAGCGGGTCCGGGACGTCGAAGAACGGCAGCCCGTCCATGGGCGGCGTCCCGCGCCGCACCACCGCGGCGACGGCGCCCTTCGCCTTCGCATCCGCCAGAAAGTCGTGCGCGTCGAACCGCTCACCCGAGAGCGCGACGAACAGCTCGCCGCCGGAGAGCTCCCGCGTGTCGGTCGAGATCCCGGTGAAGCTGGTGGACACCGGTGCGGGTCTGCCGAGCGCCTGAGCCACCCATGCGCTCGGCCACGCCCGTCCGCCCGTCCGCCCATCCGCCCGTCCGCCCATTACGTTGCGCCGAGCTCCCGCACCACCACCCGTTCGTCGAACGGCAGCTTCTCCGTCCCCACCAGCTGATAGGTCTCGTGCCCCTTCCCGGCGAGGAGGATCGTGTCCCCGGGCGCGGCGAGCTGGAGCGCACAGGCGATCGCCTTGCGGCGGTCGGGCTCGCGGTGGTGCGGCTTCGCCCCCATCCCGGCTTCCACGCCGTCGAGGATCTTCTCGGGGTCCTCGGTACGCGGGTTGTCGGACGTCGCGACCGCGACGTCGGCGAGCCGGACGCAGACTTCGCCCATGGGGGCGCGCTTGCCGGGGTCACGGTCGCCGCCGGCGCCGAACACGACGATGAGCCGCCCGGCGGTCAGCGGCCGCAGGGTCTCGAGCGCCCGCTCGAGCGCGTCGGGCGTATGGGCGTAGTCCCGCAGCACCGTACAGGGCCGCTCCGCGATGCGCTCCATCCGGCCTGGGATCTGCGGCGCGCGCGTGAGCCGCGCCGCGACGGCTTCCAGATCGACGCCCATCCCCCAGGCGCAGGCCGCGACGCCGAGCGCGTTGGTGACGTTGAACCGGCCGAGCAGCGGCAGCCGCACGGGCGCGCTGCCCGTCGGCGTCACCAGGTCGAAGCGCGCACCGGCGGCATCCAGGGTGACGCGGCGCGCTGTGACGTCGGCGCCGCCCTCCCCAAAGGTCACCCGCCGGTGGTCCCGGCGCAGCCGCTGCCAGGCGGGATCGTCGGCGTTCACGACCTCGAGCCCGTCCGGCGCGATCTGCTGGAGCAGCTTCGCCTTCGAGCGGAAGTACTCCTCCATGGTCTTGTGGTAGTCGAGGTGGTCACGGGTGAGGTTCGTGAAGAGCGCAGCCCGGAACACGAGCCCGTCTACCCGGCCCTGGTCGAGGCTGTGGGACGACACCTCGAGCGCGGCGCCGCGCGCGCCCCGCGCCACCAGCGCCGCGAGCGTGGCCTGGAGATCGATCGGCCCCGGCGTGGTGAGGGTTCCCGCCTCGCTCGGCACGGGCTCTCCCGCCGGGTCGAACGCGCCGAGCGTGCCGATCGAGCCCACCGGCTCGAGGGCGGCGAGCACGTGCCGGGCGAGCGTGACCGAGGTGGTCTTGCCGTTCGTGCCCGTGACACCCACCAGGTCGAGCTTCGCGGCCGGGTCGTGGTACCACGCTTGCGCCGCGAGCGCGGCCGCCCGTCGGCCGTCCCGCACCACGACCTGCGGCAGGTCGACCGGCTGCTCGCGTTCGACCAGGGCCGCCACGGCGCCGCGCGCGCGCGCCTCGCGGACGAAGTCGTGGCCGTCGCGCACCGAGCCCCGCACGGCGCAGTAGAGCGCGCCGGGCTCGATCTTGCGGCTGTCCGCGCTGAGGCCGCTGAGCTCGGGCCAGGTATGCAGGTCCGGCATTCCGATGAGCACGCCCGCGCGCTCCAGCGCGGCGACGATCTCGGGGAAGCGGCTCGTCACTTGGGCCGCCGGCGGGTGAGCGTCCGCACGGCGGGCGCGCCCGGGCTCGCGAACAGCGTCACCGTGGCGCCGACCGCGGCGCTGTCCCCCGCCCCGGGCCACGTGTGCTCGGCCGTACCCCACCCCTTGAGCGCTACCCGGAAGCCGCGGCGATGCAGCGCCCGCACGGCGTCGCGCAGCCCGAGCCCGGTGACGTCGGGAACCGCGCGGCGGTGCGGCACGCCCGCCGAATCCGGGTGATACGGCCAGGGCACGACGTACGGGACCACGCCCCCCCCGCCTCCCCCGCCTTCGTCATCCACGAGCCGCGCCGCTGTGCCCTCGGGGGCCGGCGCCGGCGTCGACAGCCGGGCCCGGTCGAGCGCGACGTGACGCGCCGCGAGCGCCTGCTCGAGCATCGAGCGGGTCACGGGTGCCGCCGTCCGCGCCGCGAAGTAGCTCCCCTTGTGTGGGGCGTCGATCTTCACGACGAGCACCAGCTGCGGGGTGTCCGCGGGGAAGAGAGCGGCGAACGACGCGGTGTACTGCCCCGGGGCATACCGCCCGTTCACCACGCGGCGCACCGTCCCGGTCTTCGCCGCCACCGGAAAGTTGGTGAGCGCCGCCTCCGCTCCGGTGCCCCGCTCCACCACGCCGCGCAGCAGGTCCCGCAGCCGGACCGCAAGCTCGGGCGACACGGCCCGCCGCACCGGCTCGGGCCGGTGGCGGTACACGAGCGCTCCCACCGGGCTCCGTATCTCCTTGATCAGCGTGGGCTGAAGCAGGACGCCGTCGTTCGCCAGCGCCGCGTACGCGACCGCGACCTGGATCGGCGTCACCGACAGCTCGTAACCCATCGCCAGGCTCGCGGCGCTCGGCCGCGTCCACTCGGCCGGCGGCCGCAGCCTCCCCGGCGCCTCGGCCGGGAACTCGATCCCCGTGGGCGCTCCGAACCCGAAATCGCGCAGCCCCTCGTACTGCTCCGCGGGCGTGAGCCGGGAAGCGAATTTGACGATCGCGATGTTGCTCGACAGCCGCATCGCGTCCGCGAGCGTGAACGACGGCTGCGGGTCGTCGTCGGTCACGGTGCGCCCGGGGAGCCGGTACGTCCCGCCCTCCCCCGACACCCGCTCCGTGGGGCGGACGCGCCCGTGCGACAAGAGCGCCGCGGCCGCGAAGATCTTCGCGACCGAGCCCGGCTCGAAGGTGTCGGTGAACGCGCTCGGGCGGGCGGTCCCGTCGCGCTGGCGGGACGCGATGGCGAGCACCTCGCCCGTCACGGGATCGAGCATCACGACATCGCCCCCGTCGGCGTCCATGCGGCGCAGCGCGTCGTCCAGCGCGCGCTGGGCGATTTCCTGCAGCTCGGCGTCGAGGGTGAGCACCACGTCGTGCCCCGGCACGGGCCCGGCGATCACGCGCGCCGGCGACTCGTACTCGCGCCCGGCGTGGTCCTTCAGCACCACCGCGGCGCCGGAGCGGCCGGCGAGCAGACTGTCCAGCGTCTTCTCGAGACCGGACGCGCCGCGCCCGTCGTCGCCCACGCGACCGATCGTCGCGCGCGCCAGCTCGGGCGCGGGATAGAAGCGGTTCACCACCGGCTCGAGGTGCACGCCGCGGACGCTCCGCAGCGGCCGGACCTCGAGCGCGCTGAACGGCCCGGCGAAGTACGCGTAGCGCTTGCGCAGCGCCTGCTGCCAGGCGGGCGACGAGACGTCGAGCCGGCGGGCGATGAGGGCGCCGTCCAGCTCGTTGGGCGCGATCCCCACGTGGTACGTCTCCTGCGTGAGCGCGAGCGCCGTGCCGTACCGGTCGAGCAGCGCGCCGCGCCGCGCGGCCAGCACGACGCGCTCGGTGCGCTGCGCGCGCGCCTCCTCCGCCAGGTGCCGCCCCTCGAGCAGCTGGACCTGCCCCGCCCGCCCCACGAGCAGGGCCAGCGCGACCAACACTCCGATCTCGACGAACTGGAGCCGCACCGCCAGTTTCGCCATCGCTAGTGCCGTTCCAGCTCGTCGTGGCGCACTAGCGCGCCCCGAGCTCCGGCACGGGGAGGAGCACGATCTCGGTGTCCGCCGGCTGATGGAGCCCGAGCCGCCGTTCGGCCCGGGGGACGAGCACCGCGCGGCTGTCGGCGGCGCGGATGCGGCGCTCCCGGCTGTCGGCGGCGCGGATGCGGCGCTCCAGCGCGGTGCGGTGGCCCTCGAGGTTCGCGCGCCGCGCGCGGATCTCCGCCAGCTGCCGGGCGTACCGGATCGCGGCCGTTTGCCGCGCGTACACCAGCCACGTGACCGCGAGGAAGGCGGCGAGCCAGACGGCGACCCAGTGGCGCCCCTTAAGCCTCATGGGCCTCCTCGAACGCCCGGAACCGCGCCGAGCGGGCCCGCGGGTTGGCGCGGATCTCGGCGGGACCGGGGCGCAGCGGGCGCTTCGTCAGCACGCGCCCGAGCGGGTGCCCGCGGCACGTGCACACGGGCTGCCGGGGCGGGCACACGCACGCGCGGCTCCAGTCACGGAACGCGTTCTTGACGATTCGATCCTCGCCCGAATGGTACGTGATCACGGCGATGCGGCCTCCCGGCGCGAGCGTGGCGCGGAGCGCCTGCAGCGCCGGCTCGAGCTGTGCGAGCTCCTGGTTCACCTCGATCCGCAGCGCCTGGAACAGGCGCGCGAAATCGGACGGGCCCGAGCGGGGCCCCAGCGCCGCGCGGATCGCGTTCACGAAGTCGTCGCTCGTCTGGAAAGCGGCGTTCGCCCGCCGGCGCACGATCACCTGCGCGAGCCGGCGCGCCTTGCGTTCGTCGGCCAGGTCGGCGAAGCACGCCGCGAGCCGCTCGGCCGGCCACGTGTTCAGCAGGTCCGCGGCGGTCGCGCCGCATCCCGCCGCCATGCGCATGTCGAGCGGCGCCCCCGGACGAAAGGTAAACCCGCGCGCGGCCGTATCGAGCTGGTGCGACGAGACGCCGAGGTCGAGCAGGATGCGGTCGGGCTGGAAGGTCCCGATGGCGTCGAGCACCGGCGCGGACCCGAACGGACCCACCGCATAGCGGATCCCGTCCTCCCGCAGCCGGGCGCGGGCGGTGGCGATCGCCTCGGGATCGCGGTCGACGGCGAGCACTCGGGCGCCGAGCTCGCGGAAGATCGCCGCGTGGCCGCCCCCGCCGACGGTCGCGTCCACGGCGCGGCAGCCTCCCTCCGCCCAGGCGCGCACGGCGTCGGTCAGAACCGGGACATGGTACGTGGAGACCACTGCACTCCCTGATACGACGAAAGCCCCGCCTGCCGTGGCAGGCGGGGCCGGCTGCGTCGTCCCGCGGGGCGGGTTCAGGCGGGGCTGACGGGGCTCGAACCCGCGACCTCCGGTGTGACAGACCGGCACTCTAACCAGCTGAGCTACAGCCCCCTGCGACGGAGGGTCCCAATATAGACCGGCGGGGAAGCCAATTCAATGCCTCGTGTGGAGTCAGAAGTTCGTGCACTTGAACTGCTTCTTCACCTGGGGCATGATCGCCTCGAACTTCGCCACGTTCTGCAGCATGTTGTTCACGGTCTCGGTGTGTACGCGGGCGCCGAAGATCAGCGCGTCCTTGGCGCGGGCGATGCGGTCGTTGATCGCCTTCGCTTCGCCACAGTTCTTCGACTTGATCATCGCGCTGTACGGCTCCGACAGCGACGCGACCGACGAGACGCCGTACCAGAAGCTCGCCTGCACCCGGATTTGCTGCCGCGGACCGACGGTGTCCGCCGGCGTGCGCGGCGCCACCAGCTGGAGCGTCTGCTCGAGCCAGGGGTAAGCGCGGTCGTACGCCTGCGCCTGCGCGATCTTCGAGCTGCCGGTCAGCAAGATCACGGCCGCGCCGACGCGCAGGTTCGAGTCCGGCGAGGCGAGGGCCTGGGTGACGTACGCCCGCGCGGTGTCCAGCTTGTCGGCGAACGCGTTCCGGTAGGCGCGGAGCGCGCCGGTGTCCGACCGCGCGGGCGCGTGCGCGGCGTCGTACACCGCGCCGTCCACGATCGCCTTCGCGACGAGCAGGGCGGTGTTGTAGCGCTTCGGATCGATCGCGAACGCCTGCCGGTAGGCCCACACCGACGAGTCGGGCTGGCCCTTCATCTCGAACCCGGCCCCCAGCGCCTCCCAGAACGGCCCCGATTTCGGGAAGCGGCGCGTGGCGGCGCGGGCGAAAAACACCAGCTGCTGGGTGTCGGCGATCTGCTGCGCCGCTCCGATCGCGGCCTTGACGAGCGCGGAATCCGCGAGCTTGGTGCTGTCGTTCTTGACCGTGACGACGAATCCGTCGAGCACGCAGCGCCACAACTCGCCCTCGATGCAGACCCGGCCCTTCTGGTCGATCATCCTCTGTTCGCCGGGGTTGCGCGCCAGTCCGTCGTCGATGATCGTGACCGCGCGCTGGTACTGCTTCTGCTGGCGCAGCAGCTCCACGATGCCCAGCCGCAGCTGGACGTTCTGGGGCTCGCCCTGCAGCTCGTGGACGAACGCGTCGATGGCCTTGAGCGTGTCGCCCTTCTGCTGGTACAGGCGGGCGATGTTCTCCCACGCCGTCGCGTTGAGGGAGTCGGCCTGCGCGGCCCGCTGGTAGGCGGCGAGCTGGCTGTCCAGGGGCATCCGCTGCGCCTCGTACACGGTCGCCATGCAGATCTGCGCCGCCGCGAGGGTCGGCTCCAGCGCGAGCGCCTTGCGCGCCGCGTCCAGCGCCTTGGCGAACTGGCTCTTCTGCCGCTGGTCGTTGCACTCGCGCGCCTGCTCCCCCGCTCGCACGATGCCATTGAGCTTCCGCGCGACCGCCTCGCCCAGGCTCTGGGGCGTCGCCGCGTCGCCGCCCGACACGGAGAACAGGGCCGCGTATCCCGAGCCGCCGATGTCGCGCACGCGGACGTGCGCCTGGAGCGCGCTGCCCCGGTCCAGCGTGCCCGTCGTGTAGGCGTTCACCGTGAGGAACTTCGCGAGCAGGTTCGCCTGCGATTCGTCGAGCAGCACGTCGCACCCGAAGTCCGACGCCTTGAGCGCGTCGCACAGCTTGGCCTTCGGGACCACGACGACCTTGTACTTCGCGAGCTGCGAGAGCCGCTCGCGCGCGGCGTCCATGACGGCGATGCTCGTGACCGAGTCCGCCGGCGCCTTCACTCCGAGTGGCAGCAGGAGCAGCCGCTCCGTCGGCTGCTGGATCGCCAGCTGCGCGCGCGCGGCCGTCGCGGCGAGCGCCAGTCCGGCCGCCAGTCCCAGGATTCTCACACGGTCCTCAGGTCGCAGTCTGATACCCCAGTGGGCGAAGAGGGATTCGAACCCCCGGCCTCCTGCGTGTAAGGCAGGCGCTCTGAACCAGCTGAGCTATTCGCCCGTGACACGGCGGGTCCCCGGCAGGGCCCTGGAAAAAGGGCTCGGCTCGTTGCGATCTCGAGGCAACGCCGCTACAGGGCAAGGCCTACCGGAAAGAATACGCAGTACCCCAGAACCAGCAGAATCGGCGCGGCCGTCGTGGACCCCTGGGCCAGGAGCCAGTACCCGGCCGCGAGCGAAGCGACCGCGGCGGCGAGGAACAGCCAGTTCCTGGGTCCAAAATGCAGCCGCGAGCGCGCCATGCTCTGGTCGGGCATAAGGCCGAGAGTCTACCCGCCAATGCAAAGCTCGTCAAGCAGTTGGGTCGTCCTCTGTTGGGTCGTCCTCCCCCGGCACCGTCCAGCCTTCGTCGAGCAGCGCCCGCCGCGCCCGGTCGCGCCGCCGCCGCACCCGCACCAGCCAGACCAGCAGCAGCCCAGTCGCCGCCCAGAAGAGTCCCGTGGCTGCGGCCCACGACAGCCAGCCGTACCGCAGCGCCAGGTCGCGCTGCCAGCGCGTCTCGAAATCGTCCTCGGTCATGTGATACGTGGCGCGCACCGCCGCGTCGAAGCTCGGCTCCCGCGCCAGGTTGTCGATGAGCGGTCCGAGGCTCTGCTCACCGCCCCACCGGCCGAGCAGCAGCACGGCAGTCGTCGCCAGGGCGTACGCGCTCGCCGCCTCGGCCCGGTCGGAGCGCAGCGTCTGGTCGAGGCGGCCCAGATCCATCCGCCCGCCGCGTGCCACCTGCCAGTTGAGCCGCAGCGCGTCCAGGCGGTCCCACTCCCCCGCCGCGACCGCCGCATACCCTTCCTCGAACCAGAGCGGGAGGGGGCGGCGCACGCGCCAGCGCAACGCGAGATGGGCCAGCTCGTGCCGCAGGACGGCGGACAGGCGGTCGGGCGGACCGGCCGACAGTAACACCACCGTCGCGGCCTCGGGCAACGCGGCGCCTTCGCTCCAATCGGGCAGCCGCCCGCGCGTCAGGGAGTCGAACTGCGCGCGCGTGGGAGCGAGCAGCAGGCGGATCGGCCGATCGGGAAGCGGGCCGACCCCGGGGAACGGCGCTGCCCGGTCGGCCGCCTCGGCGAGCACGACCGCGAGCGCCGCCTGGCGCGGCCACGCCACGGCGGTCACGCGGCCGACCGTCACGGCGGCGGGCCCCGGTCCCTGCGCCAGGCAGTAGAAGAGGAAGGCTAGGTGCGCGGCGGCTCCTGGCCCTGGCGCACGAGCGCGAGCGTCTCCTGGCACTTCTTGCCCCAGGGAT
>WNGB01009685.1_pt1 | contig 13460 bp, 17 predicted proteins | sample 5400681 | NCBI WGS metagenome assembly WNGB01 (sample SAMN13153367, study PRJNA577476) | soil metagenome | isolation source: 115 cm soil or saprolite under grassland replicate 2 | place: USA:California | collected 2016-06-15 | reverse complement strand
ACCACCCGGGCGGTCCTCCACACCGGACTCTTCCCGTAACACCATGATCCGGAAGCGTAGACCCAGCCAGCCAGACAGGCCCCTCCTCGACACCCCGCGCTGACCTCGACAAACACCCTTACCTTAACGGCATTGGCCCAGGAGGCGCTGGTCGGCGTCAGGCACAGCTCGACCTGGTTGCGCCTGGCCCACCGGCGGATGGCCGGGGTCTTGTTGGCCGACAAGTTGTCCAAGATCACGTAGATCTGGTCGCCGTCGGGTCGGGCGGCCCGGATCGACTTGAGCGCCGCCAGGGTGTGGTCGGCGCCTTTGCGGCGGCGGGTGACGCCCCACAGCTGGTCGTCGCCCAGGCTGTAGCAGCCGTGGAAGTAGCGGATGCCGTGGGTGCGCCGGTAGGTGGCCGGCAGCCGGACGGGATGCTGCTGCCGGGCCCAGGCGCTGCCGTGGCAGGGCCGAATCGACAGCGGCCCGAACTGGTCGAACGCAAAGCAGCGATCCGGCCAGGTGCTGGTTACCTGCTCGATGCGGTCCAGTTTGGCCTCCCGCAGAGGATCGCTGGACTCCTTCCAGGTGCGGGTGCGCTGGAAGGAGATCTTGTGGTCGCACAGCAGTTGCCGCAGCCGCTCCCGGCCGACCGCCACCACGCGGACGGGATTGTCGGCCAGGTAGCCGGCCAGCTTGCGGGTATTCCAGTGCGTGAACGGACGTCCCAGCTTCTCCGGACGGGTGGTGGCCGCCTTGACGATGAACGCCTCGTCGTCAGCGCTGATCAGGCGGGGACGGCCGCCCGCCCACTGAGGGTCCAGCACATCGAGCCCTCGCTGGTTGAAGGCATGGATGACGTCGCGGACGGTGTCCTCATCGGCTTGGACAAGCCCAGCAATCGCGGCCACCGTGGTGCCGCTGGCTGAGGCCATGATGATTAACGCGCGGCGCACCCGGATCGAGCCGTGCTTGCCTCTGCGCACGATCCGCTGCAACGTCTGCCCCTCGGCATCGGTCAGCCGCCGCGCCCGCACCGGCTCGGCCATCGTTCCTCCAACTGTCGGCTCGATCACGTCGAGCCGACAGTACTGCCAGCGCCCCAGATTTGGACGCGCCACACGCTCGGCCGCGAACCGGTGAACGTATGTGGTCAACGCACTAGCCGATCGCTGGCGCTGATGACCGTGCCGCCGGAGCTGACCGGCCGGGGTGGGCTGGACCCCCAGGTCGCCTCGGGGCCGAACAGCAGGAAGAAGTCGTAGTCCAGGCCGCCCAGGTCGACGCCGAACCACTCGAGGAACGGCCCACCGATCACATTGCCGCTGTCCCACAGGTGGGTGACCCGCTGGTCGACCATGCCGGCCCCGTCGATCTCGGCGCGGGTGTCGGTCCCCCAACGGTGCACCCAGACCGCATAGACCCGAAGCCTTGCGTCCGGGTAGCGCTGCAGGACGTCTTGGGCGACCCACCTGGCGCCCGCGAGGCACTCCCCTCAGGTGGGCGCCAGCGCCAGCACCAGCCGCGGGTGGCCCTGGTCGGCGTTGAACTGGCGCTGCAACTGGGCCACATCGTGCAAGTCCGTCACCGTCAGGCCGGCAGGGCGGGTGACGCCCGGCGCCAAGGTCACCGTTGCCGGCGTCTTTCCAGAGAACCCTGGCGGCGGTGCCAACCAGCGCACCCACAGGGCCGCCGCGGCGAAGACCGCCAGGCAGGCGGCCAGGAACCAGATCCGGCCGCGCCAGCTCACCGGGGGACTCCCTGCAGGTGCGCCACCAAGGCGCCCCGCAGCTCGTCAAGGTCGACCGCGAACGCCGCCAGCAGCGGCCTGGCGGCGCCGCGGTAGCTGGTTGGCAGGCCGACGTGGGCGAGCAGGCGCCGCCGCCACCGGTTGGACATGCACCGGGGCCACGGCCTGGTGATGTCGTCCAGCACCCCCAGCAGCAACAACTCCGGCCCGACCGTGGCGTGGCCGAGCGCGTCCGCCCGCTCGGCGGCGAAATGCAGCGTCCGGCCGATCAGCAACGGCGGGCCCTCAAGCGGCGTGCGCGGCACCCGCGCGATCCCCCGCCGTCGCGCTGATCGCGCGCCATCAGGCCGCTGGACTCCAGGTAACGCTCGGCACCGCGGGCGTGCCGCGGCGGCTTGGCGGCGCGGCCGACCAGGCCGCCTACCGGATCCTGCAGGAGGCGCTCACCAACGCCGCCCGCCACGGAACCGGCAGCGCCCGCATCGAGCTCGCGTTCGGCGACGCGGCCGTCGAGCTCAGCGTCACCAACCCCGTTCCCGCGCGCGGCTCGACGCGGTCCGGTGGCGGGCACGGGCTGGTCGGCATGCGCGAGCGCGCGACCCTGCTCGGCGGCAAGCTCGACGTCGAGCGGTCCAACGGGACGTTCCGCGTCCGCGCGCGCATCCCCGACGGAGGCCACCGCCCATGACGCGCGTGCTGATCGCCGACGACGACGCGCTCATGCGCGCCGGGCTCGTCGAACTGCTCACCGCCGACCCCCGGATCCAGATCGCCGGCCAGGCATCGACCGGACGCCAGGCCGTCGAGCGGGCGCGCCAGCTCACCCCGGACGTGGTGCTCATGGACGTCCGCATGCCCGACCTGGACGGGATCGGCGCCACCCGGGAACTGGCGCGGGCGGCCCCTTCGGTGAGGGTGCTGATCCTGACCACCTTCGAGCACGACGACTACATCTTCGGCGCCCTGCGTGCCGGCGCCTCGGGCTTCCTGCTCAAGCGCGCCCGGCCCGAGGAGCTGATCGCGGCGGTCCACACCATCGCCGCCGGCGAGGCGCTGCTGTCGCCGTCGGTCACCCGCCGCGTGATCGACCGCATGGCCCAGCAGCCGACCCCCGAGCTTGCCGACCAGGCCAGGCTCGATGCGCTGACACCACGCGAGCGGGAGGTGCTCGAGCGCATCGCCCGAGGCCTGTCCAACCGCGAGATCGCGGCCGCGCTGGCCGTGGAGGAATCCACGATCAGGACCCACGTCAAGCGGATCCTGATGAAGCTCGACCTGCGCGACCGGGTCCAGGCGGTGATCTTCGCCTACGAAACCGGCCTGAACCGCCCCGCGGTGCGCGCCAAGCCAACGCCTTGATGAGCTAGCGCAGATACGCCTCCTGCGTCTGTGGGTTCAGGTGGCCGAACCGCTGGGCGCCGGCGCGCTGCGGCCCGCTGAACAGGAAGGAGTCGAACCCGTTGGGAATGTCGCTGCCGTAGATGAAGCCGTTGTACCAGTAGGCGGCCCAGAACGACCCCGGGTTCGGTGACTCGACGTCGTAGTAGGCGATCTCGCTGGCGTGCGCCGGATCGGTGAAATCGATCACGTCCACGCCGCCGCCATACCACGACGAGGTCAGCAGGTAGCGGCCGGTGACGGGGACGACGTTGAACATGTGCGCCGAGCAGTATTCCTCGCCCTGGTCGCGGGGGATCAGGAACGACCCGACCGGGGTCGTGGCACCGGCCCGCAGGTCGCTTGCGCGGTACAACCACACGCGCCCGTCCATCTCGGAGGGGTCGGCGTGGCAGGAGCCGGACTCGGACTCGTCGCCGAAGATGACGTACCTGCCGTCCCAGGTCCAGGTCGCGGAGTGCCAGATCTCAAAGCCCGCCACCGGCTCCTGGATGTGCGCCAGCACTTTGGGGGCGAGCGGGTTGGAGATGTCCCACAGCTGCGCCTCGCTCAGGCAGGCGACCGCGGCCAGGTGCAAGGGCATGAACACGCCGATGTCGTGGCAGCCGATCGTCGGCCCGAGCCCGTCCAGCGAGAACGGCTCGGCGTCGATCGCGGGTGTGGCCACCACCGCCGCGTCCTGCGGGTGCGCCAGCGGCACGCTCACGATCGAGAACTTGGCGTGCAGCGGGTTGGCCTCGCGGCCGTCACCGCAGGTCGGTCCGGGGAGCAGGGCGTAGGACAGGACGTAGATCAGCACCCGCCCGCCTGCCAGATCCGGGATCAGGGTGTTGGTGTGCGAGCCGCAGTCGGTGTCCACCAGCTTCACCAGCTGCGGGCTGCGCGGGTTGGACACGTCGAAGACCTGCACGCCCTCGAACTGTCCCGGGATCGTGGGGTCCGGCGACCGCTCACCCGCGCAGGAGCGCTCCGTCATCGGATAGTCGACCGAGCGGACCAGGACGTTGCGCCAGACGGTGACGTCGCCCTGTCCGGAGCCGCAATCCACGTCGGCGAGCACGCTCGGATGATTCGGATCGGCGATGTCGATCACGCGGAAGCCGTTGTAGTTGCCCTGGTAGGCCAGCCGCCCCCAGAAGGCGATGTCGGAATTGGTGGTGCCGGTCCTCGGCAGCGAAGCCAGCAGCTTGAGGTTCTGGCTGTGCTGGTCGGCGGGTGCCGGGTCGGCCTGTGCCGGTCCAGCGGCCACGAGCACCCAGAGCACGACGAACACGGACACGACGAAGCGCGAGACTCTGGTCATGAGCGCCTCTTTCCGCCGGTTGCGACATAGGTTTCAACCATATGCCCAGAAGGCGGAGGAGCCTACCCATTGGCGCGGGATCGGGTCAACCTACGGAGCGGGCGTATCGTCAGAGGTGGCGGGTTCCCTGCCGGGGAAGGAGCCTGGCGATGATCGTGCTCGCTCGCGGAGGAGGGTCGATCCTCTACTTCCTGCCAACCCTTGCGTTCCTGCTGCTCGGATTGCTGGTCATCGTCCGCCTCAATCGCCAGCCGCCTCCGCGCGAGAGGCAAGGGGACGAGGAGACCCGAGAACTGCACCGGCGAGCACGGCGCAAGCGTGCGTTGCGCCGGCGGGACCTCGATCGACGGCGCCGGAACAATCCGTGGTAGCGAGCGGTCGCGTTCCGCCGACGCGAAAGGGTCAGCCCGTCGGGGTGGCCGGAAGCCGCAGGCGCTTGAGCGCCAAGGCGTTGACGGCGACGATGAAGCTGGAGCCCGACATCGACAGCGCGGCGATCTCCGGGCGCAGCACCAGCCCGAAGGCGGGCTCGAACACCCCCGCCGCGATCGCAGCGCAATGGCGTTGTAACCGACCGCCCAGCCCAGGTTCTGGCGCATCTTGCGCAGCGTGCCCCGCCCGATCCGCAAGGCGACCGGCACGTCCAGCGGGTCGGAGCGCATCAGCACCACGTCGGCGGTCTCGATGACCACGTCGGTGCCCGCGCCGATGGCGATGCCGAGATCCGCCTGGGCCAGCGCGGGCGCGTCGTTGACGCCATCGCCGACCATGGCGACCTTGCGGCCAGATCGCTGCCGCTCGGCGACCTTGGCGGCCTTGTCGCCGGGCAGGACCTCGGCGATGACGGTGTCGATGCCGAGCTCGGCGGCGATGCGCCCGGCGGTGGCGCGGTTGTCGCTGGTCAGCATTACCACTTCGACGCCCAGCTCGTGCAGGGCGTCCACCGCCGCCCTGGCCGTCGGCCGGGAGGCGTCGGCGATGGCGACCAGCCCTGCCGCCCGCCCGTCCACCGCCACCACGACCGCCGTCTGGCCGCCGGCGGCCAACTCCTCGCGCCGGGGAGCCAGGGGGCCGAGCTGGACCCCTTCGCGGTCCATCAGGCGGCGGTTGCCGACGGCCACCCGGTGCCCGTTGACGCTGGCGATGGCGCCGTGGCCGGGGATGTTCTCGAACTCGGCGGCCGGGACCTCGGCGACGCCGTCGGTGTCGGCGCGGCGCACGATCGCCTCGGCCAGCGGGTGCTCGGAATTGCGCTCCACGGCGGCGGCCAGCCGCAGCAGCTCGGCCTGGTCCGTACCGTCGGCGGTGACCAGGTCGGTGATCTCCGGCTCGCCCTTGGTCAGCGTGCCGGTCTTGTCCATCACCACGGCCTGGATGCGGGCGGACGTCTCCAGGGCGATGGCGTTCTAGAACAGGATCCCCCGCTGCGCGCCGAGCCCACTGCCGACCATGATCGCGGTCGGGGTCGCCAGGCCCAGCGCGTCCGGGCAGGTGATCACCACCACGGTGATCGCAAACAGCACCGCCTCGCTGAGCGGCCGTCCCGCCCCCAGCCACACCGCCAGCGTCAGCGCACCGCCGAGCAGGGCGACCAACACCAGCCAGAACGCCGCCCGGTCAGCCAGCGCCCGCCCCACTCCTCCTGACGCCTCCAGGTCAGGCCCACGCTCGCTTCCAGGCAGCGAACTGGTCGATCTCGCGCTGCTGGGCCGCAATGACCTGCTGCGCGAGCTGCTTGACCTCACCCAGCGAGCCGTCCTGCAGTTCGGTGGTGGCCATCTGGATCGCGCCCTGGTGATGCCGGGCCATCATGTCAACGAAGGCCAGGTCAAACCGCGTGCCCTTCAGGCCCATGAGCTGGTCCATCTCGCTCTGGTCCATCATGCCCGGCATGCCCGTCTGGTCGTGGTCCATCCCTGGAATGGCCTCCGGCTTGCCCCAGGCTTGCAGCCATCCCCGCATGCGGGTGATCTCCTGGCCCTGGGTGGTGGTGATGGCGCCGGCCAGTTGGACCAGCTCGGGACGGGTGGTGTGGGCCTTGATCGCCTGCGCCATCTCGATGGCCTGCTGGTGGTGGGGAATCATGCTCGGGGTGAAGGTCACGTCGGCCTGGTTGGGCTGCGGCGTGGCCGGCGCCCGCGTGTCGTTGTCTTCGGTCTGGCCGCAGGCGGCCAGCAGCGCCATGGCTGCCACCGCCAGTGCGATGCGTCGCATGGTCGGATGTCCTCCTGAACGTGTTCGCTCTGCCCGATCCAGGTCGGGCCCGATGTCCTATCGGCTCAAGCGGCTCACGTCCGGGACACGCACAGCTCCACCGGTGACCGCGCCCGCGGGCAGGTCCGGAGACCAGTCGGACGGCTGCTGACGGCGAGCCCAAGCCAGCCCCGCACGCGCCTGCCACGGCGCACACCGGCGCGGAGCAGCAGTAGCGCGCCCAGCACCGCGAAGCAGGTCGCCGCCATGTCCACACCCACGGGCATCGCGGCGTCGTGGTCGAGGCTGGGAGGCGCCTGCCGGTCCATGGCGTGGGTAGCCGGCCCAGCCGGCCCCATCGGGTCGTGTCCGGCCCGGCCGTGTCCGGCGAGCATGAACAGGTGCAGGGTCAGCAGCACCGCCGCCCCGACAACCATCAGGCGCACCACCCGCAGCAGCATCGCGACAGTCTAGAGGACGCGCCGCCCGTTTGAGACGCCACCCCTCGGATACCCAGGCGGGGTATAGGCATAGGCGACTGTTGGGGAGGCGTGCGATGCGCAGGACCGCGATCGTCGTCGGCGGAGGTATCGGAGGACTTGCCACCGCGGCGGCGCTCACCCGGACCGGATGGCAGGTCACGCTCCTGGAGCAGGCCCGCAGCTTCGGGCCGGCCGGCGCGGGCATCACCCTGGCACCCAACGCCGTCCGGGCCCTGGACTGGCTCGGCCTAGGCGAGCAGCTCCGCGCCCACGGCAAGGCGCATGGCGCCGCCGGCCTGCGCGCAAGCTCCGGCCGCTGGCTCATGCGAACCGACGTGCAGGAGCTGCAACGCAGGTTCGGGCAGCCGGCGTTTGCGTTGCACCGCGCGGACCTGCACCGCATGCTCGCCGACGCCGTCCCCGCCACAACCTTGCACACCGCGCACCAGGTGACCTCGGTGGCGCAGGGCCACGACCGGGCCACCGTGACCTACCACGGGCCCAAGGGGCAGGGCACGGCCAGCGCCGACCTGGTGGTGGCGGCCGACGGCATCCACAGCCGGCTCCGCTCGGTGCGGTTCCCCACCCATCCCGGTCCGGCCTACGCCGGCTACATCACCTGGCGGGGGCTGGTCCCCGCCCAGGCGGCACAGTCGCTGGGGCCCGCGGCGGCCGTGACCGAGACCTGGGGACGCGGGCGGCGGTTCGGCATCGTCCCGCTGGCCGACGGGAAGGTGTACTGGTACGCCACCGCCTCGCTGCCCCAGGGCGCCCACGCCGGCGACGGCCTTGCCGACCTGGCGGCACACTACCGCGGCTGGCACGCGCCGATCCCGCAGCTGCTGCAGGCCACCCCACCCGAGGTGCTGCTGCGCCACGACATCTACCCACCTGGCCACACCGGTGCCGTCCTATGCCGCCAGCCGGGTTGCGCTGCTGGGTGACGCGGCCCACGCGCTCACCCCCGACCTTGGCCAGGGCGCGTGCCTGGCCCTGGAGGACGCCGTCACGCTGGCCGCCAGTGCCACCGGTCCCGACCTGCCGGCGGCGCTGGCCGCCTACGACGATGCCCGCCGGGCCCGCACCCAGCGCCTGGTCGGCGTCTCCGCCAGGGTCGGCCGCATCGCCGAAGCGCGCACACCGCTCGCGGCGACGCTGCGGGACGCGCTGGCCCGCCTCATCCCGCCGGGCGTCTACCTGCGGGCCAGCGCCGACACCTTGTCGTGGACCCCACCCGGCCCGACCGGCACCAGGGCCGGGGCGACCCATGCACGCCGGTGACAGCCTGGGCGTCTGGGGCCCATGCTCTGGACCTCAGTCAGGACGACCGCAGCAGGGGCACGGGGTCTCGCCGCACGGGCAGCCGCAGTCAGGGCACGGCTCGGTCATGTTCTGGTCACCTCCTTGGCGGCGGCGATGAACTGCAGCTCGCACGGCCATGACCCGTCCGACTCGGGGCGGCCGTCCGCGGTGCAGCGGGCCGCGACGCGGGCAAGCTCGTGGCGCAGCTCGGCCAGGTGGGCGATCTCGGCGTCGATCTCGCGCAGGCGGCGCTGGACGAGCGCCTCGGTGTGGCCGCATGGGCAGGCGCCACGGTCACGCACCGCGAGCAGCTCGGCGATCTCGCGCAGGCGCAGACCCAGCCGCTGCGCGCCCTTGATGAAGCGCAGCCGCTCGGTGATGGACTCGTCGTATTGGCGGTAGCCGGCGCGGGTGCGTGCGGGTGGCCGGAGCAGCCCGGCGCGTTCGTAGTAGCGGACCGTGTCGGGATGGATGCCGGCCCGCTTGGCGAGCATGGAGACGGTGAGCGTGGCCATGCCGGCCAGCGTAGACCCTGGAGCACGCTCCAAGGTCAAGCCGGCCGGCCAGCGCGCTACCCGCCGAGCAGTGGGCCGGTGAGCTGGGCGAGGACGGCGTAGGATGCGCAAAGTCGGACGTGGCCTCTGAGCTGCTGCCAGTTCGCTCAGCACCGCGCGGTAGTGTGACGCCTCCGCTGACTCGCCTTGAAGGCTACCTGCGTGTTGCCGAAGCTCGCCTACCTAACGCTCTGCCGCTCCATCCAACTGCTTGTCCTGCTGGCACGCGGCGACACCGCCAAGGACCTGGAGATCCTGGTGCTCCGCTGCTGCGCTGGCACCGCCGCCTCGTCGCCGGCGTGTGGACCTACCCGCGCTGTGGGCAGGGACGACCGCCGCTCGAGCAAGGCATCCAGCAGCTGATCGTCCGCCTCGCCAAGGAGAACCCGCGCTGGGGTGATCAACGCGTCAAGGGCGAGCTGTGGCGCCTTGGTGTCGGGGTTTCGGCGACCGCGACCCGCGCGACGTTGCGTCGCCACGGACTGGACCCGGCACCGCGGCGAGCGACCACCACCTGGCGGGCGTTTCTGCGCCAGCAGGCCAGCGGGATTGTGGCCTGCGATTTCTTCACGGTCGACCCCGTCCGGCTGCGCCGGCTGTATGTGCTGTTCTTCATCGAGCTGGACACCCGGCGGGTGCACTTGGCCGGGGTGACCGCCAACCCCGACGGCTCGTGGATCACCCAGCAGGCGCGCAACCTGCTACTGGTCTTGGAGGAACAAGGACGCCGGGTGCGCTTCCTTGTTCGCGATCGTGACGCGAAGTTCTGCCGTGGGTTCGACGACGTGTCCCGCTCGGAGGGTGGCGAGGTGCTGGTCACGCCGGTGCAGGCGCCCAACGCCAACGCTTACGCGGAGCGGTGGGTGCGGACCGTCCGCTCCGAGTGCCTGGACTGGCTGCTCATTATGGGTCGCGGGCACCTGGACCAGGTACTACGGGTGTACCTGGAGCACTACAACCCCCATCGCCCGCATCGGGCGCTCCAGCTGAACCCGCCAGCCCCGTCCACCAATCTGACGCTCACCAACGAGGACCAGCGCGGCCGCGGCGCTCCCGCGGTCTCCAGCGTGATCTCCAGGCCCGCCGCTCGATGCCGGGCGACCAGCGTGTCCAGCGACGCAAGCCCGGCCGGGGCCTCGACCATGCCGTCCGCCGGGCTGCCCCGGCGCAGCGAGCCGACGATCTGGTCGATCTCGGCGGCCGTCTGCCGTGCCAGTCCCTCGATCGCCTCCAGCGCCGCCAGCGAACGATCTGGGTCGCGGGCGTGTCGCAACCGGGCCGCGCCGGCGCGGACGGCGATCACGCTGATCGCGTGGCCGGCGGAGTCGTGCAGATCGCGGCGATGCGGGCGCGCTCCTCGGCGGCGGCGAGCAGCCGCTCGCGCTCCGCCTCCCGCTCGACCCGCAGCACCCGCTCGTTGAGCTGGGCGATCTGCTCACGCCGCAGGCGCGTCCGCTCGCCAGCCAACCACGCGGCGACCCACGCCAACGCGACGACCCAGGCGAGACCGATGCGCTCGAAGGGCTCGCTTCCAGGAAGGATTCCCTGCGCGGCGGCGGTCGCGCCCAGGAGTGCCGCCATCAGCGCGACGACCATGACGATGCTGCGCCGCATCCATGAGGTCTGTTGCTGGCTGCCGGCGAGCAGGTACAGCGCGGCGGTCGGGCCCAGCAGCAGGCCAAGCGGATAGCCGAGGCCCGCCAGCAGCCCGCTCGCCGCGGCGGTGAACGCGAATACCCCGACCGGGAAGCGCCGCCAGGCGACCAGCGGCACCGTCGAGCACGCTGCCAGCACGATCCTGACCAGGTTCGACTGTCCCAACTCGCGACGCAACGCCTCGATCCCGCCATGCGAGCCGTGCCGCAGCCGGCCAGCCGCAGGTGCCGCGCGGCGGGCAGCATCGCCCAGGCGCGGCGGGCCTGTCCGCCGACCAGCAGCCGGTCGCGGTCGCCCCAGGCCACGGTGACCGGCATGCCGTTAACCTCCTCGCCGCGCCGGAACCGGTAGCGACGGCTACAGGGCAGAATCGCTCCAACACCGGGCGCCGCGGCAAACCCTCGCACGGTCGCGGTCGCCTCCGCCTGCGCCACGGTCAGCCGCAGCGGGGCGGGCGAAGTAGATCCCTAGCACGGCGGCGCGGACCAGCGCCAGCACGCTCAGCGGGGGCACGTCAGTGGTTGGGGGCTGCGGGGAGGGTGATGACGAAGCGGGCGCCACGGCCGGGGCCTTGGCTTTCGGCGTGGATCCGGCCGCCGTGGGCCTGGACGATGGCGCGGGTGATAGTCAGGCCGATGCCGCTGCCGGCGGCGTCGGTGGTATGGCTGCGGGCGGGGTCGGCCCGGTAGAAGCGCTCGAAGATCCGCTCCAGCAGCTCCGGAGGGATGCCCTCGCCGGTGTCGCTGACCGTAAGCTCGACCGGCTGGCCGTGGCGGGCGGCGGCGACCTCGACCCGCCCGCCGGCAGGGGTGTGGCGCAGCGCGTTGGCGAGCAGGTTGGCCAGGACCTCGCCGATGCGGTCGGGGTCGGCCGCCACCCGGGGCAGGCCGGGATCGACCCGCTCGACCAGGGCGACGCCCTTGGCCCGGTAGGCCGCGGTGGCTGCCCGGACGGCGGCGCCGACCAGCTTGGCGGGCTCCCAGCGGGCCAGTCGCAGATCGAGCTGGCGCTCCTCGGCGCGTGACACCGCCTGCAGATCGTCGACCAGCCGGCGCAGCCGGGCAGTCTCAGTTCGCAGCACCTTCCAAGTCTCGTCGTCGGCAGGCATGACGCCGTCGGCGACGCCCTCCACATAGCCGTCGATGGTGGCCAACGGGGTGCGCAGCTCGTGGGCCAGATCGGAGAGTAGTTCCTGGCGGCGCCGCTCGGAGCTCTCCAGGGCCTCCGCCATGGCGTTGAACGACCGGGCGAGCATGGCCAGCTCGTCGTCGGAGCTGCCCTGGGGCACGCGCGCGGTGTAGCGGCCGTGGGCGATCCGCGCGGCGGCGCGGGCCAGCGTGCCGATCGGGCGGGTGATCCGCTGGGCCAGGAAGGTGCTCACCGCCACCGCGGTGACCAGCGCGACTCCAGTCCCCGCGGCCAGCGCCACCAGCATGGCCACCCCGAGGCCCTCGTTGAGGTGGCGGGCGATGCCAGGCGGGATGGGGCCGAGTGCCATGCGCCCGTGGTAGCGGAACACCCCCGGCGCCACGGCCAGCGCGACCACTCCCAGGGTCAGGCTGCCGGCCACGATCACCAGTACCTGGGCGGCCAGCAGCTTGGCGCCCAGGCTGCGTCCAAGCCACCTGGCCATCACGTGCCCTCGCCCATGCGGTAACCGACCCCACGGACAGTGCGGACGTAGCGGGGGGCGCTGGGGTCATCGCCGAGCTTGCGGCGCAGGTTGGCGATGTGGACGTCCACGACGTGATCGTCGCCGACCCAGTCCGGCCCCCAGCCGCGCTCCAGGAGCTGGCAGCGGCTGAGCACCACCCGTAGATGCTCCGACAGTGCGTCCAGCAGGTCGAACTCCAGCCGGGTCAGCTCGACCAGGTGGCCGCCGAGGCGGAGCTCGCGGGCGGCCGGGTCGATCTCCAGCTCCCCGAAGCGGCGCGGCGGTGTGGCGGCCGGGCCACTGGGTTGGCCTGTCCTGGGGCGGCGCAGCATGGCGCGGATGCGCGCGACCAGCTCGCGGGGGGAGAACGGCTTGGTGAGGTAGTCGTCGGCGCCGACCCCAAGGCCGACCAGCTTGTCGACCTCCTCGCTGCGGGCGGTCAGCATCACTACGTAGGCGTCGCTGAAGGCGCGGATCCGCCGGCAGGCCTCGATGCCGTCCATCCTGGGCAGCATCAGGTCCAGCACGACCACCTCGGGCTGGAAGGCCTTCGCCAGGTCGACCGCCCGCTCGCCATCACCGGCGATCGTCACCTCGAAGCCCTCGCGTTCCAGGTAGCTTGCGACCAGCCGCGCCAGCGGCGGCTCGTCCTCCACCACCAGCGCGCGCACCCGCGTCGGCGGCTGCCCGCCCGCCAGGTCAGCGTGGCTGCCCACCGGCCAGCCTCACCCGGTCGTGGTGCTCGGCTTGCGGGCCGCCAGCCGCTCTACGATCCCCAACTTGAACCGCTCCTGGCGTTGGATCTGGAAACCCTGGGCACGCACCCGCTGCAGCGGCCGGCGCCGGAAGTGCTCGCCGCCAAGCGGGACGGTGACCAGCTCCAGCAGCCCCTGCGCGGCCCGGACTGGCCATGCGGAGCTGACAATATGGTCGCCCAGCAGCAGCAGCCCGCCGGGGCGCAGCACCCGCCACATCTCGGCAATGGCCTGGCGCTCGTCGGGAATGCCGCACAGCGAGAAGGTGCACACCACCGTGTCGAACGAGGCGGGGTGCAGATCCTTTGCAGGGACTGGGGTGAGCTGCGAAGTTGGCGGGTCTGAGGGTGTCGGGTGAGGATCGCCTCCTTGATGCGGGTGTGAGGAGACGGTCATGGCGTCGTTGCTGGAGCGGTTGGAGGCGCGAGAGC
>WNGB01009680.1_pt1 | contig 13465 bp, 11 predicted proteins | sample 5400681 | NCBI WGS metagenome assembly WNGB01 (sample SAMN13153367, study PRJNA577476) | soil metagenome | isolation source: 115 cm soil or saprolite under grassland replicate 2 | place: USA:California | collected 2016-06-15 | reverse complement strand
GTAGCCGGGTGTGGCCGGCGTCGGCGCGTAGCAGGCCGAGCAGGATGCGGAGGGTGGTGGTCTTGCCGGCGCCGTTGGGGCCCAGGAAGCCGTGCACCTCCCCGGTGTTGACGGTCAGGTCGAGGCCGTCCAGGGCGCGGGTCGGGCCGAACGTCTTGACCAGCGCGTCGGTACGGATCGCCTCGGTCATCGCTGTGCTCCTTCAGACATGGAGGACGGCTGCGCTGCGGTAGCGGGTTGTCGTGCTTGGAGCTGGTCGAATGCCGCGTGTGCATGGGCGGCCTGTTCCGGGCTGAGCAGGGCGTGCGAATGGAGGTCCACGGTTCCCCGGGTCATCCGCAGATGTCCTTGGGGGCTGAGGATGTCGGCTCCCAGCGCCCGGGACAGGTGGTCGTGCATCCCGAGCATGCCGATCTGCATCGCGACCAGGACCGCGGCATAGGCCCGGGGATCCGTGGACTGGCCCGGGTGGTGGCGGTTCAGCCACTGCTCGGCGATCTCGACCATGTCGTCGAACATCGACGCGGCCGCCGGCGAGCCATCGAGCATTGCGCGCGCGAAGTACCGATACAGCGACAGCACCGTCGGGTGGACGGCGGGCAGGAACGCCTGGTCGGCCATCTGGCCCTCGAGGACCGCCTGCTCCTTGATGCGCGTGAGCCGCTCCAACGCGTAGGAGTCGCAGGCGTCGCGCAGTGCTTCCTTCGACCCGAAGTGGTGCCGGACCAGCCCCGCCGACACGCCCGCCGCCCTGGCGATGTCCCGGATCGTCGCCCCGTCCGTGCCACGTTCAGCGAACAGGCGGAGCGCCGCGTCCCTGATCCGCGCGCGGGCCGTCAGGTCCTCGGACGCTGGATCGCCGACCTGATGAGCCGCCATCCCTCAACTCCTATACGCATGTACGAGTAGCTACTCACTGGAGTAGTGGACGATACACACGTATAGCAGCTCGTCGCAAGACGGCCGCCGTCCTCGCCGCCCGCTGGACGACGACGGTTTGAGGGTGTCCGAGACGATCCGTGGCTGGCGCTACGCCAGGCGCTCGAGCACGGTGCCATCGGCGGCGACCGCGAAGGCCGTTGGCACGACGGTGACGTGGTAGCGGCGAGCCAGGTCGGGTCGTTTCGACACGTCGATCGAGAGCAGTGGGCGACCCCCGCCGGCCAGCCGCTGCTCCAGCTCGCGGCACTCGCTGCAGAGCGGATGGGTGAACTCCACCACCGTGACGCCGTCGCCGACGCCGCCGAGCCCGGCGAGGTCGACCGCCCCGACCTGGCCCGAGCGGACGCCGCGCAGCCGGGCCAGCAGGCGGTACAGCTCGCAACCCACGCACAGCCCGCTGAGGGCGGCCAGCAGCGCCAGCACGGTCACGATCCCGCCGAGGACGGCGCCGGCGGTCTGCAGCCCCACCAGGTACACCAGCGTCGTCGCTGTCAGCAGCGTCGCGCCGATCATGTTCGCGAAGCGTGGTGGGCGGGCGTCCTCGACCCTGCCCTCGCCGAGCAGCGGCTGCACGAATCGGAAGTAGGCCACGCACGGCAGGCACCAGCGCCGGCCGAGCGTGAGGCCGAGCAGGAGCTGCAGCGCGAGCACGCCGAACAGCCACCACCACCCGGTCAGCAGCGCGACGGCGCCGAGCACGCCCACGGTCCCCTGGTTGAAGCGCGGTGCGCGGGCGTCGATCACGTCAGTGTCGCGCCACGGGTCCGCGGTCATTGCTCTTTGGTTGTTCATGCAACCAAAGTGCCTTGAGATCGGCCAGCCGTCAACTCAGCGCTGCCCGCCCACGTTCGCGCGCCCCGGGTGGCAGAGCACGCCTGGGACCTTCGGCTGCGGTGTTGTATCCAATCTGTTGAGCGTGGAGACAAACACTGATTCACTGGAGCGCTGTGGCAGCGGGGCGGAGAGGGGGTCGGCGGACCATGGTGGAGCGCTCCGCATGGGTGCACGAGGTGAGCCGCGGCGACCGCGGCCCCGGCGGCCCCGGCGACCGGGAGGCGGAGGCGCTGTTCGAGCGGGCGGCGGCCCGCCTGACGACCGGCGGGAGCGCGCTCGGGTCCGGCCGGACGACAGCGACCGCCGCTGGCGGCGAGGCGGCGACTGCGCCGGGCGGCGGGGGCGGCGAATGGCAGCGGGCCAACGACCTGTTCCACGAGGTCATCCTGGCGGCGGCGGGCAACGGCCGGCTGCGCCTGATGATCGCCGACCTGCACAGGGCGTTCCCGCGCAGCCTCACCTGGAGCGCGCTCGTCTCCAGCGCCGGCGAGCTCGAGGAGAACGCCGCCCAGCACCGGCGCATCCGCGAGGCCATGGAGGCCGGGGACGGCGAGGGGGCGCGGCGGCGCATGATCGAGCACGTGGCCCACGCCGGCGGTCTCGTCGAGGCATGGTTCGCCAGCCATGTCCGAGCGTGACGGCCCGCCCGGGCGACCCGGCAGGCGAGCGCGAGCGACCTGCAACCACACGGCGCACTTGGCACGATGGCATGGTGCCAACCGACGAAGAGGTCAGAGATGCTGCTGAAGCTGCTCGAGAGCGGCGCGCCCGACGCCCCCGCGATCGTCGTGCCGCACGGTCCGCGGCTGACCTACCAGGAACTGCACGAGGAGGTGCTGCGAGGCGCCGAGGCGCTGGCCGGGCTCGGGCTGCGTCGTGAGCAGACCGTGGGCATGGTGTTCGAGAACGGCGCAGAGGCCATCGTGCTGTTCCTCGCGGCCGCGCTGGTCGCCGGCGCCGCGCCACTGAACCCCGCCTACACCGAGGCCGAGCTCCGCTTCTACCTCGAGGACCTCGGCGTCGCTGCGCTGATCGTGCCCCCGGGCGGCGCCGAGGCGGCGAGGCGGGCGCTGCCAGCGGACGCGGCGCTGGTCGAGGCGGCCATCGCCGGCGACGGCAGGCTCCACCTGGAGGCGGGAGCGGCGGCCCCCGGAGCGGCGGGGACCCGCGGGGCGCGCGCGACCAGGCGTGGCGCGCTGGACGAGCCTGGCGGCGACGACGTCGCGCTGATGCTGCATACCAGCGGGACCACCGGACGGCCCAAACGGGTGCCGTTGCGCCACCGCAACCTCGCCGCCTCAGTCGACAACATCGCCGGCCACTACCAGCTCGGGCCCGACGACGTCTCGCTCTGCGTGATGCCACTGTTCCACGTGCACGGGCTGATGGCCTCGGCGCTGGCGACCCTGCGCACCGGCGGCATCGTGGTCGTGCCGGCGCCGTTCAACCCGCTCTCCTTCTGGTCCGTCGCGAGCGAGCACCGCCCGACCTGGTACTCGGCCGTGCCGACGATGCTGCGGATGGTGCTTGCCCGTGCCCGCGGCGGGCGGCCGCCGGGCAGCGAGTCGCTGCGGTTCGTCCGTTCCTGCAGCTCAGCCCTGGCACCGGAGCTGATGGCCGAGATCGAGCTGCGGCTTGGCGCACCGGTGCTGGAGGCGTACGGCATGACCGAGGCGAGCCACCAGATCTCCTCCAACCCGCTGCCCCCAGCCGAGCGCCGGCCCGGCTCGGTGGGCCCTGGCACCGGCGTGCAGGTGGCGGTGTTCGACGGCGCCGGCGTGGCGCTGCCCGCGGGAACGCCCGGGGAGGTGGTCATCCGCGGCCCGAACGTGATCGACGGCTACGCCGACAACCCCGAGGCCAACGCCGAGGGCTTCGTGGACGGCTGGTTCCGCACCGGCGACCAGGGCGTGCTCGACGAGCGTGGCTACCTCAACCTCATCGGCAGGATCAAGGAGCTCATCAACCGCGGTGGCGAGAAGATCTCGCCCATCGAGATCGACGAGGTCCTGCTGCGTCACCCGGCGGTGGCCGAGGCGGTCGCCTTCGGCGTGCCCCACCCGACCCTGGGGGAGCAGGTGGCCGCCGCCGTGGTGCTCAGCGCGCCCGCCACCGAGCGGGAGCTGCTCTCCCACTGCCGCGAGCATCTCGCCGCCTTCAAGGTACCGGGCAGGCTCCACGTGGTGGAGGCGATCCCGCGCACAGCCACCGGCAAGCCACAACGGCGCAAGGTCGCCCAGACGCTCGGGGCGAGCCGGTGAGGCTGGTCGTGGTCGGCGCCGGCGCCACCGGCGGCTTTCTCGGTGCCTGCCTCGCCCGGGCCGGGCACGACGTGACCCTGGTCGCGCGCGGCGCCCACCTCGAGGCCATGCGGCGGCGGGGTCTGGTGGTGCGCACCGCCGAGGGCGAGTTCATCGTCCGGCCTGACTGCACCGATGACCTCGACGCGGTGCGGGGCGCGGACGTCGCCTTTCTGGCGGTGAAGGCGCACGCCGTCGCGCCGCTGGCACCCCGGCTCGGCAAGCTGCTCGGGCCTGCCACGGCGCTGGTGACCCTGCAGAACGGCCTTCCCTGGTGGTACTTCCGGCGGCACGGCGGGCCGCTGGAGGGCACTCGGCTCGAGACGGTCGACCCCGATGGGGTGATCGAACGCCACCTGGACGCGCGGCACGTGGTCGGCGCGGTGGTCTATGCGGCCACCAGCGTGGTCGAGCCGGGTGTGGTCGAGCACCTCGAGGGCACCCGGTTCACCATCGGCGAGCTGGACGGCTCCAGGAGCGACCGCTGCCAGGCGCTCTCGACAGCGCTGGCCGAGGCCGGGCTGCGGTGCCCGGTGCGGTCCGACATCCGCAAGGAGATCTGGCTCAAGCTCATCGGCAACGCGGTGCTCAACCCGCTGAGCGCGCTCACGCGCGCCTCACTGGCCGCCATCGGCGGCGACCCGGGCGCGCGGGCGGTCGCACTCGACGCGATGGCCGAGGCCGTGCGCGTGGCCGGCGCCGTGGGCGTGGAGCTCGACCTGTCGGTCGAGCAGCGCATGGAGGGCGCGGCCCGCGTCGGCGAGCACAGGACCTCCATGCTCCAGGATGTCGAGGCGGGCCGGCCGCTCGAGGTCGATGCGCTGGTCGGCGCGGTGGTCGAGACGGGTCACCTGGTCGGCCTCGAGCTGCCTCGCCTGGAGATGCTGTACGCCTGCGTGCGGCTCCTGGACCGCAGCCTGCGAGACGCCTGACGTCAGCCGTCGGGAGCCGGCACCCCGACGTCCAAGGTGGTGTCGGTCGTCAGGGTGGTCGGGTCGGTACTGCTCGTCGTGGGCTCCGTGGTCGAGCTGCTCGTCGACGAGCTCGTCGACGAGCTCGTCGGGGGTACCGTCGTGCTGGTCGAGGTCGTGGCCGTCGTGGTGGTGCGCTTGGCCGGCGAGACGCTCGTGGGCGGGTCCGTGGCGGAGGTCGGGGTGGTGCGCCTCGATCGCGGCGTGTTGACCGGTGTGGCGCGGCTGGTCGCCGGCGCCACCGTGACGTTCGCGTGGGCGCTGCGGTGGCGCGGTACGACGGTGGTGGTCGCCACTCCGGGCTCAGCATCGGCGCGCTGCCGCGGGCTGGTGACGAACCCCGCCAGGCTGCCGCCCACCGCGCCGATGAGGACAGCGGCGATCACAGAGGTCCATCGTCGCGACTCGACGAACCGCATCGGACTCAAGACCGGATCCCCCCGGGCCAAGCTTCCTTGACACGATGATAGGTGGTGAGGTCCCGGTTCGCCCGAAGATTCTCGGAGCGACGCAGTCAGCGGCCAGGACGATCGAGAGAAGGAGCGCCGGATGGGGAGCAAGGATCACCGGCCCGTGCTGGAGGCGCTGTGGCGCTGGCGCACGGAGCTCGAGGCATGGGCGATCCCGGAGGAGATCCTGGCGCGCGCGCCGGAGTCGCCGTGGGGCTTCCCGGTCGGGTTGTTCCGCGCCAAGGCCGAGCAGGCCCAGGCGCGGCAGCCCACGCCGTCCACCCACGAGGCGCTGCGCTTCCTGCCGCCGGGCGGGACGGTGCTGGACGTCGGCGCCGGCGGCGGCGCGGCCAGCCTGCCGCTGGCCGGGCGGGCCGGCCGCATCGTGGCGGTCGACCCGCTGGAAGGCATGCTGGAGGCGTTCCGGGCCGCGGCTGAGCATGCCGGGGTGGCGGCCGAGACCGTCCAGGGCCGCTGGCCTGACGTCGCCGGCGAGGTCGCGCCGGCCGACGTGGTGGTCTGCAACGACGTGCTCTACAACGTGGCCGACCTGGCGCCGTTCGCCCTGGCCCTGACCAGCCATGCCCGCGCTCGCGTGGTGATCCAGCTCACCGCGCGTCATCCGCTGGCGTCGCTCGGCCCGCTGTGGCGCCATTTCCACGGCCTGGACCGGCCGCGTGGGCCGAGCGCCGACGACGCCGTGGCGGCCCTGCGCGCGCTCGGGCTCGAGGTCGGGCGGGAGGACTGGACCGCCACGCACGGCGGTAGCTTCGAGCGCTTCGAGGACCTGGTGGCCTTCACCCGCCGCCGGCTCTGCCTGCCGGCCGAGCGCGACCCGGAGATCGCCGCGACCCTCGAGCCGCTCTCGGTCCGCGACGACGGCGGCTACCGGATGGCCCCGCTGCAGCGCCCGGTCGTGACGCTGTCCTGGCCGGGCACGGCGACATAACCGGGGCGCCAAGGCCGCCCGCCCGCCGGCCAAGGCCGGCGGGCGGGCGGCCAATCGATCGGACCTACTTCTCGAAGACCTGGAGCTCGGCGGCGCGGACGTTGAGGCCCTGCGGGCTGCCCAGGTCACAGTCGGTGATGTTGCCCGGGTCGTTGTCCTGGTCGCCCTGGAAGTCCGGGCCACCGGTGCACTGGTTGGAGAGCACGCGCAGCCGCAGGAAGCTCGCGCGCGTGTTGTGGATGTTGAGCTCGCGCAGGTTCAGGACCGGCGAGACCGGTCGCGGCGCGACCGCCGGGAAGGCGGCGCTGCTGCTGGTGGACACCACCCGGAACTGGCTGTCCTGGGTGCAGTCCACGCCCGGCCCGAGGGTGCAGGCGAGCAGCTGGAACTGTCGCAGCGCCGAGAAGCGGTTCTGCGTTCCGGTGTCACCGCCCGGGTCGTTCGCGTTCGCGGGGCGCAGCAGCGCGCTCACCTGCACGCGGCCGATCTCCTGCGAGGGCTTGGAAGGGTCGAGCCGCACGGTGACCTGCTTGCCGGCGACCGGGGAGTTGAGCGAGGCCCAGTCGGTGGCCTCGGTGTCGTCGATGAGGCTCCCGAGGTTGACGCCGTCGCCGCTGGCGCTGGCCCCGTTGGCGCTCGAGGCCAGGTTGGTCGGCAGCTCGACCCGCAGCCGCGTGGTGCCGCCCGCCTTGACGGTCGCGTCGACCCGGGTGGCGCCGTGGCCGGGTGCCTGCAACAGGAAGTCGTAGCGGCCGGGCACCATCTGGAGCGAGTCGCCGAGCGGGGTGGCGGCGTCGCTGTCGGCCGCCGGCGTGACGCGGGCCTCATACTGCCCGACGTACAGCTTGGCGCCGGCGACCGGCGCGCCGTGGTCGTCGGTGGGCTGGAAGCTGACCGTGCCCTCGGTGGCGAATGGCGAGCTGAAGCCCGCCACCGGGTCGGTGTCGGCGCCGCTCGTGGTGCTCGCCGTCTCGCCGAGGCCCCGGGCGGCGAAGGTGTTCCAGAGCACCGCCTGGTTGGCGCCGCCGAAGCGCACCATGTCCGCCGCCAGCATGGCGTCGCGCGCGTCGACCATGGTCACGCCCGACTGCATCAGCAGGAAGGAGTCGAAGACGAGCTGGATCCAGCGCCGCTCGCCGGGGCAGCGGTCGGCCGACCGCTCGCCGTCGGCGCACTCCCGCAGCAGCCGCGGGTTCCTGGAGGGGAACTGCCCGTCGTACTTCTTGTTCAGCGCATCCCGGACGTCCCAGTTGACGGCGTTCCAGAACTCGCCGTCGGCGTGGACCTCCGGACCCACCAGGTCGAAGCCGATGTCGGAGTAGTTCAGCGGGTTCGGGTCGAGGGCGTAGTCACGGATGCCGACCTTCTTGTTGCCGGTGACGTAGGCGCCCACCGCGAACGGGCTCTCGCCGTCGACCGGCACGTAGCCGTTCTCGAGGAGGTACTCGGTGGCGTCCAGGTCCGACCAGCTCTCGCCCATGGAGCCGCCCTGGAAGGTGCCGATGCCCTGGTTCGGGCCGGCGACCATGCGGTTGGAGATGGCGTGCGTGTACTCGTGGCCGATCACGCTCATGTCGAAGCTGCCGTCGACGCACGGCGGGTAGAAGCTGCCGGCGATCGGCTGCCACAGGAACATGTTGGTGATCGGCGCGGTGCCGTCCGGCCCGGTGACCTGGTTGGCGTTGTCCCTGGCGGTGAAGCCCGGCGGGCCGCCAACGATGCCCCCGGCCTGGGAGTTGCCCTGCTCGGGGTCGTTCTCGGCGCCGCCAGCGCCGAAGTTGAAGCTCTGTAGGTTGAAGGTCTGCTCGGTGAAGCCGAGAAAGTAGGCCCAGTCGTGGACGCGGTTGTGCATCGCCTGCAGGTTGGCGATCGCCGCGTCGATGTCGTTCTGCTGCGGCGAGGTGAACGACGCGGGGTCACAGCCGGAGTTGAACCACTGGTTGGTCCAGTCGTAGGTGTACTGGCGGTCGGGCCGCGCGGTCGCGGTGACCGTGCCCACCTCGCGGGAGTTGGCGCTGTTCCACTTCTGGACCGCGATCTCCGCGTTGCCGACGCTGGTGTTGGTGGACTGGCCGGTGCGGGCGTCGACGTCCCACGCAACGCGGGCGGCGTCGTTGGCCAGGGTGCGGTCGCACGCGCGCGAGCGGCTCTGGAAGCACCAGGTCTCGCGGGTGTCCTTGGAGGAGTAGTCCAGCCGAGGGGTGGCGGGGAACGCCTTCCACCTCGGGTCGGGCTCGCTCGAGGAATCGGTCTCGTAGTCGACCAGGTCCTCGCGCAGGAGCACCTGGCCGGTCTGGGCGTCGACCAGGTTGCGGACCGCGATCGGCGCCTCGGAGGTCGCGCCGTCGAGGACCACGGTCTCCTGCACCGGCCGCACCCCGTTCAGCGGGGTCGGCAGGGCGGCAGGGCGGGTGAGCTGCACCGCGTCGAGGCCCTTGACCGACAGCGTGGTCCAGCCGCCCTGCTGCCCGGTCGCCTGCACGTCGGCGGCGCCGACCGCGCGGCCCAGATTGGTGCTGGCGGCCCGGTAGGCCGCCTGCGGCGTCAGGGTCGCCGCCGGCAGGGTGCCCTGGCTGCCGGCGAGCGAGGACGACACGTAGACGATCTTCCCGTCGAGCACGGCCAGGCTCACCAGGCCGTCAGCGGCGGCCGGGACGCCGTCGAAGCGCTGCTGGAAGGTGACGGCGCGGCCATTGCCGATGGGCGCGTCCACGATCAGCACGAGGTCGTCGAGGTCCTGCTGGGAGAGGCGGAACAGCTCCCGGTTCGCGCCGAGGAAGCTCCGCGCCGCGGTGGCGGCGTCGCTGGAGAGGCCAGAGGCGAGGACGCCGCCGGTGCGGCGCAGTGTCGCCGGGGTGCCGAAGGCGTTCCAGGTGGCGGTCGCGTTCATGCCGGCCACCGCCTGCTGCTGCTGGGTCGTGACCGCGACGGTGCCGGTACGGTAGTCCGCGTCCAGCGCGCCGTGTGCCTCGCGCTGGAAGTCGGGGGCGGCGCTGCCCGCCTGGCTGGGCGCGGCGGCGTCGGCGGTGGTGAGCGAGGCGAGGACGAGGGTGGCCAGGATTCCCACCGCGAGCAGGGTCCTGCCCGGTTTCCTGGCAACTCGGGACCAATCGAGCATCGTCGCTCCCTTCCTGCCGCAGCGCTCGTGGTGCTGCGGCGACGATCGCCAGAGCTGGCGCAGGCCTGCCGCGCGTCCAAGAGGTGATGAGATGCCACAGCAAGACCTTGTTGTCTTCTATGCAACCAAAGTTCCAAAGTCAATACGCTATGTGCATGTAAGCGGGCTTACGTAGGTTGCCTGTTTCACACGATGGCGCCGGGAGCGCCCACACTGCCGCGATGCTGCTCACCCTGCGGGACGAGCGCGCCGGGATCCCAGTTGACGGCGCGCCCCAGGAGGCGAAAACTCGACGCCGCGCAGTTCCGGCGAGGCAGAGGGCAGCGAGCCAGTCCCGTGGACTTGCTGCCGTACGCCTCGAGCCGTTGCGTCGCCTGCTATGAAGTGTGACCGGTGAGGATCAACGGCTCCGAGGTGCTGGTGCATCTCTGGAACCTGTGTCTGAGGAATGGAGGGGGCGGGGTTGATGCCGTCGGCAAGGGAGGACGTCCTGGCCCCGGTCGAGGAGCGGGTGGCCCGCTTCGCCGAACGGGTCGCCGACTATAGGGCTCGCGTGGAGCGGGTCGCGCGCGCCGACCTGCCGGCCGCGCTGGCACGCGCGCTCCAGGCCAGGGGCGCCCAGCGGGTGGTGGTCCCGCCCGACCTGCCGGCCGAGTGGCGGCCGTCCGGAGCGGAGCTACTGGTCGACGGCGAGCTGGCCAGCGAGGCGCTGGACGCGGCCGACGGGATGCTGACCGGCTGCGCCCTTGGGATCGCGGAGACCGGCACGGTGGTGCTGGACGGCGGCGCCCGCCAGGGCCGGCGGGCGATCAGCCTGCTGCCCGACTACCACCTGTGCGTGGTGGAGGCTGCGCAGATCGTCGGCACGGTCCCTGAGGCGATCACAGCGCTCGACGTGGCCGCCCGCGAGCGCCGCCCGATCACCCTCGTCTCTGGCCCTTCGAGCACCTCCGACATCGAGCTGAGCCGCGTCGAGGCCGTCCACGGCCCCAGAGCTCTCGAGGTCCTGATCGTCGGCTGACTCTGGCCGCCCGCTACTACCTCCGCTGGAAGGCCGGCGCCGGCGCGATCGGGTCGCCGGCCCGGATTGCGCCGCCTTCGAGGATCCGGGCGGCGAGGCCACCCCGGTGGATCAGGGCGCGCAGCAGGCCGGGACGCCCCGTCAGGTTCTCGAGGTACTGGCACGGCTCGGACAGCTCGACGCCCCGCACGCGGACCGCGCCCACCAGGAACTCCACGCCGACCAGGTCGTTCAGCGGGACGCCGGCGGTCACCACGTTGCGGCGGTGCTCACCCGGCTCGAGGTCGATGCCATGGTCGCGCGCCAGCGCCTCCAGCGTCTCGCGCTCGATCAGGGTGATCTCGCGCTCCGGCGGCGCATGGCCCCCCTGCTTGAAGTTGCGGTCCCCCTCAAGCCCCGCACCGGCCACCGCCTGGACCTCTGGCACTGGGTAGGTCGGCGCGCCCATCTCCTTCGCGAGATGAACCGAGACCACTGAGCCTGCCCACATCCGCAAATCCCTCCGAGCCGCGATCGACCAGTATGGCGCCGATGCCACCGTACGGTCTCGGCGCCGCCCCGGCCACCGGTTTCCCGCGTCGCCTCCAGCCCGGCCCGGGCCGGGCGCGCCCGGGGTCATGCGTCGGGGCCGCCGGCGCGACGGCGCAGGGCGAGGGCGCCGGCCAGCGCCAGAGCGAGCGCCGAGCCGCCTGGGACCCAGGCGCCGAAGCGGTCGTAGAGGGTGGTCTCGCGGGACAGCGGCACGTCCACGACGGTGGCGCCGCGCCAGGTGGTCGGCTGCCAGGCGAGCATGCGGCCCCCTGGGTCGAACGCGGTCGACACCCCGGCGATGGACGCCTGCAGCACCGGTCGGCCGGACTCCACCGCTCGCACGGCCGCCAGGCTGGCGTGCTGCTGCGGCCCCCAGGTGTCCTGGAAGGTGGTGGTGGCGCTCTGCACCACCACCAGATCCGCTCCCATCCTGGCCAGGTTGCGGGAGAGGTCCGGGAAGGACGACTCGAAGCAGATCAGCGGGCCGAACGTCAGCGAGCTGGTGTGCAGCAGCACCAGGTGGCGGCCGCGGTGGCGGTTGGTGGCGGCGGCGTCGGTGAAGCGGTCGACCCAGCCGAGCAGCGGCCGCACCGGCACGTACTCGCCGAAGGGGACCAGCCGGATCTTGTCGTAGCTGCCGATCGGCCCGCCGGGCCCGATCAGCAGCGAGCTCTTGTAGATGCCTCCAGTGCCCCGTCGCCGGGAGTCCACCCCCGCGAGCACGTCGGCGCCGGTGCGCGCCACGATGCGGCGCAGGCGGGCGATGTCGGCGGGGTTGGCCGTGGGGTCGCGGCCGACGCTCGACTCCGACCAGACGATCAGGTCGGGGCGGGCGCCGGCGAGCCCAAGGCTCAGCGACTCGCTGGCCCGGAAGCGGGCCTCGACGTTGTCGATCCTGCCCGGCTGGACCAGCGCGATCCGCACCGTCCGTCCGGTCTCCAGCGGCGCCGGCCGGATCGACCACCAGGCGAGCGCGGCGAGCACCAGCCCGCAGGCGGCCAGCGCCGCACCCCAGCGGACCTGGCGCGGCGCCTGCCGCCCGACCGCCACCGCGAGGGCGAGGTTCACCGCCAGCAGCAGGAAGCTCACCGCCCACACGCCGCCCACCGATGCCAGGGCCAGGATCGGGCGGTCGTTCCACTGGCTGGCACCGAGCAGCGCCCACGGCCCGCCGAGCCAGTCCAGCGAGCGGATCACCTCGGTGAGCACGAAGGCGCTCGGCACCAGCACCAGGGCGACGCCGAGCCGGCCCGCGGAGACCTGGCCGTGCAGGAGCGTCCACGCCAGCCGCCCCCACGGCAGCCACAGCAGCCCGAGCAGCAGCGCCGCGGGGATCGCGAAGATCCGCGCGTTGGGGATCAGCCAGGAGTCGACGGTGAGGAAGAAGGCGGCCCCGCCCAGCCAGCCGCGGATGCCGGCCTCGCGGCCGTCGCGGGCGCTGCGGACCAGCAGCAGCAGCGGCACCAGCGCCACGAACGCGAGCCACCACAGCGCCGGCCTGGGAAAGGCGAGCGCCAGCGGCATCCCGAGCGCGAAGGCTGCCAGGCGGCCGGTCCAGCGCCCGCCACCGGCGCCGTCCGCCGGGCTCCCTGGCCGGATGCTCCGCGGACGCCCCCGCAGCCGGCCCCGCGTGGAAACCACTGACACCACCCTCCAGGGCTTGGAGGAGCTCCTCGTCGGCCGCCTACAGGTTCATGGCGACGTACTTGATCTCGAGGTACTCGTCGATGCCCTCGCGGCCGCCCTCCCGCCCGAAGCCGGAGGCCTTCACACCGCCGAACGGCGCTGCCGGATTGCTCACGATGCCCTGGTTGAGCCCGACCATCCCGGTCTCCAGTGCTTCGATCACCCGGAATGCCCGCTTGAGGTCGCGGGTGTACACGTAGGCGACCAGCCCGTACTCGGTGTCGTTGGCGGCGGCGACCGCCGCGGCCTCCGAGTCGAAGCCGGTCACCGGAGCGACCGGGCCGAAGATCTCCTCCTTCAGCACGCGCGCGTCGGCGGGGACGTCGGCCAGCACGGTGGGCGCGTAGAAGTAGCCGCGGCCGTCGCCGGGCCGGGCCCCGATCACGGCGCGGGCGCCACGGTCCACGGCGTCGCTCACCAGCTCGCCGACCTTCTCGCGGGCGTCGCTGTTGATCAGCGGCCCGACCTGGACACCGTCTTCGGTGCCGCGGCCGATCCGCAGCGCGCTCATGCGCCGGGCCAGCTTCTCCGCGAAGGCGCCGGCGACCGGCGCGGCGACGTGGAAGCGGTTGGCCGCGGTGCAGGCCTCGCCGATGTTGCGCATCTTGGCCAGCATCGCCCCCTCGACCGCCGCGTCGACGTCGGCGTCCTCGAAGATCAGGAA
>WNGB01022835.1_pt1 | contig 13467 bp, 10 predicted proteins | sample 5400681 | NCBI WGS metagenome assembly WNGB01 (sample SAMN13153367, study PRJNA577476) | soil metagenome | isolation source: 115 cm soil or saprolite under grassland replicate 2 | place: USA:California | collected 2016-06-15 | reverse complement strand
GACCGCCGCGGTCTGACGTACTGAGTTCAAAAGAAGGGTGTCACAATGCGCACGACTGGTCTTCGGTGTCTTGGCTTGGTTTCCATCCTGGCGCTTGCAGTTTCGCTTGCTCGTGGGGCGGCTGCCGATGAGCGCAAGGACCTTGCGTTCCAGGTGATCGACCGCAACACCCAGCAGATGACCGACATCAGCGACTCACTGTTCTTCTTCGGCGAGCTCGGCATGCAGGAGGTCGAGAGCGCCAAGCTCCTCAGCGACACGCTCAAGGCCGCCGGATTCAAGGTCGAAGTGGGCGGCGCCGGCATGCCGACCAATATCTGGGCCGAGTGGGGCTCGGGCCGGCCGAAGATCGCGATCGTCACCGAGGTCGATGCGCTGCCCGGCGGCTCGCAGACCCCGGGCGAGATCGCGCGCAAGCCCTTGGTCAAGGACGGGCCCGGTCATATGGAGGGCCACAACACTCATGGCGGCGTCGCCTCCATGGCCGCTTTCGCCGTCAAACAGGTGATGCAGCGCCACAACATCCCCGGCACGGTCGCGATCTCGTTCGGGCCCGCCGAGGAGCAATTGGCCAGTCGCCCGTTCCTGGTGCGCGAGGGCTACTTCAAGGACGCCGACGCGGTCATTTTCCTACACATCGGCCCTGAGCTCGCGACCGGCTTCGGCCTGCAGAACTACGCCGCCATCAGCTCGGTGTTCACGTTCCATGGCAAGACCGCGCACGGCGCCGTCAATCCCTGGGACGGCCGCGACGCGGTCGACGCCGTGGTGCTGATGGACATCGGGGTCGACAAGCTGCGCGAGCACCTGCGGCCGACCGCGCGCGCCCACCGCACCATCACCATCGGCGGCATCCAGCCCAACATCATCGCCGACAAGGGCCAGATCTGGTGGTTCGTGCGCGACGCTTCGATGCCGGCGGCCAAGGCCAACTACGACCGCATCGTCAAGATCGCGGAAGGAGCGGCGCTGATGACCGGCACGACCATGGAGGTGCAATACGCCGCTTCCGCCTGGCCGCAGCTCGGCATGCGCTCGCTCGCCGAAGCGATCCAGAAGAACATCGACCTCGTCGGCATGCCGAAGTGGAGCGAGGACGAACAGCGGTTCGCGCGCGAATTCCAGAAGTCGCAACAGCAGCCGGAGGCCGGGCTGCGGACCGCAGTCGTCCCGCTCGGCGGCCGCCCGCAGGCGAGCTCGTCGAACGACGCCGGCGACGTGTCGTGGGTCGTGCCTGCGGGCCTGTTGCGCTTTCCGTCTTCGGTCCCGGGCATCAACTACCACGCCTGGCCGGCCGCGGTGACGCCGGTCGGTTCGATCTCCCACAAGGGCCAGGTCACGGGCGCAAAGACGCTCGCGGCATCGATCATCGACTTGCTGACGCAGCCCGATCTCATCGCCAAGGCGCGTGCCGAGTTCGAGGTCGAGTCGAAGAAGACGCCCTATTTCTCGCTGCTGCCGCCCGGCACCAAGCCGGACCTCGAGCTCAACCGCGCTGAAATGGAGAAATACCGGGCGGACATGCGCAAGTTCTACCTGAACAAGGCTCCGCGGTTTAACTAGACGGCGCGCCCTTCACGGCGCCATCGCGCGAACGTGAGCCGAAATTCGGTCGCACAGGAGGGCAGCCTGTAACGGCGGCGCTCATTCGCGCGTATTGTATGGACGGGCGACGTCCAACCTGCGCGGATGAGGCTGAACATGGCAATGGCAATGCTCGACCGGCGGACCTTGCTCGGCGTGACCGGCGCCGTCGGCTTGGCCGTGGGCTTGCGCTTTATCAGCGAGGCCGACCCGCAGGAAAGCCGGACCTTCGAGATCGAGAAATCCGATAGCGAGTGGCGGCGCCTTCTGACCAAGGCGCAATACGAGGTACTGCGCCTGCACCGCACCGAAATCCCGGGCTCGAGCCCGCTCAATCGTGAGAAGCGCAAGGGCATCTTCGCTTGTGCCGGCTGCGACCTGCCGTTGTTCTCGTCGGACACCAAGTACGACAGCGGCACGGGCTGGCCGAGCTTCTGGAAACCGCTCGACAATGCGCTCGGCACCTCGACCGACCATGTCTTCCTGATGCCGCGCACCGAGGTGCACTGCCGGCGCTGCGGCGGTCATCTCGGCCACCGGTTCGAGGACGGGCCGCCGCCGACCGGGCTGCGCTACTGCATCAACGGCGTCGCGCTGGCGTTCAAGCCGGCCGAGCCGGGCGCGGCCTGATCCGCGCGCGGCACGGTTCCCGACTTCAGCAGTACGGCGCTACCGACGCTGCAGGTCGGCCCCAACAACGCCTCGCGATTTGACGCAGTCCGACATTTTTTTGCCCGGGCGTCCGCCTGGAATCTCAGCCCGATGGGGTCACAGGTTCACCTGCCTTGCCGACGGGCTCTGCGGCGCGGAGCGCTTGTGCTCGTTGCCGCGCTGTTCGTTGCGCCGGCTGCGCCGATGGCCCAAGGCGGATCGCCACCGTCTTCACAAGTCGTGATCACGGTCGAGGGCAACCGCCGGATCGAGGCCGACACCATCCGTTCCTACTTCCGCGCCGACGCTCGCGGACGGATCGACACCGCCGCCGCCGATATGGCCCTGAAGGCCCTGTTCGACACGGGTCTGTTTCAGGACGTGCGCGTCAAGCGTGAGGGCGGCCGCCTGGTCGTGACCGTCGTCGAGAACCCGGTGATCAGCCGCGTTGCCTTCGAGGGCAACAAGTCCGTCAAGGATGACCAGCTCAGGACCGAGCTGCAATCGAAGGCCGGCGGTCCGCTGTCGCGCCCGATGGTGCAGGCCGATGTCATTCGCATCACGGACATCCTTCACCGCAACGGCCGTTTCAATGTGCGGGTCGAACCAAAGATCATCGATGCGCCGAACCAACGTGTCGATCTCGTATTCGAGATCACCGAAGGAGAGCGGACCGGCATCAAGGACATCGTGTTCGTCGGCAACAAGGCCTTCCCGTCGCGGCGGCTCAAGCAGGTGATCAAATCGGGGGAGACGAACCTCCTCAGCGCTCTCCTGAGCAATGACATCTACGATCCCGACCGCATTGAATCAGATCGGGCTCTTCTGCGTCGCTTCTATCTCAAGCACGGGTATGCCGACGTTCGCATCGTCTCTGCGGCCGTGAGCTATGATCCGCAGCGGAAGGGCTTCGTCGTCACCTTCACGATCGATGAGGGCGCTCGCTACGGGATCAGGGCGGTTGACGTCCAGTCGAGCCTCCATGCGATCGACGCGGCGACATTGCGGTCGAAGGTGCGAACGGCCGCGGGCGATACCTTCAACGCCGAAGCTGCGGAGAAGACCGTAGAGGACCTTTCGATCGAACTTGCCAGGCGTGGCCATCCGTTTGCGGTCGTGCGCCCGCAGGTCGACCGCCACGGCGACACCATCAATCTCGTCTACAGGATCGAGGAAGGTTCCCGCACCTATGTCGAGCAGATCAACATCCGCGGCAACGTCAAGACGCGCGACCACGTGATCAGGCGCGAGTTCGAACTGGTCGAAGGCGACGCCTACAATCGTGCGCTGGTCGACCGCGCCGAGCGGCGGCTGAAGAATCTCGGATATTTCAAGACCGTGAAGATCGCCACCGAGCCCGGCTCGGCGCCGGATCGCGTGATCCTCAACGTTGAGGTGGAGGAACAGCACACCGGCGAGTTCTCGATCGCGGGCGGCTATTCGACCTCGGATGGAGTCATCGGCGAGGTGAGCGTCGGCGAGCGCAATCTCCTGGGCAACGGCCACTATGCGCGGGCGTCGGTGCGTTATGGCCAGTATACGAAGGGTTTCGAGCTTGCATTCACGGAGCCGTACGTTCTGGGCAGCCGGCTGTCTGCCGGCGTCAACCTATTCGCGAAGCAATCGGTCTCCAACACGAATCAATCGTTCGGCAGCGAGAGCTATGGGGCGGGGCTGACTCTCGGGACGCCGCTGACCGAGCAAGTCGGGACGCAGTGGCGCTATTCCCTCTATCGCCAGCGCATATCGCTCAACGCCATCTTGATGGATTGCACGCCCGACAATCCACCGCCTGGATGCTACGCCAACGGGGAGGCATCGCTCCCGGTCAAGCAAGCCGTTCTCAACGGGCCGGCCTGGGTATCCTCCGTCGGCTACACCATCACCTACAATACCCTGGACAATATCCGGAACCCGGCCAACGGCATTCGCTCCGATTTCAAGCAGGATCTCGCCGGCGTGGGTGGAGACGTGCGGTTCCTCAAGTCGACCGAGGACCTTCGCTACTATCACGAGATCGCCAGTGACACGGTCGGAATGCTGCGCGCGCAGGGCGGCTACGTGGCGCCCTGGGGCGGCCAACAGCTGCCGCTCTTGAATGGGTTCTTTGGCGGCCCCGAGCTCGTGCGCGGCTTCGCGGTGAACGGCTTTGGTCCGCGCGATACCACCGCCGGCACGACCATGGATAATGTCGGCGGCACGAAGTATTGGGCCACCACCGCCGAGGTGCGCACGCCGACGCCCTGGATCCCTCCCGAATTCGGACTGAAGGTCAGCGTGTTTGCGGATGCCGGGAGCCTGTGGGGTTACAGCGGGTCAGCCGGATCACCCGCATTGGCGCAATCGCTTCAGGTCTCCGATTCGAAGGCGATCCGCTCGTCGATCGGTGCCGGCCTGATGTGGGATTCACCATTGGGGCCGTTGCGGGTGGACTACGCCTACCCGACCAGCAAGGCAGCCTACGACGTTACTCAGCGCTTGCGGTTCAGCGCCTGGGGATTCTGAGCGCGAGCATTACGCCTGCAGCCGCGGAAACAGTCGCAACGCATTGTCGCGCGCGATCGCCTTGAAGCGCGCGTTCCTGAGGCCGAGCCGGTTCATCGGCTCGACGGTGATCGCCGGCTGCAGGTGGGGGTAGTCGGTGCCGAACAGAACCTGCGTGTCCGGCACGACGCTCAACAGCGCGCCGGGAACCCTCGGCGCGACAGGCCGTACAGACAGCCTGCCCCGTGCGTTTGTGTCGCGCCGTTCGTCGGCACCGCCGTAAATACTGTTTGCGTCCAACGCCGCCTCTCTGGTTCGACCCATGGTCACTCTGGCGCGGAAGCGCGCACGCCTGCCAAGCACCTCGGTTTGGTCCGTGCCGCTCGGCAGGAATTGCCGTCGGCGGCCGCTGTTGCCGGGGGCGGGGTCCCACCCGAACTTTGTAACTAACTGATTTATATGCAAAAAATCATTGGCGCGGGGCTTGCAATGGCAAGCGCGATAGTGCGGCCGCATGGGCGCGGACGCAGTTTGGAGAACATGTCATGGGTATCTTCGGGGCACTCAACACCGCGGTCACCGGAATGCGGGCGCAGTCGTTCGCGCTCGAAAACGTGTCCGGCAACATCGCCAATTCGCAGACCACCGCGTTCAAGCGCATGGACACGAGCTTCGTCGATCTGATCCCCGACGATATCCCCTCCAAGCAGGTGTCCGGCAGTGTCGTCGCCAACGCCCGCTCCACCAACACGGTGCAGGGCGACATCCAGGCCGCCTCGATCGGCACCTTCATGGCAATCAACGGCGACGGCTTTTTCGTGGTCGGAAAGCCGTCGAACTTCGTGGACAATCGGCCGGTGTTCGATGGCGTTGAGCGCTACACTCGCCGCGGCGACTTCCAGCCCGACAAGAACGGCTTCCTGGTCAACGGCGCCGGCTACTACCTGATGGGCATCCCGGTCGACCCGACCACCGGCAACCTGGTCGGCAGCGTGCCGACGCTGCTGCAGTTCCAGAACGACTTCCTGCCGGCCCAGCCGACCACCCAGATCGAGTATCGCGCCAACCTTGCGAGCTACCCGCTGACCAACGCCCATGACACCGACATTCCCAAGTCGGAGCTCTTGAACCCCATCACCTTCTCCGCCAATCCGATCGCGGGCGCTCCGACCGCCGCGAAGATCACCGGCGCGGGCGCGGCGCTCGCGGATGTGATTGCAACCGTCTCCGGCACCGGCACCTTCGCGGTTCCCGCCACTACCCAGCTCGGCGCCGGCAACGGCGGCACGATGCGGATCACGGTGACGCCGGCGGGCGGCGTCGCCACCAACTACGACATCGTCTGGGCCGACACCGATACCCTCAACGATGTGATCGCCGACATCAACGGCATGGCCGGCCTGTCCGCCGCGGTGGTCGCCTCGATCGACACTTCCGGCGGCACCAACAAATTGCAGCTCACGGCCGCGAGCGCCGACTACGATTTCGAGATCAATCCGTTCTCGACCGACGCACTCACCACCCGGTTGGGCCTGGCCGAGGTCGTGCATGCTTCGTCGAACCTGCTCGACAAGGGCATTTCGCAAGGTGAAATCCTCACCGTGCAGGTCGGCGCCAACACCTTCCCGGTCACGTTCGGAACCGGCGTCGGCGAAGTCTCCACGGTTGCGGAGCTGACCACGACGCTCGCCGGCTACCCGGGTGCGATGGGCACTGCCGCGGTCGACGCCAACGGAAACCTCACCTTCACGGCAAGCGGTAACAACACGATCACAGTCAGCCCGTCGACGACCGCGACCAAGTTCGGCATCAACGTGTTCGACGCGCGGCCCGCCACCGGCGAGGTCATCGGCCAGGACGTAACGGCGTTCATCGATCAGTCGATCGGCGGCGGTGCGGTCACCTGCTTCGACGTCTCGGGCTCTCCCGTGAACATTCAATTGCGTTGGGCTAAGGTCGACGGGGCCCAGTATAGCGGCACGGACACCTGGAACCTGTTCTACCAGGTCAATCCCAACGCGACCGGCATCGAGACCGCCTGGAAGAACGTCGGCATCAACTACACGTTCGGCGCCAACGGGCAGATGAACCCGACCATCGCCAACGTGACCCTCAGCAACGTGACGGTGAACGGAATAGCCGTTGGTGACGTGCAGCTCGTCCATGGTGCGGGCGGGGTCACACAGTTCGCCGACCCGAACGGCGGTGCGCAGGTCAACCTCCTGCAGCAGAACGGCTTCCCGGCGGGCGAGCTGCAGCAGGTAGCAGTGAGCGACAAGGGCCGCGTCGTCGGAAGCTATTCGAACGGACGCACGATCGATCTTGCCGAGATCACGCTCGCGAACTTCAACGGCGCCAACTATCTCAAACGCATCGACGGCGGCGCGTTCGAAGTCACCGACGAGTCGGGGCCGGCGCTGTATGGGGCCGCCGGCAAGATCGTGGGCTCCTCGCTCGAGGGCTCCAACACCGACATCGCCGACGAGTTCACCAAGCTGATCGTGACCCAGCAGGCCTATTCGGCCAATACGCGGGTCATCTCCACCTCGAACCAGATGGTTCAGGACCTCCTGAACATGCTGCGCTAGCACTGGCGGCATGGGCGCAAGCCCGATAGCGGACGTAGCGGGTCATGAGTCTCACCCAGTCGCTTGCAACCGCAATGGCCGGCCTGCGCACCACGCAGGCCGGACTCTCCGTCGTCTCCGCCAACGTCGCGAATGCGGAAACGCCGGGCTACGTGCGCAAGTCGCTGGTCCAGATCTCGACTGCCGCCGGCAGCCTTTCGACCGGTGTCCGCGTTGACGCGATCAACCGGCAGCTCGACCAGTACATCCAGCGGCAGATGCGCGTCGAAAGCTCGGGCGCAAGCTACGCCGACCTGCGCGCCCAGTTCTACGACCGGCTGCAGAGCGTCTATGGCGTGCCGGGCGCCGACGCGACGCTGGAGACGCTGTACAACGATTTCATGGCTGCCGCAGCGACGCCGAGCTCGGGCTCTCCGATTCGGTGCGCCAGGCCAACGAGGCGATGCAGCGCATCGCCCAGATCAACCAGCAGCTCGGCACCGCCACCGCCAACGACGCGACCACCGCGAACCTGCTCGACCAGCGCGACCGCTACGTCGATCAGCTCGCGCAGCTGATGGACATCAACGTCGTCCCGAACGACCGCAATCAAATCTCGGTCTTCACCCATTCTGGCCTTCAGCTCGTCGGCATATCCGCGTCGACGCTGGAGTTCGATGCCCAGGGCTCGATAACCGCCAACTCGCAGTGGAGCGCCGATCCGGCCGAGCGCTCGGTCGGCACCCTCGTCCTCAAAGGGCCGAACAGCGGCGACATCGATCTCATCGCCAATCGTGCGATCCGATCGGGCCAGATCGCGGCCTATCTCGAAATGCGCGATCAGATCTTGGTCGGGGCGCAGGCGCAGATCGACGAGATCGCCGCCGGCCTTGCGCGCGCCCTGTCCGACCGCACCACCGACGGCACCGCCGTCTCATTCCCGCCACAAGCCGGCTTCGACATCGACCTGACCGGCCTGCTCGACGGCAACTCGGTCACGCTGACCTATACCGACAATCTGTCCAGCACGCAGCGCACCGTGACGCTGGTCCGGGTTGACGATCCCACCGCGCTGCCGCTGTCCAATGCCGCGACCGCCAATCCCAGCGACAAGGTGGTCGGGCTCGACTTCTCAGGCGGGATGGCGTCCGTCATCAGCCAGATCATGAGCGCGCTCGGCGCGACCGGGCTTGCATTCTCCAACTCCGGCAACACGCTGCACGTCCTCGACGATGGCGCTGCCAACGCGGTCAACGTCGATGCGGTGTCGGCCACCAAGACCGTAGCGTCGCTGACCGGCGGCTCGGCCGAGTTCCCGTTCTTCCTCGACGCCAGCGCTTCCTATACCGGCGCGATCAAGTCGTCGGGATCGCAGATCACCGGGTTTGCGGGGCGCATCACCGTCAATGCTGCCCTGCTTGCCGATCCGTCGCGGCTGGTGGTGTTCCAGACCTCGCCGCTGACGCCGTCCGGCGACGCCACGCGTCCGAATTTCATCTTCGATCAACTCAACAGCGCTTCGCTCACCTTCTCGCCGCAGTCCGGCATCGGGACGACGGGCGCGCCCTTCAGCGGCACCTTACCCGCCTTCATGCGCCAGGTGATCAGCCAGCAGGGCGAGGCCGCGGAGGCCGCCGCAAGCCTCAAGGACGGCCAGGATGTTGTCTACAACTCGTTGAAGGAGCGCTTCAACAGTTCGGCCGCCGTGAATATCGACGAGGAGATGGCGAACCTGCTGAGCCTGCAGAATTCATATGCCGCCAACGCCCGCGTACTCTCGACCGTCAAAGAGATGATGGACACGCTGCTGAGGCTGTGAGGATTGTGACATGAGCATCACAGGCATCGGATCCCGGTCGTCGCTGGCCGTGCAGGCGCTGGTCGACATGCGCCACCGGCTCGACGACCTGCAGCGTCAGCTCGGCACGGGCAAGAAGGCGGATACCTACGCCGGCATCGGCATCGACCGCGGCTTCGTGGTCGGGCTGCGTTCGCATGTGTCCGCGATCGGCGCCTATGACGACACCATCAGCAGTATCAGCGTCCGCATGAATCTCGCGCAGAGCGCGCTCGATCGCATCGCCGACATTTCGCATACTACCAAGTCGAACGCGTTTGCGGCCCCGAGCATCCAGGGCAACGGCTCGACCCTTGCGCAATCGACGGCCTTTGCCGAGCTCGGGGAAGTATTTGGCCTGCTCAACAGCCAGGCCGGCGACCGCTACCTGTTTTCCGGACGCGCCGCCGATCAGCCGGCGGTCGAGACACTCGATCACGTGATGAACGGGGACGGCGCGCGCGCCGGCTTCAAGCAGATCGTCGACGAGCGCAGGCAGGCTGATCTCGGCGGCGTCGGTGGTCACGGACGCCTCGATATCACGGGGCCGACGCTGACGTCGGTGCAGGTTGCGGAAGACGCCGTATCGCCGTTCGGCTTCAAGCTCGCCAGCGTCACCTCGACGCTCGCCGGCGCGACCGTGACCGGTCCGGCCGGATCGCCCGCTGTCGCCTCGGTCGATCTCGTCACCAATCCGAACGACGGCGAGACCATCCAGTTCCGCTTCAACCTTCCGGACGGCACCAGCGAATCCATCACGCTGACTGCGACCGCGTCGGCGACGCCAGGACCGAACGAGTTCACCATCGCCCCGAGCTCGGATTTGACCGCCGACAATCTGCAGGCCGCGCTGACCGCGGCGGTCGACAAGCTCGCCGACACCTCGCTCACCGCGGCATCGGCGGTAGCCGCCAGCAAAGACTTCTTCGGCAATCCGCCGCAGCGCGTTGTCGGTCCGGCGTTCAGCAGCGCGACCGCGCTCGTCGCCGGTACGTCGACCGACACCGTGAGCTGGTACACCGGCGAGAATGGGCCGGACCCGGCGCGGGGAACCGCGACCGCGCGCATCGACCCCATGATCACAGTGTCCTATGGGCTGCGCGCCAACGAGGAAGGCATCCGCTGGATCGTCCAGAACATGGCAGCGCTCGCCGCCGTGACCTTCTCGCCCACCGATCCCAATGCGACGGAGCGCGCCAGTGCCCTCAACCAGCGGGTCGGGGAGAATCTCGACGTGCCGGCCGGCATGCAGAAGGTCGAGGACATCGAGACCGAGATCGCCGGCGCGCAGTCCGCGCTCACGACCGCCACCGATCGCCACCGGCAGACCAAGAGCGCGCTATCCGACCTGCTGACGCAGATCGAGGGCGTTCCGACCGAGGAAGTGGCAACGCAAATCCTGGCGCTGCAGACGCGCCTGCAGGCCTCGCTGCAGACGACGTCGCTGCTCTACAAGACGAGCCTGGTGAATTACATCTGAGGAATAGGCAACAGGTAACAGGTGTCAGCTATCAGGCGAATCCAATTCCGGATCCCTGATTACCGATCTGGCTGATCCCTGCTACGCGCGTCCGAGCAGGCCGGCCGCGAGCTCACGATTGATGTTGATCAGCGAGCCCAGCGGCTCGCGCCGCGGGTTGCTCATCATCGCGACTGTCTGGTTCATGACGAACAGGCCGAGATTGGCGACGTTCTGGCGGATGGCGACCGGCAGCGGATGCTCGGTGCTGGTCACCGAAGTCAGGAAGATCGACCAGAGCTTGCGGTTGTAGAGCAGCGCTTCGTCGAGCTCTGGCTTCTTACGATCCCAGCCGTCGAGAACGGCCTGCAGACGCGAGGCCGCTTTGAGCAGCAGATCGGCTTCCAGTTCACGCGGATTGACGATTTGCTTGGCCACTGTCCCGTAAGCCTGCGCCGCGCTTTGCATGGTTTACAAGCTCCTCCTCATACGCGATCAGTTTCTTCGCGTCCTTTAGTGCCTTATACATCTCGCCCGTTAAGATATGATTGTTGATGCTTTCGATGATTGGCCAGGCGCTCGGCGCCGCCTTCATGATGTCGCGCACCAGGGCGAAATAGACTTCGTGGTGTTCGCGCGGATCCTTCGACGTATACATGAGCTGGATCGCGAGATAGACGCGCTTGGCCGGTGTGTCGGCGCGCTGCGGCGTCAGGATGTCCTTTTCGCGCAGGATCGGAACATGGCCATCGATCATCAACCGCGTCCGCTGGTCATGGTTGGTGATCACACAATCGCCGAGGATGATCCGTTCGCCCGGCTTCAACTCAACTTTGAGGGACATGGCTGTCTCCGATCCGCCGAGAATCCGATGCGCTGAGAATCCGGCGCGGATCGTGACCGTGCATGGTTAACGAATCGTAAACAAAACGGCGGGGCCTCAAAGCCCCGCCGCCGTCATGGGATTCGCCGCCAGCTATCCGAAGAGGCGAAGCACCGCCTGATCGGCCTGCGCCGACAGCGAGAGCGCTGTAGTGGAGAGCGACTGCCGGGTCTGCAAGGCCAGCATGTTGGCGCCCTCTTCGTTGGTATCGGCGAGCACCAGGAGGTCGGCGCCAGTCTTGAGCGTCGCGATCAGGCCTTTGGTGAAATCCTGGCGGGCCTGAACGGTATTGAGATTGGTGCCGAACTTGGACGCCTGGTTGCGGAGCATGACCAGCGCCTTGTCGAGACCGGTGAGCGCCGTGTCGATGGTCGCGTCGGCCTGGAAGCCGTTGCCCGCAATTGTGCTGATACCGAGACCCGCGGAGTCGAAAGTGACACCGGCGATAACCAGGGTGCTGGTGCCGTCCTCGTTGAACACGACCTTGAGATCGTCTCCGTACAGCAGATTGATTCCGTTGTAAGACGCGTCCTTCGCCAGCGCGTCGATCTGCGTGATGACGTCGTTGAAATCGGCCTGCAGGCTGGCGCGCGTTGGATTGCTGCCGGTGGTCGAGGTCAGTGCGCCGTTCTGGTTCACGCTCGCCCCGATGCCGAGCGCGGTCGTGACGCCGGTCGAGGCCGCGAACGTCAGGTTGTTTTGGACCGTCGAGGACGCGACGACGAGGCTCGTCACCGTGCCGCTGACGCTGCCGGTAAGGCCGTTGATGTTGCCCAGGGCCGTGTTCAACTCGGCCTGGGTCGAGATCTGGCCTGGCCCCGTGCCGAACGTGATGGTCGTGGTCGTGCCGCCGTTGACCGAGAGCGCGAGGGTCGAGGTACCGGCCGTGCCGCCGGCCGCCGTGATGCGGTCGAGCAGGCTGGTTGAATTGTAGGTGCCGTTGGCGATGCCGGTATTGGCGCCAAGCGCGTTCGCCGAGACGACGAAGTCGGTGTCGGCGGTGAGCGCGTCGATCTTGAGCACGTCCGTGCTGCCGACCTGTGTCAGTGAGATGTCTGACGAGGTTACGCCGGAAGCCGTCACCGCGGCCGCAAAGCTCGCCTGCAGGCCCGCGACGATCTCGGCCTGGGTGGCCGAACCGTCGGAGATGTAACTGACGGACTGGGCGCCGGCGCCGTTGATGTTGACGGTGAAGGCGTAGGTCGTGGCGTTCGCGACCGTGAACGACGTGCCGGTCACCGTGCCCAGCGTTTCCGCCTGCGCCGTCCCGCTCACCGTGATCTGGCCGAACGTATTGCTTGTGGGCGCCGCCGATTGGCGCGCGGCCTTGGCGATCGACTTGGCGGATTCGACCAGTTTGGTCAGCGAAGAGAGGCCCTTGTCGGCGGTGTCCAGGGTCTGCTGAGCTTGGCCGATCGAGTCGAGCAGCGCGTTGAGATCGCCGGCGCGGTTGTTGAGCGACTGCGACGTGAAGAAGTTGGCAGGGTTGTCGAGCGCGGTGTTGACCTTCTTGCCGGTGGCAAGCCGGTTCTGGGTGAGGCCCATCAGTTGCGCTGTATTTTGCAGCGACAACAGATTCTGCCGAACGCCGGCTGACAGGACGACATCACTCATGACGGGCACCTCGGTTCATGGCGGACGACCGCGCGCTTAACGGTTCTCCCGACAATGAATCAGTAACCCTAATGCCCGGTAAAAAAGCCCCTAACGATCGGTTAAGCGCCGCCGCCGTTTCCAAGGAGCGGAGGACGGTCTGGATGGGTCCCTACCGGCCTATTCAGGAGCACCAGATTCCCTGGCGGGGGACCCGCCGCCACAATTATAGTTAATTCCAAGTTATTTATCATGGTTAACGAGTATTGAACAGTATAATCCTCCTTTGTCTGAGAGGAGAAGCAAATCTAAGTCGATTAACCATGTTTTTTTACGCCACATTACGGCGGCCGTGAGATGTCTTCGCCCCGATCCTCGAGAATTCGAGATCGACGTGTAACCGCCAGTA
>WNGB01014895.1_pt1 | contig 13467 bp, 13 predicted proteins | sample 5400681 | NCBI WGS metagenome assembly WNGB01 (sample SAMN13153367, study PRJNA577476) | soil metagenome | isolation source: 115 cm soil or saprolite under grassland replicate 2 | place: USA:California | collected 2016-06-15 | reverse complement strand
ACCGCGCCGACGTCGCCCTGGCCGCCGGCGCCGACATCCTCCACCTGGGCCAGGAGGACCTGCCGATGACCTGGGCCAGGCGGATCGTCGGCGACGGCATGCTGCTCGGCCGCTCCACCCACGACCTGGGGCAGGCGCGGGACGCCATCGCCGAGGGCTGGGACTACTTCGCGGTCGGCCCCGTCCACCCCACCGCGACCAAGCCCGGCCGGCCGGCCGTCGGCACCTCCCTGCTCCGGGATGTCGCCGCCCTGGACCCGAAACCGCCATGGTTCGCCATCGGCGGCATCGACCGATCGAACCTCGCCGAGGCCACCGGCGCGGGCGCGACCCGGATCGTGGTCGTCCGCGCGATCACCGACGCCGCCGATCCGCCGGCGGCCGCCGCCGACCTCCGCCGCCTGCTGTTGGAGGCCGGATGAGCCGGCTCGCTCAGCGCGTGATCCGTCCCTCGACGTAGGCGGCCCAGTACCGCGCCTGGTCGCGGGTCGCCGAGGCGACGTGGCGCTGCGCGCTGGCGTCGCGCAGCAGCCATGCCACCGTCTGCAGGTCGACGCGGTCCATCTCCACGCTGACCTCGGAGGACCAGAACTGGGCCGCGGCGCGGATGTCCGCGGGCACGGCCGAGCCATGACCGATCTCCTCGAGGAGCTGGGACACGGTGGCGGCGTCGTCCGGTCCGATGATGGTCGTCTCGAGCACTGATCGGCTCCTCTCCACTGGCCCTGGTCGTAGCTCTGGCCCAACGTGGATCGTGGGGCTGCTGGTCGCGGGGCTGCCTGCTGCTCACTTCTCGAACACATGTTCGACCATGAGGCGCGGCCAGTCAACTCACCTGGGCGGAGCGCCGCCGTCGGCGGCGCGCGAGACCGGCCCCTCCGAAGAGCGCGGCCCCGGCGGCTCCGGCCCCGGCCCCCGCGGCCAGCCGCTTCTCAGCGGACCAGCGCGTGAGCCAGTCACGGAGCTGCGCGGACGCGCTGTGCGGCTTGCCCATGGGGACCGGCGCCAGGGTCGTGCTCGTCGTGCTCGTGGCCGGCGCCGGCGTCAACAGCGTCCTCACGCCCATGGGGGCGACATAGGGCGGCAGGCTCGTGCCGGTCCTGGCGCCGCGTCCCGGCCCGAAGCCCCAGTCCATCACCCGGGCGGCGTCGCCGACGGGGTCGGAGCTGGCGAGCACGACCGCGATCAGCGTGCGGCCGTTGCGGGTCGCCGCGGCGGCCAGGCAGTGCCCGGCGTGGTCGGTGAAGCCGGTCTTGATGCCGATCGCGCCCCTGTACTCGCGCAGGAACCGGGAGTGGGCGTAGAGCTCGTGACGATGGCGGTCCGGGGTGGTGAAGACCACCTTGGGTGTCCGCACCACCCGCGCGAGCCACGGATCGAGCAGCACGCCCCTTGCCAGGATGGCGAGGTCGAAGGCGCTGGAGCGGTGCCCGGGCACGTCCAGGCCGTTGGTGCTGCGCCATGACGACCGGCGCAGCCCGAGGAGCCTGGACTCCGCGTTCATCGCCTGCTCGAAGCGGGCCACCGACCCACCGGCGCGCTCGGCGAGCAGCACCGCCATGTCGTTGGCTGACACGACCATGAGCGCCTCGAGCGCCTGCCCCACCGTGATCTTCTGCCGTGGCTTGAGGGCCAGCTTGCTCGGCGGGGTTCTGGCGGCGTTCCTGCTGGTCACCGCCACGGCGTCGAGCGGCAGCGTGGCCCGTACCAGCAGCGCGGTGAGCATCTTCGTCAGGCTCGCCGGCGCCCGCACCACGCCGGCGCCCCGGCTCCACAGCACCGCGCCGGTGCGCGCGTCGACCAGGATCACCGAGGGCGAGGTGACCTGTCTGGGCGCGGGCGGCCCGGACAGGGTGGCGCCGGCCGGAAGGTGGGTGGCCGCCGCTGCGGGCGCTGTCACACCACCGCCGACCAGGACCACCAGCAGGAGCAGGCAGAGACGTGCGCGTATCGTGATCATGAGCTCGGTGAGAGTGGGAAGCGGCGTGGGACGAGTCTTCCATCTGCAGACGAGCTGGACAAGGCGCGGCGCGAGCCTGTGGACAGACCGGTGGGCGCCTCCGGTGATGTTGGTAAGATCGCCGACATCCTCTTGTCTCTGTCTCGGCTCTCCACTCTGTCGTCGTTAGGAGCGAATACATGCGCGTCACGGTGATCGGCGCGGGTCACGTTGGGCTGGTGACCGCGGTGTGCCTGGCCAGCGTCGGCCACGACGTGGTGGCCGAGGACGACGACCTCGCCAAGGTCGAGCTGTTGCGGCGGGGGACCTCCTGGTTCTACGAGCCGGGGCTCGAGGAGCTGCTGCGCGAGGGGATGGCCGCCGGGCGCCTGCGGTTCACCTCCGACGCTGCGGAGGCGGTGGCCCACGGGCAGGTGATCTTCATCAGCGTCGGCACGCCCTCACGACCGGACGGCAGCCCCAACCTCGCCTTCGTCGAGAAGGTCGCCCGTGAGGTGGCCTCGCATCTGCGCCCAGGCGAGCTCAAGCTGATCTGCGAGAAGTCCACCGTGCCGGTACAGACCGGCGAGCGGGTCGCCCAGGTGATCGAGCGGGAGGCGCCCGCCGGCGCCACCTACGAGGTGGCATCCAACCCGGAGTTCCTGCGCGAGGGCACGGCGGTCGCCGACACGCTGCGGCCCGACCGCATCGTGGTCGGGACCGAGACGGAACGCGCGGTGACGCTGCTGCGGGAGCTGTACGCCCCGATCCTCGAGTCCAGCGACTGCGAGTGGCTCGCCACCGACCGGGCGACCGCCGAGCTGATCAAGCACGCCTCCAACGCCTTCCTCGCCACCAAGATCAGCTTCATCAACGCGGTGGCGCGGGTGTGTGAGCGCAGCGGCGCGGACGTCCAGGTGGTGGCCAGGGGCATGGGGCTGGATCCCAGGATCGGCACGGCGTTCCTGCACGCGGGTCCCGGGTTCGGCGGCAGCTGCTTCCCCAAGGACGTCGCCGCGTTCGCCCACCGCTCGCGCGAGCTCGGTGTCGACTTCGGCCTGCTCAACGAGGTCGCGCGCATCAACGTCGAGGCGCGCCGCGCGGTGGTCGACAAGGTCCGCGACCTTCTCTGGCACCTGGAGGGCAAGCGCATCGGGGTCCTTGGGCTCACCTTCAAGCCTGACACCGACGCGAGCGCACCGAAAAGGCCATCGACGTGGCCGACGGGGCGCACGCGCTGGTGCTGCTGACCGAGTGGGCCGAGTTCGCCGACCTCGACCCGGCCATGCTGGCCGGGCGGATGACCTACCCGATCCTGGTGGACGCCCGCAACGCGCTCGATCCCGAGCGCTTCGTGGCCGCCGGGTTCACCGTGGCCGGCATGGGCCGGCCGGTGCTGCGCCGCGAGCGAAAGGGCGGGTAGCCACAGATGCCACGGGCGGTGATCACTGGCGGCGCCGGCTTCCTGGGGTCGCATCTCTGCCGGCGGCTGCTGCTCGAGGGGTTCGAGGTCGTCTGCATGGACTCCCTGCTGACCGGGCGGGCCGAGAACGTCGAGGAGCTCCAGGGTCCGCGCTTCCGCCTGGTCAGGGTGGACGTGACCAACTACATCCACGTCTCCGGGCGGGTCGACGCCGTGCTGCACTTCGCCTCGCCGGCCAGCCCGGTCGACTACCTCAGCTACCCGATCCAGACGCTCAAGGTGGGGGCGCTCGGCACCCACAACGCCCTCGGGCTGGCCAAGGAGAAGGGGGCGCGCTTCCTGCTCGCGTCGACCAGCGAGGTCTACGGCAACCCGCAGGTCCACCCGCAGCCCGAGAGCTACTGGGGTCACGTGAACCCGATCGGCCCCCGCGGCGTCTACGACGAGGCCAAGCGCTTCGCCGAGGCCATGTCCATGGCCTACCACCGTGCCCACGGCCTCTCCGTCCGCATCGCCCGCATCTTCAACGTCTTCGGCCCGCTGATGCGGGTCGACGACGGCCGGGCGTTCTGCACGTTCGCGGTGCAGGCGCTCAGGGGGGAGCCGCTGACCGTGCACGGGGACGGCAGCCAGACCCGGTCGCTGTGCTACGTGGACGACCTCGTCGAGGGGCTCTGGCGGCTGCTGTGGTCGGACCTCACCGGCCCGGTGAACCTCGGCAACCCCGAGGAGGTCACCGTCCTCGAGCTGGCCAGGCAGATCGCGCGGGCGGCCGGGAGCGACTCGCCGGTGGCCTTCGTGCCCCGTCCCGTCGACGATCCCGACGTGCGCAAGCCCGACATCACGCTCGCCATCGAGCGGCTCGGCTGGAAGCCAGAGGTCAACCTCGCCAGCGGCATCGAGCGCACGCTGCCCTGGTTCCGCCGCGCCCTGGGCCTGGCGTCCAGTGCCTGAGGCGGCGACCGGGCGGCGGGCGCCGCGGGCGGCGTTCTTCGACGTCGACAAGACCCTGCTGCCTGGGTCCAGCCTGTACCTGTTCGCGCGAGGCCTGTACCGCCGCGGCTTCTACACCCTCGCCGACGTCGTCGGGTTCGCCGTCGGGCAGCTCACCTTCCGGCTCACCGGCGCCGAGGGCAGGCGCGGGATGGAGGCGGCGCGCGAGTCCGCGCTCGCCTTCGTGGAGGGCAAGCGTCGCGCGGACCTGATCCAGCTCGGTCACGACATCGTCGTCGAGGTCATCGGTCCGCGTATCTACCCCGGCATGCGCAAGGTCATCGAAGCGCACCGTGTCGCGGGCGACCGGACCTACCTGGTGACGGCGGCACCGCGCGAGCTGGCCCAGGGGATCGCCGCCTACCTCGGCATGGACGACGCGCTTGGCAGCGAGGCCGAGCTGGTCGACGGCGTCTACACGGGCCGGATGCTGGGCCCGGTCCTGCACGGGCCCGCCAAGCTGGAGGCGGCCAGGCAGCTCGCCAAGGAGCAGGGCTTCGACCTGCGGGACTGCAGCGCCTACTCCGATTCGGTGAACGACCGGCCGCTGCTCGAGGGCGTCGGGCACCCGGTGGCGGTCAACCCGGACCACACCCTGCGCCGCCTGGCGGCCGAGCGGGGCTGGCCCATCCACGACTTCCGCACGCACCGGCGGCTGTGGTTGGTCTGGGTCCCCTCCGGCCTGGCCGTCGGCGCCACCGCCGTCGCGGTCGCCGCCCTGGTGGCGGCCGTTCGCCGCCGCCCACAGGCGTTTCTAAATGCTGGGCTCGCCCGGCTCCGCCGGGGGTAGCCCACCCTCGCTGAGCACCGCCGCGACCTCGTCCTCGGTGAGGCCGCGGGTGGCGAGGGCGCGTCGCAGGCGGCGCGCCGCCTCGACCGGGGAGGTCCAGCCGTCGCGGAGCTGCGTCGTCTCGCGCTCCCCCTCGAGCAGGCCGTCCACGAAGCCGCGCGCGTAGTCCCAGGTGACGTACCGGTCGACCTCGGGCTCGAATGCCGGCTCGTGCACGCGCGGCTCGCCGCGCTCGAGGATGTGCTCGAGGTTCTCCCGCAGAAGGCTCCACCCGAAGTAGTGGTCCTCTTCGCAGTCGGGGCAGGGGATCACGACCCCCCGGAACCCACGCGGCTCCAGGGCCTCACGGAACTCGGCCAGATCGGCGAGATCCTCGAGCAACGCGGCTCGCTCGTCGTCGTCGATAGGCTCGAATTCGCTGTCTTCGTCGGACCCGAACGGGTCGAGGGGGTCGGGCACAAGCACCTCGTACAGTACGGTCGGATTGCAGGCGACGTCCTGACCTCGTCATGGTACAGCGGTTGCAGGTCCAGGTCTTCGCGCCGTCCACAATCGCCAGGTGCAGCTCGGTTGCATGGCGCCTGAGCACGTTGGTAGCTTCGGGCATGCACCGTCACCAGGACCCGACGCCACGTGGCCGGGTCCTTCTTGCTAGCAGCTCCCACATGGATCCCGGCGCCCGGCCGCGACACGGGCGCAGGCTCGAGCATCCGGAGGACCCCCGTGGCTGAGGTTGAGATCGGCATCGGCAAGAGCGGCCGGCGCGCGTACGGCTTCGACGACATCGCCATCGTGCCGAGCCGGCGCACGCGCGACCCCGACGACATCGACATCTCCTGGGACCTGGACGCCTACCACTTCGAGCTGCCGTTGCTCGCCTCCGCCATGGACGGCGTGGTCTCGCCCAGGATCGCCATCGAGATCGGCAGGCTGGGCGGCCTGGCCGTGCTGAACCTCGAGGGCCTGTGGACCCGCTACAAGGACCCCGAGCCGGTCTACCAGGAGATCGCCGACCTGCCCGCGGCCGACGCCACCAAGCGGATGCAGGAGATCTACCGCGAGCCGCTCAAGCAGGAGCTGATCGGCGAGCGCATCCGCGAGCTCAAGGACAGCGGCATCGTGGCCGCGGCCTCGCTGACGCCGCAGCGCGTCGGGCACTACCACCAGATCGCCCTCGAGGCCGGCCTGGACATCCTCGTCATCCAGGGGACCGTGGTGTCGGCCGAGCACGTCTCAGCGACCACCGAGCCGCTCAACCTCAAGACCTTCATCGCCCGCTACGAGATCCCGGTGATCGTGGGCGGCTGCGCCTCCTACGCGACCGCCCTGCACCTGATGCGCACCGGCGCCGCCGGCGTGCTCGTGGGTGTCGGGCCGGGCGCCGCCTGCACCACCCGCGGTGTGCTCGGCATCGGGGTGCCGCAGGCCACCGCCCTCGCGGACGCGGCCGGAGCGCGCACCCGCCATCTCGAGGAGACCGGCCGCTACGTCCAGGTGATCGCCGATGGCGGCATGCGCACCGGCGGCGACGTCGCCAAGGCGATCGCCTGCGGGGCGGACGCGGTGATGATCGGCTCGCCGCTGGCGCGTGCGGTCGAGGCGCCCGGCCGGGGCTTCCACTGGGGCATGGCCGCCTTCCACCCAGACCTGCCGCGCGGCACCCGCGTGGCCACCAGGACGCTCGGCACGATGCGGGAGATCCTGCTCGGTCCAGCGCCGGTCAACGACGGCACCATGAACCTCTTCGGCGCCCTACGCACCTCCATGGCCACCACCGGCTACCAGACGCTGAAGGAGTTCCAGAAGGCCGAGGTCATGGTCGCCCCGGCGCTGCTGACCGAGGGCAAGCTGCTACAGCGCGCCCAGGGCGTCGGCATGGGCTGAGGCGGAGGGATGACGACACACGACACCGTCCTGGTCCTCGACTTCGGCGCCCAGTACGCGCAGCTCATCGCCCGCCGGGTGCGCGAGTGCCACGTCTACTCCGAGGTCGTTCCCTACGACGTCGACCCTTCGGAGATACGTGAGCGCGGCGCCAAGGCCCTGATCCTGTCCGGGGGCCCCGGCTCGGTGTACGAGCCGGGCGCGCCAGCCCTGGACCCTCGCCTGCTGGGGCTCGGCATCCCCGTGCTCGGGCTGTGCTACGGGCAGCAGGCGATGGCGCAGGCCCTCGGCGGCCGGGTGGAGCCGACGGGCGTGCGGGAGTACGGCCGCACCCGGCTGGAAGCCTCCCCGGCTGGCAGCGTGCTGTTCCGGGAGCTGCCAGCCGAGCAGGTCGTGTGGATGAGCCACGGCGACACCGTCAGCGCGGCGCCGCCCGGCGCCCGCGTGACCGCGTGGACCGAGGCGACCCCGGTCGCCGGCTTCGAGGACCCCGCCAGGGGCATGTACGGCGTGCAGTTCCACCCGGAGGTCGCCCACACCCCGCGCGGTCTCGACCTGCTCAAGAACTTCCTCCACGAGGCGGCCGGCTGCCGGCCGAACTGGACGAGCGTCTCGATCATCGAGGAGCAGGAGACGGCCATCCGCGCCAGGGTGGGCGACGGCGAGGTGCTGTGCGCGCTGTCGGGCGGAGTCGACTCGTCGGTGGCGGCCCTGCTCGTGCACCGGGCCGTTGGCGACCGGCTCACCTGTGTGTTCGTGGATACCGGCCTGCTGCGCCACGGCGAGGCCGAGCAGGTCGAGGAGACCTTCCTGCGGGACTTCAACGTCAACCTGGTGCACGTCAAGGCGGCCGACCGGTTCCTGGAGCGCCTTGCCGGCGTCACCGACCCCGAGGTCAAGCGCAAGGCGGTCGGCAACGAGTTCATCCGGGTGTTCGAGGAGGTGGCCCGGGAGCACGGCGACGCCCGCTTCCTGGTCCAGGGGACCCTCTACCCGGACGTGGTGGAGTCGGGCGGCAAGGAGACCGCGACCATCAAGAGCCACCACAACGTCGGTGGCCTTCCAGAGGACATGGACCTGGAGCTGGTCGAGCCGCTGCGCCTGCTGTTCAAGGACGAGGTGCGGCGGGTCGGCGCCGAGCTCGGCCTGCCGGAGGACGTGGTGCAGCGCCAGCCGTTCCCCGGCCCGGGCCTGGCGGTGCGGATCGTCGGCGAGGTGACCGCCGAGCGGCTGGCGACCCTGCGGGCCGCCGACCGGATCGTGATCGAGGAGGTCCGCCGTGCCGGGCTGGACCGCGAGCTGTGGCAGTACTTCGCGGTGCTGCCGGCGATCCGCACGGTCGGGGTCATGGGCGACGGCCGCACCTACGCCTACCCGATCGTGGTCCGGGCGGTGACCAGCGAGGACGCCATGACCGCCGACTTCGCCCGGCTGCCGTGGGGGGCGCTCGAGCGCATCGCCACGCGCGTGGTCGGCGAGGTGCCCGGCGTGAACCGGGTGGCCTACGACGTCACCTCCAAGCCCCCGGGCACGATCGAGTGGGAGTAGCCGCGCCGCCGCGCTCCTGAGCCCCCACTCCGGTCAGCTCACCGCGCCACCGCGCGGGCGCGCAGCTCCTCGACCAGCTTGCTGGTCACGGGCGTGGCCACGCCCGCCCGCTCGGCGGCGCGCAGGATGCCGCCGCCGATGGCGTCCAGCTCGATGGGGTTGCCGGCCTCGAGGTCGCGCAGCATCGAGGAGCGCATGGACGCCGGCGCGCCCTGCACCATCCCCATCGTCGCCCCGCCGTCGAGCTCGACGCCGTCGGCGGCCCGCGCGGTCTCGACGATCTCGCGCACGACGGCGGCGAGGTCGTCGCCGCGGCGCTCGCGGACCTCGCCGAGCGGCGCGCCCTCGTGGGTGCCGACCAGGGCGATCGGGGCCAGCACGACGAGCTTGTCCCACAGCATCCCCAGCTCGTCGTCCCGCACGCGCACGTCCATCCCGACGGCGCTGAGCCGTTCCGCGAGCGCCTCCACCCGGTCGCGGCTGGCCGCGCGCGCGGCCAGCGCGACCAGGCTGAACGGGGAGTGGTGCTCGATCACGCCGGGCGCGACCCGGGCCGACTCGATCGCGATGGTGCCCGCGACCACCTGGTCGGCCGGGTAGCGCTCGCGGAGCCAGGCCACGTGGTCGATGCCGTTCTGGAACGGCGTCACCAGCCCATCCCCGAGCCTGGCCGCCGGCACGGCGGCCACGGCCTCGGCGAGCCGGGTGGCCTTCACCGTCACGAAGCAGACGTCCACCGGCCCGGCGAGCTCGGTCGCGGCCCCGACCGGCACGCGGAAGCTGCCGAAGCGGGCGCTGCGCAGCTCGAGCCCGTGCTCGCGCAGATGGGCAGCGGTCGCCGCCGGGGCGATGCAGGTCACCTCGTCGCCGTGCCTGGCGAGCAGGGCGCCCAACAGGCCTCCCACCCCGCCAGGCCCGAGGACCGCAACCCTCCAGACCGATTCATCCGCCGGCATGCGCGCTCCTTTCCCTGCGTCCGCTCCGTCCGCCGCTGCCGCGCCGTGCTGGCATCCATTCTGATCCGGATCGCGGGCGCGGCCCGCACCGCACACGCCGGGGCGTCACCCCGCCCGCCGTGGAGCCAGTGCGGCCAGCAGCTCCGGCTGGTGGCCCTCCAGCCACTCGCCGCCGACCCGCACCCCGAGCCGCCAGAACACGTAGCCGTAGGGCGGTGCGGCCAGGCAGAGGATCACCAGCGCCGGCGGCCACCAGGCGACGCCCACGGCCAGCAGGATGCCGAAGGGGGCCAGCGCCGCTCCCTCGATGACCATGGCGAGCAGTTGCACCAGGCCGACCAGGCAGCCGGCGCCCGCGCCGGAGCTCCCCCACAGGTTGGATGACACCGTCGACACCGGGAACGGGAACCGGACCGAGACGAAGTCGGCGACGCCGAGCAGCACGCCGAGCGCGCCGGCCGCCAGGCACAGCGTCACCGGCAGGTAGGCCCACCCGCCGGCGATCGCGGCGAGCAGCGTCGCCACCACCGCCACCAGCGCGAACCCGGGCAGGGCGAAGGCCAGGTTCTTGCCCACCAGGTCGCCGCGCACGTCGCTGCCCGAGGCGACGTTGGTCCAGTAGGCCGGGCCGTCCGGCCCGAACTGGTTCAGCGCTGCCGAGTTCAGCATGTACAGGCCGGCCAGCGCGCCGAGCGCGGCGCCCTGCCTCGGCCCGTTGCGGGTCAGCAGCAGGAAGGCCGGCAGGGCGATGGCGAAGATGGTCGCGGTGACCCACAGCACCCGCAGCCGCGGGTGCCTGGCGAAGTAGCGCAGGTCCTTGGCGGCCACCGCGCCGCGCTGGTCCAGCGGCAGCAGCCAGCGCACCGGTCGCGGCAGCGCGCCAGCCTCCGCCTCGGCGACCCGCTGCGGTCGCCCGGCCGGCTCGGCCGTGGTGAGCACGCGCTGCAGGCTCACATACCACCACCAGGCCAGCAGCAGCACGGCAGCGGCGGCGGCGAGCAGCTCCGCCACGGCCACGACGAGACTGCCGCCGCGCCCCGCCTCGGTCATCGCTCTGGCGGCCAGGCCCGGTGGAAGCCAGCCGACCGCCTCCGCCGACGAGCGCAGCCATCGCAGATCCGCGACCCGTCCAGGGTGCGCCACCCTGATCACGAGCTGGAAGGTCAGGTTGAGCGCGAGCGCCCCGAGCGAGGCGACCACGATGGCCAGGTCGCGCACGCGTCGGCTGCGCAGCCAGCGCGACAGCGAGGTGGTGATCGCCCTGGCCGCGAGCACGCAGAGCGCGAATTCCAGCAGCACGGCCACGACCACCACCACAAGCCCTGGACCCGCAGGGGCGAAGCCGACCACCGCGCCGGCCAGGGCGGCCAGGGTGGCCACCGGCGCCACCCCGATGCAGGAGGCGACGAACAGACCGACCGCGAGCTGGCGCGGGCGCAGCGGCAGCAGCACCAGCTTGGCCGGGTCGAGCGAGCTGTCGGCCGTGAAGGTCAGCAGCGGCAGGACCGCCCAGGCAAGGAACAGGCCGACGAACCCGAGCACCGCCACGGACTCGGCGAACAGGGCCGACGCCGTGCGCACGGCCGCCAGCGCCAGGAACCCTACGGCGGCCAGCGGCAGCGCGATCAGCACGCTCGCGACCAGGCCGACCATCTGCTGCCAGCCGCCGACTCGCAGGCCGCTGCGCAGCAGGGTGAGCTTCAGCCTGGCGAAGTGCCGAGCCACCCCAGCTCCTTGGTGTCGACCGCGCCGGCCCCGACCAGCTCCACGAAGGCGTCCTCCAGGCTGCGGGCGCCGCGCACCTGGTCGATCGGGCCCTCGGCGATCAGGCGGCCCTGGTGCATGATCCCGACCCGGTCGCAGAGCCGCTCCACCAGCTCCATGACGTGACTGGAGAACACCACAGTGGCGCCGCCGGCGGTGTAGCGCTCCAGCAGCGATCGGATCGTCCGGGCCGACACCGGGTCGATCGCCTCGAACGGCTCGTCGAGGAAGAGCACTCTGGGGTTGTGGAGCAGCGCCGCGGCCAGCGCGATCTTCTTGCGCATGCCGTGGGAGTAGTCGACCACCAGGGTCCCTCCGGTCGCGGCCAGGTCGAGCACGTCGAGCAGCTCGCGCGCCCGCTCCGCCACGGTCGCCGCCGGCATCCCCCGCAGCAGCCCGTTGTAGGTGAGCAGCTCGCTGCCGCTCAGGCGGTCGAAGAGGCGCAGGTCCTCCGGCAGGACGCCGATGCGCCGCTTCGCCGCCGCCGGGTCGCGCCAGACGTCGTGGCCGTCGATGGCCACCGTGCCCGCGTCGGGTCGCAGCAGCCCGGTGACCATGCTGAGCGTGGTCGTCTTGCCGGCGCCGTTGGGGCCGACCAGCCCGAAGAAGCAGCCGTGCGGGATGTCCAGGTCGATGCCGGCCACGGCCAGCTTGGGGCCGTAGGCCTTGCGCAGCCCCCGCACGCACAGCGCCACGGTCGCGCCGTCGCCCCCCGCTCTCTCGACGCCCAGGGTCACAGGCCCTCCCTCGACACACGGTCCCGTTCAGCCTAGCGACTACCCGTCCCGAAGGCTCGGGCAAATCAGGCCGATAGTGATAATTCACGCACCAGAGCCGACCGGCCGGCGAAAGCGCTCCCGTTTCGTTCGCTACAGGAGGATCATGGGGTCATGAGGATCGTTCGGCGCATTGCCGCCATCGTCGGGGCGACACTGGTGTTGGCCGTCGGGCCGGCGCTCGGCGCGCGCGCCCAGTCCCCGGTGGCGCCCTCGGTCCGGGTGCTCGAGCTCGACGGCGCCGTCGACCCCTTCATCGCCGGCTACCTCGAGAAGGGGATCGAAGGCGCCGCCAGCGACGGCAGCGCCGCCGTCGTGATCCGCATCGACACCCCAGGCGGCCTCGACTCCTCCATGCGCCGCATCGTCAAGGCGATCACGGCCTCGCGCGTGCCGGTGCTGTGCTGGACGGGGCCGGCGGGCTCGCGCGCCGCCTCGGCGGGGACCTTCATCATGTACGGCTGCCCGCTCAACGCGATGGCGCACGGCACCAACATCGGCGCCGCCCACCCGGTCGGTGTCAGCGGCGCGATCGAGCGGACGAAGGTCACCAACGACGCCGCGGCCTTCATCCAGACGCTCGCCAACACCTACGACCGCAACGCCGACTGGGCACGGAAAGCCGTGGTGGACTCGGCCAGCATCTCGGCCGAGGCCGCCTTCGAGATGACTCCCAAGAAGGTCACCGACCTGCTCGCCAGCTCCATCCCCGACCTGCTCCAGCAGGCCAACGGCAGGACGGTCCTGGTCAACCAGGCGGATGACCCTGTGGAGCTGCGGACCGCCGGGGCCACCCTGGACGAGCAGTCGCCCGGCCTGGGGGTGAGCCTGCTCCACGGGCTGATCGACCCCAACCTCGCGTTCGTCTTCTTCTACCTCGGCATCATCCTGATCATCATCGAGGTCCTCCACCCCGGCGTCTCGGTGCCCGGCGTGCTGGGCACGCTGCTGCTGGTCACCAGCATCGTCTCGTTCGGGATCCTGCCGGTGCAGCTCGGCGGCATCGTCCTGCTGGTCGCCTCGGCCGTGCTGTACCTGCTCGAGCTCAAGCACCCGGGCATCGGCCTGCCCGCCGTCGGCGGTACGATCTGCCTGGTGCTCGGCGGACTGCTGCTGTTCGATCCGTCCGCGTCGGAAGTGCACGTGTCGCGCTGGCTGCTGGTGGTCGTGCCGGCGCTGGTGGTGGCGTTCTTCGCCGTGGTCGTCCAGGCCGCGCTGGAGGCCCGCCGACAGCCGCCGATGATCGGTGTGGACATGCTCTACGGCGAGGAGGGCGTGGCGCTCAGCGCGCTGGACCCCAGCGGCGAGGTGCGGGTGGGGCACGAGCGCTAGAGCGCCGAGGCGGTCGGCGGCGCCATCGCCGCGGGCGCGCACGTCCGGGTGGTGGGCCGCTC
>WNGB01013787.1_pt1 | contig 13467 bp, 7 predicted proteins | sample 5400681 | NCBI WGS metagenome assembly WNGB01 (sample SAMN13153367, study PRJNA577476) | soil metagenome | isolation source: 115 cm soil or saprolite under grassland replicate 2 | place: USA:California | collected 2016-06-15 | reverse complement strand
CACGCCACCCAGTTTGACGAGCGCCACGCGCCGCGCTTCTTCCGGCGACATCCCGGCGCGCAAATTGTCTTCGATGTGAAAGGCCAGATGGCTCTCCAACTCTTCGGCGAATTCGCGTTCGCGCCGCGCGCGACGGAACAGACCGATGAGCCGCACCAGCCAGCCGCGTAGTTGTCGTAGGCGCATCAACTCTCCTGTCGTTGTCACTCGTGCCGAAGGGCGATCAGCGGATCAACCTTCGTCGCACGCCGCGCTGGTATGTAACAGGCCAATAGCGCCACCCACGTCAGCGCCAACGCTCCGCCGGCAAACGTCAATGGGTCAGATGCGCCGACGCCGAAGAGCAGCGGCTTTATCAGGCGCGTCAGCATCCAGGCCGCGAGCAGGCCCAGCGCAATCCCCGTGAGAGTCAGCCGCATCCCCTGTCCCAGCGCCATTCGCAACACGTCGCGCGCGGTCGCGCCCATGGCCATCCGCACGCCGATCTCGTGGTTGCGCGCAGCGACCGTGTACGACAACACGCCGTAGATCCCCACGCCCGCGAGCAGCAGCGCCAGCGCCGCCAGCAGTCCGAGCAGCGCCAGCGCAAACCGATCCGGCGCTAGGGAACGCCCGATCAATCGCTCCATCGTGTTGACCTGACTGATGGGTTGCGCCGCATCCAGCCCGCGCGCCGCCTGTCGCACCGCGCCGATCAGTTGCAGCGGATCACCAGTGGTGCGCACGACCACGTTCATCGGCAAATAAGGGATTTGCGCGTGCGGAACGAAGACTTCGGCCTGCGGCTGGCTCTTCAGGCCGTAATACCGGATGTCGCGCGTGACGCCGACGACTTCGTAAGCGTATTTGCGGTTCGGGTAATCGAGCATCAGTTGTTTGCCGATGGCTGATCCGCCGGGCCAGACCTTCCGGGCGAAGCTTTCGCTGACGATGACGACGGCAGGCGTTTCGGCGCGATCCTGCGCGGTGAAATGGCGCCCGACCAGCAACGGAATGCCGAGCGTCGGGAAGTATTCGGGCGTCGCCATACGCATAGAGACTTTGTCCTCCCCCACGCTCGGCTCCGGTTCGCCCGCGCGCCAATAGGGTCGCGTAAGGTCCTGCCCGGCTTGGCTCATCGGCAAGGTGGTGACCGCCGCCGCTGATTCGACGCCGGGCAGCGCGCGCAAACGTTCCAGCAATTGTTGATAGTACAGCGCGGCTTTCCCCTGCCCGTAGGTCTGCCCATTGAGGAAGATGTGCATCGTCAGCAAATTGTGCGTCTCGAAACCTGGCTCGACCGCAATCAGCCGGACGAAACTGCGCGTGAGCAAGCCAGCGCCGACCAGCAACACCAGCGCGAGCGCGATCTCGGTGACCACCAGCGCGTGACGGAAGCGTTGCGAAGAACCGCTCACCGCGCCTTTTTCGCCGCCTTCTTTCAAGGTCGTCGCCAGTTCCGTCCGCGCATTGCGCCACGCCGGGAACAGCCCCGTCACTAAACCGGTCAACGCCGTTACCGCCAGAGTGAAGAGCAACACGCGGCGGTCAATCGTCACTTCTTCCAGGCGCGGAATGCCTGCGGGCGCAAGCACGAGCAACGTCGTCAAGCCATAACGCGCCAGCGCTAAACCCGCCGCTCCGCCCAAGCCAGCGAGCAACAGGGTTTCGGTCAACCATTGGCGCACCAGGCGTGTGTGCGTTGCGCCGAGCGCGGCGCGCACAGCAGATTCGCGCCCGCGTCCGGCGGCGCGCGTCAACCACAAACTCGCCACGTTGGCGCAGGCGACGAGCAACACCATCGCCACCGCCGCCAGCAACAACAGCAACAACGGGCGCGTCTTGCCGACCTGCTCTTCCAGCAGCGGCGTAAGCTGCGATTGCCAGCCTTGATTTTCTTTCGGATGCCGTTCAGCCAGCCCAGCGGAAAAGGCCGTCAATCTCGCCTGCGCCTGTTCGAGCGTTACGCCGGGTTGCAACCGTCCGACGGCTTTCAAAAAACGGGAACCGCGCGGCGGCCCGTCGGCAAAACGTCCCACGTAGGTGCGCGGCAAATCCCAGGGCATCCACAAATCCACCTCGCGGTCAGGCAGCGCAAACCGCGGCGACAGAATTCCCTGAATGCGCCAATCCGCGCCGTTGATCGTCATCGTGCTGCCGACCGTGTCGGGCGACGCGCCGAAACGCCTGCGCCACAGCGCGTCGCTGATGACGACCGTGCGGTCGCCCGCCGTGTACTGCGTCGCCAGCGACATCGCCGCGCCTTCCGTTTCCGCCGCCGAAAAAACGCGCCCACTCGCGGCTGGCACGCGCAGCGTCGTAAAGAAATCAGGCGTCACCAACGCACATTGCACTTGCTCGGCATCCTGCTCGCCGGTCAGCGTCCGCGCCGTCACGAACCACGCCGCGCTGCTTGCAAACAGATCGCTCGCGCCGCGCAGGTCGTGATAATTGCCGGGCGAAGGGCCTTCGTGCTGCCGCCCCAACTCCGCGTTGTTGTCCCACACCATCACCAGCCGGTCGGATCGCTCGTAAGGCAGTGGGTTGAGCAACACGCTGTTGACGACGCTGAAAATGGCCGTGTTCGCGCCGATGCCAAGCGCCAGCGTCAACACCGCAATCAACGAAAAGCCCGGATTCTTCCGCAACATTCGCAGTCCAAATCGTAAGTCGTGTAAAAGTGTTTCGAGCATCAGTAATCCTCTCTGTTCGCGGTGAAGTTCTTGTGTCAACGTAACGCCGCCGAGTTTGATGAGCGCCCGCCGTCGCGCCTCTTCCGGCGACATTCCGGCGCGCAGATTGTCTTCGATATGAAAGGCCAGATGGCTCTCCAACTCTTCGGCAAACTCCCGTTCGCGTTGTTTGCGATGGAACAGGCCGAAGAGCCGCACCAACCAGCCGCGTAGTTGTCGAAGGTGCATGAGGTCTCCTGTCGTTGCTATTCGTGACGAAGTGCAATCAGCGGATCAACCTTTGACGCCCGCCGCGCCGGAATCCAGCAGGCAATCAGCGCCACCAGCGTCAGCAGCAAGGCTATCCCTGCGAAGGTCGCCGGATCAGTCGCGCTTACACCAAAGAGCAGATTCTGCAGGACGCGCGTCAAGGCCAGGGCGGCGGCTAAACCCAACGCCACACCGATCAGCGTCAGCGCCAGCCCTTGACGAACAATCAACCACAGCACGTCGCGCGTTTGCGCCCCGAGCGCCAAGCGGATGCCGATCTCACGCGTGCGGCGAGCGACGGCGTAGGCCATGACCCCGTACAGGCCAATTGCAGCGAGCAGCGCCGCCAGCACGCCGAAGAAACCGGAGAGCGTGGCCACCAACCGATCCTGCGCCAGCGATTCATTCAACTGTCGCTCGAAGGTCTTTACGTTGAAGACCGGCAGGTCTTTATCCAGTGCTTGAAATGTTTGCCGGACCGCCGCGGTCAGTGCAGTAGTGTTGTTAGTTGTTAGCACATACAGCGTCGGCATCCAGGGCCGGTCGCCTTGGAGGAGCGAGAGGTAAACAGCGCCTTGAGCCGTTTCTCTGATGCTCTCGTGCTTGGTCGCTTTGACCAGCCCGATGATCTCGAATTCGGTCAGGTCTGGAGCCTGGCCAATCGCGATGCGCCTGCCAATCGGATTTATCCCGCTGAAGAAATCGTGCGCCACGGTTTCGTCAATGATGGCCGTCTTGGGCGCACCTTCTTGATCGGCAACCACGAAGTCGCGTCCGGCCAGCAGTGGAATTCCCAAACTCTCGAAGAAGCGCGGACTGACGCGATCCACGATGGGGTGGGTCGGCCTTTCAACCTGAGGCTCGGCTCCGGGGACGGCAACTGGCGGGCTGTCTTCGCGCCCGCTAAACGGGCCTGTTTCGGCTAGGCTGGCCAAACGCACACCGGGCAAACCCTCCACCCGTTCTAGTAACTCCCGGCAAAAATTTCTGAGTTGGTCTGGCGTATAGCGTTGGTGCACGTGCTTCATCGTGAAGAGCAGGACATTCTCAGCCTTGAACCCGGCGTTGACGGCTTGCAGGTTTTGCAGGGTTCGCACAAAGAGCGCTGCGCCAATCAGGAGCAGCACTGAGAGGGCGACTTCCGCCACCACCAAGGCCTGGCGCCAATCAACCCCACGGCGGCGCGCTCCTGCGCTACTACTCTTGAGCGCGGAAACCAGTTCCAGCCGCGTTGCCTGAAGTGCCGGAGCCAGCCCGAACAGAATGCCCGTCAGGATGGTCACCGCGAAGGTGAAGCCTAGCGCCCGCACATCCGGTTTCACCTCCAACAGGGTGCGAATGTGGTTCTGCGGCAGAAAGCCAAAGAGGATGTCCACTCCCCAGTAAGCCAACCCCACGCCCAAAGCGCCACCCAGGCAAGAAATCAGCAGACTTTCAGTGAGCAACTGCCGCATGAGCCGCACGCGCCCGGCTCCGATGGCCAGCCGCACCGCGATCTCTTGGCGCCGGGCCAGCGCGCGACCGAGCAGCAAATTGGCAAGATTGGCGCAGGCAATCAGCAACACCAGCGCGACCATCCCCAGCAGGATCGCCAGCGGGCGACCGAATTCTCGGCGCAGGTCAGAGGTTCCGCGCGCGGCTGAGAGTAGTTGGAGATGAGTACCACGAAAGCTAGGGGGGCGGCTGAACTGCGGATCATCCTGAAGGAGCCGCTGGTAGAGCGCCTCGGTGGCGGCCTGTGCCTGCTGAAAGCTGACACCGGGTTTCAGCCGGGCCACCACGGCAGTGTAGTTTTTCCGGTTCAGTAATGGCATTGCTGGCAGCGTCTGATTCAGGGAATCGGGCAGCTTCGGGAACCGCACCTCGGGAGAGAGGCCAACCCGCGTGCCGAAGAAGTGCGGTGGCGAGACGCCAACGATGGTGAACGGATAACCATTCAACTGAATCGTCTTGCCCACGACGCCATCATCGCTGCCGAACCGCCGTTGCCAGAAGTCGTAGCTCAGCACCGCCTCAGGCGCCCAGGCGCCGCGGCTGATCTCCGCAGAAAAAGTCCGGCCCCGAAAGGCGTTCACGCCGAGCAACGAAAAATAATTGCCCGTGACCGCTTCCCCCATGACCCGCTCAGTCGTCCCCGCTACCGTCAGGCTCAAGCCATCACTATTACTTGCCAGGGCGCCTGTAAAGACTTGGTTGCCGTTTTGCAACTCGCGCAAGAGAGCCTGCGGAGCAGTTTCCGGACCGCCCCTCGACGGGATCGCAAAACAGACCAGTTGTTCAGGCTGGCTGACCGGCAAGGGCCGCCAGAAGATGGCATCCATCAGGCTAAAGATGGCAGTGTTCGCGCCAATGCCGAGTGCCAGCGATAGTAATGCCACCGCAGTGAACCCAGGACTCTTGAGCAACATCCGCAGCCCAAATCGTAAGTCTTGTAAAAGTGTTTCGAGCATCGGTAATCCTCTCTGTTCGCGGTGCAGTTCCTGCGTCACTGTGACGCCACCAAGTTTGATGAGCGCCAGCCGTCGCGCTTCTTCCGGCGACATCCCGGCGCGCAAATTGTCTTCGATGTGAAAGGCCAGATGGCTTTCCATCTCCTCGGCGAATTCCCGCTCGCGCCGCGCGCGATGGAACAATCCGAAGAGCCGCACTAGCCAGCCGCGTATTTGTTGTAGGTGCATCATGACTCTTGTACCTGTCATTGCTACTCGTGCCGCAGCGCCGTGAGCGGATCAACTTTGGTTGCGCGTCGTGCGGGGATGTAACAGGCGCTCAGGGCAATGAGCGTCAGGAACGCGGCGACAACGCCAAACGCCAGCGGATCGAATTGACTGATGTCGGTCAGAACGACAGCCAGCAGCATCGAAATCGCCGCGCCGCCTGCCAAACCAATGGCGACGCCAATCGCAATCAACTTGCAGCCTTGTCGCAGGAACAGTTTGATGAGATCGCGTGCGCCTGCGCCCAATGCCATACGGATGCCGATTTCGCGGGTGCGCTGGCTGACGACAAACGACATCACACCGTACAAACCAATGCTTGCAAGCAGTAACGCCAATGCGCCCAGCACGCCTGCCAACAACGCGACCGATTGAAACGGAATCATCTGCAACGCCAACGAATCGTTCACCAAACGCGGAATCACATACAGCTTGGGATCGAGCGTGGTCGCTTCCTGACGCGCTGCTGTCATCACAGCGCGGGCATCGCCTTCGGTGCTGACGATCAGGGATTCGCCGTTGCGTTGCGCGGGTAGCGGCACGTACACGAACGTTTCATCGGGCTGCCAAATCAAGCCTTGTCGCGTGTCGTTCGTCAGGCCGATGATTTCGTATTGCGGGAAGTTCGCGGCGATTTCATTGGGCTGTGCGGTTGCGGCAATACCAATGGTTTTGCCGATGGGGTTTTCATTCGGCCAGAAGCGGCGCGCTGTGGATTCGCTGATGAGGACGACACGCGCGTCGGCTTGTTCTTCCTGCGCCGTGAAGCTGCGTCCGCGCGTGATGCGCAAACCGAGTGTTTGAAAGTAATCGGCAGAGACGAGATTGAAGACGACTTCCAATGGACGACCGGAAAGTTGCGTCTGTCCGGGAATCGTCATCTGCGTTGTACGAACCACGCCTGTCAGCGGTTGCCGATGCGCCTGGCTGACGGTTTTGACGCCGGGCAAAGCGCGCAGGCGCGTTGCCAAGGCGCGAGTAAATTCGCGCACGCGCTGCGGTTCCTGCTGTGTGCCCGGCACGTTGATTTCGAGCGCGAAAACGTTTTTTGTGACCAGGCCGGTGTCCATCGTTTGCAGCTTTTGCAAATTGCGCGTCAACAATCCGGCGGCGATCAGCAACGTCAGGCACACCGCGATTTGCACAACAACCAGCGCATTGCGCAACCGCGATTGACTGAATTGCGCGCCAAACGTCGAGCCTTCATCTTTCAATGCACCGCTCAAATTGGGCCGCGAAGATTGCAGCGCAGGCGCGAGTCCGGCGATCACGCCCGCCGCCAATGACGCAAGCAACGCAAAACTAAAGAGACGATAATCGGGCGACAGATCAAGCGCGAATTGTTCCAGCATCGCAGGCGGCACAGGCATCCGCGCCAGCACCAACGGATAAATCAAACGAATCGCCCACGTCGCAAACAACAAGCCCATTGCCCCGCCCGCTCCCGCAAGCAATACACTTTCCGTCAGCAGTTGTCGCACAATGCGCAAACGGCTTGCGCCTAAAGCGAGCCGCACAGCGATTTCTCGTTGCCGCCCTGCCGCCCGCGCCAGCAGCATATTCGTGACGTTGACGCAAGCGATCAGCAACACCAGCCCCAACGCCGTCAGCAACGGCGTGACCAGCAATTTCGCTGCGCCTTCCAATTGAATAAACGTCGCGCCGGAAGTGACGACGACCGAAGCTTTGCGTTGCGGATCAGGATACGCTTGGGTCAGTTGCTGTGCGATCACATTCATTTCGGCTTGCGCCTGTTCGCGCGTGACGCCCGGTTTCAAGCGCCCGAACAACGAGAACGAATTGGCTCTGCAATCATTGAGCCAAATCCTGTAATGCCAATTGCCGACCACCTGATCGCGCATCATCAGCGATACCCAGAACTGCGGCGAATCCGGTTCCGTGCCGATAAAACCTTTCGCCGTGACGCCGATGATCGTGAACGGCAAGCCCGCCACGCGCACGGTTTTGCCAATCACGTTCGGATCGGAATGAAATCGCTGTTCCCAACAAATGTGGCTCAAGACCAACACCGGATGCGTGCCGGGCGTTTGATTTTCTTCCGGTGCAAAGCCGCGTCCCAACGCCATCTCCGCGCCCAGCACTGCGAAGTAATTGCTCGACACTAACCGCCCGAAACCGAAGTTGCCGGGCAGCACCGAGAAACCGGCTATGTCCGCCGTCTCATCGCCAAATGGCACAGCGAATTTGTTCATCGCAATCAACCCGACAAACGACGCATTGCGGTCGCGGTAATCGAGATAATCCTGATACGAAAACAACGGTTGCCATTTGCCTTCGCGGGCATAGCCCCGCACATGGACGATGCTCTCCGGGTCTTTCAGCGGCAACGGCTTCAACACAAACGCATCGTAGACCGTGAACAAGGCCGTATTCGCGCCAATGCCTAACGCCAGCGTCAAAATCGCAATCAACGAAAAGCCCGGATTCTTGCGCAGCATCCGCAGTCCAAATCGTAGGTCTTGCCAAAGTGTTTCGAGCATCGGTAATCCTCTCTGTTCACGATGAAGTTCTTGTGTCAGCGTCACGCCGCCGAGTTTGACGAGCGCCCGTCGTCGCGCTTCTTCCGGCGACATTCCGGCGCGCAAGTTGTCTTCGATGTGAAAGGCCAGATGGCTTTCCAACTCTTCGGCGAATTCGCGCTCGCGTTGTTTGTGATGGAATAGACCGAAGAGCCGCACCAGCCAGCCGCGTAGTTGTCGAACGCGCATCACGACTCCTGCGGCGGAACAAAGAAGCGTGCCAGAATCGCGGTCGTGGTCTCCCATTTCTGCGTTTCCGTGGCGAGCCGTTTGCGGCCTGCGCGCGTCAGTTTGTAAAACTTCGCCTTGCGATTGTTGTCGGACACGCCCCACTCCGACGCGATGTAGCCCTCCTGTTCGAGCTTGACCAGCGCCGGATAGATCGTGCCGTAATTGATTGCCAGCACATTTTCGCTGGTCTGTTCGATGCGTCGTGCAATGCCGTAACCGTGCAGCGGCCCCAGCGCTTCGAGCGTCTTGAGTACCATCAGCGCGAGCGTCCCCTGCCAGACATCGGTTTTTTCATTCATGGTCGTTGCCTCCTGATTTTCCGTCTTCATATTGGTAAGGTATAGGGAGAATGCCACATCTCGTATGGCGAGGCAATAGCAGAGGAAGCAGGTGGAAAATTATGCGACGATCAGGAAGTTGTGATAGGAGGCTGGATCAGCGATCTCGGAGGAACGGTGAGGCGCGAGGTTTCAGGATGTCCTGCGCCCGTGGCATGTGTGGAACGATGCGGATGGCTTCGTCCAGATGACTGCGAATTTCGGCGTCGAGTTCGGCTTCGTGTTGTTGGCGACAGCGACTCCATCCAGCGCGTCAGCGCGAACGCCGCCAATAAACCTACGCAGTCTGATTTAGCAGAGACGCTATGGCCTGATGCAACGCACAGACCATGCACGTGACATCTCTCCACCGTTCTGAAGATACAGCGCCTGGGATCCTCTGCCGAAGTTGAGGAACCACGCTTCACCGGCGCCGTGTTCGGTTGCGCTCCAGTAAAAGCCATGGGCGTCGAAACGGGAGTACTTGCCATCGGATTCGCGGTTACCACCCAGCAAGGCGTTAAATTCGGAGTTACCTCCGACCAGCAAAGCCTTGTAAGCTGACTTGCCAGTCTCCCCGGAATCATCACGAACGCCGCCATAGTGTTTCGCCATTGCCCGCCACTCATCATTCGTAGGCAAGCGCCATCCGTCTCCCAGCAGATCGCATGCCTGCTTCGCCGCTTCCCACGTGTACCAACGACCGTAGCGGTCGCAATTGGCTTGTTTATCGTCATAACAGAAAGCGCCTGTGATCTTGATACTCAAGTTTTGAGTCATCCAACGCTTGCCGTCTAACATGATTTTTGAGGTGTACGTATTGCCGTCTTTATCTTTCAATACGTTACCTTTTCTCCCAGATATCGCGTTAGAGGCGGCGTCCACTACGTCACGGATAGCTTGAATCACCAGTTCCGGCTCATCCATTTGAATGTGATGACCGCTGCGGGTGGCGACGATCAGCTTGCCCTGCCGTGACCTCTTGGCGACAGCGGCGTGATTGCGCTGACGCTCTTCTTCCAAAGCCTCTCCATCGGGGCCATGTTCTTCCGGGATGCCGCGCGTCAGCACGATCAGCGGCTTGTCGCCGAACGGGTATTCGCTTTTCGCCTGCTCCGCCCGCAAGGCGGCGAGTTCTTCCATCATGAGCGGGTTCACGCCCGCCGCGATGTGCCCTAATTGACCGCGCGCCCACGCCCGCATCCGTTGCGCTTCGAGCGGCAGCTTGTCGCGCGGCGGGTCGTTGGCGTGCGGAACGAGCGACTGCGCGCCGGCTCTCATTTGCCGCAAGGCTTCCGGCGGAATGTCGCTCACGCGCAATGGCCCGGAGGTTTTGACGGCGGGGATCGGCTCGCCTTTCACCAATTCCGACGAACGCGCCAGCTTGCCATCGGTCATTCGCCAGGGATCGTCCGCGCCTACATCAACCAACACCATCCCGACGACGTCCGACGGATACGTGAAGGCGTAAAGCCGCACCAACCAGCCGCCGTAAGACTGCCCTACGAGCACTAGCGGCGGCTTGACGCCCGCCTTGTCGAGCAGCGTGTGCAGTTCGTAAACGATTTGACGAAAGGTGCGCGGATGCGGCCCCCAATCGCTCCAGCCATCGCCCGCGCGGTCGTAAGAGCAGACGCGGGCGAATTTAGCGACGCCAGGTTGGACGAGGCTCCATTCTACCGAAAAATCGCCGATGCCCGGTTCCAGAATGACCGTCGGCTGCCCCGCGCGCGCCTCGCCAGTGCAATTGAGGTGCAACCGCCAGCCGCCCACATCCACCAATTTGCCGGGCGGATGGAGAGGCGGCGGAGATTCATTCTGCGCCTGCACTGCAGTGGTCGGCAGGAGGAACAACAAGGCAGATAAGAATGAGAAGGCTATCCGAAAAACGTGTTTCATTTTGTACTCCTCTACTGAGCGCCCGCTTGCAGCAAATCGGTGGCAATCTCGGCGTGACCTTTCTTACGCGCCCCGCCAGATCGTGCAACAACGTAACGTGCCGCCAGTTCATGTGATTCGGGTTCATGCCGTTTTCCAGCAGAAAAACGGCGCTGTCGTAATTCTTGAAGTAATACTCTTTCGCCCACTTGGCAACGTCCGGCGCGCGCGCGCCGGACCGTAGCAGCAATTCCATCATAGCCTGATTCCCGTCCTTCGCTGGCATCGCCAGAATCCCTTCGCCCCAGAAAGCGTCTTCGTCGCGTGCCAGTTCCGGGCGTTCCTGCAACATCGTTTCCACTTCAGCGTAGTTTCCTTGACCCACCATCTGCTGAAAGCGCTGCGCGGTTGCGTCCTGGCTGCGGTCAATCTTTCCTGTATCACCCCAAGCACGCACAAGCTGCGGGTTGGCGCTGCTCGCGCGCAAAAAAGCCGCAATCTCTGCATAGCCACGATCCTCGGCACAAGTCAGCAACGATTCCAGAAACGGGTGCATTTGGTAATTCGGGTCAATGCCTGCCTGCTCGACCAAATAACGAACCAGTTCCAGATGACCTTCGCGCACGGCAAGGTGCAGCGGACAGGTGTAATCATACTGACACGTCAGCAAGGCGGGACACTGCGCAGCCAACGCCTGCACACGGCGCAGATCCCCGTCCCGGCTGGCTGTCAGCATATTCCAAACATCCGTGGTCGTAGCGATTACGCCATGATGCAGGTGCATCGGGCGCGGCGTTTTCATTTCATTGGGTTGGATCATTCATATCCTCTCTCTCTTTTGCAGATCAGCAAATCTCTTGCATGAGTATAGACCCGGTGGATCAGCTACAGGTGTGGTGGCATCAGGAAATTATTTTCGCTTTCGTCAGCGCCGCGATGAGTGCAGCGACATTGACTGGATTGAAGCGGTGGGCAATTACGCGCAACTTTGGATTGGTCAACGCAGCTACTTCCTGCGCGAATCGCTGCACGCATTGGCCGAACGATTGCACAAACACGGTTTTCTGCGTGCGCATCGGCGCGCGTTGGTGCGGCTGGACGGCGTGCGCGAATTGACGCGCAATCAAACGGGTGTACTCATTGCAGTTCTTGCTTGTGGCGTGCGGATTCCCATTTCACGACGGCGTCATGCTTCCTTTACCGACGCTGTGCGCCAACAAGGATTCATTCCTGCGGATGGAGCAATACGAAATTCACGACACTAAAGATCGCCGTATTCGTGCCAATGCCCAATGCCAGCGTGATCACGGCAATCAAGGTGAAGCCGGGTTGTTTCATCAACATTCGCGCGCCGTAGCGCAGGTCTTGCAGCAGTGTTTGCATAGTTCCTCCTCGTTTTCTATTCGCACCGAAGTGCAATCATCGGATCAACCTTCGTCGCCCGCCGCGCCGGAATCCAGCAGGCTAGCAGCGCCACAACGATGAGCAATAAGGCAATGACGGCGACGGTCAGCGGATCAGTCACGCTGACGCCATAAAGTTGCTCCGCCATCCGCGCCTGCCACGTCCCACGCGCGAAAGATTGCCTCGCCAGCAGACGTTTCAAACCGTAGCCAATGGCCGCGCCCACGACCAGTCCCAACAAAACCAGTTTCAGTCCTTCCCAAATCACCAGCCGCAGAACGTTGGCAGTTTGCGCGCCCAGCGCCATCCGAATCCCGATCTCGTTCGTGCGTTGAGAGACTGAGTAAGCCAGTACGCCTGAAAGCCCGATGGCTGCGAGCAGGAGCGCCACGCCGCCGAAGAAGCTCAGGAGCCGCGCGGACAGGCGTTCCTGTCCTAGCGTGGCGTGCGAGCGTGCGGTTTGCGAACTGATTTCCGTGACGGGCAGATTGCTGTCGAGTTCGCGCACGACCTGCCGCACCGTAGCCGCGAGCGCGGTCGGTTCGCCCGCCGTGCGCAAGGTGAAATTCATCGCACCGATCACCGCGCCTTCTTGCTGCCACGGCGTGTACAGCAATGGTGGGACTTCTTTGCGTTGGTTTTCGTATCTGGTATCCGCTACGACGCCGACAATTTCGACCGTGCGTTTATCGCTTCTGAAGGTGATCCGCTTACCAAGTACGTCATCATTAGGGAAGAACCTGTGGGCGAAGGTTTGGTTGACGACGGCGATCTGAGGCGAGCGCGCATCATCCTTCGCCGTGAAGCCGCGCCCACGCAGGGACGGGATTTCCAACGCGGCAAAATAATTCTCGCGCACCATCTGCCGCATGGTGGAGCGACGGGGGGCAGTCATTGCGTCCTCACCGGGTAACAGGATGCCATTGGAATAATTGTCACGCGCGATGAGCGGGACACGCCCGAACGTGGCGGCGCGCACGCCCGGCAGAGTGTCCAGCCGCGCAAAGAGTCGCTGATAGAACTGCACCAATCGTTCGTCTTTGTAGCCGCCTTGCGCTGGCTGCAAGCCAAAGACCAACAGGTTTTCTTGATTGAAACCGAGGTTTACCCGTTGCAGATTGTGCAGCGTGCGCAGGAACAAACCCGCGCCAACCAGCAACAATAACGAAAGCGCGACCTGCGCGACGATCAGTCCTTTGCTCAAGCGTGAAACCGCGCCCGTCGTGCGGCGGCTCTGTTTGAGCGAGGTCGCTAAATCCAGACTCGTCGCGCGCCACGCGGGCGCTAGTCCGAACAGCACGCCGGTCAGTAACGAAACAGCGAGCGTGAAGCCCAACACGCGCCAGTTCACGTTGAGGTCTACATTGTTGGGAATCAACCCGGTGTCTTTGTCGGTCAGGGCCACGAGCGCGCTGTTGCCCCACAAGGCGAAGAGCACGCCAACCAAACCACCCAGACC
>WNGB01009679.1_pt1 | contig 13467 bp, 14 predicted proteins | sample 5400681 | NCBI WGS metagenome assembly WNGB01 (sample SAMN13153367, study PRJNA577476) | soil metagenome | isolation source: 115 cm soil or saprolite under grassland replicate 2 | place: USA:California | collected 2016-06-15 | reverse complement strand
GCGGTATTCCTTGGGGTTTGCGGCGAGCCCCGTCGCGACCATGACACCTCCTCGCGAATCCGGCCGGCCCGAGTATCGCAGATGTCGATCACCATCCGCCTCGATTGAAATAGAACGGATGTGCGAAATCCTACGCCGGTCGTTCGCCCTCCGGCCAGTCGTTGAACACCTCGGTCAGCCAGCGCCCGAAGCGGCCCGGCGGCTTCGGCTGGGGATAGCCGCTCACGAGCCCGCGCAGGGCCGACCACGTCGCCGCGGTCAGGGCTTCGACCGACTCCCGGCTGCGTCTGCCCTCGGCCGCGATCGGATCGCCGATCCGGATGCGAACCCGGCTGCCTATCGTGAACCAGGTGAGCCCGTTGATGGCGACGGGCACGATCGGCACCTTGGCCCGCAGGGCGAAGTAGGCGGCGCCCTCGCTGATGGGCAGCACCTCGTCCTCGTGTGCGTGGATCCGGCCCTCCCCCGCGATCGCCAGGACGCCGCCAGCGGCGAAGACGGTCTGCACGCGGCGGGTCGCGTCCAGCAGGTCGTTCTTGCCGGGGCGGTATGGAACCGTGTTGCCCGTCCAGCTCATCAGGCGGTTCCGGCCGCCCTTCGACATGTCTTCTTCCTTTGGTCCAAAGAAGTAGAGGCGCGGCCGCCAGGGCAGGACGGCCATGAGCACGAACGGGTCAACCCAGCTCTCGTGGCTGAAGCAGAGCAGGTACTGGCCCGAGGGAATGCGGTCCCGTCCCTCCACCCGGACGCGGAAGATGGAACGCACGATGGCGGTGGCGATGAGCCGGGCGATGACATAGCGGATCGTCCTGCGGATCGGGTGGACGGCCGGCCCGGGCAGCTCGGGGCGAGCGTCGGCCGTCATCGCCGGGCCGGGATCGCGCCCCGGACCTCGCCTCGATGACGGATCCTGCCCCTCACGAGCGCGCGGTGCGTGGACCGGTGGCGGTCGCGGCGGTCTTGCGCTCAGCTAGGCGCCGGGTGGCCCGGCCGGTGGGTTCGCGGGCGGCTGCGCGTGCCGGCGGGTCGAACGATGGCCAGGGCCGCCCGTCGATCGCCGCCAGCACGACGAGGATGAAGCGCGCGACCGGGTCGGCACCCTCGTCGATGCCCTTCATGACCTGCTGCTCGAGCTGGAAGCTCACCAGGCGATGACCGGCCTGGGCCTCGACCGACAGCTCACCCGGCTGCAACTTCGACCAGCGGATGACCCTGGCCGAGACCCGCGGGCCCTCCTGCGGGACGCTCACGCGAACCGCCGCAACGACCAGGCCCGGCGGCGTCGGCACGAAGACTGTGTAGCGCGATGCCGGATCGTCGCCCCAGGCGATCCAGGCGTGAGGGTCGTCCTCCGCGCCCAGGGTGCTGAGCACCGACTGGAGGACGTCGGTGACCTTCGGACCCAGCGCTTCGCGAGGCTTCGCGGCCGCCCGCCAGTCGCTCAGTCGCATTCGTTCCTCCGCTTGGCGTGCCCGGGCTCCACCCGCGCGACAGAACGCCGCCGACCCTCCGGCGAGGCTAGCACACGCCCATGGCGGGGCGTACCCTCACGCCATGCGCGTCGATCGTGGCCTGCTGAGCTGGGGCCTGGTCCTCATCCTCGCGGGCGGCATTCCCCTCGCGGTCCAGGCGGGCATCATCGATCGGTCGGTCGCGGTACAGGCCTGGCGCCTGTGGCCCCTCGTCTTCGTCGGCGCCGGGATCGGGTTGCTGCTGCGCGGCTCGCGCCTGGCGTTCGTGGGTGGTCTCGTCGTGGCGATCACGGTCGGTCTCATCGGCGGCGGGCTGCTGGCGGGTGGCGGGGTCGACATCGGCTCGGTCGCGTGCGGAGGCGGGACAGCGGGCGGCCAGTCGATCGAGCGCCGGGGAACGTTCGAGGGACCGTCGACCGTCGAGCTGGATTTCCGGTGTGGCGACCTGACGGTGTCGTCGGCGGCCGGATCGACGTGGACCGCGCAGATCGTGTCTGACCGCGATCGGGTCCCGGACATCGAGTCCTCCGCCGCGTCGCTGTCGATCGACAGCGGTGGACGTGGCGAGTTCTTCCTGCCCGGCTTCGGCAGCGGCCCGGAGCGATGGGACGTCTCGCTGCCGCGGGCAACCGAGATCGCCCTACGGCTGACGATGAATGCCGGTCGCGGCACGCTGGATCTGCGCGAAGGCCGGTTCGCGAGCATCGACGGGACGGTCAATGCCGGGTCGTTGCGGCTCGATCTGACCGGCGCGACGCCGCAGCGCATCGGCCTCACGCTGAATGCCGGCGACGTGCGGATGGTCCTGCCTGCGTCCTCGCTCGAAGGCAGCTGGACCGTCAACGCGGGTTCCGTCCACCTCTGCGTACCGCCAGAGGCCGGCCTGCGGATCCGGACCAACGACAGCATCACCGCATCGTTCGACTACGCGCGGGCCGGTATGGTCCGCGACGGGACCACGTGGACGTCCGCCAACTTCGCGACCGCGACCCAGCTTATCGAGCTGTCCACGACCGCCAATGCCGGAAGCTTCTCGCTCAACCCGCCGGAAGGATGTCGGTGATGGATCGTCTGTATCGATCGGTCGATGACCGGGTGCTGGCCGGCGTCGCCGGAGGGATGGCCGAGCTGTGGGACGTCGATCCCTCCATCGTGCGGATCGCCTGGGTCGTCCTCACGCCTTTCACCGCCGGCTTCACGATCCTCGTGTACCTGATCATGGCGATCGTCGTTCCCGAGGAACCGGTCGGCGGCCCGGCCTCCGATCTCGGTCAGTCGCCGGCCGGGGGTCCGCCGGGCGCTGCGGCGCAGGCCGGCGGTCCGGCGCAGGCCGGCGGTCCGGCGCAGGCCGGCGGTCCGGGCGGTGGCTCATCGGCAGGCCAACCTGGCTGGGTGCCGGGCTCCAGCGCCTGGCGCGACCAGCGCCGGGCCGAGAAGGCGCGCTTCCGGGCCCAACGCGCCCAATGGCGTGCGGAGCAACGAGCAGGGCGGCCCGATACGAGCGCGGTCGTCGGTGGCGTCGTCCTCGTTCTCATCGGGGCCGCCGCGCTGGCGACGCAGATGATTCCCGGCTTCGACTGGGGCCGCCTCTGGCCGATCGGCCTGATCATCGTCGGCGCCCTCCTGATCGCCCGCTCGGCCTGGCCCGGCGGCTCGCGCCCCTGATCCTCGTGGCGCGGGCCGGACAGCGGGCCGAATTCGCGGGGTGGCCGGCAGCACCTCCGCAAACGATGCTCTTTCGGATGCCGCTCGATAGTCAATCGAATTAAGCATCGATTGGTAGTTTGAGGTCGTCCAACTGGCCGACGGTTCCGCCGAGCCGGGCGGGCCGCGGGCAAGCTGCGGAAAGGTGTAAGTAAGCCCGGTCCGCCACGACCATCCTGGGAGCGGTCCGCCTTCGGGTACCGCTCGATAGTCAATCGAATAAGCATCGAGTGATAGCTTGAAAGTCGTCGCCAAGCGGGACCGTTCCGCCGGTCACAGTTCCGCCAGAGACGGTTCCGCCGGGTCACGATTCCGCCGGGTCACGGTTCCGCCGGGTCGGGTTTGGCCGCGCCGAACGAGCCATGAGCTGAACGGGTAGGCGAAGGAGGGCTGATGGGCGACGATCGGGCGGACCTGGACCTGCTGACAGAGCCGACCAGGAGGGCCATCGTGGGCATGCTCGCCGAACGGCCGAGGCGGGCTTCGTCGATCGCGGAGGCGCTCGGGATGAGCCTGGCGGCGACGAGTCGGCACCTCCGGCTACTCCGCGACGGCGGAATAGTCCGCGCTGGGCGGGTAGCTCGCGATGGGCGCGTCCGGCTGTACATGCTCCACCCGCAGCGAACACGGCCCGTGATGGCCTGGCTGGCAGCTGCCGGGCTGCCGATCGATGACGAGGACGCGCCCGCCCTGCCGACCAGCGAGATGAGTCGGGCCAGGAAGCCGCGCCCATCGACGGGTCCGATCCAGAGGTCCCGTCCTCTCAGGCTGGTCGCCGTCGACGTCGGACCATTCCAGCTCGTCATGCACGAGGCGGCAATCCGGCGAGTGGTGCCAGAGGCTCCGGTCTCGGCCGTGCCCGAAACCCCGTCCTCGGTGGCGGGCATCGTCGATCTCGACGGAGAGCTCCTGCCGGTCGTGGATCTCCGGCACCGGCTGGGCCTCGAGGAGATGGACGATCAGGGACGCCGGCTCGTCGTCACCGAGACCCGAAGCGGGCCAGTGGCGTTTCGAGTCGATGCCGTCGGCGAGCCTCAAACGGTGGAAAGCTCGGCTCTCAGAGACGTTCCCTCATGGCGGCTGCGTCCAGATCTTCCCTGGTCATCGGGCTGGTCCGGCTCGCGGGCGGCGTCGCGTCGATGGTCGATCCGGACGTTCTCGCGGGCGGCCTGCGGAGCATGCAGCGCACGCCACCTTCGCGACCGCCTGACAGCCGAAGCTGACCGGGCGACAATGCGGTGGTGCCAGCGACGAACGGCTACGAGAACGCAACCGGGGGCCGCCAGATCACGCTCCGCCAGCGCACGCCCCGCCAGCGCACGCTCCGGCTGGGAACGCGCGGCTCGCGGCTCGCCGTGGCGCAGGCACAGCTGGTGGCCGATACGCTCCGGGCGAGGGGCGTCGCCGTTGAGCTCGTCCACGTCGTCACGGAGGGTGATCGGCGTCGCGCCGAGACGACCTTCGGTGAGGGCATCTTCGTCGCAGCCCTCGAACGGGGCCTGCGGTACGGCGAGCTCGACCTCGCCGTCCATTCCGCCAAAGACATGCCCATCGAGGTGCCGATCGACGATCCATCGGAGACCGCCGACCTCGTCGTGGCGGCCTATCCGGAGCGGGTCGACCCGCGCGACGTGCTCGTGACCGCTAGCGGCCGGGCCGGTCTCGCGACGCTGCCGCGCGGCGCCCGCGTCGGCACCGACAGCCCGCGGCGAACGGGCTTCGTGCTGGCGGTCCGTCCCGACCTCCAGGTCGTGCCGCTCACGGGCAACGTCGACACCCGCCTGCGCCGGCTCGATGACGGCATCGTGGACGCGCTCGTTCTGGCCGCGGCGGGGCTGGAGCGCCTGGGGTACGGGCACCGGATCGACGAATGGCTCCACCCCAGCGTCGTGCCGCCGGCACCGGGCCAGGGCGCGCTTGCGGTGCAGGTCCGAGCCTCCGATCGGCGTGCTGGCGAAGCCGTGGGCGCCATCGACGACCCGCTGGTTCGACTGGCCGTCACCCTCGAACGGGCAATCCTCCGGTCGTTGGGCGGCGGCTGCCGGGCGCCGATCGGGGCGCTGGCGGCCACCTCCGATGGGAGCCTCGAGCTCACGGCGGGCAGCGTCGCTCCGGATGGCACGGGCCGCCGCACGATCACCATCAGCGGCACCACCGCCGACGCGACAACCCTCGCGGCGAGTGCCTCCGCCTGGCTCCGCCCACCGAACCCGGTCCCCGCCGGCACGGTTGCCGTCTGATGGTCGCGATCCTCGTCACCCGGCCGGCCGGGACGGCAGACCCGCTCGTCGACGGCCTCCGATCGCGAGGGTGGCGGGTGCACGCGGTGCCGACCGTCGCCACCGAGCCCGTCGATGATCCCTCGGGCCTGGATGCCGCGCTGGCCCGCCTGGGGGCCGACGACTGGCTGGTCCTGACGAGCGCAACGGGCGCGCGCGTCGTCGCCGAACGCCTCCGGATCGCGGAACGATTGGGACGGACCGGGCTGCCGAGGACGGCGGCCGTGGGACCGGGCACCGCCCGGGCGATGGTCCGGGCCGGCATGGGGCAGCCGATCGAAGCGACAACGGCCAACGGCGTCGCCCTGGCCGACGCCCTCCTGCGCCAGGGGCCGATCCGAGATCGACACATCCTCCTGTGCCGGGCCTCTGCGGCGGCTCCCGACCTGCCCGACGCCCTGCGCTGGGCGGGCGCCGATGTGGAGGACCTCGCCGTGTACCGGACCGTCGAAGGACCGCCGGCCTCGCGCGACGCGCTCCTCGACGCCCTGGCCGATCCCGAGGTGCGGGCCATCGTGCTGGCGTCGGGCTCGGCCGTCCGCGGCTTGGTCCGGCTCGCGGGCGCCAATACCGACGCCGTCGAGCGTCTTCGCGAGCTGCCCGTCGTGACCATCGGGCCGAGGACCACGACGGCCGCCCGCGGAGCGGGCCTCAAGGTCGTCGCCGAAGCCGCATCTCCGTCCGTGGACGGCATGCTCGCCGCGGTGGAGACGATCGCGGTCCCCGCGGGGACGCCGTGACCCTGGAGCGTCGCGCCAGTCCGCCCGGCATTGGCGTCGCCGGGGCATCGGCATCCCGTCCTCGCCGCCTTCGAACGAGCCCCGCGATGCGGGCGCTCGTCCGCGAGACCCGATTGACGGCCGGACAGCTCGTCGCGCCGCTGTTCGTCGTCCAGGGCAGCGATGTCCGCCAGGCCATCGCGTCGATGCCCGGCCAGGCTCGGCTCAGCCCCGACCTCGTGGTCGAGGAGGCCCGGAGGCTCGCCGCACTCGGCGTCGGCGGCGTGCTCCTGTTCGGGATACCGGATCACAAGGATCCCGAAGGCGCAGCCGCGGCCGACCCGGACGGCCCGGTCCCGTGGGCGCTCCGGGCCCTGCGCGCGGCCGATCTCCCGTTGGTGCTGATGGCGGACGTCTGCCTGTGCGAGTACACCACCCATGGCCACTGTGGCCTGCTGGAAGGCGACCGCATCGCCAACGACGCCTCGCTTGGCCCGCTTACCGATGCGGCGCTGGCCTACGCGGCGGCCGGGGCGGACATCGTCGCGCCCTCGGCGATGCTCGACGGGCAGGTCGCGGCGATCCGTGCCGCGCTGGACGCCGAAGGACACGGCGACACGGCGATCCTGGCCTACGCGGCGAAGCATGCCTCCGCGCTCTACGGGCCCTTCCGGGATGCCGCCGATTCGGCGCCGGCCTTCGGCGATCGGCGGTCGTATCAGATGGATCCGGCCAACGCGCGGGACGCGTTGCGCGAGCTCGCACTCGACGCGGCGGAGGGTGCGGACATCCTCATGGTGAAGCCGGCCATCACGTCGCTCGACGTCCTCGCGCGGGCGCGCGACCGGTTCGACCTGCCCCTGGCCGCGTACCAGGTCTCGGGTGAGCTGGCCATGCTCGAGGCCGCTGCCGAGCGCGGCTGGCTCGATCGCCGGGCCGCCGGCCTGGAGCTCCTGACCGCGATCGCCCGGGCCGGCGCGGGCGTCATCGTCACGTACCTGGCGGCCGACGCCGCCGGCTGGCTCGCCGAGCGCTGAGCGCGGACATCGCGCGAGAGTGTCGACCATGCGCGCTGCAGTCCTCCAGCGACCCGGCGATGCGCTCCGGATCGAGGAGCTCGAGGTCGACGAGCCGCGTGCGGGCGAGGTCGCGATCCGGCTGACCGCGAGCGGGGTCTGCCACTCCGACCTCCACGTCCGGGACGCCGACTGGGTTCGGCCGGGCCCGCTCGTGCTGGGCCACGAGGGAGCAGGCATCGTCGAGGGCCTGGGGACCGGCGTGACCGGCCTGGCCATCGGCCAGCAGGTCGCCCTGTCCTGGTACTACCCGTGCCTGCACTGCCGGAACTGCCAGCTCGGCCGCCAGTGGGCCTGCACCGACTCGGCGTCGATCCGGCATCGCCTGCCCGACGGCACGACGCGCCTCCACCGGCGAGACGGCACGGACGTGATGGCCTACCTGACGATCGGCACGTTCGCCGAACGGGCGGTCGTACCGGAGGCGGCAGCCGTACCCATCGCGGACACGGTCCCGGCCGAGGTCGCCGCGCTCATCGGCTGCTGCGTCAGCACCGGGGTCGGGGCGGTGCTCAAGACGGCCGAGGTCCCGGCGGGCGCCTCGGTCGCCGTGTTCGGGCTGGGCGGTGTCGGCCTGTCGGTCGTCATGGGTGCGGTCGTGGCGGGCGCAGGTCGCATCGTTGCGGTGGATCGCATGGCCGACAAGCTGGACCTCGCCCGTGACCTGGGCGCAACCGACTGCGTGATGGCCACCGATCCCGACGCGACCGTGGCGGCCGTTCGCTCAGCGGCGCGCCACGGCGGACCGGACTTCGCCTTCGAGGCGATCGGGCTGGCGGCGACCATCGAGCAGGCGATCGCCGTATTGCCGCCGACCGGCACGGCCGTGCTGGTCGGGCTCACCCCATTCGGCACGAGGGCGTCGTTCGAGGTCTTTCCGTTCGTCGACGGCAGCCGCCGAATTCTCGGCTCGAACTACGGCTTCGCGGTGGCGGCGGTCGATTTCCCGCGGTACGCCGGCCTGTTCATGGACGGCCACCTGCCGATCGATCGGCTCGTCGACCGGCGGATCGCCCTCGACGAGGTCGAGGGCGCGTTCGATCGGATGCGCGCCGGCGAGGGCGTCAGGAGCGTCATCGCGTTCTGACGCGATCGCTCAGGGCTTCGCCGCGAACCAGACGTTGCCGATGCCCTGGCCCATGATGTCACCGGCCTTGGCATCGCTGGCGAAGTAGTAAAGCGGCGCGCCGTTGTAGGCCACCTGCATCTTGCCGTCCGAGCGGGCGAACGTCGTGAGCTTGCCCGTGACGCCGGCCCCTGCCTTCACCTTCTCGCCGTCATCGAGCGTGAACGGCGGCCAGGTCTGGGCGCAGCCGGCCGTGCAGTTGCTCATGTTGGCGGTGTCCTTCTTGAAGACGTACAGGGTCTTGCCGTCCTCGCCGGCCAGGTACTTGCCGACCTTCGCGTCCGTGGCGACGGTCACCTCGTAGGTCTCCGCCGCGGCGGCAGAGGGGCTGGGCGCCGCGGAGGTGGCGGCCGATGCGGTGGCCGACGGCGGAGCGGCACTGGGTGGGGCCGGACTCGGTGACGGCGTGGCCGCGGCAGAGCAGGCGGCGAGGAGCAGCACCGCGGCAGCGAGCCCGCCGAATAACGGGCGGGGGATGCGGAACCGCCCGTGTGGTCCGTCGATCATGGGGTAGAGCCTCCTCTGTCGGCCGGACCGGTCGTTCGTCGCGGTTCCGACACCCTCCCCTACGTCGGCGCAGGCCGGCGCGGTTTTGCCGTCGTCAGTCCGCGGCGGCCGCCTCGCCGAGGAGGCGCTCCACGATGACGCAGTCTCGCCACTGGCCGTCCAGGCGGCCGTGCCGGCGGTAGACGCCCACCTCGCGGAAGCCGGTCGCACGGCAAAGGGCCAGGCTGGCGATGTTCTCGGGGAACACGCGCGAGACCAGCTTCCAGATGCCTCGTCGCTCACATTCGGCCGCTAGCCGCTCCATCACGAGGCGTCCCGCTCCCCGGCCGCGCGCCTCGCGAGCGACATACACGGAGAACTCGGCCACGCCGGCATAGGAATCGCGGCCTGGCCGGTAGGCGGCCGCCGAGGCCCAGCCGACGACATCGCCTGGGTGGTTCTCGACGACGACGAGGGGACGCCCATCGGCCAGCCAAGGCTCGATGTCGGCCGCGGTCCGGAGTCGCGTCTCGAACGTCGCGATCCGTTCCTGGATGCCCTCGTTGTAGATCCGGGCGATCGCGGCCGCGTCGCCCACCGTCGCGGGCCGGCAATGCATGGCCGGCGATCCATTCACGGCCTCGGGAGAGTGCTGCGCCCCGCTCCGCGGCTACCGATCGCGGTCGGCCTCGGACGAGCCGGCCTCGGATGAACCGGCCTCGGATGAGCCGGCCTCGGACGAGCCGGCCTCGGACGAGCCGGCCTCCAGTCCGTTCGTCGGTGGGCGCCGCTGCCGCCGGATGAAACTCGGGACCTCCAGGTCGCCCGGGCCGGCGATCGCCACCTCGTCCGGCGTCGCCTCGAGCGATTGGGCGGGCGATGTCTCGGACGCAGCACCGGCCTCGCGTGGCTCGCCGGGTCCTCGACCGGGCGCGGGCGGACGACGCGCGCGCGGCCGGCCGGCGCGACGGTCCTCCTCCGCGAGGAGCCGGCCGGAGACAGGCGCGGCCGGCTCCATGGGCTGGCCAACCACGCCCGGATTGGCCGCCGTCGCCGGTCCGGCAGCCACGATCTCCGGCAGGCGATCGCCGGCCCCGGGTTCGACTGCCCGTGCCTGCTCGAAGCCCGTCGCCACGACCGTCACCCGGACCTCGTCAGCCAGGTCCTCGTCGAAGCTCGCGCCAAAGATGACGCTCGCCTCCGGATCGGCAGCCGCGCGGATCGCCTCGGCCGCCTCGCTCACCTCGAACAGGCTCAGGCCCGACGAGCCCGCCACGTTGAAGAGGATGGCGCGCGCCCCGTTGATGCTCCCTTCGAGGAGCGGGCCCGACATGGCCTGGCGAGCCGCAACGAGAGCCCGTTGCTCGCCGCCGGCCCGGCCGACGCCCATGACCGTGTTGCCGCCGCCCTTGAGAATCGCGCTGACATCGGCGAAGTCGAGATTGACGAGGCCAGGCATCGTGATGACATCCAGGATGCCCTGGATGGACTGGCGCAGGACGTCGTCGACGACCTGGAAGGCGTCCAGGATCGACGTTCCCTGCTCCACGACGCCGCGGACCCGATCGTTGGGGATGACGATCAGCGCATCCACCCGCTGCCTCAGCTCATCGGCAGCCTCTTCGGCCACGACCCGGCGCCTGGCCCCCTCGAATGCGAACGGCTTGGTGACGACGCCCAGCGTCAGGGCTCCCTGCTCCCGGGCGATCGCCGCGATCACCGGCGCCGCGCCGGAGCCCGTGCCGCCTCCCAGGCCGGCCGTGATGAAGACCATGTCCGAACCACGGATCGCGTCGGCAACCTTGTGGCTGTCCTCTTCGGCTGCTCGGCGGCCGACGTCAGGGTCGCCACCCGTTCCCAGCCCGCCGGTGATGGCCTGACCGATCCGGATCCTGTGCCGCGCGAGCGATCGGCGGAGGGCCTGGGCGTCCGTGTTGCAGGCGACGAACTCCACGCCACGGGTGCCTGCCCGGATCATCCCGTCGACCGCGTTGCCGCCGGCACCCCCCACCCCAACGACGCGGATGGTCCTCGCTTCGACCTGTCGACGCCCGGCCAGGACCGACCTGGCGAGGAGAATCAGGAGGAGCAGCGCCACCCCCGCGATGACGAGCAGCGGGAAGTTGTTGAGGAACACTTCCACGTGGGAAGTCTATCAGCGCCGATCGCCGCCGAACTCGCGATCTCTCGAAGCCAAGTGAATCTGTCAGTACCTAACTGCAACGTGAATTTGTCAGTCTCCCCAGATGGAGACGACGATCACGATGAGCGTACGAGAGCAGCACAGGACCTGGGTTCTCACAAGAGTGGCCAGGGGCGAGCTGACGATGGCCGAGGCGGCCGGCCGGCTCGCTCTCTCGGAGCGCCAGCTGTGGCGTCTGCGAGCGGCATTCGAGCGGGATGGTCCGGCCGGCCTGGTCCATCGCAACCGGGGTCGACCGTCGCCACGCCGGATCGAGGCCTCGCTCCGGGCGCGGGTCATCGAGCTGCGGCGGACGCGCTATGTCGAGGTCAACGACACCCACTTCGGCGAGCTGCTCGCGGAGCACGAGGCGATCACCCTGAGCCGTGAGTGCCTGCGCCAGATGCTGCGGGCCGACGGGATCGCATCGCCCCGCCGGCGGCGAGCGCCCAAACACCGCAGTCGCCGGGAGCGGATGGCGGCCGAGGGCCTGCTCCTCCAGCTCGACGGCAGCCGCCACGACTGGCTCGAGGGCCGGGGTCCGTGGCTGACCTTGGTGGGCGCGATCGACGACGCCACGGGGAGCGTCCCGGCGGCGACGTTCCGCGACCAGGAGGACGCCGCCGCGTATCTCGAGATCCTGCGCACGACGATCACCGCCCACGGCCTGCCTGGTGCGCTCTATCACGATCGCCACAGCGCCTTCGCGCCGACCTCACCGGGATCGGCCGAGCCCGGCGGGACCGAGGAACTCAGCCAGGTCGGCCGGGCCCTGGTCGAGCTCGGGATCGGTTCGATCGTCGCCCGCTCACCCCAGGCCAAGGGCCGGATCGAACGGCTGTGGGGGACGTTCCAAGATCGGCTCGTGACGGAGCTCCGCCTGGCCGGCGTCGTCGACCGGGCCGGGGCCAACGTCCTGCTGGCAGCGTTCCTGCCCCGCTTCAACGCCCGCTTCGCCGTGCCGCCCGTGGATCCGGTGCCCGCCTGGCGGCCGGTCCCAGCGGACGTCCGGCTCGACCGGGTGCTCGCCTTCAAGTACCGCTGCAAGGTGGCCCGCGACCACACGATCCGGCTCGCCGGACGGATCCTCCAGCTGCCGGCGGGACGTGGCGGGCGGGGATTTGCCGGGCGGCTGGTCGAGGTCCACGTCCGGCTCGATGGGACGATCGTCGCGTTCGACGGCGAGCGCGAGCTGCGGGCGGTCCCGGCCCCAGCCGATCCCGTCCAGCTTCGCGCCGCCGACCGGCGCCGAACGGAACCAAGTCTCGTTCCCGCGGTCGCGGTCCTGCCCTGGGTCCCACCTGGCGATCATCCCTGGCGACGCGTTCGCCGGGGGACCAAGCTCTACCAACAGCGACTGACAGAATCACTCGGCAGTTGAGCTGACAGATTCACTCCGCTTCGACAGGCCAGCCTCGAAATCCGTGCCCTGATCACGCGGCCCGCGGTGTGACGGTGACCGTGTATCCGAGCGCCTCGAGGCGGCGAGTCAGACGGCGTCGGACGTGCTCGCGATCGCGTCGGTCAAAGCGCCGGCTGGCGGCCGGCTGAGCTGGACTTGGTGCCCTCGAGGGCATCGGAACTGTTGTCGACGAGAGAGTCTCATTCGCCGCGATGAGCCGCCTCGTGGTGAGCCGCGCTTCGTGATGCTGGAGGCAGTCCGCGAATTCGCGGCCGAACGGCTGGCCGAGAGCGGCGAGGCCGATGAGCCGCAACGTCGGCACGCCGTGCACTTCACGGAGGTGGCTGAGGCCGCCGAACAAGAGCTGACGCGATTGCCCGAGGCAATCGACGAGTTCAACACGAGGCGCCAGCGAGTCGGCGTGGGTCGAGCAGCACGACCGTCTGGTCCGACCCAGACAACGGCCGCAATGAAGCCAAGACCGATGACGATCTCGATCAACCCGATGACGGACCGGCCGAGAGGCTACACCGTCGGATCGCCGAGCCGTCACCGGTTCGTCCAGCCCGGAGGTCCTCGCCGGTCTCGTCCATGGCTCATTTGGGTACGACTGCTGGGCCCGTCGGGCCATGGCGTGGCCGGGGGACAGCGGCGATGCTTCCGGCCTGAAGGAGACCCTCGATGCCCGAACGGCGTTTGCCGCGCCATGATCCTCGCCCGCGAAGGCCTTCGAACGCGGATGGCCGCGAGGCCACGCTGCGAATGGCAACACTCCGGGTTGCTATCCTGGCCATGATCCTCGTCGCGCCCGCCCCATGGGCAGGACCAGCGCTCGTGCTAGGGGCCGAACGTTCCGCACCGCTGGGCGTGGCCCCGACGGCGGATCTGTCGTCGACGGCGATCACGTTCTATGGTCGCGGTTACGGACACGGCGTCGGGATGTCGCAATACGGCGCTCGGGGGCGCGCCCTGGCCGGCCAGACGGCCACGTCCATCCTGGCTCATTACTTCGCGGGGACGA
>WNGB01009678.1_pt1 | contig 13467 bp, 9 predicted proteins | sample 5400681 | NCBI WGS metagenome assembly WNGB01 (sample SAMN13153367, study PRJNA577476) | soil metagenome | isolation source: 115 cm soil or saprolite under grassland replicate 2 | place: USA:California | collected 2016-06-15 | reverse complement strand
CGTGAAGGGGGTCCGGGCCGGGCGCGCCGGCGAGGAGGCGCAGGCCCAGGCCCGGCTGTCGCCGATCGTCCACCCGAGCGGCGCCGGGCTGGCTCTGGCGGGGACCTTCTGATCATGCGACGGGCCGGCGCCGTGGTTGTGTTCGCGCTCCTGACCGGAGGATGCAGCGCGATCCTGGGCATTCCCGATCCGAGCATGCGAGCGCCGGATGGCGATGGCGGCGACGCCGATGCCGGCACCGGGATGGAGAACGCGGTGACCATCACCGTGAGCGACGTGTATCACCTGGAGGACGGCAGCACGATGTCGATACCCGGCTTTCCGGGCGAGCTGGCCGCCTACCGGCGGACGGCAGACGGCTTCAGTGACCCCGTGGTGGCCTTTCCGGTCCAGGGCAGCGACGGCCGCTATGCGATCTACGGCCTCCCGCCGGGCGAGGAGTACTACCTCAAGACCTACTACTGGTCGCCGGGCATCGTGGCGCTCGACGGTGGCTACTACATCGTCAGCCAGGCCCGTTCCCTCGATCTCAGCAGGGAATGGTGGGGGCGACCTGGCTGGCAGTCAGGACCGACCGGGACCCGGCTGGTCTTCGACCTCTTCGGCATGACGTCATGGCAGGCCGGAGACACGCTGGCCCTGCTGGTGCCCAATGTCGTTGGCTATTACATCGACGTCCTGGGTGGCCTGGAGGTAGGCGCGACACAGGTGAACGAGCTGACATTCAACTGGGCGGACCGGCCCCTCGTCTGGTCGTCCCTCGGAGACAGACTGCATGTTCAGCACCTGACCCCGCGCTTCATCGAGGGTACGGGCGACGTCCAGGTCGTCGTGGACGAGTTCGTGGACGCGTCCCTGGAGCAGGTCGGCGGAGTTTCGACGCCTGTATCAGGGACGTTCTCGCCCGTGCCGAACAGCGGCTCGACCGTCGTCGACTGGCCGGCAAGCGATTTCTCGGCCGCGCTCGGACTGTCCGCGCGGACGACGTACTCCTACGGATACGGCACCATCGAGATCGATCCGGTCCAGCTGGTCGATCTGCCGGTCCTCTCCCTGGTCCTGCAGCCGCAGACCGAGCTTGCCAGAGCGACAGTCGAGTTCGCCAATCCATTTCCTGATGACTTCGGGCTCACCCGGGTCGTCGACGTCTCCCACGGCCTGCGCTACGACTTCCCGGGCGCGCCTCCGGAGGTGTACACGGACTTCAACACGCGCGTCGTCGTCACCGAGAGCCTGGCGGAGGTGCAGGACGGTCCGCGCCCGCTGGTCCACGCGCCGGTCGATGTCCGGATCGACGGCCTGTCGCTCGCCCAGGAGCCGCCCGACGTCTCGGCCGTTCTCTCGCTGGACGAGCCGACCGTGGTGACCTGGCAGGTCGATCCGGACTCGCCCAATCAGCCGACCTCCTACCGGCTGGCGATCACCGAGCTCACCTGGACCAACACAAAGACCTACCCGGCCTCGACGGTGCTGGCCGCCCAGACTTCATCCACCGAATTCACCGTACCGCCGGGAATCTTGCAGCCGGACCGCTCCTACTATCTCGTGATGACGAGCGTGTACGCCCCCAACGGAGACGAGTCCGCGCCATGGAGGTACTCGCTTCCCTCGTCGGAGGCGCAGATCGTGACGGGCCTCTTCAGCGTCCTCGATCCGTAGAGCATGCGTGAAAGGGCTGCCAGGGCTCCGCGCCTGCGCATCCGCGGGATCCCGCGGCGCGCCTTCACGCCGGCGTTCCTGGGCGAGCTCCACGCGATGTCCAATCGCCTCATGGCGGAGGAGTTCGACCACTTCTGCGAGCACGCGATGACGAACGAGGTCGTCCACGTGTTCGAGCGTGCCGACCCGCCGGCGATCGTCGGTTTCCAGTTCTGGAAGACCGCGCCGATCGAGCTGCCTCGCGCGCGCGCCATCGTCGGCGGCAAGCTGCGCATCCTGCCGGAGTTCCGCGGGCGGGCGCTCCACCTCCGCGCCGGCTTGCGCTTCTACGGCCAGGCGCAGCTCCTCCATCCGCGCACGCGCTTCTACCGCCTCTCGCTGGCCAGCATCTTCGGCTTCACGTCGATCGCCTCGGCTCTGGCCGAGTACCGTCTGTTCGAGCCGCAGCCCCGCGACGACGAGGGGCGCGCGGTGAGCGCGGTCTTCCAGCGCCTGGCGCAGGACAACCACTACGAGATCGATCCGGCGAGCGGCCTCTTCCTCGTGCGCATCTTCATGACCGACGAGACGCTCGCGCGCTATCCGGACTCGTTCTTCGCCAAGCCGGCCGCGCGCGTCTACGCCGCGGCGAACCCTGACTACCGGACCAACGGCAGCTACGTCGGCTTCTGGTTCCGCTTCTCGCGGCGCAACCTGGTCTCGCTGGTCCGCGCCATCCGGCGCGCGCGGAGCCGGCCCGCCCGCCCGGCGGGGGAGAGGTAGCGGCCGTGGCCTGCGTGATGGGACCACTCCTTCTGGTATCGTCTCCCATCCGCGAGCTCCGCACAGGAGCACGGAGACCGCGATGAACATTCTCTTCCTCAGCCGCGAATATCCTCCCCACGTCTACGGCGGCGGCGGCGTGGCGGTCGATCATCTCAGCCGCGCGCTCGCCCGCCGGGCCAGCGTGGAGGTGCGCTGCTTCGGCGACGGCGACCAGACTCGCGAGGCCGTCCGCGTCCGCGGCTATCGCGCCTGGGAACGCCTCGCCGGCACCGCGGACGCTCCATACGCCCCCGCGCTGGAGGCGTTCTCCGTCGATCTCGCGATGGCGCGCGACCCGGTGACGGCCGACGTGGTCCACGCCCACACCTGGTACGTGGGGCTGGCGGGCCTCCTGGTCCGCGCTCTCTCCGGCAGCCCGCTCGTGGTCACGATGCACAGCCTCGAGCCGCTCCGGCCGTGGAAGGCGGACCAGCTCGGGGCAGGCTACGCCCTGTCCACCTGGGCCGAGCGCGTCGCGGTGGAACAGGCCGACCGCATCATCGCGGTCTCGGAACAGATGCGCGCCGACGTCCTCGCGCACTTCCAGGTCGATCCGGCGCGCGTGGTCGTGATCCACAACGGCGTCGACACCGGCACTTTTCGCCCGAGCGAGCGCCGCGACGCGCTCGCGCGCCATCGGATCCGCTCGCCCTACGTCCTCTTCGTCGGCCGCATCAGCGAGCAGAAGGGCATCTTCCCCCTGCTCGAGGCGTCCGCCGCTCTCCCGGACGGAGTCGAACTCGTCCTCTGCGCCAGCAGCCCCGATACGCCCGAGCTGGAGGCACGGCTCCGGGCCGCTGCCGCCGACCTGCCGCGCGTGCGCTGGATCAACGCGATGGTGCCGGTCGAGGAGCTCGTGCAGCTGTACACCCACGCGGCCGTCTTCGTGTGCCCGTCCATCTACGAGCCGTTCGGCCTCATCAACCTGGAAGCCATGGCCTGCGCGACGCCGGTCGTGGCGAGCCGGGTCGGCGGCATTCCGGAAGTGGTCGCGGACGGCGAGACCGGCTGGCTGGTGCCGCCCGGCGACCCGGCCGCGCTGGCCGGCGCGCTCCGCGATGTCCTGGCCGAGCCGGAGCGCGCAGCTCGCTTCGGCGATGCGGGTCGCCGCCGGGTCGAGGCTCACTTCAGCTGGGACCGGATCGCCGAGCAGACCATGGCCCTCTACCAGGATGCGATCCGAGCTCGCTCGTCGCCTCGGTGAACGCTGGCAACGGCCGGCCGTCTCGCGACCGCATATCGCTGTCCGCCTCGCGCTGGGGACCGGGGCTTGCCTCCGCGCCCGCCCTTCGCCTAGTCTCGTCATGAAGGCGCTTCTCCCAACGGGATGAGCATCGACCACTCACACGTCGAAGTCAGCCTCCCGGCTGCGGCGACCCCGGTCGAGCGGGAATTCCTTCGCCTCGGGCAGTTCCAGCGCGATGGGAGCGCGCTCACCGTCAACAGCCGCTACCTCGAGCGGGGCGGGCGCCCCTGGCTCCCGGTGATGGGCGAGTTCCACTACTCGCGCTATCCGGACGACGAGTGGGAGGCCGAGCTCTGCAAGATGCGAGCGGGCGGCTTGAACATCGTCGCCAGCTACGTCTTCTGGAACCACCACGAGGAGGTCGAGGGCGTCTTCGACTGGAGCGGCCGGCGCGATCTGCGGCGCTTCGTCGAGCTGGTGGCCGGCGTGGGGATGGCGTTCTTCCTGCGCCCCGGACCGTGGGTGCACGGCGAGTCGCGGAACGGCGGCTTCCCCGACTGGCTGCTCGCCCTCGGAGAGCTGCGCTCGAACGACCCGGCTTACCTCGAGCGCGTCTCGCGCCTCTACCGAGAGATCGGTCGCCAGCTCGAGGGTCTCATGTGGCGCGACGGCGGCCCGGTCATCGGCGTGCAGCTCGAGAACGAGTACCCGCGGGTCGGCCCGGGCTGCGGGGCCGAGCACATCGCCGAGCTGAAGCGCCTCGCCATCGCCGCAGGCCTGACCGTGCCGCTCTACACGGTCACCGGCTGGCCCACGCTCGACATCCCGCCGCGAGAGGTGATCCCGGTCTCCGGCGCGTACGCCGATGGCTTCTGGTTCGGCGACAGGGGTCCCCTCCCACCGTCGGGGGTCTTCCTGTTCAACACCAGCCGCGCGATCGGCGAGATGGGAAACGTCGGCGGCACGCCGGCCGCGGGTCTCATCGACCGGCGCCACTATCCGTTCTTCCTGGCCGAGGCCGGCGGCGGCATGCAGGTGTCCTATCACCGCAGGCCGGTCGTCGACACCGACGACGTGGCGGCGACGGCCCTCGTGCAGATCGGGTCGGGCGCCAACCTGTACGGCTACTACATGTATCACGGCGGCACCAACCCGCCGGGCAAGACCGGTCCGCTCAACGAGACCCAGGCGAGCGGCTACCCGAACGACGTGGCGGTGCTCGGCTACGACTTCCGCGCACCGCTCGGCCAGTACGGCCAGGTCCGTCCGTCGTTCGGGCGCCTGCGCGCGCTCCATCAGTTCCTCGCCGCCTTCGGCGACGATCTCGCGCCGATGGAGGCGGTCCTGCCCGCGGATGCTCCCGCCGACCCGGCAGACGCGAGTCGACTGCGCGTCGCGCTGCGCGGCGCGGGCGAGAGCGGCTTTCTGTTCGTCAACAACCACGTTCGCCACCACCCGATGCCGCGCTTCGAGGACGTCCGCCTTCGCGTCGTCATCGAATCCCCCCGCAGGGCGATCGAGCTGCCGCCGGTCGACGTCCCGACCGGGGCGTACTTCCTCTGGCCGATCGGGCTCCGCCTCGGCAGCGCCGTCGTCCGCCACGCCACCCTGCAGCCGCTCACCCGCTGGGACGAGGACGGCCATCAGACCCTCGTCCTCTTCGCGCATCCGGGCGTGGCCGAGGAGCTCTGCTTCGAGCCGGCCAGCGTCCGCCACATCGACGCGCCCGCCGACTGGGTGGTCGAGGGCGATCGGGGCCTGACCTTGCGACCGCAGACCTCCTCGGTGCCGCGCCTCGTGCGCGTCGTCGACTCGCGCGACCTCGCCCACACCATCGTGCTCCTGCCTCGGGCTCTGGCCGACCAGTGCCTCGCGCTCCGCCTGTGCGGCCGGCACCGCCTCGTCCTGTGCGCCGACCCCCTCCATGTGGAAGGCGACGATAGGCTCGTCGTCGCCACGCCTCACCATCGGCGGGGCCGGTTGTCCATCTACCCGGCGGACGATCTCGACGGCGCGAGCGATGGCTTCGGCGAGCACCAGGTCGGAGCCGAGCCGGTCGTGATGCCGGTGGTCGAGTTCGAGCGCATCGCGGACAACCCGGTGCCGCCGCCGGTGCGGATGGTCGCCCCGTTCTCGTGGCGCGACGGGCCCGTGCCGCTCGCGCCGGAGGAGGCGCACTTCGAGGCGGCCAGCCGCTGGCGGCTCCTGCCGTGGCGCTTCGACGTTTCCCTGTCCGAGCAGGGACGCGTCCTCCTCGCCATCGACTACGTGGGCGACGCCGCGCGCCTCTACGCGAACGGCGCGCTGGTCGACGACCACTTCTACGACGGCGAGCCATGGATGATCGGCATCGATCGCTTCACGCCCGTCGGACGCTGGCGCTGGCCGGTGCTCGAGCTGGCGATCGTCGCCGCGCACGCGGATCCGCCGATCTTCCTCGAGCCCGCGGCGCGGCGGAGGCTCGCCGAGGCCGGCGGCGGCGCCGAGCTATCCAAGGTCTCCATCACCTGGTGGCGCACGACGCGTCTTTCCCTGACCCCGAAGAGAGGAGGGTCGTCATGAAGAGCTTCCTGTCCCGAACGCACACGATCAACCGATGCGCCGTGGTCGCCGTCATCGCACTCGCATTCGCATGCCTGGCCGGGAGGGCCCAGGCGGGCGAGAAGGGCACCTTGCTGGTCTGGATCAACGGCGACGACGGCTACGAGGGCGTCGCCAAGATCGGCAAGAAGTTCACCAAGGACACCGGGATCCCGGTCAAGGTCGAGCACCCGGAGGATGCGATCGCCAAGTTCGAGCAGGCGGCCGCGGCCGGCAAGGGCCCCGACATCTGGATCTGGCCGCACGACCGCGCGGGCAGCTGGATCAGCGCGGGCCTCATCATCGCGGTGAACCCATCCAAGAAGACGATCGCCGCGATCGACCCGATGGCCTGGGGCGCTTGGAACATCGGCGGCAAGACCTGGGGCTATCCGCTCTCCATCGAGGCGGTGGGCATGATCTACAACAAGGCCCTGGTGCCGAAGCCGCCGTCGAGCTGGGACGAGGTGTTCGCGCTCGACAAGAAGCTTTCGGCCAAGAACGCGCACGCGATCATGTGGTCGACCAACGAGATCTACTACACGTACGGGCTCATCTCGGCCGGCGGCGGATACGCCTTCAAGCGCAAGTCGGACGGGACCTACGACGCCAAGGACGTCGGGGTCAACAACGGCGGGGCCGTGAAGGGGATCGAGGTCGTGAAGAAGCTCATCGACGCCGGCGTCATGCCCAAGACGGCGACCTATGCCGAGGCGGAAGCCGCGATGAACGAGGGCAGGGTGGCGATGACCTTCAACGGCCCCTGGGGCTGGCCGAATCTGCGCAAGAGCAAGATCGACTTCGGCATCGCGCCCTATCCCAAGGTGGGCGGCAAGCAGGGCGGGCCGTTCGTGGGCGTGATGGGCGCGATGATCACCACCTCGAGCCCGAACAAGGAGCTCGCCAACGAGTTCCTCGAGAACTACCTCTGCTCGCTCGAGGGCCTGAAGGCGATGAACGCGCACATCCCTCTGGGCGTCCCGGCCAACAAGGCGTTCTACCAGGAGCTCAAGTCCGACCCGCTCATCGCGGGCACGATGGCCGCCGCCAAGGCCGGCTCGCTCATGCCGAACAACCCGGAGATGGCGCGCTTCTGGACCGCGATGCTGGCGGCGCTGGAGAACATCACGCAGGGCCGCGAGAAGGTGAAGGAGGGGCTCGACCGGGCGGCCAAGCGCATCGTGAGCGGCGACTGATCTGATGCAAGCTCCGCGATGAAGTCATCGCTGCTGCGCGTCTTCATGGCCGGGCTGGGCACCCTGGCCCTCGTGGCCGGCCTCGCGCTGGTGGTCGTCCTCTACACCCTGCACCAGCACCTGATCGCGCTCATCCTGCTGGCGTTCCTGGCCGCGGCGACCGTCGTCTACGTGTCGCCGCGCGCCTACGCCTGGCGCTACATGATTCCCGGGATCGTGGCCGTCGTGGTCGCTGTCCTGGTCCCGGTCGTCTTCACGTTCGCGATCGGTTTCACCAACCGCAGCTTGCGCAACCTCCACACCTTCGAGCGCGCCACCGCCGTCCTCCTCGACACGACGACCCCGAGCGGCACGGGGGAAGGCATGGACTTCAAGCTGTACCGCGCCGGCGAGCGGTACCGCTTCGAGTTCGTCGACGACGAGGACCGGCGCTTCGTGTCCGATCCGGTCGCGCTCGGGCCGTCATTGCGCGTGCCGTTCCGCCCCGCGACCGCGCCGGAGACCGAGGACCCGGTGCCGCGGATGGACATGAACGACCTCCTGCCGGCGCTGGGAAAGGTGGTGGCGGCATCGCCCGACGGTACGGAGCTGCGGATGAGCTCGCCCCGGCGCTTCGTCGCCCAGCGTCCGGCCTACACCCGCAACCCGGACGGGACGCTCACCGCGACCGAGGATGGCGCGATCCTGCGCGCCGATCACGCGACCGGCTGGTGGCGGCGCCCGGACGGGACTCCGGTCGAGCCCGGCTTCCGCACCTACGTGGCGGGCCAGCAGTTCGTCCGCATCTTCACCGAGAGACGCTTCTTCGAGCCGTTCGCGCGCGTCTTCACCTGGACGGTCGTGTTCGCGACTCTCAACACGGTCTTCACCTTCGGCATCGGCATCGTCTTCGCCGCCCTGCTCAGCTGGGAGGCGCTCCACTTCCGCAACTTCTACCGCTTGATGCTGTTCTTGCCCTACGCGGTCCCGGCCTTCCTCTCGATCCCGATCTTCCGCGGTCTCTTCAACGAGAACCTGGGCGAGATGAACGTCATCCTCGAGGGGCTGTTCGGCATCCGCCCGGAGTGGTTCTCGAGCCCGATGCTGGCCCGGACCATGGTCCTCCTGGTCAACGCCTGGCTCGGATACCCCTACATGATGATCCTCTGCATGGGTCTCATCCGGGCGATTCCGACCGAGCTCTACGAGACGTCGGCGGTCGACGGCGCGGGGCCGCTCGACAACTTCTTCGGCATCACCCTGCCGCTCATCTTTCGCCCGATCGCGCCGCTCCTCGTCGCCTCGTTCGCGTTCAACTTCAACAACCTGACCCTGATCGAGCTCCTGACCAGGGGGCTGCCCGACTTCCTCGACACCGAGGTCCCGGCTGGCTCGACCGATCTGGTCGCCTCCTACGCCTATCGGATCGCATTCCAGGACTCCGGGAAGAACTACGCTCTGGCGGCCGCCATCTCGTCCATCATCTTCATCATCGTCGCGACCCTGGCGGTCATCAACCTCCGGCTCTTCAAGGTCGGCCGCGAGGAGGCCTGAAAGAGGACACCATGGCGATCGTCGGGGACCGATCCAGACGGTGGCAGGTGGCCCTGGCACACGCGTGCCTCATCGTCGCCGTGCTGGTGGTCGTCTTCCCGTTCCTCATGATCGTCTCGATCTCGCTCCGCGAGGGCAACTTCGCCCGCGGACAGTTCATCCCCAGGAGCCTCAGCCTCGAGCACTGGAAGCTCGCGCTCGGGATGTCGTACGTCGACGCCGACGGGCAGATGGTCTTCCCGCCCTTCCCGGTCCTCAGGTGGATCTGGAACTCCTTCAAGGTGTCCTTCGGCGCGGCTGCACTGTGCCTGCTCCTCTCCATCACCAGCGCGTACGCGGTCGCCCGGATGCGCTTTCGCGGCCGCGGCACGTTCCTCAAGGCGCTCCTCCTGCTGCAGACGTACAACGCGGTCCTGACCCTGGTCGCGATCTACACGCTCTTCGACGGCGTCGGCGAGCTCGTGCCCTGGCTGGGTCTCAACAGCCACTGGAGTCTGACCTTGGTCTACGCCGGCGTGAACGTGCCGCTCCAGATCTGGCTCATCAAGGGCTACTACGACAGCGTCCCGCGCGAACTCGAGGAGGCCGCCCAGGTGGACGGCGCCACCCGCTTCCAGGCCTTCGTGCAGATCCTCCTGCCGATGGCCGCGCCGATCCTGGTCGTCTCGTTCGTGCTGACCTTCCTGAACGCCATGATCGACTACCCGATCGCGTCGGTGATGATGCACGACGAGGACAAGTACACCCTGGCCATCGGCTCGCAACAGTTCCTCATGGAGCAGCGCTTCTGGTGGGGCGACTTCGCCGCCAGCGCCATCCTCGCGGGCCTGCCGCTCACGCTCCTCTTTCTGGTCACCCAGAAGTGGCTGGTGTCGGGCCTGACCGCCGGCGGGGTCAAGGAATGACGCGTCACGCACTCTGGATCCTCATCATGACGACAAGCACGGGCTGCTCTCATCCCGGCACCTCGCCGGGCACTGCCACGAGGACGCGCTACGACGACCTGGTGGCGCTCTTCCATGACTGGCGCGCGTTCGAACGGCCGCCGATGCGCGAGGGCGCGCCGGACTACACGGCGCCGACCACCGCGCGCAGGCACGGGGAGCTGAAGACCTACCAGGCGCGGCTCGCCGCGATCGATCCGAGCTCGTGGCCCGTCGCCGAGCAGGTCGACTACGAGATCGTGCGCGCCGAGATGAACGGCTTCGACTTCTACGTCCGCGTCCTCGAGCCCTGGACGCGCGATCCCGCGTACTACCACACGCTGTGGACCGAGCAGAGCGACACCCCGGCCCACGAGGGACCGACCCATCACGGCGTCGTCGAGCTGTGGACCTACTCCTTCCCGCTGTCGTCCGCCGACGAGGCCAGGCTCGCGCGCGAGCTGCGCGTGATCCCGCCGCTCCTCGAGCAGGCCCGCCTCAACCTGACCGGCAATGCGCGCGACCTGTGGGTCGCAGGCATCCGGACGATCGAGCAAGAGGCCGCGGCACTGCGCGATCTCGAGACGAGGACGGCGGCGGCCAGTCCCGAGCTCAAGACCGCGGTCCGCGCCGCGACCGAGGCCACGGTCTCGTTCGTGGCCTGGCTCCATGAGCAGGCGGCATCGAAGACAGGTCCGTCCGGCATCGGCGTCGAGCAGTACACCTGGAGCCTCGAGCACGTGCACCTGGTCCCGCTCACCTGGGCGGACGAGGTCGCGCTCCTCGAGAGCGAGCTCGCGCGGGCGCACACCTCGCTCCGGCTCGAGGAGGCGCGCAACCGCAACCTGCCGCCGCTCGAGGCCATCGCCAGCCCCGCCGAGTTCGACCGGCGCGGCAACGAGGCGGTCACGAAGCTCATGGCCTTCCTCGAGACGAACGACCTCATGCCGATCAGGCCCTACATGGATCCGGCGCTGCGAGCGCAGATCGGCCAGTTCGTGCCGGCGGAGTCGCGCAACTTCTTCGCCATCGCGGCTCACCTCGAGCCGCTGCCGCTCTACACCCACTTCTATCACTGGTGGGATCTGGCCCGGATGCGCGAGCATCCGCACGAGAGCCCGATCCGCCGCGGCCCGCTCCTCTACAACATCTGGGACAGCCGCGCGGAGGGCATGGCCACGGCGATGGAGGAGCTGATGCTCCACGCCGGGCTCTACGACGACAACCCGCGCGCGCGAGAGATCGTCTGGATCATGCTGGCGCAGCGCGCGGCGCGCGGCCTCGCGTCGCTCCATGCCCACGCGAACGAGCTCACCATGAAGGAGGCGTCCCACTTCCACGTGACGTGGACGCCGCGCGGGTGGATGCGCGAGGACCTCGACCTCCTAGGCTTCGAGCAGCAGCTGTACCTTCGCCAGCCCGGATACGGCACCAGCTATCTCACCGGCAAGTTCCTGCTCGAGCGCCTGTTCGCGGCCCGCTCGCGCGCGCTGGGAAAGGACTTCACGGTCAAGCGCTTCTTCGCCGAGGTCGACGAGGCCGGGTTGATTCCGGTCTCCCTCATCTCGTGGCAGCTGACCGGCGAGCGCCGCACGGCCGCGACACCGTAGGGCCAGGTGGGGCCGAGTGGCGGCGGTCCAGCTCACCCCCGGCGGGTGCGCCGGTTCCGGCCGGCTCGGCCAGCGCTCCAGTTCGCCCGCGCCCGGCCGATTGTCGATCGGTAGACGCGGAGAGCGGGATGGCAGAGCAGGTCCTCGAAGTGCTGCGCACCGATCGCAATGAACTCCTGGACGAGGCCGGGATGGATGCATCGGCCGAGCACGCGCTGCGCAGGCTGGCCGAGCACGCGCTCGATCTCTTCGTGGTCGCCGAGTTTCCATCCCTCCACTTCCTCAGCATCACCGACGAAGGGCGCCGCCTCCTCCAGATCGACGGCGGCGGACCTCTGCGCGGCTCGTGGATGGACTTCGCCACGTCGGACTTCTGCGCCGCGCTGCGGGGCGAGATCGGGCCGGCCGCGCTGGCGGGTCGCGACTGGACGGGGGATACGACCCTTCACACCGCCGTGGGCGGCTGGAGCGACGTCCGCGCGTTCGTGACCGGCCTGCCCGCTTCCGGCGGTCGGCCCGACCGGCTGGCCCTGGCCGCCATCGACACGACCGCCGCGCGCGAGATCCGCGCCTCGCTGCAGACAGAGCAGATGCTCCTCCGCTCGCTCCTCAAGCACGTGCCGGACAGCGTCTACTTCAAGGACCTCGGCAGCCGGTTCATCCGCGCGAGCGACGCGCTCACCCAGAAGAAGGGGCTGAGCTCCGCCGACCAGGTCATCGGCAAGACGGATTTCGACGTCTACACCGACGAGCACGCCCAGCAAGCCTTCGACGACGAGCAACGCATCATCGCCACCGGCGAGGGCTTCTTCGGCAAGGAGGAGAAGGAGACCTGGGCCGACGGCAGCGTCACCTGGGTGGACACGTGCAAGCTCCCGCTCCGCGACCAGCGCGACCGGATCATCGGGACCTTCGGGATCTCCCGCGACATCACCGCGCGCAAGAAGGCCGAGGAGAACCTCAAGACGACGCAGAAGGAGCTCCTCGCCGCGTCGCGTCTCGCCGGCATGGCCGAGATCGCGACCGGCGTCCTGCACAACCTCGGAAACGCCCTCACCAGCGTCGGCACCTCCACCTCCCTTCTTTGCGATCAGCTCGCGTCATCCCGGGTCGTGAATCTCTCGAAGGCGGCGCAGATGCTGGAGGGCGCGGGAGACCTGGCCGCGTTCCTGACCAGCGACCCGCGCGGGAAGGAACTGCCCCGCTATCTGGTCAAGCTCGCGGACGTGCTCGTCCAGGAGCGCCAGGCGATGATGACGGAGATGGACCATCTTCGATTCAACATCGAGCACATGGGCGAAGTCGTGGCCGTGCAGCAGAACTACGCGCGCGGTTCCAGCCTGGCCGAGGAGTGCCGGGTAGCGGATCTCGTCGAGGAGTCGTTGCACATCAGCGCCGTCTCCCTGGCCCGCCACGGGATCACCGTCGCCCGCGAGTTCAAGCCGACGCCGAGCGTGCACGTGGCGCGACACAAGGTGCTCCAGATCCTCGTCAACCTCATCCGCAACGCCAAGGATGCGATGGACGACAGCGGCCAGAGCGAGAAACCGATGACGATCTCCGTGGAGCCGATGGACCCGGGCCGGGTGCGGATCGTCGTCCGCGACATGGGCATCGGCATTCCCGCCGAGAACCTCGCCCGGATCTTCAACTTCGGTTTCACCACGCGCAAGGAGGGGCACGGCTTCGGGCTCCACTCGAGCGCGAACGCCGCCAGCGAGCTGGGCGGGAGGCTCACCGCCCAGAGCGACGGCCCGGGCAAGGGGGCCGCGTTCACGCTCGAGCTGCCCGTGGCGCTCACGCCGGCGGCCGCAGGCGACAGACCGTAGTACCTCGCCACGACGCCTCCGCCGTCAGACCTCGTTCTACCCGAGATCGGGCACGGGCTCGGGCACGGGCTCGGGCACGAACGAAATGAGGGGATACATCAGGGTCCGCAGCGCACGGGAGCTCACAGGGCGATCTCTGTCTCCGAT
>WNGB01009677.1_pt1 | contig 13467 bp, 18 predicted proteins | sample 5400681 | NCBI WGS metagenome assembly WNGB01 (sample SAMN13153367, study PRJNA577476) | soil metagenome | isolation source: 115 cm soil or saprolite under grassland replicate 2 | place: USA:California | collected 2016-06-15 | reverse complement strand
GCCGCTGCCGTTCGAGCCGCACCCCGGGCTGGCGCGGATGGCCCGCTACGTGGCCGGCCGCTGGGGCGCACGGCCCAGCCCGGCCGCGCCAACCCCGCACGCCGCGCTCGTGGACCGGAGGGAGCCCTGATGACCGCCGACAACACCCCCACGCCGGACGGTCCCGGGCCGGTGGACTGGAACCGCTACGAGGACGAGCTGGGCCGGGACGGCCCACCGCCCCCCGCTGACGCGGCCGAGGCCGGGGAGGCCCGCGTGCTGGTCGACAGCCCCGAGGCCCAGCGGCCGGCCCGTCCCGGGCTGGCCGGGCTGCGGGCGGCCCAGCGCCGCCCGATCCTGCCGCCCTGGCTGCGCTCCCGCGCCGAGCTGGCCGAGGTGTGCCGGTGGGCGGCCGGCTTCGCCGCCCACGTCGTCGGCTTCCACGCCGTCCGGCTGCCCGCCGACGCCGGCCGCCTGGCCGCCCGCGCCCCCCGCGGCGCCGCCCGCACCCTGGCCGGCTGGCTGCGCTGGCTGTTCGACCTCGAAGCCGAGCCGGTCCGCCAGGGCGTGGTGCGCGCCCAGGACGCCGAGGCCTACCTCAAGCTCGCCCGCCAGCGCGACCGCCGGGTGCGCTGGCGCGCCACCGTCTCGGCCGGGCTGCTAGCCGCCATCGGCCTGGCCGGGATGGTGCTGCTGCTGGCGCCGCCGCCGCTGCGCTGGGCCGCGTTCGCCGCGATGGTGGCCGCCTTCGGGGTGGCCGGGCGGCCGGCCGACCGGCCGCTGATCGAACGCGCCGTGGTCGTCCCCAAGGCGCCGAGGCTGACCAGCGAGATGGTCGTCCGCGCCCTCGGGGTGCTCGGCCTGGCCGGGATCAACCAGGCCCTGGCCAAGGACGCCAAGGCGATCGAGTTCGTCGCCCCGGTCGCCCGCGACGGCCCCGGCTGGCGCGCCGAGGTCAACCTGCCGCCCGGCGTGACGGTGGGCGAGGTCGCCGACCGGCGCGACAAGCTCGCCTCCGGCCTGGCCCGGCCGCTTGGCTGCGTCTGGCCGGAGGGGAACGCCGAGGTCCACCCCGGCCGCCTGGTCCTGTGGGTCGGGGACCAGGACATGGCCAAGGCCCGCCAGCCCGCCTGGCCGCTGGCCAAGGCCGGCAGCGTGGACCTGTTCCAGCCGTTCGCGTTCGGGACCGACCAGCGCGGCCGCACCGTCCCGCTGACGCTGATGTTCGCCTCCATGGTCATCGGCTCCATCCCAAGGATGGGCAAGACCTTCGCCATGCGCCTGGCCCTGCTCGCCGCGGCGCTGGACACCCGGGCCGAGCTGCACCCCTACGACCTCAAGGGCACCGGCGACTTCGCCGCCCTGGAGCCGGTCGCGCACCGCTACCGCGCCGGCGCCGAGGACGGCGACATTGCCTACCTGCTGGCCGACCTCCGCGAGCTGCACGCCGACCTGCGCCGCCGCACCAAGGTGGTCCGGGGACTGCCGCGGGACAAGTGCCCGGAGAACAAGGTCACCGCCGAGCTGGCCGGCATGCGCTCCCTGCGGCTGCAACCGGTGGTCCTCGCGGTGGACGAGTGCCAGAAGGCGTTCGAGCACCGCGCCTACGGCACCGAGGTCCAGGAGATCGCAGAGGACCTGGTCCGCCTGGGCCCCGCCCTCGGCATCGTCCCCCTGTTCGGGACGCAGCGCCCGGACGCCGGCAGCCTGCCCACCCGCATCAGCGCCAACGCCGTGCTGCGGTTCTGCCTCAAGGTGATGGGCCACGTCGAGAACGACATGGTGCTCGGCTCAGGGCTGCACAAGGCGGGCGTGCGCGCCACCATGTTCAGCCGCTCCGACAAGGGCATCGGCTACCTGGCCGGCGAGGGCGACGACCCGCTGATCGTGCGCACCTACTACGTCGACGCACCCGCCGCCGAGCGGATCGTTGCCCGCGCCCGCGTCCTGCGGGAACGGGCCGGGACGCTCACCGGCCACGCGCTAGGAGAGGACCCCGAGCCCGCCGACGCCGCCTCGACCCTGCTCGCCGACGTGCTGGCGGTCGTCCCCACCAGCGAGGCCCGGGTGTGGAACCAGACGGTCGTTGCCCGCCTGGCCGAGCTGCGCCCGGAGGTCTACGGCGGCTGGGAGGCCGAGCAGCTCACCGCCGCCCTCAAGCCCTACGGCATCTCGACCGGGCAAGTGTGGGGCACCGACCCGCAGACGGGGGAGGGGGCCAACCGGCGCGGCATCGACCGCCAGGCCGTCGCCGACGCCGCCACCGAGCGTGAACGACGCCGAGGCGGGCGGGAGCCGCCACCCACCCGCTAGGCCTAGCGCCCAGCCCTGCTAGACCTAGCAGCCCCGCTAGCACCAAACCCCATCCCTGGCCAGGAGCCTAACAGCTAGCAGCCCGCCGCACCGCAGCCTCGAAGCCCGCCGAACCCCCGGCCCGCCGACCCCGGCCCGCCCCGCTAGCCCGTCCAGCCCCCATGCCTGACACGGCCACCCTGCGTGACCACCATTCGGAGGAGCCGACGCCGATGCCCACCACCCGCCCGCCCATCCCACGGCCATGAGCGGCCCGCTCGCGCTCCTGGTCGCCGGCCTCGCCCTGGCGGTGCCGTACGCGCTGGCGTGCTGGCTGGCCCCCTTCGGCGCCTGCGCCCGCTGCCACGGCAACGACCGGCTGTGCCGGTTCTGCGACGGCACCGGCCGTCGTGTGCGGGCCGGCCGCCGGGCGTGGACCTACCTGCGCCGCCTGCACGACGAAGGCAGCTCGTGACGAGCCACCACCAGGCCCGACCACCGCGAGGGGAGGTGAACCCGATGAGCCGCTACCTGACCTCCGCCCCGGTCGCCGAGCGGCTGGGCGTGTCGGTCAAGACCGTCAGCCGCTGGGCCAACGAGGGCCGGCTCGCCCACCAGCGCACCCTGGGCGGCCACCGCCGCTACGACCCCGGCCAGATCGACCGGCTGGCGTGCGAGCTGACCGTGCCCGTCGCCCAGCCATAGCCCCGGGCGGGGCGCGAACCCGGAACCCCTGGAAAGGACGGACGCGCCCCGCCCACCAACCCACGCCCCCACCAAGGAGGGAGCCGTGAGCCAGTCCACCCTACCCCCGCTGCCCGCCCGGGTCGCCGAGGGCGCCGCGCTGCTGGACGTGCGCGAGCCCGGCTGGCACGAGGCGGTCGACCCCGACGCGCTGGGCCGCTACGTCCCCGGCCGGGTGCTGCTCGACCAGCTCGCCGTCCGCTTCTACGGCGACGACCTCGGCGCCGCCCTGGCCACCTTGAGCGACGCGTTCACCAGCCTCCACGACCCCGGGGCCCAGGCGTGGCTGGTCGCCCACGGCTTCGCCAGCGCCACCGGCGAGCCGACCGGCGCCCGGGCGGGGCTTACCGGCTGCTGGCAGGCCGAGGTCCGCCGCCGCCAGGCCACGCCGCCGCGCCCCGCCAGCCCCAGCGCGCCGCCGTCCGGGCTGCGGCCGGGCGACCCGCTGGCCGCGCTGGCCGACTACCTCGACCCGCCCGAGCCCCGTGCCCGCATCGAGGTCGAATGGCCGGCCGCCGCCGCGATTGTCGCCGAACTCGGCGCCGCCCAGGCGGTCATCGACGCCGCCCGCCTGGTCGGCCTGCCCCACCTGGACGAGACCGACGTGGCTGAGCACCTCGCCGCCAAGGTGGCCGCCTACGACCAGGCCACCCGGGGGCGGTGGCCGCGGTGACCGCCCCGGCGCGGGCGACCACCAGCCCGGGCGGCTACCGGGTCTATACCTGGGCCGGGCGCGCCTACCCGAGCGTGACCGCAGTCATCTCCGGCGGGGTGCCCAAGCCGTTCCTGGCGCCCTGGGCCGCCAAGGTCGCCGCCGAGTACGCCGTCGCCAACCTCGACCACCTCGCCCAGCTCCCACCCGGCCAGGCCGTCCGCGAGGTCAAGCGCGCCCCCTGGGAGCAAAGCGGCGCCGCCGCCGGCCTCGGCGACGCCGTCCACGCCGCCGTCGAGGCGTCGGCCACCGGCCAGCCCCGCCCCGAGCTGCCCGCCGAGGCCGCCCCGTACCTGGCCGCCTTCGACCGGTTCGCCGCCGAGCACCGGCCGGGGTTCCTGCTGGCCGAGCGGACGGTGTACTCGCGCCGCTACGGCTACGCCGGCACCTTCGACGCCGTCGCCGCCCTGCCGGGGCTGGGCGTGGTGCTGCTGGACGTCAAGACCGGCCGGCGCGTCTACCCCGAGGTCTGCCTCCAGCTCGCCGCCTACGCCGCTAGCGAGTTCGTCGGCGACCCCGACGGGGCCACCGAGCACCCCATGCCCCGCATCGACGCGGGCGCGGTGCTGCACCTGCGGCCCGGCGGCTACCGGCTCATCCCCGTCCCGGTCGGCCGGGCGGTGTTGGAGGCGTTCCTGGCCGCGCTGGCGGTGTTCCGCTTCGCCACCGACCTGGCCCCCACCCTGCTCCCCGCCCCTGAGCCCGACCGGCCCTGACACGGAGGTCTGCGATGAACCACCCCGCCGTTCGCCTGCTGGCGCTGGCGATGGTCGCCCTGGCGGTCCTGCTCGCCCTGCGCCACCCGCCCACCCCGGCCGCCCCGCCGGCCAGCCCGCCCCGGCTGGTGACCACCAGCAGCCTGCGCCCGCCCGGCTACGTCCCCACGCCCGCCGGCCCACCGACCACCGCCGACCGGCCGGCGCGGCCGTCCTAAGCGCGGCTGAGGCCGGGGGCGGCCGACACCGGCCCCGGCCCCGCACACCACCAGAAAGAAGCGAGGTCCCGCTGATGCACCGTGACCCTACCCGACCCGCCGCAGCCCCGGCGCACCTGCGCCCCGGCGAGTACCGCGAGCTGCTGCGCCTGGCGGTGCGGCTGCTGGAGGCGATCGGCACCCCACCCATGCGGCCCGTCCGGGACGACGCGGAGGCCCGGCGCGCCTGGGACGAGCAGGTGGGCGGCTACTGCCGCGCCCTGGGCCGGCTGCGCGCCGCGCTGGAGACCGCTGCCGGTTGGGGCGCCGGCCAGCCCGTCGACGCCCTGCAAGCGTTCCGCGCCGCCGTCGCCGCCTTGGAGCGCGACCAGGCCACCGCCCGCCCCACCTCGGAGGCCCGGCGGTGAAGCTCATCCGCGACCGGGTGCCCGCGCTGCTGGCCGCGGCCGGGCAGCCGTGCGCCTACCACCTCGCCGGCCCCGCCGAGTACGAACTCAGGTTGCGCGCCAAGCTCCTGGAGGAGGCCCACGAGGCCGCCGAGGCGGCCGGCCCGGCCGCGCTGCTGGACGAGCTCGGCGACGTGCTCCAGGTGTGCTACGCCCTGGCCGCGCTGGCCGGCTTCGGCCCGGCCGAGGTCGAGCACGCCCGCGCCCGCAAGGCCGCAGTCCGCGGCGGGTTCGCCCGCCGCGTCGTCTGGCACGGCCCCCAGCCCACCAGCCGGGACGGTGCGGCGTGACCGCCGACACCTACACCCAGCTCGCCGGCTACCCGGGCGCGGAGCTGCCGATCCGCATCGGCGCCGACTTGCGCAGCGCCGGCGGCCTGGTGGTCGGCCGGTTCCGTGGCTGCTCCTACGACGGCGTGCAGCTAATCGTCTACCGCGCAAGCGGTGCCTACGCCGACACCGAGGTCGCCGAGGTGTACCTGACCGTGGAGGTGGCCCGGGCGCTGGCCGAGGTGCTCACCGAGGCCGTAGAACCATGACCGCGCCAGCGCTGGCGGCGGCGCTGCTGCTGGCCGCCCCGGTGGTGCCCTGCCCTGGGCTGGCGTGCCTGGCGTGCGGCGGCCCGGTGGGCTGCCAGCGGCTGCACCGCACCGCCTGGGCCTGGACGCACCTCGGCGCCCGCCCCCCGGGCTGCCCCGGGCTGCTGGTCCCGCCGTGGGCCGAGGTGAACTACCTGCTGCACTTCACCCCGCCCTACCGGCACGCCCGGCACTACCTCGGCTTCGCCGACGACCTGCCCCGGCGGCTGCGCCGCCAGGCCACCGGCCGCGGCGCCAACCTGGTCACCGTCGCGCTGGCGGCCGGCTGCACCTTCGAGCTGGTCTGGCTGCGCCTGGGCAGCCGCGACGACGAACGGCGGTGGAAGAACCAGAAGGCCGCCCCCCGGCTGCTGTGCCCGGTCTGCCCGGCTCGCCTGGCCCCGGCCGCACGCCCCGAGTTCAGGATTCCCGACGCCGGCCAGGGCGTGCTCGCGTTCGCCGGAGGTGACGCCTGATGCCCGCCGCCCTTGACCCTGCGGCGCTGCGGCTGCCCGCCGGGCCGCTGCTGGCCGCCGTCGACCAGGCCGCCCACGGCCGTGGCCGCAGCCCCCGGCGGCTGCTCGGCGAGGCCGGGCACGCGGCCTACCGGCGCGTCCGCCGCGCCGGCACCGCCAGCCTGCGCCAGGCCGAAGACCTCTGCGACCGGCTCGGCTGCCACCCCTACGAGCTGTACGGCGCCGCCTACCAGCGCCTCGCCCTCGCCGCCGTCCCCGGGCCGCTGACCCCCGATGCCGTCGTGGTCGCGTGGCACGAGGCACGCTGCGACCGGCCCGGCTGCGGCCGGCCGGTCCGCCCGGGCGAGCCGGTCGGGCTGGTCGGCGAGGTCGGCGCCTGCTGCGCCGCCTGCTGCGACCTCACCCCGCCGGGCGAGGGGAGGGGAGCGGCATGAGCAACCGGCCGACCAGCCCGCTCGGCCCAACCCTCCGCTGCCCCCGCGCCGGCCGCTGCGAGGCCTGCGGCAACGCCGAGGATCTCGACCTGGCCACCTACCAGACGCCGGTTGGGGTGTTCTGCGCCACGGCCTGCGGGGCGTGCATCGATAGCGGCAAGGCGCCGCCGGTTCGTGGCTGGGCGCAGGCGGTCGAGCGTGTCGGCGCGCACTGCGAGCACCTGGGCATCGACGTGGACGAGATGGCCGCGCGGCTGGACGCCGAGCGCCGGGAGGGGTGGTGACCGCGGTGCGCGACCGGGCCCGGCTCGGCCCCGGCGACCTGCTCGCCGCCCTCGGCGAGCTGGCCACCGGGCGGGCGGCCGAGGCCTACGCCGCGCTGGGATTCCCGGTGGTGCCGCTGCACACCCCGCGGCCGGACGGCTGCTCGTGCCGGGCCGGCCGGGCGTGCCCCGACCCGGGCAAGCACCCGCGGCTGGCGGGCTGGCGCGGGCTGGCGACGGTCGACCCGGCCGCGGTGCGCGGCTGGTGGCGGCGCTGGCCGGCCGCGAACGTGGGCCTGGCCACGGGGGCGCGGTTCGACGTGCTGGACGTGGATGGCCCGGGCGGGGAGGCGGAGCTTCGCGCCCTTGTCCAGGCGGGCGCGGTGCCTGGTGGCGGGCCGCTGGCCCGCACCGGGGGCGGCGGCTGGCACCTGCTGTTCGCCCCGACGGGGTTGGGGAACCGGGGCGGGTTCCGCCCGGGGCTGGACTGGCGCGGCCGTGGCGGCCTGGTCGTCGCGCCACCCTCCCGGCACCCCTCCGGCCAGCGCTACTGGTGGGTCCGCCCGCCCGGCGCCGAGCTGCCCCCGGTCTCGGCCGGGCTGCGGGCGCTGCTGGCCGGGCCCGGGCGGCCGGCACCCGCCCCGCCGCCGCTGGCGCCCGGCCGCGGCTACGGCACCGCCGCCCTGCGGGGCGAGGCCGCCCGGGTCGCCGCCGCCGCCCCCGGCGGCCGCCAGCAGGCGTTGAACGTGGCCGCGCTCAAGCTCGGCCGGCTGGTCGCCGCCGGCCAGCTCGAGGAGGCCCGGGTGACCGCCGAGCTGGCCGCCGCCGCCCGCGCGGTCGGCCTCGGCGAGGGCGAGATCGCCAAGACGATCCGCCGCGCGCTGGCCGACGCCCGCCGCCACGCCACGGCCGCGGGCCGGGTTGGGGGTGGGCGCGGGTGAGCCGCGACCGCTACGACGACGACGGCGGCATCCCGCCGCCGGGGGAGCCGCCGGGCGAGGTCGCCGAGGTCTACCCGTTCCCCGGCCAGGGCGAGGCGCGGCCGTTCCCCCGCGTCGACCTGGCCGCGCTGGCCCGGGCGGGCGTGCCGGAGCCCGAGCGGGTCTGCTCGGGGCTGCTGTACCGCGGCGGGCTGCACTCCCTGGCCGGCCCGCCCGACTCCGGCAAGTCCACCCTGCTCTACGTCTGGACGCTGGAGCTGCTCGCCGCCGGCGCCGCGGTGGTGCTGCTCGACGAGGAGGCCGGCCGGGAGCTGGTCACCGAGAAGCTGCTCGCCCTGGGCGCCACCCCGGCGCTGCTCGACCCGGCCCGGCTGGTCTACGCCGAGTTCCCCGCCCGCGCCTGGGACGCCGCCGACCGCCGCGGCCTGGCCGCCCTGCTGGGCGAGGTGCGGCCGGCGCTGGTCGGCTTCGACTCCGCCGGGGCGTTCCTGGCCCAGGCGGGCCTGCGGGAGAACGACGCCCCCGACGTGACCGCGCTGTACAAGGGCGTCCTGCTGCCCGCGGCACGAACGTCGGGCGCGGCGGTGGTGGTGCTCGACCACGTCACCAAGCAGGAGGACGCCGGCCGCTACGCCCGCGGCTCCGGCGCCAAGCTCGGCCTGGTGGACGTGGCGTTCATGGTCGAGCCGATCACCCCGTTCACCCGCACCACCTCCGGCCTGCTCAAGCTGCGGGTGGCCAAGGACCGGCGCGGCTGGCTGCACCGCGCCCACGAGGTCCGCGTCGACGTCGAGGGCGGCCAGCTCGCCCTGGCGATCACGCCCGAGACGATCGACCCGGCGGCCGGCGCCGGGGAGGGCCTGACCGGCGTCGACCAAGACCCGGCGGTCCGCCGCGCGGACCTGGAGCCGGCCGCCCGCAAGCTGCTGGAGGCGATGCGGGAGCTGGGCCGACCGGCGACCTGGGACGAGCTGGTCGACCAGGTCAAGGCCCGCCACCACCACGGGCTACGACGGCAAACCTGCTCGACCAACCTCAACAAGCTCGCCCGGGCGAACCTGGCCGACAGCGAGGCCGGCGACGCCAGCGGCAAGCGCTGGTGGGCACTGCGCCCCGACGGCACCCCCTGGGAGGCCGGGACGTGACCCGCCCCGCCTCCCGGCCGGGGTGTCAGCACCGTCCGCTGACACCGTCAGCGACGCCGCGGACAGGGGGTGTCGTCAGTGTCAGCCCCCCCTGTAGGGGGCTGACACCCGCTGACACCCCCACCACGCAGACACGGCGAGGCCCCCACCACCCCCACCGCGCGCCATCCGGCCACGCGGCCATTCGGGGGGCGGGGTGCCGGCCCGATCTGCCCGCCAACCGCCGCCCCCAGCCGCCCGCCGGGGTGTTCCGCCATGCCCCGGCCCGTCCGCAGCCGGCTCCGTGGCGCTCAGGGCCCGTCGCGGCCCGTTCCCGCGGCCCGCCCGGGCGAACGACACCGCTGTAATTCGCGCACTTTCTGCAAGGAGCTGTTCGTGAACGAGACGCCGATCACCCTGGCCGGCAATCTGTGCGCCGACCCTGAGCTGAGCTTCACCCCGCAGGGCAACCAGGTCGTCAACCTGCGCCTGGCCGTCACCCCCCGCGTGCGCTCGGGCGAGGGGACCTGGGAGGACGGCCCCACGTCGTTCTACCGCGTCACCTGCTGGGGGCAGCTCGCCGCCCACGCCACCGACACCCTGGCCAAGGGCGCCCGCGTGGTCGTCACCGGGCGGCTGCGCATCCGCCAGTACGAGACCGAGGACGGCCGCAAGGGCCAGGCCGCCGAGGTCACCGCCGACGACCTCGGCCCCAGCCTGCTGTTCGCCACCGCCGACCTCCACCGCGCCAGCAACGGCACCGGCACCGGCTCGGGTGAGCCTGCCGCCCGCCCCGCTGACGCACCGTTCTGAGCACCCTCGGCCGGTCCGCCACACCCCGGTGGGCCGGCCACCCGACACGAGCCGAACCCGAGACGGCCACACGGCCGCAGTGTTGAGGGGACGAAGCAGCGATGGCATCCGCCGGCATCCGCAAGACCCCGACCGGCCGCTACAAGGTCTGGTGGCGGCTGGACGACGGCACCCAGGGCAGCCAGACGTTCGACGCCCGCGACCAGGCCCGCGACTTCAAGCACGACCTGCTAGCCGGCGTGGCCCGAGACACGTGGGTCGACCCGCGCCGCGGGAGGCAGCCGTTCGGGGAGTGGGCACGGCAGTGGTGGGAGGTCTGGTCGAGCGACCCTGACCGCAGCCCAACCACCCTGGAGGCCACCGAGGCGCGATTCCGCCTGCACGTCGTGCCGTACTTCGAGCGGCACCAGCTTCGCAGCGTCACGGTGACGGCCGTGCGCCGCTGGCAGAACGAACTGAAGACCACCCACGGCCACGGCACCGTCATGGCGTGCCGCTCGATCCTGTACCGCATCTTGCAGGCCGCCGAGGACGAGCGGCTGATCGTCGCCAACCCGGTCCGCAAGGTGCCCGCGCCCAAGCCCGCAGTCGACCCTGACCAGGTGCTCGGCCAGGCCAAACGGCGGTCGCTGACACCAGAGGAGGCCGGGCTCCTGCTCGCGCAGCTCCCGGCCCAATGGTGGGACCACATGGTCGTGCTGCTCGGCACCGGCCTGCGGTTCGGCGAGCTTGGCGGGCTCCGCCAGAGCCGGGCGCACCTGGACGCTGAGCGGCCAGTCCTCCAGGTCGTCACCACCCGCTACCAGGCGGGCAAGTTCGGCAGCGGCTTCAAGCCGCGCCCCAAGAGCACCGCCGGCATCCGCGCGATCCCGCTGGCGCCCCAGGTCGCCGAGGCGATCCGCCGCCAGCTCCCACCCGGGAACGCCCCTGACGCGCTGCTGTTCACCGATCCGACCAGCGACGGCGCCCGCAGGCCGCTGTCCCGCTACCTGTTCCGGCACGTCTACCACGGCGCGGCCCGCCGGCTGCACGATCCCGCCCGCAGCCTCGCACCGGCCGCCCGGCGCGTCCTCGCCGCGCTGCGCGCCGACGGGCCACAGACACTGGCGCAGCTCAGCGAGCGGTTCAGCCGCCCCGGTGGCAAGCTGCGGCCAATGACCATCCAAGCGGCACTCGGCACGCTCACCACGGCCGGGCTCGTGGCCTGCACCGCCGGGGAGCCCGCTCGGTGGTCGGCGGTTCCGGCCGACCAGGTGACACGGTTCCCTCACCTCGACCTGCACGGCCCGCACGACCTGCGCCACACCTTCGCGACCTGGCTGGAGGACGCCGGCATCCCCGACCGGGTGATCGATGAGGTGATGGGCCACGACAACAGCAGCCGGGCGCGGCAGCTCGGCGCGAGCCGGACCGGCATGGGCTACCGCGACACCACCCCGGAGATGGCAGCCCGGGTCGTCGCCGCGATCGAGATCCGTCTCGCGGTGGTGCTGGCGGTGGCGGCGTGCGAGGCCGCCGCCGGCTGAGTGCTGACGGTGCGAATCGAGATGGGTGTAGGCTCCGTCCTCAAACTGAAGTTCGAGCCGATTGCGATTCGAGAGACGTGGTCGGAGGCTCTGACATGGACGAGGAATACCCATACGAGGCCAAGCGTCAGATCGTGCCTCTGGTCGAGACGTTGGAGACGCTAACCAAGCGGGACCCCGACCAAGAGGTCCAGGGAATCGCCCTGCCGGTGTTGGACGCTGTGATCGAATCGGTCCGTAGCGCCCTGCCGGACAACCCTGTCGTGGAAGCTGTCCGCGGAATCGTCTCTCCCGAACAGATCGCCTCGGGCGAGCCGATCCGGGCCTCCGATGCGCTCCTGGTCGCCAAGCAGCTCGACGCCGCCATCGGCGACCTTCCGCCAGTCGTCTTCTAGACGGTCGGAGATCGGGTGCGGTCAGCCACCATCAGGCTCATCCTGGCGGGTGCCGCTGCTGCCTTCGTGGCTGCCATGGAGGCATGGGGCGGAGGTGGCGCACGCATGCTGGGCGCCGGAGCGTGGTGGCTGTGGCGGGCCGGCTGGCCGATCCTGCAAGTCACAGTGCTTCCACTAGCAGCCGGTTTCGTGCTGTACGTTGCAACAGATACTACCGGCCGCCGCTGGTGGCGTAGCAACCCATGGCATGCAGCAAGCCGTGTAGTGCGACAGCGGTGGGTGCCGCCCTCAATAGCCGGGATGATCGTCGTGCTGGCTGGACTCGTGGTGTATGCGCCGAGCTGGCTGGTAGCCAAGGACACCGCGGCCGGCACGCTGACCGCCGAGCAGCGAGTCAACGCAACCAGCGACGCTCGTACGGCCCTGTTGCAGGCCGTGGGCGGCCTGCTATTGGCCACAGGCGCGGCCGCGACCTGGCGACAGGTCCGGATCAGCCGCGAGGGGCAGGTAACCGAGCGGTTCACCCGCGCGGTCGACCAGCTCGGCAGCGAGCACCTGGACGTGCGCCTTGGCGCTCTATACGCGCTGGAACGTATCGCCTTCGACTCGCCCGGCGATCGCCGCACCATCGCCGAGATCCTTACCGCCTACATCCGCCAGCGCGCACCCTGGCCACCCACCCGGCCAGGCCAGTACCGGGCCGACTGGCCACTTGACCAGCAGCCAGACCTGCGCACCCGCGCCCCTGATGTGCAAGCCGCCCTCACCGTACTTGGGCGTGGCCGCTTCGCCAGGCTGGTGAGCCTCGGGAAGGCCAGCGCAGCTCAGCTTGATCTGCGCAAGGTGGACCTTCGCAAGGCACACCTCGTCAGCGGGAACCTCCAGGGGGCATACCTCGACGGCGCCAACCTGCAGGGGGCGCACCTTGACAGCGCGAACCTGCAGAAGGCGTTGCTCATCGGCGCCAACCTGCAAGGGGCACGCCTCCTCGAGGCGAACATGCAGGGGGCGTTGCTCATTGGCGCCAACCTGCAAGGGACGGGGCTCGCCTTCGCGAACCTACAGGGGGCTTGGCTTGCCCACGGGAACCTGCAGGGGGCAGACCTCGGTTGCGCGAACTTGCGACAGGCACACCTCGACAGCGCGAACTTGCAACGGGCACAGCTCATGGGCGGGAACCTGCAGGGGGCACTGCTTATCGGTGTGAACCTGCAGGGGGCAGAGCTCGTAGGCGCGAACCTACGGGGGGCACAGCTCGTCCGCGCGAACTTGCAGGGGGCACGAGGATCCAAGAGCACGGTGTGGCCGGCCGGGTTCTCCTGGCAGGAGGCGGGAGCGGAATTCGTTGATGATGTTATTGACCTCGGTGACCTCCTGGCACCCCTGATCCAAGCTGACCAGCGGAGCGTCGCCAACTTGTCGGCGAGGCCCACCGAGCCAGAGCTGCCCGAGTAGCCCAAGCGGGAAGGCCCCCGACCCGACGCGGCGCGGAACGACTCGGACCGTGACGGCGAGCAGTTGCGAGCCTCCACGACGACTGATCCCGACACCCGTCGGGCCGCCCGAACCCACGACTGTTGCTGCCCGTTTGCTGCCCGTGGCACAAATTGGGACGCTTCGGTGTAGATGCGGGAGGCGTCTCCGCTGGCCAACAAGTACGAGGTCCCCGTTCGGACGCTGGACCGCGCTCTGCCTTCCCCTTACAGAGCGAGGCCCGTTGCCCTCCCGGAGACCTCGTGCCCAAGCAAGATGGCACGGTCACAACGACCCGTCAACGCGCGTTTCCCCAGGTCTGGGGATGATCCTGTGGA
>WNGB01027742.1_pt1 | contig 13470 bp, 14 predicted proteins | sample 5400681 | NCBI WGS metagenome assembly WNGB01 (sample SAMN13153367, study PRJNA577476) | soil metagenome | isolation source: 115 cm soil or saprolite under grassland replicate 2 | place: USA:California | collected 2016-06-15 | reverse complement strand
CCGCACGACATCAAGGGCCAGGGCATCTATGCCTATGTGACGCTCAAGGCCGGCCAGCAATCGTCCGAGGACTTGCGCAAGGAGCTGGTCGCCTGGGTGCGCAAGGAGATCGGCCCGATCGCCACGCCCGACGTCATCCAGTGGGCGCCCGGCCTGCCCAAGACGCGCTCGGGCAAGATCATGCGCCGCATCCTGCGCAAGATCGCCGAGAACGACTTCAGCAACCTCGGCGACACGTCGACTCTGGCGGACCCCGCCGTGGTAGATGATCTTGTGAAGAACCGCGCGAAGTAGGCGTCAAGGAGAGCGATGGCCAACCCGACGATCCAGCAACTCGCTGCAGACCTGGCCGCCGGCCGCACCAGCTCGCGCAAGCTCACCGAAGAAGCGCTGGAACGCATCAAGGACACCGATGGTGAAGGCAGCAAAGCCTTCATCAAGGTGTGGCACGACCAGGCGCTGGCGGCGGCCGACGCCAGCGACGCCCTGCGCCATACCGGCCTGGTGCCCTCGCTGCTGGCGGGAATCCCGGTCTCGATCAAGAACCTCTGCGACGTCGCCGAGGAGACGACGCTCGCCGGCTCCAAGGCGCTCGACGACGCGCCGGCGGCCGAGGGGGACGCCCCCGTGGTGGCACGCCTGCGTGCGGCCGGCGCGGTGATCGTCGGCAGCACCAACATGAGCGAGTTCGCCTTTTCGGGCGTGGGCTTCAACCCGCACTACGGCACGCCGGGCAACCCGGCCGACCGCAAGCGCGTGCCGGGCGGCTCCTCTTCCGGTGCGGCCGTGTCGGTGGCCGATCGCATGGCGGTGGCGGCGCTGGGTACCGACACCGGCGGCTCGGTGCGTATTCCGGCCGCCGTCTGCGGCATCGTGGGCTTCAAGCCGACGGCGCGGCGCGTGCCGATCGACGGTGTGGTGCCACTCTCGACCTCGCTCGATTCCATCGGTCCATTGGCCAACTCCGTCGAATGCTGCGCCATCGTCGATGCGGTGTTCGCGGGCGAACCGATCGCCGTGCCGGCGCCGGCGCCACTGGCCGGGCTGCGCTTCGCCGTGCCCATGCACTTCGTGATGGACGACCTCGATCCCGTGGTGGCCAAGGCCTTCGAGCGGGCGCTGAAGGCGCTGTCGGGCGTCGGCGTGAAGGTCGAAAAGATCGACCTGCCCGAGCTGAACGAGCTCAACACGATCAACGCCCGGGGCACCTTCGCCGCTTCCGAGGCCTATGCCTGGCATCGCACGCTGATCGAGCGGCGCGGCAAGGATTATGACCAGCTCGTCTACCCGCGCATCATGCGCGGCAAGGAGATGAGTGCGGCCGACTACATCGACCTGCTGGCCGCCCGCGCCGACCTGCAAAAGCGCGTCTCGGCCATCACCTCGAACTACGACGCCGTGGTCATGCCGACCTGCGCCATCGTCGCGCCGACGCTCGATGAGGTCTCGACTCCCGACGGTTTCACCAAGAAGAACATGCTGCTGCTGCGCAACACCACGGTCGGCAACTTCCTGGACCGCTGCAGCATCAGCCTGCCCTGCCACGCCGCGGGCGAGCTGCCGGTCGGCTTCATGCTGATGGGCGAGGCGATGGCCGACAAGCGCATCCTGGCGATGGCACGGTCGGTCGCGCCGGTCGTTCGCGCTTCATGATCTTCCGGACCGCCGGCTTCCAGCCGGCATCATGAGCATGAGCCGGCAAGATGCCGGCGGTCCGGAACACTACTGATACTTCGGATCGGCCGGCCGCCGCATGCGCCAGACGTTGTCGGTCGTGGTGTATTCGCTGTAGCCCAGGCGCGCGACCGGCTTGAAGGCCAGCGTGTCGATGCGGCCGTCCTTGATGATGCCGTCGTCGATGTGCACGCCCACCACCTGGCCGAACACCACCGAGCCGCGCTTGGTCTCATGGCCCTTCTCGACCGGCAGCTCGATGGTGCGCCAGTACTTGCACTCGAGCGCCACCGGCGATTCCTTCACCCGCGGCGGCTTGACGAGCGTGCTGGGCTCGGCCGTCAGGACGGCGAGCCTGAGCTCGTCGACGCCGAACTCGACCATGGTGGTCGTGACGTTCATCTGCTCCTTCAGGCTCTCGCTCACCATGTTGACGACGAACTCGCCCGTCGATTCCGCGTTCATCCGGCTGTGCTTGGTCGGCGTGCTGCCGTAGGTGCCGGTGATGGCGAAGCAGACGATGGGCGGGAACTCGCTGACCGCGTTGTAGAAGCTGTAGGGCGCGAGGTTGACGCGGCCCTGCCGGTCGACCGTCGAGATCCAGCCGATCGGCCGCGGCACGATCAGCGACTTCAGAGGATCCTGCGGCAGCCCGTGGTCGCGCTTGGCGGCGTCGTAGAACATGGTTTCCTCTTCGAGCACATTCCGTTCGGCTGGAATCAGCCGAACGGAATGTGCCTGCTGCAACAACTAACTCCCGTGCACGCATTTCCGGTTTGGGGAACCGCTCGCGGTTCCCCCAAACCGGAAATCGCTCTAGCCGAAGTGCCGGCTCGCCTTTTCATGGGCCTCGTCGAAGGCGGCCTCCAGCCGTGGGTTGAGCCCGCGGCACGACTGCACGACATCGTTGGCCCACACGACATAATCGCGCAGCCGCGCCTCTGTCCATCCCACCGGCGGGCTTGCGATCAGCCCGCGCAGGTTGGAGGTCTTGTCGGCGAGCTTGAGCAGCTTGGCGCGCCGCGACTTGGCCGGAGTCTTCTCGATCTGCAGGCGCTTGCGCTCCTCCTTGGGCAGCGACTTGTCGTCCGTCACCTCGGCGACCAGCGATGCGACGTCTGGCCCAAAGCGCAGCTCGAGGTCCTCGTAGGTCGCGTCGGTGTCCTCGAGCGTGTCGTGCAGCAGGCCACCCATCAGCAGCACGACGTCCCGGCCGTCGGTCGCCTCGGCGAGCAGGGCGGCCACCTCGGTCAGGTGGTTGACGTAGGGCTCGGCGCGCTCGCCCTTGCGCCGCTGCGCGATGTGCTGGCGGGCGGCGTAGTCGGCGGCGCGCGCCAACCGGACCAAGTCGGTGCTCATCAACTCCTGTTGTGCGACCAGCCGTCCGGCTTGTCGAGCCGCCCGGCCCGGCCCATCTTCGCCCCATGTCACGTACGATGAAGGCGCTGCTGGGCGTCTGGATTGCCGCCTTGGCCGCCGCCGCCGTGTGGATCGGCTGGGATGCGTATCAAGGCGGCAAGCCCGCCATCGGCGGGCCGTTCGCGCTCACCGACCAGGACGGCCGCACCGTCACCAGCGACAGCCTCAAGGGCAAGCCGACGCTGATCTATTTCGGCTTCACCTACTGTCCCGACGTCTGCCCGACCTCGCTGCTGCTGATGGAAAACGCCATCGAGAAGCTGGGCCCGGACGCCACCAAGAAGGTGAACCTGGTGTTCATCACCATCGATCCCGAGCGCGATACGCCCAAGTTGTTGAAAGGCTATGTCGAGAATTTCGGGCCGACCTTCATCGGACTCACCGGCACGCCGCAGCAGATCGCCGACGCCGCCCGCGCCTACCGCGTCTACTTCCAGAAGGTGCCGGGCAAGGATGGCGGGCCCTACCTGATGGACCATTCCTCGATCGTCTACCTGCTCGACCGCAACGGCCGGTTCGTGACCCACTTCACGCATGAGGCAAAGGCCGAACAAATTGCAGCGGCTGTGGGCAAATTGCTCTGACGGCCACAATCAAGTCATTGAATTCCCACGATTTGTGCACCGCACTATTGAAGTGACAAGACCCCGGCCGCGCGTACAATCCGCGCCCAATGCTCTATGCCGCGTATGAGTTCCAGCGCCAGCTCGCCACGCCCGTCCGCCTCTGGGCCAACGCGCTGGAGCAGGTGTATTCCAGCCCCTACAACCCGCTTTCCGACACCTGGTTCGGCAAGTCGGTGGCGGCGAGCGCCGAGATCATGGCGCGGCTCACCCAGAACTACGGCAAGCCCGCCTTCGGCCTGAAGACCACCGAGATCGGCAACGAGACCGTCGCGGTCAACGAAGAGATCCTGCTGCGCAAGCCGTTCTGCCAGCTCCTGCGCTTCCACCGCGACACTACCCGGCGCGATCCCACGGTGCTGGTGGTGGCGCCGATGAGCGGCCATTTCGCCACCCTGCTGCGTGGCACGGTCGAGGCCTTGCTGCCCGACCACGACGTGCACATCACCGACTGGGCCGACGCCCGCGAGGTGCCGCTTGACCAGGGCAACTTCGATCTCGACGACTATGTCGACTACATCGTGGAGTTCTGCCGCTATCTCGGCCCGGACATCCATGTCATCGCGGTCTGCCAGCCGTCGGTGCCGGTCATGGCGGCAGCCGCGCTGATGGCCGCCGACAAGGATCCGCGCCAGCCCAAATCGATCACCCTGATGGGCGGCCCGATCGACACGCGCGTCAGCCCGACCACGCCCAACGATCTGGCGATGCGCAACTCGATGATGTGGTTCCGCCAGAACGTCATCTCGACGGTGCCCTTCGCCTACGCGGGCGCGATGCGCCGGGTCTATCCGGGCTTCCTGCAGCTCACCTCGTTCATCAGCATGAACCTCGACCGGCACATCAACGCGCACATGCGCCAGTTCGAGCATCTCGTGAAAGGCGACGACGATTCGGCCGACGGCCACCGCTCCTTCTACGACGAGTATCTCGCGGTCATGGACCTCACCGCCGAGTTCTACCTGCAGACCATCCAGGTCGTGTTCAAGGAGCACCAGCTGCCGCGCGGCGTCTGGGTGAGCCGCGGCCAAACGGCGTTGATGACGGTCGAAGGCGAGCTCGACGATATCTCCGGCCTCGGCCAGACCAAGGCTGCCCATGTGCTGACGCCCAACATCCCCGGCGCCCGGCGCGTCCACTGGGAGCAGCCGCGAGTCGGCCATTACGGCATCTTCAATGGCCGCAAGTGGCGCGAGCAGATCATGCCGCGCGTCCGCGACTTCATCCGCGACAACGACGCGCACTGAGCCGGCAACCGCGTCGTACAGCGACGCGTTGTTGACCTCATGGATCTCGAAGCCCAATGGACCAGCGCGGCCGGCACGGCCGTTGCGCTGATCACGACTTATGGTTTGCGCGTCGTGGGCGCGATCATCATCCTGCTCGTCGGCTGGATGGCGTCCCGGCTTTTCTACAATGCCGTCGCGCGGCTGTGCCAGCGCTCGCCGCGCATCGATCGCACGGTGGCGCTCTTCCTCGCCAACGGCGCGCGCTACACGGCGCTGATCTTCACCTTCATCGCCGTGCTCACCACCTTCGGCATCGCCACGACCAGCTTCGTGGCCGTGCTGGGCGCCCTCGGTATCGCCATCGGCCTCGCCCTGCAAGGCACGCTCAGCAACCTCGCCGCCGGCATCATGCTGGTCCTGTTCCGGCCCTTCCATATCGGCGATCGCATCGAGACCGCCAACGTCGGTGGCAGTGTGTGCGAGATCAACCTGTTCTTCACCGAGATAGACGGCGACGACAATGCCCGCATCATCATCCCCAACGGCAAGCTGTGGGGCGAGATCGTGCGCGTGCCGACGCGCAACGACACGACGCGCATCGAGCTCACCTTCCAGCGCCCGGCCAACGACGACATCGGCGCCGCCATCGCCCGCCTGAAGGAGCTGATCCAGCGCGACAGCCGCGTCCTGCGGGTCTCCGACATCGGCGTCGAAAGCGTCGGTGACGGCCATTACACGCTGGCCGCCCATCTCTGGGTGTCGCGGCGCGACGCGACGGCGGTGCGCTTCGACCTCAACCGCACGGTCAAGGAGGAGTTCGAGCGCCGGCCCCCTGCCAACGTGACAAGGGCGGCAGTGGAGCGGCGCGCCGGATAGGGCTAGCATCAGTGCATGGATGCCGCCGTCGCGCTGCCCGTCGCGATTTCCGAATGGAAGCCCGCCCCGTTCGACTTGGGCGGCGAAACCGTGTTCGCGATCGGCGATGTGCACGGCTGCGCTGCCGAATTGCGCGTACTGCTCGATGCCATCGCCCGGCTGGCCGGCCAGACCGAAGGCAAGCGGCGCCTGATCTATCTCGGCGACATGATCAATCGCGGGCCCGACAGCGTCGGCGTGCTGGCGCAGTGGGCCGAGGGCGAAGAGGTCCACGGTGTCGATCATGTCGACCGGCTGATGGGCAATCACGAGATCATGATGCTGCTCACCGTCATCGGCGGGCCGCATGCCCACAAGGCCGAGACGATGTGGCTTTCCAAGCGCATGGGCGGGACCGTGCTTCTCGACCAGATGCGCGCGCGGGCCGCGCAGCCGGACGCCAAGCCTGACCAAGCGCTGCTCAAGGCCGCGCTGGGCGATGCCGTGGTCCATCGCCTGTGGGGCATGCGCAGCCACGTGCGGCTGGGCAATACGCTGTTCGTCCATGGCGGACTCGACCCGCACGCCGAGCCCGACGAATTCCTGACGCGGCCGTGGACCATCTTCACCGAGGCGCGCTGGGCCTGGATCAACCACGGCTTCCTCGACTGGAAGGCGGGCTTCAAGGGCACTCTGGTGGTGCACGGCCACACGCCGCCCGACAAGCACCGCGCCATCAGCGGCATGGAAGATCCGCACCTGTTCGAGGGCGATCGGCTGGGCCTCGACGGCGGCAGCGCCCGCACCGGCATCGTCACCGCCGCCGAAATCCGGGACGGCCGCTACCGCATCCTCAAGGCCGGCGTGGCCTTCGAGAATCCCATATCGTCGGAAGGCTGATCAGCGCGCCCGCTCGGATATGCGCCTCTGCGCAACCCACTCGTATGGGCGTGCCTTGCCAGGCGGCGCCACTTGGCGGAAATACGGCTTGGGATCGTCGGCAGGCGTGAAATAATTGTGCCGCGCCGCTTCGAGATAGATGTCGTAGTCGACCAGCAGGCCGATGCGCTGGGCCAACATGTAGTCCACCAGCTTGCCGGCGAGCCTCGCCTTGTAGGCCGCGAAATTGACCCGTCCATCGAGATTGATCGCGCCTTCGACGAAGAAGGCCAGGGTACCGCTCTGGACGCCCGCGACGATCTCGCCCGGCAACCGTTCGCTGCGCGCGAGCTTGACCTGCTCGAGGCATGGCCCGTTGCGCTCAGCTTGAAGCCTGTTGAGCTTGTCGCCGAACGGCACGCCATGCCAGCCAAGGATCGTCACAAGGCTGAGGCCGGCGAGCACGACGGCAATAGGCACGACTACCCACGATGACGCCGAGATCGCCACGCGGTAGAGCAGGAAGGCGAACAAACCGGCGGCCAGGACGGAAACCAGGATGAAGTAGCGCTGGTAGAAGAACACCGCGCCGCTGTCGATGGCATAGAACACGATGACGCCCGCCAGATAGACGGCGATCATCGCAATGTAGATCAGGGAACGCTTTGCCCGTTCGCCGGCCTGTGCCTGCCAAGGGTGGGGCGCCTTGCGACGCAGCAACAGGAAGGCGAGGCCGCCCACCGCGAGCAACAGGATGCCGTCGATCGTTCGGCTGAACTCGCCCAGGATGTTCAGCACGCCGTTGCGGACGACGGCACTCAGCGCCGTGATGCCGCGGGCAAGCGGCTGGGGAGGCTCCATCTCGATGCCCAGCGCCAGCCCGGAGACGGGCATCAGCTTGCCGGTGAGGATGATGTTGTAGGCAAACCACGGTCCCGCGATCAGGACGGCCACGGCCGTCATCACGAAGACCTCTGCGAGCGTGCGGCGGAGATTTCGCCGCCCCCGCCACAGCGTCTCCAGCGCCACCACCACGGCAAACATCCCGGTATCGATCCGCGCGAGCGCCAGCAGGCCGAGAAGCAGGCCGAGGATTGCATTGCGCCCGAGCGACGGCTCGGACGACGACCAGTAAAGCCCGGTCGCCGCCAGCAAGGCCAGGAGAAGGCCCGTTTCGAGCCCGTTGAAGTGTTGGGTGAGCAGCTGGAACGAGGTGAGGTAAATGAGGACGAAGCAGACCCGGTACAGTCGGTTGTCCGCTCCGAACAGGCGGGAAAACAGCCGCGCCCACAGCAGGGCCGAAACGATGGTTGTCACCGCCGAGGCGACCAGGACGAGACGCATCGACAGCTCGTCCGAACCCGCCCCCATCAGGAAGGCCAGCGAGGATAGGATGCCCCACAGCGGATGGAAGCCGTTCGTCAATGTCGTGCCGTCGACGCTGAAGCCCACGCCTCTAGCCACGTTTCGGGCAACCGTCATGACGTAGTAGCCGTCTTCGGTGAGCGGCAGGTCGAAGACCATGTCCGTGCTTCTGACGCCGACGCTCAGCAGGCCGATGCAGCAGACGACGATGAGCGCCATCAGCCCGGCCTCGATACCCCCAGCCACCCCTCGCATGCTGCGCTTCCCCACTTCCCGCCGGACCTTGCCTCGACGGGCGAGCGAGGACAATCCTCGCGGCCCCAGGATAATTGACGTGGGATGGCGGCCCGGCGCAGAACTTTCTTCAGCAGCCCATGTCGGAATCGGGCCCGCCCCCGCGTCCTTGGAACGAAAGGTACCCCCAATGCTCTACGCCATTCTTTGCTACAACTCCGAGGCCGCCATCGGTGCCTGGTCGAAGGAGTATCACGACGAGACCATGGCCCGGCTGCATGTGGTCAACGACAAGCTCGCAAGGCAGGGCCGGCTGGGCCCGGTCGCCCGCCTGCTCCCGACCACCGCCGCCACCACCCTGCGCAAGGGCCGCGAGGAGCTGGTGATCGACGGACCCTTCGCCGAGACCAAGGAGCAGCTTCTCGGCTTCTATATCGTCGACTGCGCCTCGCTTGATGAGGCGATCGCGACCGCCAAGGATCTCGCCAAGGCCAACCCCGGCACCGGCAGCTACGAGATCCGGCCGGTGGCCGAGCTTCACAACTATCAGCTCGCCGTTGAACGGAAGCCGGCGGCGTGAACGACATCGGCTGGATCGACGCGGTCCTGACCGCCGCGCGCCCCCAGGCAATGGGGGCGCTGCTGCGCTACTTCCGCGATCTCGATACGGCCGAGGAGGCGTTCCAAGAGGCCTCCCTGCGCGCGCTGAAGACCTGGCCGCAGAACGGCCCGCCGCGTGACGCCGCGGCGTGGCTGATCTTCGTCGGCCGCAACGCGGCGATGGACGACGTGCGCCGGCGTGCCAAGCAGGTGGCGCTGCCCGACGAGGCGGCGATCTCCGACCTGGATGACGCCGAAAGCGAGCTGGCCGACCGGCTCGACGGCGAGCAGTACCGCGACGACATCCTGCGGCTGCTGTTCGTCTGCTGCCATCCCGAGCTGCCGGCGACGCAGCAGATCGCGCTGGCGCTGCGCATCGTCTGCGGCCTCTCGGTCAAGCAGATCGCGCGCGCCTTCCTGGTCGGCGAAGGAGCAATGGAACAGCGCATCACCCGCGCCAAGGCGCGCATCGGCGACGCCGGCCTGCCGTTCGAGACGCCGGGCGCGGTCGAGCGGGCGGAGCGGCTCAGCACCGTGTCGGCCATGATCTACCTGGTGTTCAACGAGGGCTATTCGGCGCGCACCGACGAGACCCGCACGCGCGGCACGCTGGCCGAAGAAGGCATCTGGCTGGTGCGCCTGCTGCTGCGTGTCTTCCCGCAGGAGCCCGAGGTGATGGGGCTGGCCGCCCTGATGCTGCTGCAGCAGGCGCGCGCATCGGCCCGCTTCGACGACAAGGGCGGCATCATCCTGCTCGAGGACCAGGACCGCAGCCTGTGGGACGACAAGCGCATCGCCGAGGGCCTGGCGCTGATCGACAAGGCGATGCGCCACCGCCGCCCTGGCCCCTACCAGGTCCAGGCCGCCATCGCCGCCCTGCACGCCCGCGCCAGGCGCGCCGCGGACACCGACTGGGCGCAGATCGACCTGCTCTATGCCAATCTCGAACGCCTGCAGCCCTCGCCGGTGGTGACGCTGAACCGCGCCGTGGCGGTCAACAAGGTGCGCGGGCCCGCCGCGGCGCTCGAGATGCTCGAGTCGCTGGGCGCCAAGCTGTCGAGCTACTTCTACTTCCACGGTGTGAAGGGCGCGTTGCTGCAGCAGCTCGACCGCCGCGCCGAGGCGCGGACGGCCTTCGACCGGGCGATCGCGCTCGCCAACACGCCGGCCGAAGCCGCGCACATCCGCCAGCATCTCGATCATCTCGGCAAGGAAAGCGCTTAGTCTTCCGGACAGCCGGCTGGAAGCCGGCGGTCCGAAAAATCTTTGAGCTGAATGTCGGCTCCCACCCTCCCCGTTCGTCCTTGGGGCAGCCTCACGGCACCAACGAACGGAGACCCTTATGACTAACACTCTTCCCCCGGTCCTGGGCGGCGTCGCCCCCTATCTCGGCGTCAGCAATGCCGGCAAGGCCGCCGATTTCTACGTCAAGGCGCTGGCCGCCAGTGAAATACTGCGCATGCCGCCCGACGAGAAGGGCCGCTACATGCACATCCATCTCGTGGTCAACGGTGGCTCGCTGATGCTGGCCGACGCCTTCCCCGATCACGGCCATCCGCTGGAGACGCCGGGCGCCTTCACCCTGCACCTGCAGGTCGACGACGCCGATGCCTGGTGGAAGCGCGCGGTCGAGGCCGGCGCCGAGCCCTTGATGCCCGTCACCGACATGTTCTGGGGCGACCGCTACGGCCAGTTCCGCGACCCGTTCGGCGTGCGCTGGTCGCTCGGCACCACCATCAAGAAGAGCTGAGCCATGAACACCAAGGCCACCCTGTGGACGGGCCGCGTGCTGAGCGGCCTCGTCATCCTGTTCCTGACCGTCGACGGCGTCATCAAGCTGGTGCCGATCCAGCCGGTCACCGACAGCCTGCGCGAGCTCGGCTATCCGATCAGCGATTCGTTCGCCCGCTTCCTGGGCGTGGTGACGCTGGTCGGCACCGCCCTCTATGCCTGGCCGCGCACGTCGCTGCTGGGCGCGGTGCTGCTGACCGGCCTGATGGGCGGCGCGATCGCCACCCATCTCCGGCTCGACCATCCGCTGTTCAGCCACACGCTGTTCGGTGTCTGGCTTGGCCTGCTCCTGTGGGGAGGGCTGTGGCTGCGCGACGAGCGGCTGCGCCGGGTGTTGCCGATCAGCCAGCCTTAGCGGGCGTGTGGCTCTGCACAACGTCGAGAAAGGCGGCGCCATAGCGTTCGAGCTTGGCGTCGCCCACGCCATGGATCTCGCGGAAGGCGCGCGGGCTGGTCGGGCGATGGGTGGCGAGCTCGGCCAGCGTTCGATCCGAGAACACGACATAGGCCGGAATCTTCTGTTCCTGGGCGAGCCTGGTGCGCAGCGTCTTCAGGGCGTCGAACAGCGCTGCATCAGCCTCGCCCATGACGGTCGAAGCCGCCGCAGCCTTGCGGTCGCGCCGTGAGCCCTTGGCCGACGCGCCCGCCGCCATCTCCTTACGCAGCTCGATCGTCGCCTTGCCCTTCAGGACCTGCCAGCCCTGGTCGGTCACCCACCAGCGGCCATGCTCCATCAGGTCCTGGGCGATCAGGCCGGTGGCTGAGAGCTGGCGGAAAATCGAGCGCCATTCGCCGGCCTTGCGGCCGGCGCCGACGCCGAAGGTACATCGCCTTCTGCGCGTCGATCGTGCCGTCGAACAGTTCGACGCCTTCCTGGCAGAGATCGCAGTTGCCGCAAGGCTGCGAGGCCTCGCCGAAATAGGCGAGCAGGGTCTGGCGCCGGCAGCGCGGTGCTTCGGCCAGCGCCAGCAGGGCACCCAGCCGCTGGCGCTCGATGCGCTTGCGCTCGTCGGGCTGCTCGCCCTGCTCGATCTGCAGGCGACGGAGCTGCATGTCGCCCAGGCTGTAGAGGGTGAGCGTGTCGGCGGCGAGCCCATCGCGGCCGGCGCGGCCGATCTCCTGATAGTAGGCCTCGACGTTGGCCGGCAGGTCGGCATGGCAGACGAAGCGCACGTCGGGCTTGTCGATGCCCATGCCGAAGGCGACGGTGGCGGTCATCACCACGCCGTCCTGCTGCTGGAAGGCGTCCTGGTTGCTGTCGCGCACCGCCTTGTCGAGGCCGGCGTGATAGGGCAGCGCATTGACGCCGGCGGCCTTCAGCGCCTCGGCCAGCTCCTCGACCTTGCGGCGCGAGGCGCAATAGATGATGCCGCTCTCGGCCTCGTGGCTGCGCACGAAGGCGAGCACCTGGCGCGAGGAGCGCTCCTTGGGCTTGAAGGCGAGCCTGAGGTTGGGCCGGTCGAAGCTTCGCACGAAGACGCGCGGCGGGGCGGCGAACAACTTGTCGACGATGTCGTTGCGGGTCGGCGCGTCGGCGGTCGCCGTGAAGGCCAACGTCTGCAGCCGGCCGCCGATCTGCCGCGCGACGTTGCCCAGGCTGAGATATTCGGGGCGAAAATCGTGGCCCCATTGCGAGACGCAGTGGGCCTCGTCGATCGCCATCATCGAGACGTCGCTCTCGGCCAGCATCTCGACCGTGTCGGGCCGCGCCAGCCGCTCGGGCGCGACATAGAGCAGGCGAAGCTCGCGCCGGCGCAGCAGGCCCATCACGCGGGAATTCTCGGCCGGCTCGTTGCTGGAGTTCAGGCTGCCCGCCACCACGCCGGCCGCGGTGAGCGCCCGCACCTGGTCGCGCATCAGGGCGATCAGCGGTGACACGACCAGGGTCAGGCCGGGCCGGGCGATGGCGGGAAGCTGGTAGCACAATGACTTGCCGCTGCCCGTCGGCATGACGGCCAGCACGTTCTCGCCCGCCAGCACGGCGTCCACGATCTCTTCCTGGCCGGGCCGGAATGCGTTGAAGCCGAAGACCGAATGCAGCAGGGCCGATGCGTTGGCGCGGGAATCGAACATGTCTTGTCACAGTAGCGCCGAGCGGCGCCCACCGGGGAAATTCTTGCCCGAACTTGTCAACAGTCGGCGGTGGGGCGCGAATACACTACCAATCTATAGTTGTATCTTTGATATTTTTTCTATCGACTAAGCGGCTGCATCGCGCGTGCGTACTCTACGCCACCCTGCGACTTCATTCCGCCCGATTCGATTCACGTTGGGTTCGCCTCGGTCCCCCGCAGTTGCCACAGGCACGATCGTCGCGTTCGTGCCGTACTGCCGATGGGGGAGTTCAACTGGCGTGGAGTCGATGAATGCGTAAGTGGACCTCTCTCGGACTGGCGATCGCGGCGACAGCGATGGCGACAACACAAGTCGCCGCGCAGCAGGCCAGTCCATCGTGGAACGGCTTCTATGCCGGCCTCAATGCCGGCGGCATGTTCGGCAACACGTCAGCCTCCTTTGCAGGACCCGCCGGTCCCGGCGGCTTCTCTGGCGCGGGCAGCGGCTTCGCGGGCGGCGGCCAGGCCGGCTACAACTATCTCCTCGGCCCCGTGCTGCTGGGTGGTGAGATCGACTTCCAGGGCTCGACCTTTGCGGCAGGTGTGAACGGCGGCAGCGGCTTCGGGCCCTTCAGCACGACTGAGCGGACGCCCTGGTTCAGCACCATGCGTGCACGTGTCGGCTATCCGGTGGGCTCGGTGGTGCCCTACCTCACCGGCGGCGCGGTGTGGGGCCAGCGCACCATC
>WNGB01011441.1_pt1 | contig 13473 bp, 14 predicted proteins | sample 5400681 | NCBI WGS metagenome assembly WNGB01 (sample SAMN13153367, study PRJNA577476) | soil metagenome | isolation source: 115 cm soil or saprolite under grassland replicate 2 | place: USA:California | collected 2016-06-15 | reverse complement strand
CCTGAACGTCCACGGGTATTGGTCGCTGGGCGGCGGGAAGATGTCCAAGTCCGTCGGCAACGTGGTGGAGGCCTTCCAGCTCACGGACAAGTACGGTCACGACGCCTTTCGGTACTTCATGCTGCGGGAGATGACCTTCGGGCTGGACGCCAGCTTCAGCGAGGAGGCCCTGGTGGGTCGCCTCAACGCCGACCTCGCCAATGATCTGGGGAACCTCGTCTCGCGCGCGACCACCATGATCGTGAACTTCGGCGGGGGTGTTATCCGTGAGCCACTTCCCGTAGCGGGAGGGCCAGGCGACGTCGAGGATTGGCAGTCTGAACTGCCCGCCGCGTTGCGAATGGCCAAGGATGAAGTGGATCGCGCGATGGAGGAGTTCGCGTTCCAGCGAGCATTGACCGCGATCTGGGAGTTCATCCGGAAGCTGAACCGATACGTGGACACGATGCAGCCGTGGGCGCTCGCCAAGGAGAAGGATCCGTCGGCGAAAGAGAGACTGGCCGGTGTCCTCTATATGCTCGGTGAATCGCTCCGCTGCGTGAGCATCCTCCTCGAACCTTTTCTCCCTGACGCAGCGGCGAGAATCCGCGGGGCGGTGAGCGCGCCGGCTCCAAGGCTTGAGGATTTGGCGTACAGCCGGGGCTCCGTCGGGGCTCGCGTCCAGAAGGTGGCCGGCCTTTTCCCACGAGTTGAGGTGAAGGTTACCGATACCGTGTCGATGAGCGACGCCGATCGTGTACAGTCGGCCGGTGGGAAGATTTCCATCGACGAGTTCGGGAAGGTCGAGCTGCGCGTGGCCGAGGTGGTGGCCGCCGAGAAAGTGGCCAAGTCCAAGAAGCTCCTCCGGCTCACCGTGCGGGTGGGCGAGGAGACGCGCACTCTGGTAGCGGGAGTAGCCGAGCAGTATGCGCCCTCCGACCTCGTGGGGCGCAAGGTGGTCATCGTGGCCAATCTGGAGCCCGCCACGCTCATGGGCATCGAGTCCAACGGGATGGTGCTGGCCGCCTGCCACGAAGGCGCCGTGTCGCTGCTCACCCTCGACAAGGACGTGCCGTCGGGCTCGAAGGTCAAGTAGCGTGCGGGCGCTGCTGGGGGAGACAGTTCCGCCCCTCGCCAAGGATCTGCCCCTCGTTGCGCGGATGAACCATTTCCTGGCCTGCGGCCGGCTGGACGGTGTCCCGGCCGTGGGCTGGTCTCCGTTCACCCTCGCCGTCTTCCTCCTCGATCAGCGGGCGCGCGCCGCCACCGCAGCCCCGGTGCCCGCGCCGGCCTGACCGTGGCCCCCACCGTCTGGGCGCGGCTCGCCGCCCGCTACCCCTGGATATCTCCATCGGCTCGCTCGTGCTCGGCCTCGCCACCCTCTTCGTCTTCCGCCGGGGCTTGCCCCATGTGGGTTGGATCGTCGGCTACCTCCTGCTGCTCTGGTTCATCTTCGCGGTCCTCACCGAGCTGCGGGCGGCGCTCGAGCAGCGCGGGCGGCGGTTCGTCGTCGACGCCAGCGAGTACGTGATCCAGAGCCTCTATCACAATCTTCTCCTCTTCGTCCTCCCCGCCTACTACGCGAGCGCCACGCTCACCTCGGTGAATGTCGTCTTCCTGGCCGGCGTGGCGGCCGGCGCCCTTGTGACGGCGGTGGATCCCGCGTACCGGTCGCTGGTTCACCCGCGCGCGTGGCTGCAGCATCTGCTCCTCGGCTTCTCGATCTTCGCCGCGCTCAACGTGGCGCTGCCGCTGGTGGGCGTGCGCCCCATCCTGGCGGTGGAGGGCAGCGCGGCCTTGGCCGTGATGTCGCTCACGCCGGCCTTGAGGCGGCGCGGGACGGTGAGCTGGGCGGGGGCCTACGCGCGGGCCGCGGTCCTGGCCGGTCTCGCCATGGTGGTGGTCTGGTACGGACGCGCGCTCGTGCCGCCCGCGCCGCTCTTCCTCGCGCGCACTGTGGCCGCCCGCACGGTGACCGACCTCACGCCGGTGGATGTGATCCAGGGCTCGATTCCCGCGGCAGCCGTGGCGGAGTGGGGCGAGCTGGCCGCCTACACGGCCGTGTACGCCCCGGGCGGGCTCCGGCAGGCCATCCGGCACGTCTGGTGGCGGAATGGCGAGCTGCTCTCGCGCATCCCGCTCTCGCCCGTCCAGGGGGGCCGCGCCGAGGGCTTCCGCACCTACTCGATCACGCGGAGCCTGAAGCCGCCGCTCGAGGGGAGGTACACCGTGGACGTGGTGACGGCCTCCGGGCAGCTCATCGGCCGCCTGCGCTTCACGGTGGCCCCCTAGCGCGAATCCTTCGCCGGGGTGCGGGAGGCGGGCGGTGCGGCCCCCGCGCGTTCGCCGAGGAGGGTTGGGTAATCTGGCAGGCGGCCGGTCACGCCGAAGGTGGCGCCCTCGGCGGCCGATGCGGGAGAACAGAGTGGGCGCAGATCGAGGATCTCGGGCCGAGTCCTTCGTCGCCGGATTGCTTTTCCCGTCCGAGGTGGATCGCGCCTTCCCCGGGGGCTGCTATCCGGGTGCCGGCGAGGAGGCGCTGAGCCCATGAGGGCGGTAGTGCTGGCGGCGGCCGCGTTCGTGGGTTATCTGCTCAGGACTGGCGCGCAGCCGACCGGCCCACGGGCCGACGCTGCCGCCCCCCCGGGTGGCTCGGCTCGGAGGACAGGGTGAGGAGGGACGGGGTATCATTGAAGCCTGATGCCGCTCTTCGACACCCACGCCCATCTGCACTTCCCCGAGTTCGCCCAGGACCTGGATGCCGTGCTCGAGCGCGCCCGCGCGGCCGGGGTCGCGCGCATCGTGACCATCGGAACCGACCGCGAAACGAATACGGCGGCCGTCGCCCTGGCCGAGCGGTCGCCCGAGATCTATGCCACGGTGGGGATCCATCCCCATGACGCGGCGGCCGCGACGGAGGCAGACTTCGAGGCGATGGAGTCGCTCGCCCGCTCCTCCGCGAAGGTGGTGGCGCTCGGCGAGATGGGGCTCGACTTCTTCCGGAACCTATCTCCGCGCGAAGTCCAGGAGAGCGTGTTCCGCCGCCAGCTCGGGCTGGCGCGCCGCCTCGGGCGGCCGGTCGTGGTCCACTGCCGCGACGCCCACGGGGAGACGCTCGCCATCCTCTCGGAGGAAAAGGCGGAGGAGATGGGCGGCATCATGCACTGCTTCTCGGCCGACGTCGAGGTCGCCAAGCGGTGTCTCGACCTCGGGCTCCTGATCTCCATCGCGGGACCGGTGACGTACAAGAACGCCCGGTGGCTCCCCGACGTCGCCCGCTTCGTGCCCGAGGACCGGCTGGTGGTCGAGACCGACTGCCCATTCCTGCCGCCGCACCCCTATCGGGGAACACGCAACGAGCCGGCGTACGTCGCGCTCACCGCCGCGCGAGTAGCCGAGCTGCGCGGGATGGATGTCGACTCGCTCGCGGCGGCGATGACGCGGAACGCGGCGCGCCTGTTCAAGTTTCCCAACGTCTAACTCGCTTCAGAGGGGTACGCCCATGGCCTACGCGGATGTTCTCTACGAGGTGAAGAACCAGATCGCTTGGCTCACCATCAACCGCCCCGACAAGGGCAATACCTTCCGCCGCCAGACGGTGTTGGAGGCGATCCTGGCGCTCAACGAGGCGCGCCACGACCCCCAGGTCCGTGTCGTGGTGCTGACCGGGGCCGGGGATCGCTTCTTCTGCATCGGCGGGGAGAAGGAGCCCAACGACGGCATGCTCCACTACCACAACGTGCCGCCCGTCGTGGACCTCTACACGCTGATCGACGTGATGCCCGTGCCGGTCATCGCCATGGTCAACGGCTTCGCCGTTGGGGGCGGCAACGTGCTGGCCAACATGTGCGACCTGACGGTGGCGAGTGAGCAGGCGACCTTCCGCCAGGTGGGCCCCATGATGGGCTCCTACGACGCGGGCTTCGGCACGTGGTACCTGGAGGATTCGGTGGGGCGCAAGCGCGCGAAGGAGATCTGGTATCTCAACCGGAAATACAGCGCCCGGGAGGCCCAGGCGATCGGTCTCGTCAACGAAGTGGTGCCGCACCCCGAGTTGCGCGCCCGCACGGAGGCGCTCTGCGAGGAACTGAAGAAGCGCGGCCCCCAGGCGCTGGCCGCTCTCAAGGCGGCGTTCCATGCCCGTCACAACGGCGTCACCGGGATGAGCCGCGTCGCCATCGACCATCTGGTCGCCAACTACTACCACACGGAAGAAGCGAAGGAGATGGGGCGTGCCTTCAACGCCAAGGAGGATCCGAACGCCGAGAGGTTTTATCGCTGAATACCCGAGCCGCTGGGCGGGCGGAATAAGAGACGGCCAAGGAGCGTGTCTGGCTAACCTCCCTCCGGGCGCCGGCTCTGCCGGCACAACCGGTCCCGGGGGGGGCTCCGGAAGGGCCGAAGCCCCCTTGGAGTTTCCTAAGTGTAGTGTCCCAGAAATCAGTTGACTCGCGGGCGCCGGGCGGGGCGGGGGGGCCCCTCCGCGGAACCGTGGCTTCTGCGCGTTGCCGGAGGCGAAAGCCTCACTCTCGCGGCTCCCTACGAGTGCCCCGAGCGGGTTGCGACTCAGCGTGTTCCGCGGAGGGCCCCCCGCCCCGCCCGGCGCTTTGTCCACAACTTTCTGGGACAGGACACTAGCGGATTAGCATCGTCCGGGCCCGCGGCGCATCCTGCTCGGGCGTGAGGACGATGACCTCGCCCTGGTCGCCGACGCTGAAGGGGTGCACGGACTGAGCCAGCTTGCTCCGGAGAACCACGCGGATCCCCTCGCTCTCCAGGAGCGAGCGGACGACGAGCGCCTCGGCCTGGTCGCGGCACCGCCGTACCTCTACGAAGCCCTGAGCGGGCTCCGGCCCTGGCGCCGGCGACCTGGGGAAGCGGATGACTCGGGCCCGACGTGCCATGCGAATCATGCTAGCATAGCAGCCTCACCCTCGCTGCGAAGACAGGAAACGCCATGCGACTCGTCACCTTCGACGTCGCGACACCCCTCGGGCCCGTCGCGCCGGTGGGCGCGCTTCACCAGGAGCGGGTGATCGATCTCAACGCGGCAGGACGAGACCATCCCATCCCGGCGATCTCTTCGGCTCGAGCACGGTGGTAGGCGATTGCGGGCTCGATCTGGATCGCTGGATTCGGCCGGCCGACCTGGTGGAGCGGGCGATCTTCAGGAGGTGATTCGACGTCCGATGATCATCGGCGTTCCCAAGGAGACCTTTCCCGGAGAGCGGCGGGTGGCTCTCGTGCCCGGCGTGGTTCCGAGCCTCGTCAAGGCCGGCTGCGAGGTGCTGGTCGAGCAAGGCGCCGGAGACACCGCCGGATATCCCGACTCAGTCTATGCGGGCAAGGGCGCGCGGATCGCTGCCACCCGCCACGAGGTGTTCAAGTCCGCCGACGCGCTCCTCCAGGTGCTCGGCCACGGCGCCAACGACAGGACCGGTCGGGACGATCTCGCGCTCCTCCACGCCGGTCAGGTCCTCATCGGCTTCCTGAGGCCACTCGGAGACCCGCGGACAGTGGAGGAGATCGCGCGGACCGGCGCCATCGCCTTTGCCGTGGAGCTGATGCCGCGCATCACGCGGGCCCAGAGCATGGACGCCCTCTCGTCGATGGCGACGGTCGCGGGCTTCAAGGCCGTCGTGCTCGCCGCCGAGATCTTGCCCCGGATGTTCCCCATGCTGACCACGGCCGCCGGCACCATCCCGCCCGCCAAGGCGCTCGTGATCGGCGCCGGGGTATCGGGTCTCCAGGCCATCGCCACCGCCCGGCGGCTCGGCGCCGTCGTGTCTGGCTACGACATCCGGCCGGCGGCGAAGGAGCAGGTGCAGAGCCTCGGCGCGCGCTTCGTCGAGCTACCTCTCGCCGCCGCCGCCGCCGAGGACCAGCGGGGCTATGCGCGGGCGCAAGACGAGGCGTTCTACGGCCGCCAGCGCGAGCTCCTGGCCCGCGTGGTGGCCGAGAGCGATGTGGTGATCGCCACCGCCGTGGTGCCGGGGAAGCGGGCGCCAGTGCTGATCACCGCCGACATGGTGACCGGAATGCCCTGGGGCTCCGTGATCGTGGACCTGGCGGCCGAGCGGGGCGGCAACTGCGAGCTGACGCGCCCCAACGAGACCGTCGTGGAGCGCGGCGTGACCATCATCGGCGCCGTGAACCTGGCGAGCACGGTGCCCGCCCACGCGAGCCAGATGTACGCGAAGAACATCGCGGCGTTTCTCCTGCACCTGGTGAAGGACGGAGCGCTCCAGCTCGACCTCGAGGACGAGATCACCCGGGAGACGCTCTTGACGCGAGAGGGCGAGGTCGTCCACCCCAGGATCCGCGAGGCGCTGGGCCTACCCCCGAAGGGAGGCTGATCCGATGTCGTCCAATCTGGAGAGCGAGCTGTTCGTGTTCGTGCTGGCGACCTTCGTCGGCTTCGAGGTGATCCGCCGCGTGAGCCCGCTCCTCCACACACCCCTCATGTCGCTCACCAACGCCATCTCGGCGATCTCGCTCGTCGGCTCCATCGTCATCACGGGAGCGGAGAAGAGCCAGCTCAGCGCGGTCCTCGGCACGATCGCCGTCGTGTGCTCGATGGCCAACGTGGTTGGCGGCTTCCTGATCACCGACCGCATGCTCAAGATGTTCAAGAAGCGGGAGCCCGGGAAGTGATCGAGACCTACTTCATCCAGTTCGCCTACATCGCCGCCGCGGCTGCGTTCATCCTCTCGCTCAAGTGGCTGAGCCATCCCACGACGGCCCGGCGCGGCGTCAAGGTGGGCGAGCTAGGCATGGCGCTGGCCATCGTGGGCACCCTCGTACACCACGAGATCGTGAGCTATCAGTGGATCCTGGTCGGGTTCGTGCTCGGCTCGATCATCGGGATCCCGCTGGCGGTGTTCATGCCGATGACCCATGTCCCCCAGCGGACCGCCCTGTCCCATGCCTTCGGAGCGCTGGCCGCCGCCCTGGTCGGCACCGCCGAGTACTACCTGCACGCCGAGGATCTCGGTTCCTTCACGATGACCGCCCTCAGCCTCGAAGTCATCCTCGGCTACCTGACGTTCACGGGCAGCCTGATGGCCTTCGGCAAGCTCCAGGATCTCCTGCCGGGCCGGCCGATCGTCTACAAGGGGCAGAACTTCACCAACCTGTTCCTCCTTGCGGTGGCGGTGGCCATCGGCGCGTACCTCGTCGTCAACCCCGGCCGCAGCGAGCTGTTCCCCATCCTCGCCGTGCTCTCGCTCGTGTTCGGCGTGTTGCTCATCATCCCGATCGGCGGCGCCGACATGCCGACGGTGATCTCGCTCCTCAACTCCTACGCCGGGCTGTCGGCCGCGGCCATGGGCTTCGTCCTGGACAACAAGCTCCTGATCGTGGCGGGCGCCCTCGACGGCTCCTCGGGCTTCATCCTGTCGGTGATCATGTGCCGCGCCATGAACCGCTCCTTCACCAATGTGCTCTTCGGCGGCTTCGGCCAGGTGCAGGCGGGAGTCGGGCAGGCCGCCGACAGGAGCGTCAGGAGCGCATCGCCCGAGGAGGCGGCCGCGATTCTCGAGGCCGCCAGCTCGGTGATCATCGTGCCCGGCTACGGCATGGCCGTCGCCCAGGCCCAGCACAAGGTCCGCGAGCTGTACGATGCCCTCAGCCGGCGGGGGATCGACGTCAAGTTCGCCATCCATCCGGTGGCGGGCCGGATGCCCGGCCACATGAACGTGCTCCTGGCCGAGGCCGACATCCCCTACGATCGGCTGGTGGAGATGGAGGAGATCAACCCCGAGTTCCCGCGGACCGATGTCGCCCTCGTGATCGGCGCCAACGACGTCACCAATCCGGCGGCGCGCCACGACACGTCGAGCCCCATTTACGGCATGCCCATCCTGGATGTCGACCGGGCGAGGACCGTGATGGTGATCAAGCGCGGGATGAGCCCCGGCTTCGCCGGCATCGAGAACGAGCTGTACTACATGGACAGGACTATGATGCTGTTCGGCGACGCCAAGAGCTTCGTCGGCAACCTGGTCAAGGAGCTCTCCGCGAGCCCGGCCCGTGTGTGAGTCAGTGATCGGCCCCGGGCGCCTCCCGCTCGTATGCTGAGGTGCCCTTGAGGAGGCCGTAGTGGACCAGGTGCTCTCCACTCGCGACGAAAGCCTGCCCGCCGCCTACTCGGAGGCGCTGGAGAAGCTCTCCCTCGCCCCGCTGTGGGCTGCCCTTCACGTCCTGCTCCCCCACGAGCGCGTCACGCGGGTCATTCCGCACCACTGGCGCTGGGCCGATCTGCGCGGGCCGCTGCTCGAGGCGGCGCGCCTGGTGGGCATCGAGCAGGCCGAGCGCCGGGTGCTGGTGCTCTGTAACCCGGGGCTCCCCGGCGCCTATGCCGCCACCGCCACGCTCTACGCGGGACTTCAGATCATCCTGCCCGGCGAGAGCGCGCCGAGCCATCACCACACGCCGGCGGCGCTTCGACTGGTCGTCGAGGGGCGGGGGGCCTTCACCACTGTGGAAGGCGTCAAGTGCGCCATGGAGCCGGGCGACCTCATCATCACGCCGCCCATGCGCTGGCATGACCACGGCCACGAAGGGGCGGAGCCGGTGATCTGGCTCGACGGCCTCGACATCCCGCTCGTGAGGAGCCTGGACGCCTCCTGGGCCTCGCGGATGAGGCCCGCCGGTACGCCGCGCACGACCACGGATTCTTCCGAGGACGAATTCACCGCGGCGGGGCTCGCGCCGCGCTGCTCGCGCTACGAAGACACCGGCTATCCCCAGGTCCGCTGGCCGTGGCGGACCGTGAGGACGGCGCTCGAGACCATGGCGCGGATGGCGCCGCTCGCCACGCCCGTCATCCTCCGGCACGTCAATCCGCGCACCGGCGCCTTCCCCCTGGCTACCATGGGATCCGAAGCGCAGTGGCTCCGTCCCGGCGAGACGACGGGGGCCGCGCGCGGGACCGGGAGCAGCGTCTTCCACATCGTCGAAGGGCGCGGTGACACCCGGATCGGCGAGACGACCATCCGCTGGGAGCAGGGGGACTGCTTCGTAGCGCCCCCCTGGCACTGGATCGAGCACCGGAACCTGTCCTCGTCAGCGCCGGCCTGTCTCTTCCACCTCAACGATGAGCCGGCGCTCCGGGCGCTCGGGCTCTGGCACGAGGAGGCTCGCTCATGAGAAGACCCCTGTCATCCTCCTGGGGCTGCTCACCCTCTGGCCGGACATGGCGCTCATCCTGCCTCGCAGCATGAAGTGAGCGTCGCGCCGCCGGCGCTCCGGCGGCGCCGTGCGTCGAGGAATGCGGCCTGCTTACAGGTCCCGGGCAGCGGGGAGGCCGGGCAGGGAGGTGGCGGATCGCACGGCGCTCACGATGGCCTGCGCCACCACGTCGGCGGCCGCGCGGCCGAGAGCAGCGAGGTCGGCTCGCGTCACGCCCACCGAGAGGCAGAAGAGCGTGTCACCGTCGGTGTCAAGATGGGGCGGCGAGAGCGCCCGTGCCAACCCGTCCATGGCGAGCTGGGCCAGCCGCGCGGCCTCGGCCTTGCACAGCGCCGCCGAGGTCGCGACCACGCCGATGGTAGTGTTCACGGGCTGGAAGCTCGGTGGCGGCGCCCCGGCGGCGAGCGCGGCGGCGGTGTCGATGAGGCGGCGGCCATCCGGCGCATCGCGGGTCCCGGCGATCAGGCAGCCGGTGCTCGGGTCGCGGACGTCGCCCACGGCATTGACCGCTACGATGGCGCCGAGCTTCACGTCGCCGAGCGCGGTGGCGGCGCAGCCGAGACCGCCGCGCGTGGCGCGCTTCGCGCCATGGAGCTTGCCGACCGTGGCGCCGGTGCCCGCGCCCACATTGCCCTGGGCGACCGGGCGGTGGCTGGCGGCGGCTGCCGCCGCGTAGCCCATGGCGCGATCCGGCCTCGCCCGCGGATCACCCACCCCCAGGTCGTACAGGATCGCGCCGGCCACATGCGGCACCACGGTATGAGGCGTCCTGAACCCCACCGCGTGCTCCTCGAGCCACTCCATCACGCCCCAGATGGATTCCAGCCCGAACGCGCTCCCTCCGGCGAGGACGATGCCGTCGACGGTGGGAACCAGGTGGCGCAGATCGAGGAAGTCGAGTCCGTGGACACCGGCCGCCCGGCCTCGGACCTCGACGCCCCCAACGGCGGGATGGTCGGGCAGCACCACGGTGACGCCGGTGAGCCCGGACAGATCGGTAGCGTGGCCGACGCGCAGTCCCGGGATCACGGACGGGTTTTCCGCGCCGGAGCCCGGCTGACCTCAGCGAGCTTGGCGCGGCCGAGAGCCACCTCGGCGCCCACCATGAGCCCGCGCATCGCCAGCGCCCTGACGAGCGGGATGCTTCGCGCGGCCCGGCTGTCGTCCGCGAGCGCGGCCCCGGCGGTGGCGGCTAGCCGCGCCGGCTCCTCGCGTCCGGTAGACCGGAAGATGAGCGCCATCTCCGCGAGCCGTCTCGCCCACCGTCGGCGGGCCTCGCCCGTGAACTGCTTGTCGATCACCGCGTCCACGATGGCGGCCTCGCGCTCGGTCTTGATCTGATCGGACACGACAAGGCGGCTCTCACGGAGCTCGAGCAGAGCGAGAGTGTCGTCGTGGATCTGCCCAGGGTCTACGAACCACCCCACGAGCTCGGGCAGCTCGACCAGCTCGGTGGATCGATCGAGCAGGTACGGATCCACCTCCCCCGCGTCGGTCTTCGGCTCCACCGCTGCCGGTCCGGAGGCCGGGGCGGTGAAGAAGCGACGCCAGCGCGAGAACTCCGGCGGCGGCTCGGTGCCCATCCGCGCGTGGAGAGCGAGCGCTTCGCTCACGAGCGCGCAGGCGCGCGCGGGGTCGGTCTCGACCCACGGCAGCTTCTGGTGCTCTCGCAGCAGGCGCAGCTCGGCCTCGAGGCGCTTTCGCGTGATCGCGCCGCCGGCCGCCTCGAGGACGCCCACTTGGTCATTCACGATGAGCGAGCAGAGTTGGAGCTGCCCGGCGGGTCCGCCCTCGAAGAGGATCCAGAGCGCGCGGGATCCGGTGCCGTCGATGGCGGAGCGCCAAGCGCGGATGGGCTGCTCGGCCTGGCGCCTGACGACCGGCCCGATGGGCGACTCGGGCGAGGGCGGCACCGCGATCCCGGCCTGCGCCAGCCGATAGATGGCGCGCCTGGCCGCCTTTCGGATGGCCTTGGTGCGCACCCGATCGGCCATGGCGCGGAGGAGCGGCGCCGCCGCGGCGCCGTGGCGCTTCACGAGAGCCTGGAGCGCGCCGTCGAGCACCTCAGCCGTGTACCCGACGAGATCCGGCAGCCCTTCCGCGGCCAGCGCGCCTTCGAGGGACAGGAGGCACGCGGCTTCGGCGTCCCGCGCGGAGGGAGAGGTCATTTGGTCTGGAGCGCCTTGAAGAACGGATCGTCAGGCCAGCCGCCCGGCGGCCACCGCTCGGCCCGGAAGTATACCTTGCGCGCGTAGCTGAGGGCGCCCGCGTATTGTTCGAAGCGGTCGGAGAGCCGCCTGAAGAGCGGCGTGTCCGCGCGGCCGCCGGCCCGCGCCGTTTCCGAGACGAACCGGTAGGCGCGGCGCCCCTCGTGCTCGTAATAGCCGGTCACCGCCAGCCGCTCGACGTGCTCGCGGAACACCCCGGTCATGAACAGCGCGTAATCGCCGATGTGGCGTCGCAGCGCCCGTTCCGCTTCCGGATTGAAATCCCGCGAGTCCCACTGCCAGACGTGATGGATCGCCAGCAGGGAGTCCACCACGGTGTCGAGCCGGCGAGTCGGCAGGTCTCGGACCGCATAGAGGGCTTCGGTGCGCGCGAAGCGGGTCAAGAGGTCCGCCAGGTAGCGCACCACCGGGGGATCATCGAGCGCAAGGTCACGGAAGCTCTGCCGGGTGACTCGTTCGAAGAAGCGGGAAAGCAGGCCCGACTCCACGACTCTACTGTACCAAACTTTTGGCGGCCGGGGCGAGTGGCGGTGCTAGTCTTCTTCCCATGAGACCCGAGGAGATCCGGACGGCCGAACGGCCCGCCGTCGCCCGGCGCATGACGCTCGCGTCCCGGCCCAGGCGCCCGTGGTTTCTCATCGCGGCGGCGCTGCTGCTTGCAGTCCTGTCGGCCCTGCTGTGGGGGAAGTGGAGGGACAGCCGCACGCGCGCGGATCAGCTCCAGGGGGAACTCAAGCAGGTCTACGCCGAGGCCGAGACCCTCCGCACTCAGGCCGCGCAGGCGCAGCTGCGGATCGCTGAACTCGAACGCGAACTACGCGCGCTGTCGGCGGGGCAAGCCCCCGCCAAGCAGCAGAAGCCCGCCACCAAGCCAAAGAACATGCGCTGACCGCCTCCTCGCCACCGGCCTCGGACGGCTTCACTCGTGTCCTGTCCCAGAAGCTTGTGGACAAAGCGCCGGGCGGGGCGGGGGGCCCCTCCGCGGAACACGCTGAGTCGCAACCCGCACCGGGCACTCGTAAGGAGCCACGAGGGTGAGGCTACGGCCTCCGGCAACGCGCAGAAGCCACGGTTCCGCGGAGGGGCTCCCGCCGCGCCCGGCGGTTTATCAGCGAACGTCCCGGTCGGAAAACTAGGGAGCGAAGGCGCGGTCCCAGGCGGCGAGGAGGCGGTCGTTCTGCTCGCGCGTCCCTATCGAGATCCTCAGATGCCCGGGGAATCCCACTCCCGCGCCGTCCCTCACGATGATGCCCGCCTGGGCGAGCGACGCCCTCAGCGTCGGGGCACGGTCGCCCACCTTTGCGAGCAGGAAGTTGGCCTGCGAGGGCGGCGAGGTCGCCCCGCGCTCGGCGAGGGCGGCGCGCAGCCGCGGCCGCTCAGCGAGCACGACGGCCCGCGTCCGCTCCAGATGGGCCGCATCCTCGAGCGCGGCCAGCGCCGCCACCTGGGCGAGACGGTTGACGTTGTACGGCGCGCGCACCCGATTGAGCACCTCGATGCACTCCGGGCGCGCGATGGCGTAGCCTATCCTCAGACCGGCGAGGCCGGCGATCTTGGAGAACGTCCTGAGCGCGACCGCCGTCGGGTGGCGCCGGACGAGGTCCACCCCGTCGACCATGTCGGGATCATCGCAGAAGTCTCGGTAGGCCTCATCGACGATGTAGAGTGGCGGCTCGTCGGCGAGGGCGTCGAGGAAGGTCTCGAGGCGCCCGCGCGGGACGATGGTGGACGCGGGGTTGTGCGGCGTGCAGATGATCACGGCCTTGGTCCGCGGCGTCACGCGCCGGAGCATGTCATCGAGATCGGTCTCGTAGCCGTTGAGCGGGCTCGCCACGACGTTGGCGCCGGCGAGCGTCGCCTCCGTGCCGTAGGGCTCGAAACCCGGCTGGGGGATCAGGACGTCGTCGCCCGCCTCGTACGCCGCGCGCGCCAGTAGTCCCAGCAGCTCATCGGCCCCATTACCGACGACGAGCCAGTCCGCTCCCACGCTGAGCCGCCGGCCGAGCGCCGCCCTGAGCTCGGTCGAGCCGCCGTCGGGGTAGAGGTGCACCCTTGCCGCCTCCCGCCGCAGCGC
>WNGB01009665.1_pt1 | contig 13475 bp, 13 predicted proteins | sample 5400681 | NCBI WGS metagenome assembly WNGB01 (sample SAMN13153367, study PRJNA577476) | soil metagenome | isolation source: 115 cm soil or saprolite under grassland replicate 2 | place: USA:California | collected 2016-06-15 | reverse complement strand
CCTCAGGATCAGATGCGCCAGCCCCAGGGCCGCGAGCCACGCCAGCGGCAGAGCGATGCCCGCGACGATCAGGCTCCGCTTGACTCCGGCGGTCAGCTCCTGCCTCACGAGCGTCGTCGAGACGCCCAGCCGGATGCTCCCGAAGGGCTCGCCGTTCAGCAGAAGCGGCAGCACGGTCTCGTAGACGCGCCCGTCCCGGTACAGGACGGCGAACCGGCTCACCGGATCCAGATCGGTCAGCTCCCTCAGGCTCGGGTGGGCGGGGGCGGCCGTGCCTTCCTTCGCGTGCTCCGTGTGGAGGATGGTCCGGCCCGCTCGATCGGCGATGAGCGCGTAGAGCAGGTCGGGCGAGTAGCCCACGCTCGCGTCGAGGAGGCCGCGAAGCTCGCGGTCGCGTCTCAACGCCTCCTGGGGGCGACTCCCTGGGGCACGGGACAGCGCCCGGCTCGTCTGCGCGTAAATCTGCCTCGAGATCAGCTCGGCCTGACGCGAGGCCTCCTGGACCACGACCCGCGAGAGCTGAGAGAGGTAGATGAGCGTCGTGGCGGCGACGACCAGGGAGGTCAAGAGGGTCAGGGCGACGGCTTCCTTGGTCCGGATTCCCAGTCGCATGCTGCTACAGACCGTACCGGCGCAGCTTGTTGTGAAGAGTCTTGAGGCTGATGCCGAGTACCTGGGCCGCCTGCGTCTTGTTGTTGCCATTGGACGCCAGCGTCTTCAGGATCAGACCCTTCTCGGCCTCGTCGAGGCTCGTGCCGACGGTGAAGGTGATGGAGTCCGGGCTCTCGGCGTCGCGTCCACTGGCCCGCGCCGCCGGCACCGGCGGGAGGTGCCCCGGCGTGATCAGCCCGCCCTCGCACACGATGGCCGCCCGCTCGATGGTGTTCCGCAGCTCCCGGACATTGCCGGGCCAGGCCTGCCCCAACAGGGTTCCCCGCGCCGCCTCATTCACGGAGCTGATGTGCTTGTCGTACTTCGCGCTGAACTCCTCAACGAAGGCCTGGATGAGGAGCGGGATGTCCTCCCGCCGCTCTCGCAGCGGAGGCATGGCGATCGTCACGACGTTCAGCCGGTAGTACAGATCCTCGCGGAAGCGCTCCTCTCGCATGGCCTCGACGGGATCCTGGTTGGTCGCCGCGATCACCCGGACGTCCACCTTGATCTCGGTCTTGGCGCCGAGCCGACGGACGACGCCATCCTCGAGGATGCGGAGGAACTTCACTTGGGTGCCCGGGTTCATCTCCGCGATCTCGTCGAGGAAGATCGTGCCTTCGTGGGCCAGCTCGAAGCAGCCCGGCCGGCGCTCGAGTGCGCCCGTGAAGGCCCCCTTCTCGTGGCCGAAGATCTCGCTCTCGAGCAGCGTCTCCGGGATGGCCGCGCAGTTCACGGCGACGAAGGGTCCACGCCCGCGCGGGGACAGTTCGTGCAGTGTGCGAGCGACCAGTTCCTTGCCGGTCCCGCTTTCGCCGGTGATGAGCACGGGGGCGGGGGTGGGGGCGGCCAGCTCGATCAGGCGGTACACCTCCTGCATGGGCGCGCTGGTTCCGACCAGCTTGCCGACCCCCCAGACCTGCTTGACCCGCCGCCGCAGCAGCGCGACCTCGCGGACTGCCTCCGCCCTCTCGACCGCCTTCGGTACCAGCATCTTGAGCCGAGCGACATCCACCGGCTTGGTCAGGAAGTCGTAGGCGCCCTCCTTCATGGCGGCCACCGCCGAGTCGATGCTTCCCTGACCGCTGAGCAGGATGACCGTCGCGAGGGGCAGTTCCTCCTGGAGGGCTCGGAGCAGGGCGAGACCGTCCAGCTTCGGCATCACGAGGTCCGTGATCACGACCGAGGGTAGGACCGCCCGCGCCTTCGCCAGCGCCTCTTCCCCGTCGGCCGCTTCCTCGACCCCATACCCCCAGCCGGACAGGAGCGTGGAGAGCCCCCCGCGAGAGGCCTGCTCGTCGTCGACCACCAGGACCTTGACACTCATCTTCGCCTCGTGAGTGACGGAGACGGCGACTCTGACCCGAGGATCAGCGCGCCGGCAAGCCGCCCCGCAGGGTCGGGTACCAGCGCGTGAGCACGGAGTCGGGCGTCAGGATGATCTCATCGCGCATGGCGCCGGTGGAAACCAGGCAGAAAGGCACGCCGCAGAGCTCGGACAGGCGGTCCAGATACTCGCGCGCCTTCGTGGGCAGCTCGGCGTAGTCCCGCAGCCCACGCGTGGGGCTCTGCCACCCCGACAGCTCCTCGTACACGGGCTCCGCCTCATGCCAGATCCGCTCCTCCTCAGGAAAATCGGTGAGGACCTCACCGCCGTACCGATAGCCAACGCAGATCTTCACGGTCTCGCAGGCGTCCAGCACGTCGAGCTTGGTCAGCGCGATGCTGTCGAAGCCGTTGATGCGCGCCGCATAACGCAGCACCACGGCGTCCGCCCAACCGCAGCGGCGCGGGCGACCCGTCACGGAGCCGAACTCGTTCCCGCGCATGCGGAGCAGATCGCCGGCGGGCCCGTCAAGCTCGGTCGGGAATGGCCCGCCCCCCACCCGCGTGCTGTAGGCCTTCGAGATGCCGAGCACCCCGTGGATCTTCGTGGGTGGGACGCCGGTGCCCGTCGACGCGCCGCCGGCCGTCGTGTTCGAGGAAGTGATGAAGGGATAGGTGCCGTGATCAAGGTCCAGCATGGTACCCTGGGCGCCCTCGAAGAGCACGGAGGCGCCGGCGTCGATCCAGCGCGACAGGAGGAGCGCGGTGTCCGTGATGTAGGGCGCCAGCCAGCCCGCGAAGCGGCGGTACGGGTGGAGGATCGCCTCCACGGTGAAGGTCTCGGCGTCGTAGATCTCGCGCAGGAGCCGGTTCTTCTGGAAGACATTGAACTCGAGCTTCTCGCGGAAGAGCTGCTCGTCCAGCAGGTCCGCCATACGGATGCCGATGCGCGCCGCCTTGTCCGCATAGGCCGGACCCACGCCCTTGCCGGTGGTTCCGATGCGCCGCTTGCCGGCCTTCGACTCGCTCGCCCGGTCGAGCGCCGGGTGGTAGGGCATGATGAGGTGCGCGTTCTTGGAGATGTAGAGGTTGCCGTCCAGAGAGACGCCGCGCCGGACCAGCGACTCCATCTCCTCGAAGAGCGCGGCCGGGTCGATGACCACGCCACAGCCGACTACGCACCGGCAGCCCGGGTGGAGGATGCCCGAGGGGATGGACTGGAGCACGAACTTCTCCTTGCCCACCACCACGGTGTGCCCGGCGTTGTTCCCGCCCTGGTAGCGGACCGTCACGTCCACACAGGCCGCCAGCACGTCCACCACTTTGCCCTTGCCCTCGTCGCCCCACTGGGCGCCCACCACGACGATATTAGACATGGCCACGCTCCCAGCAGGCTGCAGCCCGCGAGTTTGTCAGCATCGCGCCAGGCCCGGAAAGTGGCGCGCGGGATCCGCGAGCAGTAGGGCGACCTCGACCGTACGCTCGCCGCCCGCCTCGAGGTCCAGCACGCGCACGCGGTCCGCCTCGCCTTCCGCCGTCCCCGGGCCGCCGATCACGAGCGTCCAGTGCGCGCGCTGCTGGCGCGCATAGACGAGGGACTCCGGGAGGGGCCGGCTGATGATGTCACGCGCTACGGCCCAGCCGAGGTCCCGGAAGCGCCGCGAGAGCGCCAGCGCCCGCGTCTTCTCGACCGTGAAGTCGATGATGAAGAAGTCCGGCCCGGGCAGAAACACGGCCTTGTCCTGCGACTCCATGGCCAGCAGCGCCCGCCCCACCTCGAAGGCGAAGCCGGTGGCGGGGCATTCGTAGCCGAAGCGCCGCAGCATCTGATCGTACCTCCCCCCACCCACCAGCGGCGCGCCCAGCCCCGAGACATAGGCCTCGAAGTGCACCCCCGAGTAGTAGTCGAAGCCGCGCACTTCGCCCAGATCGAGGAGCACTGAGTCGGCGAGCCCGTACGCCCAAAGCAACCGATAGACCTCGGCGAGATTTCTGAGCGCCGCCTCGGAGCGCGCATTCTTCGTGAGCCGCTCGGCCCGGTCCAGCACATCGCCGCGCCCGTAGAGCGTCGGCAGCGCCAACAGCAGCTCCGTCACCGCGGCTGGCGCCCGCAGCTCCGCGACCAGCCGCTCGAGCGACGACTGGTCCTTGTGCCCGAGCGCCGATCGCAGCTCGCGCGCGGTCGACTCGTCGGCGGCCAGATCCTCGAGGATGCCGCGGAAGAACTCCGCCTGGCCCACGTCGATCTGGAACCGCTCGAGGCGGAGAGCCTGCAGGCCCTCCACGGTCATCGCGATCATCTCCGCGTCGCCCTCGGGGTTCGGGAGGCCGACCAGCTCCACACCGGCCTGGTAGAACTCCCGGTAGCGGCCCACGTGGGGCTCATCGTAGCGGAAGACGTTGCCGACATAGGCGAGCCTGAGCGGCTTGGGCTCGTCGCGCATCCGCGTCGCCACGATGCGGGCGATCTGAGGCGTGATGTCGGCGCGGAGGGCGAGGAGACGGCCGCTCTCGCGGTCCACCATCTTGAACATCCGCTCTTGCACCTCGTGGTCCGTGCCCTGGGCGATCACGTCGAAGTACTCGTAGGCGGGCGTCACGACCTCGCGGTAGCCCCAGCGGCGGAAGACGCCCAACAGGCGCTCTTCGACCACGCGCTTCTGCGCCGCCTCCTCGGGGAGGTAGAGCTTGGCGCCCTTGGGGAGCTGGGTCTGCTGGGCACGCCGGTCCAAGTACAAAGGTCGCCTCTCCATGGATTAAGGTGCCGCTACCGGGCCGCCGGGAGCCGCTCGAGGTGGACGAGGATGTTCATGCGATGAACCGCAGCCCAGTCGTCGCGGAACTCCAGCTCCGAGATCCCCGTGGACGAGACCTGAAGCGACCAGATCCGGTCGAGCCCGAGCCCCAGCGCCTCCAGGATCAGGATGCGGCTGGTGATGCCGTGAGTCACGAGGCAGACCGTCTGGCCGTCGTGAGCCTCGCGGAGGTCTTCGAGCCCTCCCAGTGCCCGTTCCCTCACCTCGGCGAGCGTCTCGGCGCCGGGCAGGGAGACCAGATGTGGCGTCTCCAGCCAGGCCCGGTACAGGGCGGGGAACCGGACGCTCACCTCGTCCGCGGTGAGCCCTTCCCACTGGCCGAAGCGCATCTCCGTGAACGCTTCCTCGAACCGAACCGGCAGCCGCTGGGGCGTCGCGATGGCGGCGGCCGTTTCTCGCGCCCGCCGGAGCGGGCTCGACCACACCGCCGCCAGCCGCTCGCCGGCGAGCAGGCGGGCCGCGGCCTCGGCCTGGGCGCGTCCGGCCTCGGAGAGTGGCGTATCCCGCCAGCCCTGGTATCGGCGCTGCCGGTCCCAGTCCGTCTCCGCATGGCGAACCACCACGAGCCTCAGCGACATGGCCGGATTCTAGCGCGGACACCCGTCCAGTGCCCGGAATTGCTCGCCCCGCGCGATGGAGCTCGCGCTACGACCGCTCCGCGAAGACCTTCTGAGCGGCGCGGACGGCGGCGCCGAAGTCCACCGGTTGCCCGAGCTCGTGCAGCACCTGCTCCAGCGCCCCGAGCGCCGTCAGGACGTCGAAGTCGCCCACATAGCCCATGTGGCCCAGGCGGAAGACCTTCCCCTTCATCTCCCCCTGCCCGCCCGCGATGGTGATGTTGTGCGAGGCCGCGTAGGCGGCCAGCACCTGCTCGCTGTCCAGACCCCGGGGCGCCGCGACCGCGGTGAGGGCCGGACTCGGCGTGGCCTTGGCGAATAGGTCCAGACCCAGGGCCTCGACGCCCGAACGCGTGGCCCGCGCCAGCCGTTCGTGCCGTTTGAGGACGTTCTGGAGCCCTTCGGCCTCGATCATGCGCAGCACCTCGCGCAGGCCCAGCACGATGGACACGGCCGGCGTGAAGTGCGCTTCGTTCTTGCTGACCGCCTTCCACTCCGCGGTGAGGTCGAAGTAATACTTCGGCAGCCGCGAGGCCTTGACATGGCCCCACGCTTTCTCCGAAAGCGCGCAGAAGGAGAGGCCCGGCGGCAGCATCAGCCCCTTCTGCGAGCCCGCCACGACCAGGTCCACGCCCCAGGCGTCCATCTGGAGATCCGCGATGGCGAGGCTCGAGACCGCGTCCACGATCAGGATCGCGCCGGTAGCGCCGGTCGCCGCGGCAATGCCCTTGACGTCGTGGAGCACGCCGGTGGAGGACTCACTGTGCTGCATCAGCACCGCCCTGGCCTCGGGATGCTCGCCGAGCGCCTCCGCGAACCGCTCGGCGGGCACCGTCTCCCCGAAGGGCGCGCTGACCGGGATGGCCCTGACCCCGTACGCACGACAGATCTCTTCCCAGCGCTCGCCGAACTTCCCCGCCCGGAGCACCAGCACCGTGTCGCCCGACGAGAGCGTGTTCGCCACCGCCGCCTCCATCGCCCCTGTGCCGGACGAGGTGAACGGGATCACGTCCTGGCCGGTCCGGAAGAGTCGCTTGAGCCCTGCCCGCACGTCGATGAAGAGCGCCTCGTACTCGGGCGTGCGGTGGTGGATCATCGGCTGAGCCATGGCTAGCAGCACGTTGGACGGCACGGGCGTCGGCCCCGGCGCCATCAGGTAGTACTTCTTCATTCAGGGCTCCTTGGTCAGTACTTGACGTCCCTACGTTAGCAGACACCGGTCATGCCTGGCAACGACACCATGCGGTGTATCAAACGACCATCACGTAGCGTCCGGCGGCCCTCATCTCGCGCCCAAACTCCTCATTGAGTCTTGCCAGGAGGAAAGCTTCCCCGGTCTTCTCGGCGCGCGCGTGATCGAGCGACCGAGGGCCGTCACGAAGATCGCGTCCTTGCCCTGGGCGTGGGGCGAGAAGAAGGTCGCGACCTCGCCATCGTAGAAGGTGAGGCCGCTGGCGCCGAAGCGCTGTGCATAGGCAGCCAGATAGAGCCGGCCACCGATGATCCCGGCCTCGAGGTTGGCGACGCGATATCCCCGATTGCCCAGTCGCGCGAGGACGTGCTCGAGATCGGCGAGGAAGAAAACGGTGACGGATGAGGCGCCTCCGAGTGCCTGCTCGAGACAGAGGAAGGCGGAGTCGGCGCGGAAACCGCCGAGCTTCAACGGGTCGAGCGCATGCGGGCCCGCATGGTAGACGTAGGCGCCGGGGGCGACGCCGTCCACCGCGTGGATGTTGAGATAGAGGTCCACCATGCCCGAGGGCACATCGGCCGCGATGCCGCGCGTCGCGTGAAAGAGCGCGGTCGACAGCTCCTCGGCGCTGATGGACTCGCCCGAGAACTTTCGCGTTGAGCCGCGCTTCTGGATGGTCTCGCCGAGCGCCCGCCCCACGCTCATGCGAGGAGGCGGCAGCGGCGCCAAGGCGGGCGACGCCGGAGCCCGCTCGAGCCCGGCAGCGCTCTCGCGCCAGTCGATCACCTCGGCTTCCCTCTCCAGACAGGAGTCGGCGTAGGCCTGAACGAGGACCGGGTAGTCCACCTCCGAAGACGAGAGCGGAACGGCGACAGCGTGCAGCGGCGAGATCACCGGCGGCGGGGGCGCCGGCCGTCCCTCGCCGCCCACGGGGACCAGCTCGAGCGCTCCTTCCTTGGCGGCATCGAGCCCCAGGAGCGCATTCACCTCGCCGTCAACGAAGCCCGTCACGATCCGCGCCTCGAGCCCGAGCGCCGTTGCGCTCGCCAAGAGATGGGCGAGCAGGGTCCCGGAGTCCCAGAAGAGGTGCCGGTAGCCGCGCGCCTCGTACTTCCAGGTATTGCGCCAGTAGATGGCTGACACGACGAGCGTGGCTGGCCGCGCCGCCATGGGCTCATCGGCGGCGGCCAGGGCCACGGCGCCGCGGAAATCGCCCTCGCGCAACCGCCTGAGCGTGAAGTCGCCCGGGCAGAAGTGATAGACGCCGGCCGTCAGCCCGACCACGTCTCCCGCCACCACGTAGACCTCGGTCTGGTAGAGCGCGCCGGTGGACGGCGCGGCGCGGAAGGGCGTCTCAACGCCGCTCGGATACTTCATGGTCTTGGTGACGCCGGCCGACAAGAACAAGAGCGAGGCCAACCGCTCGAGGTCGAGCAGGCTTGACGAGCCGGGCGCCCCCGACAGCGTCGCGAGGGTGTCGGCCGCCGCCGCGGGAAAGTCCCTCGGCAGCGGGATCGCGGGCAAATCGGGGTAGATCTTGAAGGCTAGGGGCTTGATGTCCCAGTCCAGACGGTGCCCGCTTGTCCGAATCGACTGGGGCGAATGTACTGTGCGATCGTGATACGCGCGGGCGCTTCTGATCTCCTGGTTGCGGGACTGCATGGTGGCCGGCGCCCTGTCTTCCCCTCACCGTGCCCTCTCCACCAGGGGAGAGGGGATCAGTCAGCTGAAATCGTACGGGAAGCGGAAAACACCGCGCTCGGTGATGATGGCGCTGATCAGCCCGGCCGGGGTGACGTCGAAGGCCGGGTTGAAGACGGGTGAGGTGGCGGGGGCGGTCTGGCGTTCACCCACGCCGCGCACCTCGGCGGCATCGCGCTCCTCGATGACGATGGAGGCCCCCGTGGCGATGGCGGGATCGATGCTCGAAAAGGGGGCGGCCACATAGAAGGGAATGCCGTGGTGCCGGGCGAGCACGGCCACGCCGTAGGTGCCGATCTTGTTGGCGGTGTCGCCGTTGGCGGCGATACGATCCGCGCCGGTGACGACGAGGTCCACCTCCCCGCGTTTCATGACGAACGCCGCCGCCACATCGGAGATCAGCCGGTGGGGAATACCCTCCTTGACCATCTCCCACGCGGTGAGCCGCGAGCCCTGCATGACCGGCCGCGTTTCGTTCACCCAGACCAGCGCAACCTTGCCTCGCTCGTGAGCGGCGCGGATGACGCCCCCCGCTGTCCCGTACCCCGCCGTGGCCAGCGCTCCGGCATTGCAGTGGGTGAGGATGCGCCCCCCCTCTGGGACGAGCGCCGCGCCGAAGGCGCCCATGGCGCGGTTGGCGGCGACATCCTCGTCGAGGACGGCCTGGGCCTCGTCGAGCAGCCGCTGGCGTAGCCCCCCCCGGGCGAGATGCCGATTCGCGAGTGCCATCCGGCGCATCCGCTCCAGCGCCCAGAAGAGGTTGACCGCGGTGGGCCGCGTGGCGCCCAGCCCCTTGATGGCCTCCTCGAGATCGGCCAGGAACCCTTCCCAGTCACCTGCCCGGCTCTGGCGCGCCGCTAGCGCGACACCGAAGGCGGCGGCGACGCCGATGGCGGGAGCGCCGCGCACGACGAGGGCGCGGATGGCATCGGCGACCTCCTGCCAGGAGGAGCAGGGCTTCTCGACTTCCTCGACCGGCAGGCGGGTCTGATCCAGCAGCATGAGCCGCGAGCCGTCCCAGCGGACCGGGGAGATCACGCGCGCGCTCCGTCCAGGCGGGCGCGGAGCTCGTCGAGGGAATGCCGACCGACCCAGAAGAGCTTGTCGCGGCTGGCGGCGCCGCTCACGAGCCGGATGGACGAGCGCGGCAGGCCGAGCGCCTCCGCCAGCAACTCGACCACCGCCTGGTTCGCCCGGCCGTCGGCCGGGGGCGCCGTCACGCGTACGCGGAGCGCGGTCCCCTGCCAGCCCACCACCTCGTTGCGCCGGGCGCGGGGCTGGACGCGGACCTCGAGGAGCGTCGTCTCAGGCCTTGCCGTCGCCTTCATCCGTGGGATCGCCCTTGAGGTCTTGATCCAGGAGACGCTGGTACATCTCGACGGTGGAGCGGAGCGACTCGGCGAGCTGCCGGCGCATGCGCTTGAGCGCGGCGATCTCAGCCTGGATGGTCGCCTCGTGCGTCCGCGCCACCTCGACGATCTTCTCCCCCTTCAGCTCGGCCTCGCGCACCATGAGGTTCGCCTCGCGCCGCGCGCTTTCCTTCATCTCCTCCACGACCTTCTGCGTGGTCACGAGCGTCTCTTGCAGGATCCGCTCGCGGTTCTCCAGGCCCCGCGTGCGCTCCTCGAGGGCCTGGAGCTGTTCTTTGAGGAGAACGTTCTCCTTGAGCAGGGTCTCGTAGTCCCCGGCCAGATCCTCGAGGAAGGTGTCCACCTCCTGCACATCGAAGCCACGGAACATCCTCACGGTGAACTGCTGCTGGCGAATGTCCATGGGCGTGATGCGCACGGCGGCCTCCTCTTCAGTACAGCGAGCGGAGCAGGGTCGGAAGGACCACGCGCTCCACGAACTGGATGGCGATGAGCACGATCAGCGGAGACAGGTCGAGCCCGCCCGTCTTCCACGGAGGCAAGAGGCGCCGGACTGGCGCCAGCACCGGCTCGGTGGCCTGGCGGAGGAACATCACGACGGGGTTGCGCGGGTCGGGGCTCACCCACGAGATCAAGGCAGCCGCGATGATGACCCAGGAGTACAGGCTCAGCAGCCAGCCGATGAAGTCAACTAGCGCCAACACGCTAGGACACTCGGAGGATGGCTTCGCCTCCCTTCCGAAACCTCCCTCCAGGAGAATCGGAGGGGGCCTCGACGGCCCCCCTCCGAGGCCTCCCCCATGAAAAGGTTGCGCCGGCAAAGCCGGCGCTCGAACAATGCCGGCACATCGCACACGTGGTGTTCTCGCGCGGCCCCCCGGGGACCTAGTGCGAGCTGCAGGACGTCGCGGGGCCGGGGCCCCGCCGTCCGAAGCGAGCAATCCCGAATGGTTGCGCCGGCAACGCCGGCACTCGACCGTCGAGCACGTCGCACGAGCTCTTCTCCGACGTCCACTAACCCCGCCCCAGTTCCCTCGAGCGCTGCGTCGCCCGCTCGACGGCGCTGATGAAGGTGCGGCGCACCCCACCCTCCTCCAGGGCCGAGATACCGGCGATGGTCGTCCCGCCGGGCGAGGAGACCATGTCCTTCAGCTGGCCCGGGTGCGCGCCCGTCTCCAAGATCAGCTTGGCGGAGCCGAGCACGGTCTGGGCGGCGAGCGTCATGGCGGTGGCCCGGTCCAGGCCCATCTTGACCCCGCCGTCGGCCAGCGACTCGATGACGATGGCGATGAAGGCCGGCCCCGAGCCCGAGAGGCCGGTGACGGCATCGAGGGCGTCCTCGTCGAGCACCACCACACGCCCGACGGCGCCGAACAGCTCCTGAGCCGTGTCCAGATCGCCGTGGTCGAGGCCATCGGCCCGCGCGATGGCGGTGACCCCTTCGAGCACCAGGGCGGGAGTATTGGGCATGACCCGGATGAGGCGGACGGGCTTGGCGAGGTGCGCGCGCAGGGTGCGGGTAGCCACCCCGGCCGCGATGGAGATGAGGAGCTTCCGCGTATCGACCGCGTCGGCGATCTCCCTCAGCACCGCGCCCATGATCTGAGGCTTCACCGCCAGAATCACCACGTCCGACTCGCCGACGAGGGAGGAGTTGCTGGCCGCCGTCCGAATACCGTACTGCCGTGCGATCTGCTCGAGCCGCTCGATCCTCACGTCGGTGGCGCAGATGGTCTGCGGCGGGACCAGCCCGGCCTGGAGCAGACCCTTGATCATGGCCTCCCCCATGTTGCCCGCGCCCAGAAACCCGACCTTCTTCCCCTTGATGGTCATGACCCTCTCACCGGCCGCGGACCGAAGATGGCCGTGCCCACGCGGACCATGGTCGCGCCTTCCTCCACGGCCACCTCGAAGTCCGCGCTCATCCCCATGGACAGATGTTCCAGCCCCGCCGCCTCCCTCAGCTCGCGCAGCCGCCGGAAATGCGGCCGCGACTGGTCGGGATCGGACGCGGCGGGCGGGATCGCCATCAACCCGCGGATGCGGATCCCGCTCAGGCCCGAGATGGCGTCGAGCAGCGGCTTGATCTCGTCCGCCCGGGCGCCGGACTTCTGCGGCTCCTCCCCCGCATTGACTTCGAGGAGGGCGTCCACCGTCCGCCCGAGGGCCCGCGCGCGCCGATCCAGCTCCCGGGCCAGCTCCAGCCGGTCCACCGAGTGAATCCAGTCGAACAGACGCACCGCGTCCTTCGCCTTATTCGTCTGGAGCGGTCCGATGAGGTGCCAGGGCACCGGCCGGCCCAGCGTCTCGATCTTCTCTCTGGCCTCCTGCACGCGGTTCTCGCCGAGAGCCGCCACGCCGGCGGCGACGGCCAGCCTGATCCGCTCCACCTCGACCGTCTTGGACACGGCGATCAGCAGCACCTCTTCAGGCGAGCGGCCGACGCGCGCACAGGCCCGCGCGATAGCGGCCTGGACCCGCTCGAGATTGCCTCGTATGTCCTGGTTCGCCATTGAAACGGTGCCCGATTCTAACACGCCGGAGCGAAGCCATCGGCGATGGCCGCGACCGTGACGAGCCGCCCCTGGCCCCGCCCGCGCCGGAAGGAGAAGAACAGATCCATGCGGCAGGCCGTGCAGAGCCGCGGGTTGTCGATCTGCGCGGAGCCGAGGCCGGCCTGCTTCAGCTGATCCTCATTGGCCTTCCAGAGATCGAGCATCCAGTTGCCGGGCCCGGCCGCCGTGACCCAGGCTCGCCAGGCACCGGGGAAGGCCGCCTCCAGGCGGTCGACCACCGGCGCGTCGACCTCGTAGCAGCACGGCCCGATCGAAGGCCCGATGGCCGCCAGCAGCGCCTTCGGCTCTCCACCCGCCTTGACGAGGGCTTCGGCCGCGACGCGAGCCGCAGCCTCGACGGTGCCACGCCATCCCGCATGGGCCACGGCTAGCCGGCGGTTACGCTGATCGTACACCACGATCGGCAGGCAATCGGCGGTGAAGACCCCCAGTGGGAGCCCGGCTCGGTCGGTGATCAAGATATCACCCCGCCCCACCAGCCCTCCCTCGGCCGCCGCGAGCACCTCGGCGCCATGGACTTGCTTCAGGAAGGCGACGGGCTCGTCGCCCACTCCGCGCCTGGCGAACAGGTCTAATGCGCTGGCGTCGAAAGGTCCGGCCGGATCCCTCCAGGGCCTGATACCGGGAAGATGGCGTGTGCTGAAGAGGTGGGGGAGCCCCGCCTGGGCCAGGAGCGGGGAGGTGAGATAGAGTGGTGGCTCACCGTGAAAGCGCGAACCGGACGCGGGGACCGGCATCTCAGTGGTATCTTCTCACGACCGAGGCTCGCTCGTCCCGAGGGACGGCCGCATTCTCGGAGCCGCTGCCAAGCATCGCGCGGGTGAGGGCGTCGACTCAGGCGGGCGCGTAGAGATCGAGCCCGGGAATGTCGCGGAGGTCCTCTCGGTCCAACGTCCACAACGCAGCATAGTGGGTCAGGGCACAGGCGGCTACCGCGAGGTCGACCTCGCGGCAGCGGGCGCGCCGCATGTTCCGGTGCAGCTCGGACGCTCTGAGCGCCTCCTCGATACCGAAGGCAACGGCGGACTCACGCGGGAAGAGCGCATCCTGGATGGCCAACTCTTCTCAATGTGCGCTCGTGCTTACCGGGTCAGTCGGCCTGACGCCGGAGGAACGCCGGCACGTCCAGGTCCTCTTCGAGCGGCGCGTCGGCCTCGGCCCGCACCTCGGCGAGCCGCCGTCGCCAGTCCTTCGGCGCCGGGGACGGGCCGCGGGGCCCCTTGGGC
>WNGB01009662.1_pt1 | contig 13477 bp, 15 predicted proteins | sample 5400681 | NCBI WGS metagenome assembly WNGB01 (sample SAMN13153367, study PRJNA577476) | soil metagenome | isolation source: 115 cm soil or saprolite under grassland replicate 2 | place: USA:California | collected 2016-06-15 | reverse complement strand
GCGCCGCGTAGCCGCAGCTTCGAGGCGATCTGGCGGGCGCGTCGCCCGGCGGCGCGGGTGTGGTCCGGGCAGCGGGTGCCGGTGGCCGCGCCGGTGGCCTTGACCCGCCTGACGATCCGGCCGATCCGGCGCACTGCCTTGGCCAGCAGACCGGCGTCGGTGGGGTAGTCAACGTTTGCCGACACCACGGTGGTGTCGGCGCGGACCTTTCCCACCCGCAGCAGCTTGCCCTCGGTCGCCTTGGCCAGCAGCGCCTCGTTGAGCTGCTCGATCACCTCGCTCCCGCACCGGGTGGTGATCTTCATGAGGGTGGTCGGGTGCGGCACTTTGCCGTCGATACCGATGCGGGTGAACCGCCGCCACCCGATCGAGTCGGCCACCTCAGCGCACACCGACTCGTAGCCCAGCCGGTAGCGGAACTTCAGGAACATCAACCGCAGCTACGTTTCCGTCGGGATCGACGCACGGCCGAACAGCGGGTCGAAGTACGCCCGGAACGGGGCGAAGAACCGCTCGTCGTCCAGCAGCGCATCGACCCGGGCCAGCTCGGCCGGCAGACGCGGTGCCGGGGCTGTGGACTCACCAGGGCGACCTGCTGCGCACGTACACCGGGGTGATCAAGCCCATCGCGACAACCGGCTCGGCCGGCGTCGGCCAGGTCGTCAACCATCTTGACGATCCCGACCTTGCTCTGGAGTTGCCCACCGGCACGGGCAAGACACTGCCGGGCCTGGTGATCGCCGACTGGGTCCGCTGTCGACGGTCGGGTCGAGTCGCGTACGCCTGCCCGACCCGTCAGCTAGCCCGGCAGGTAGCGAAGGTCGCGGCTCGCGAAGGCATCCCGATCGTGACACTGACCGGTAAGCACGCCAACTGGAGCACCGCGGACAAGGCGACCTACGAGGGCGCCGAGGCCATCGCCGTGACCACCTACAGCACAATCTTCAACAGCAACCCCAAGCTCGCGGTACCCGACCTTCTGCTGTTCGACGACGCGCACGCGGGCGAGCAGTACGTCGGGGAGCAGTACGCGATCAGCATCCGCCGGAACGATGTCGAGCCCCTCTACACCGCGGTACTCGATATCCTCGCGCCCGCCATCGACGGCATTCCGCTCCAGCGGCTACGCGACCCAGCACCGGATCCCGGCATGTACCGCAGCGCCCGGCTGGTCGTCCCGTTGCGCCAGCCCGACATGGTCACCCAGTTGGACGCCCTGATGTCCCAGCTGCCCGCGCCGTGGTCGTTTCGGTACTCGATGATCCGCGACGTGATTGCCACCTGCCTGGTCTACGTCTCCCACAGCACGATCCTGATCCGGCCGGTCATCCCGCCCGCCGCCAACAACCCGGTCTTCGCCACCGCCCGCCAGCGCATCTACCTGTCGGCGACCCTCGGCAGCGGCGGTGAGCTGGAACGCGCCTTCGGCCGGGCCCCGATCACCCGCATCGCCTTGCCCGAGACCACACCAACACCCGGTCCGGACGGCGGTTCTTCGTCTTGCCGGAACTGGCCACCGACGCCGACCCGACCGAGGTCGCCACCGCGATCGTCAAGGAGGCCGGCAAGGCGCTGGTTCTCGCACCCGACACCACCACCGCGGTCGCCACCGCCACCGCGCTGGCCCAGCCCGGCTGGCCGGTGTTCACCATCGATCAGGTGGCCGAGGGCATGGAGCCGTTCGCCGCCGCACCGAACGGGGTCTGCGGCCTGGCCGGGGTGGCCGGCGGGCAGCTCGCGCGCGCCGACCGGCACGTTCGGGTACTTCCATGTGGATGGGTGGGTTCTGGCAGACATCTCGCCGCCGTGCAGGCCATTGAGGTCTTTGACTGAGATCCGGACGTACGACTCGCACTGTGCGTGAAAGTCCACGCTGGCCAACCTGACTCCCTCTCCAAAACACCAACGATCCCGTGGGCGACCAGGTGGGTGGGTCGCGCGGTGAGCAGGTTGCGACCCTTCATCGCCTACTCGACGAGCCCGTTCCCGTGGTGTGGGTTCGACTCCCCGGCAGGAGCCAGAACAGATCTACGACGCCCGATACGGCTGCGACGCCGGATCGAAGTCGGACAAAGCCCTGCTAACCGGTACGCCGACACGTGAGTAGCGCGTTCTCACCAGTCGAGGCGCACTGATTTGCCGATGACCGCGCACATTGCCGCGACGCGCTCGCTTCGCTCGCGCCGTCGTTCATCGTCGATCTCTTGATCCGCAGGCTTCCAAAGAGGCTTCGCCTCGGACCGCCAAGGTGGGTCCCTCGCTCGGGTAGTGACCGTCAGCCTGGTCGCCGGTCAGGCTCGATGCCATCGACATCGCTTTGTGCGGGAGGTGCCCGGTGGCTTCGGTGGTGACGGTCAACGATGTGTTGGGCGGGCGTGTGGGGCTGGACCTTACGTGTCTGGATCGGATCTACCTCAACGGGTACGTGCCCACCCTGCAGGTGGCCGGGCAGGTCTTCACGTTCCTGACCCGGCATCTGGGCAAGCCGATCGCCTCGCCTGCGGTGTTCGAGCGGATCGGTGACCGGTTCCGCCGGGCGATGGCGGCGTTCGCGAAGGCCAACGCCATCCCGGTGGTCCGCTTCGGTAAGAACGACCGCAAGATCGACGTGATGCGGCCCTACCAGGACCGGTTGGCCGCTGCCGGGCGCTGCGGGGTGGCCGCGATCGGGGTAGCTCAGGAGTACCAGAGCGTGTGGACCGGCTACCAGCGAGACGGCGGCGGGGACCTGCCGCGGTTCACCTTCGTCAAGGCCACCCGGCGGGTGTCCTGCTACTACGTCTACGTTGTCGACGAGCAGTTCGGCCCTGGCTTCGTAAGATCTGTTCGTACTTCCCCTACCCGATCAAGGTGTGGGTCAATGGCCACGAGTGGGCCAAACGCCAGGCCAGGAACGCCGGGATCGATTTCACCGAACTGTCCAACGGGTTCGCCACCTGCGCCGACCCGGTGGCGTTGCAGGCCATCTGCGACCGGCTTGGCCCGACCCAGGTCCACGCGTTCTGTCACCGCTGGCTCGACGCACTGCCCACCCCACTGACCGGCGCGGACGAGGTGGCCGGCTACTGGTGGGAGTTCTCCATGCGTCAGATCGAGACCTCCCGCACCATCGTGTTCGAGGCCCCACGCCACGCCCGTAGCTTCTTCGAGGCCCTGGTCGCCGACAACCTCGACCTCGGTCGCCCCGACATCGTTGAGCTGATCTTCTCCGGGCGCCGCGGGGCACGCCACGGCCGCAAACCCGCCGTCCCGGAAACGTTCAAGACCAAGGTGGTCACCCCGCGGCGTCGACGTGACCGTCAACGCCTTCTACAAGCACTCCCGCATCAAACAGTATTTGAAGGACGGCCGGGCACTGCGTATCGAGACCGTCATCAACTCACCCGACGACCTCGGAGTGGCCCGCCGCCTGACCCACCTCACCGCACTACAGGACAAGGCCCGTGCGATCAACGACCGACTGCTGGACACTGAGCGGGTCGGTCAGGGCTGTGTCCTCGCGAGCCCAGCCTTTGCGCGGGTCGCGTGCCCCACCGTCGAGGAGGGCAGCAGGGCCCCGGCCCTACGGTTCGGCGACCCTCGGGCCATGGCCCTGGCCGGCGCCCTGACCACCTTCCTGCACACCGTCACCGGTCTAACCAACAAGAGCCTGCGCGCCTTGATGACCGGACTGCTTGACAGACCGTATTCGATCGGACAGGCCAGCTACGACCTGCGCCGGCTGCGCCTCAAGGGCCTCATCACCCGCCAGCCGCACTCCAACACCTACACCCTGACCGGCGACGGCCAACGCTTCGCGGTCTTCTACACCAACGTCCACAACCGGGTCCTCAACCCACTGATGGCCGCGCACCAACCACCAGCACCACCACCGCTACGCCAAGCGCTGCGCACCATCGACCAGCACATCACCGACTACCTCGGCCGAGCCCGGCTGCCCACCACCGCGTCGAAACTCGGCTCAACCGTCAAAACCCCGGAACCCGAGGAACGCTACAGATCTTGAATGGTTAGGTTGATCGATGTCTGGCCGGCGTGTCGCGGCAGCCCGCGCGGCAAGCCCCACGGCCGCCGCTGACGCCCCCTCACGGCCCGCCCGGTGCGCCGCCGGCCACCCCGACCGCCATGACGGGATTGGTCAACGGCCACCGTCGACGTCGCCGTCCGAGGGCGGCGATGGCGGCCGCGAGGTCGAGACTACATACGAGCCAGTAGCGAGCCATCGTCGAGGGAGGGCCTCCATGCAGCGACTGAACATGGTGTCCCTCGCGCGCCTGGCACCTATCGGGCTGGGAGTCGCATTCGGGCTCTTCTTCGTCTTCACCTCCCCCCTCCAGCACGCTCCACTATGGCCCGTGTGGGCGTCACTCGCGGTCGCCCTCACCACCACCGCAGGCGCGGTCTTCCCCTACGGACTCGACCGCTGGGCTGAACTTGCCGAGCTGTCGAAACGACCCACAGTCCGCGTGCGCGACGTGGCCACCCGCGTGACAGCGATCGCGGCCATCACCCTGCTGGTCATCATCCTCGGGTCATTGCGACTGCTTGGGTCGCAGCCCTGGCGCCCGGTGGCACTCTTGACCTTCACAATCCTTGGCAGCGTCCCCGCCGTCGGCGTCATGGACGGCGTCCGGCGCACGGCCGACAACGAGTCGGCGCTCGGCGTCACCGGTGAGCAGGTCGCCGTGCTGGTCAGGCTGCGGCAGCTGCTGCAGCGGTTGCTGGCCGCCGTCGGTTCGGTGGTCGCGCTGTCGACCCTTGCGACCGGTGCCTCGTTGGCGCCGCAGCCTGACCTGCCCGCAGAGTCCGCGCACACGCTGCCGCCGCAGTTCGTGCTGGTCTTCGGCGGGGTGGGTTCGCTGCTGGTCGCGCTGTTCTACCTACCTGCCGCCACGGCGATCCAGCGCCGCGGACAACGCCTGTGCGACGAGCTGTTCCCGCTCGACGAGGCCGAGGAGGTCTCGGCCATCCTGAGCCTAGCCGAGGGTCGCCAAAAGCTTGAGCAGCTGCTGGGAGTGGACCACGGTGTCATCGCGGATCTACAGACCGGCCTGGCTATCCTCGGCCCGCTGCTTGCGAGCGCGGCCGCTGCCTTCCTGTCTCCGTAGCGCGTCAACGGCCGGCGGCGCCTACTCGACGAACCCGTGGTCGGTGCCCGGTGGCGGCGTCGGGGTGCTGGCAGATGCCTTGCCCGCCATTGAATCTGTCGACTTTCCGCGCGCTCACGGGCAGCGGCTCACCGGTCAGCATCAACAGGCGGCCGCACGTCCTGCGCGCCACCTACGTCACCCTCGCCCGCGACGCCGGAGCCAGCCTCGAAGACATCCAGGAAGCCGTCTGCCACGCCTCGATCGTCACCACCCGCCGATACGACCGCGCCGCGCGCCGGCTGGACCGCTCCCCCGGCTACTCACTCGCCGCATACATCCCAGTCACCGGCGAGGAAGAGACACCACTCCAGGCCCAGGGCGTTCGTTGAGGCTCGCGGAGCGCAAAGATGTCGTACTCCTCCGTCACCATTGAGAGTTATGACGATCGCGGCCCGCACGGGCGGGCTGATTCCCGAGCATCTGTGGTTGGCCTCCGACGAGGACAAACTGGTGGTGTCGGTGCTGGCACCCGAGGTGGCCGGCCCGTCCGACCATGACAGAGTGGGTCCGGTCACTGTGGTCAGCCCGCACCCGGTGAGCCGGACCGGGCCGGGCGGGATGGTAGAGGGCGGGCCGGCGAAGGTCGGCCTGTGGGTGCCCCGGTCCGGGGGCGCATGGATCGGCTGGGCCGGCACAGCCGGCTCCGCGGCCGCTGCCGCGGCTGGCGCATGGGCAGGCGGGCCCTGGGCTGGGGCGGTCGTGGCCGCGGTCGGGATCGGCGCGAGCGTCTGGCAGGGGCTGCGCCGGTACGCGCGGGTGGCCCGGCAGTGGACCGAGGGCCACCAGGTGCTGACCCACCACGACGACCGCGCGGTGGTCAATCGCGCCGCCGATCGAGTGCGGTACATCGCCGCGGCCTGGCCGGGGCTGCGCGTCCATGTGGACCTCGACGATCCGGCGCCGGTGCTCGTGCGGCAGCTATGGGACCTGACCCTGCTCGTGGGTGAGCGGGCCGCGGCCCGCGACCTGCGCAGGCGACTGGTGGCCTCTGGGTACGGCGTGCCGGCCGGCACCACCACGGCGGCCGAACTGGCCGACCGAATCGCCCGCACCGACGACGACATTGCCCGGCTTGACGCAGACATCGAACAGCGCTGCGCACACCTGCGGCGGCTGGCCGACGAGGTCGCCGCGTTCGTCACCGAGCAGGAGGCCCTGGCCCGGGCCAACGCCATGATCCGCGACGCTGACCGGCGCCATGGCGTCCCCACGCCGGCCTCGCCAGACGCGGTAGCTGACCTCGCCGACCACACCACCGCCGTGCTCGCCGCCTACCGGGAACTCACCCAACTACGGGGTCCCAGCCCGCGGTGAAGGCCCGCTGGTGGCAAGCCGGCCAGCCGGTCCAGTAACGCCCGGCAGCAGCCGGCAGCTGACCCAGGTGCCGAACTTCAGGACGAGACTCGGGCTCGCCACGCCGCGGCAGCCACCACCGGCGGGGCTTGCAGCCTGGATATGACCGACGAGATGCTCGACCTGGCCCGCCCGAAGGGCACGATCGAGCAGATCCCGCTGCCGGCCGCCAGCGTCGATGACGCGGCTCAGGCGCGGTGCCGCTGTAGGGATGCCAGGACCTGCCCGGCCAGTGTCGCGAGCCGGGTGCCGAACGCCGGCTCGGTGCCGGCTGCCGCCCCGGCCGGGAGGTCGCCGTTGACGAGGACGACCAGGTCGCCCTTGCGGACATACACGACGACACCATGGAACTGCTGGTCCTGTCCGGCCAGCGTGGAGCTGCGCACGAACGCGTCGTCGCCCTGGCGTGGACGTGGATATTGCTGACCTTTGTAGGGTTGTGCAGGGTGTGTACTAGCCGCGAGTGGTGTGCCACCTACTCCAAGATCAAGCTGTCAGCCATGCCGATGACACTGCCACCCATGTCCGAGGCGCCGATCACCCGATACTCCCGTTCGGGTGGGGCCGTTAGCGTGACCCGCGGCGCCGCACGGACGAGGGACCCAGTCGGGCTCACCGCGTGGAGCTCACAATCGGCGGCACCCCGCCCTCGGTAACCTCGCGGAGGGCGTCCAGCATAGGCGTCTGGAGGTGGCGTGCGACCCGCAGGAATTCGAGGGCGTCGAACCGCACGGTGCCATTGGTGGCAACCTCTTCGAAGTACTCCTGGAGCCGGCGAGCGTCGTGCATCTCGGGCGAAGACAGGAAATGTCGAGCGCGCTCGAAGGGCGGTCCCATCCGCAGCGACTGGGTCTCGAGGTAGCGCGCAGCGTTGGTGAAGGCGGACTCGTCGAATCGCGTGAAGGCCTTGAGGCTCGGGTACCGGGCCGTCAGGAACGCCTGGGCGTCCGGGTCGCACAGCGTGAGGTGCAACAGGTTGATCCGGGCTTGCAGGGCGACGCCGGACAGCATCAGCGGCTGGCGATCGACCTCGTTGGACATGCTGGAGAACCAGCCCGCCATGATCCGGCACTGTTCGATGCCCATGACCGACGACATGGAGACCATGGCCTCGAAGAGCAGGCGGTGGGGAGAGTAGTCGCGGCCAGCACGGTCGCCGCACAGAACTTTCCATGCCTCGCTCAGGCAGATCACCGCGAACACATCCGCGACGGCCTCGTCCCGCAGGACCTCTGCGCTCGCGTGCGATCGCGGTCCGTCGCCGGCGTCGCCCCGGCGGATGATGCCTTTGAGAGTCTCGCGGCCCTCGTCGGAGAACCGCGCATCGAGAATCAGGTCGACGAGTTGCTCGATCCTGTCGGTGCTGAGGCCGCCGAGATTTCGCAGGCTGGAAGCAAGCGTGGGAGCCAGGCCGTGGCCGATCTCGTGACCGAGGGCGAAGAACCATTCGACGAGGTAGCGCTCGTCCCGCTCCAGGCCATTCAGGTCGTCGATCGTCGGTCCGTGCAGCACTATGCCGCCTCGGACTTGCCAGGATTTCGCCAGCGTCGCCATCGCCTGGTCGGCGTGTCCGCCCTGGAGCAGGAACTCCGCAATGAGTCGCAGCATAGTGCTTTCGAAGAGGACCTCCAATAGCTCTTGCTCGAACCGCTGCTCAAGGGTGAGTCCGTACAGAAAGGCGCAGACCTCGACCTGGCGCTGGTGGAACACCACAGTCTGTTGGTCTCGGCCCAGCAGGCTGAAATGACCGGGGATCCCGTCCGTGACCGTCACCAGGTCGATGCTGCTGCCGCTGGAGCGCTCGGCCAGGTCGCGAAACATCCCCAGGGGTGACCGAACGGAGCGCTCGACGCGCGTGACGGCGCCGGGTTCACCGACCCGCCGGCGGATGGACTGATCGAGAAATAAGTCGTCGAGGGCGGTCATGGCCGTTACGTGTCGAGAGCCTTCATGACCTCGGACACCTGCTCGGCGGTGATGTCGCGGAATTCGATGTCGTTGACCTTGATGTACCCGATCTTCCGCTGGCGGATGAGGGCAAGGATCGTCGCGCTGAGGGCGGTCACCACCGTGGGCGCCAGTTGAGCCACGAACATCCAGGTGTCCGGATCGCCGACCTGCGCCTGTACCTGTCTCGTGTCGAAGGCGGCACCGGGCAACTGTCCGGCGGCCTCCCTAAGACGGGCTGCGCCAGCAGTGTCGGTCTCGATGGTGATGACATGCATACGACTGATGCTGGCACTGGGTCCTACCGCCCAGCAAGATAGCTGTCCCCTATCCGGCCGAGCTGAGTACGGCGACTCGGTTGGAATATCACGAGCCGCTTGAAGACCAAGACGTTGGCGGGAGCGACCCAATGCTGGGCGCGTGGTCGACCATCCGCTATGCCGCCGACGGCGCGTCACGCAGCGTCACCGCACAAGCAGGTCGAGCCGCGGGTGCGGTCGTGCCGAGATCCGACCGGATGGTCGACCGGATGACAAATGCGGTCGCTTGCATGAGTGTTCGGCGCCGTCACCGTGTTCCGCGACGGCACGGCAAACTGCGGCTGGTGCCCGGCAGCCACACCGCCACCGGGATCGGCGGGCCGCCGCGGCGCGACGTGCGATGACCGTACCCGCGCGGCGCGATCGACGTCCGTCGGGTACGCCGGCGAAGTGGTGCTCTTCGACTGCCGGGTGTGGCATGCCCGTTCCGAGAACCGCTCAACGGCCCCCGCAAGGCCGTCTTCTTCGGCTACACGTACCGCTGGACCGGCACGAGTGGCCCGTACCCTGAGGACATCAGCCAATCGGCCAATGAGGTTGGAGCCCCCCGAGATGCTTACCTCGCAGCTCTTCGCCGGCAACGCCCTGCTCGAGGCGATCGCGGCGGATCGCGACCGTATTTCGCGGGAACGCCATCCGAGCGATCCCGCGGTTCAGCTGATCCAAACGGCGCTGTTGCACCGTGATCAGACCTGCCTGCCAGTACACGGCGCAGACGGCCAGTACGGTGACGAGACTGCGGCAGCTGTCGTGCGCTTTAAGGTCGACGTGCTGGGCGTCGATCCCGCGTCGGTCATCGACGACGTCGGGCCACGGACTGCCGTTGCGCTGGACCAACTGGAACGTACCAGCACAGCTCCGGCAGCCGATGACCTCGAGCTGCGCTACAACGACCGAAAGTCACACTACACCAACGTCGCGCTTCAAAAGGCGAACGACGCTTCGCACCCCTCGTGGGAGCCGGAGCTCGGATTCCCTGTGAATCGAGCCCGAATCGTCGACGTGTACGCCTACTACCGTGACCTCGCCCTGGCACGCCCGGAGGAGTTTCTCTGGGCGGGTCTGGGACACATGGCCGGCGGTGCGGTCGTGGGCGGACTAGCCTCCGTGATTCGCGGTGATCACGAAGTCCGGCCGGGCGTCGGCGTGTAGATAAGCGGAAGTGCCTCTGCCGTAAGGGAAACTTGTGATTGCGACATCTACAGGTTTCTCTACCAGGGAGGCACTTCCGAGGTGCAGTCTACGGCGTGGGCGAAGGATCTGCGGGTCACCGCGGACGGTTCGGGTGTGGTGTCGCACGTGGGTGCGGCACTGTTGCGGATCCTCGCAGATCGGGCCGGGCTGACCGGGGCACTGTCGGGCGCACTCGCGCGGGCGGGGCTGGTGGCCGGTCCACGATCGGGGCCGGGTCCTGGCCGACCTGGCCGTGATGATCGCCGATGGGGGTGAAGCGATCTGCGACATCGACGTGCTGCGCCATCAAGGCGAGGTGTTCGGACCGGTCGCGTCGGCGGCGACGTGCTGGCGGGCGTTGGACCAGATCGGCCCGGCGCAACTGCGGCGCATCGACAAGGCGCGGGCAAAGGTCCGAGCCCGGGTCTGGGCACTCATGCGGCATGTCCCAGCGGCCCGCGCCGCTGGGCGCGACATCGGCTCCGGGGTGGTCGTGTTGGATGTGGACTCCACGATCGTGATCGCGCACAGCGACAAGGACGGTGCCGCAGCCACGTATAAGCACACGTTCGGGTTCCATCCGATCCTGGTTACCTGCGACAACACCAAGGAGATGCTGGCGATCAAGCTGCGGCCGGGCAACGCCGGGGCGAACACCGCCGCCGACCACCTGGAGGTGTTGAGCGCGGCGTTCACGCAGGTCCCGGCCGCCCACCGGGGGCATCTGCTGGTGCGTGGCGACTCGGCCGCCGGTACCCACAAGGTGATCGATTGGCTCAGCGAGCAGGGCAAACGGCGCGGTCGGCGGGTGGAGTACTCGATCGGCTGGGCAATCGGCGAGGCCGAGCGCGCCGCGATCACCGCCCTATCAGGGTCGGCCTGGTCCCCGGCGATCAACGCCGATAGCAACGTGCGTGAGGGCGCCGATGTCGCCGAGCTGACCGGGCTGCTCGGCTTGGCCGGCTGGCCGGCCGGGATGCGGGTGATCGCGCGCCGGGAACGCCCGCACCCCGGTGCGCAGCTGTCGCTGTTTGAAGAAGCCGACGGGTGGCGCTACACCGCCTTCGTCACCAACACCACCATGGGGCAGTTGCAGTGGCTGGAGGCCCGCCACCGCGCCCATGCCCGAGTCGAAGACCGCATCCGCTGCGCCAAGGACACCGGCCTTCGCCGGCTACCCTCGCGCGAGTTCGCCATCAACGCCGCATGGTGCACCGCCGCCGCGATCGCCGCCGACCTGCTCGCCTGGCTGCAGATCCTCGGCCTGGACGGCGACCTGGCCACCGCCGAACCGAAACGGCTGCGCTACCGCGTGCTGCACACCGCGGCCCGGCTCACCCGAGGGCAACGACAGCGCTGGCTGCGTATACCCGCCACCTGGCCCTGGGCCGACCAGATCACCGCCGCGTTCACCCGGATCGCGGCGATCCCCGCACCCGGCTGACCCACTCAGCCGCCATCCCACCTACCGGAGGACCCAGGAGACCACGCCCACCGGCCGCGACAGACGGCCCATCACCACGCCACCCACCGAACAACATCGAACACCGCCGATGAAAGCCGACGGGTCAAAGCCGCCGACGTCAGGCACGAATGATCGAGGCTAGAGCCAAGGCCACGTAGTTAACGTCCGGGTCGGGGGTGTCAAGGTCCGGGTGGGGCGAGGATGTTGATGTTGAGGGTGGCTTTGTAGCTGCGCCGGTTGATGTTCGGTCCTCGGGCCTGGTACTTGGAGATCGCGCGTTTGACGATTCGGGGGCTGACCCGTAGGCGCCGGTCGGGGAGCAGGTTGTTCAGCACCCGCCGGCCGATGGCGCCAACCAGGTCGATGACGGTGTCGGCGATGACGCCGGCGGCCTGGGCGAGTTGGTCGCGGGCGGCGGACAGGGCGATGGTGAAGCTGCCGCGGTCGGGGTCGATGGTGTTGTCGTGGGCGTTGATCGCGTCGGCCATGGCGATGCGCAGGATCTGGTAGGTGGCCAGCAGGGCGTAGACCTCTTGGGCGATGCCGGCGGGAGTGCGGGCACGCAGCACCCGGCCGCCCAGGATGCTGGACTTCAGTTCCAGGTAGACCGTCTCGATCTCCCAACGCTGGTGGTAGAGGGTGACCAGCGCGGACGCCGGGTAACGGCAGGGGTCGAGCAGGGTCGTGGCTAACCGGTAGACCCCGGTGTGGTGTCCGGCGCGGGTGGCGATGGTGATCTCACACTCGATCACGCGTACCCGGGTGGTACCGATCTGTGATAGCCAGGAGCCGTCCCGGTAGCGGCGCAGCGTCGGCAGTCTGCGGTTGCCTTTGAGCCGGACCAGCAGTTGCGCTTGGGTGGCGGCCAGGTGGCCGATGAGGGCCGCGTCGTCGAAGCCGCGGTCCAGCAGCACGATCATTCCCGCCCGTAGGCTACGGGCCAGCCGGCGGGTGTAGCGGGTCTCGCCGGTGGTGGTGGGGCCGAACACCGCGTCGATGACGGTGCGGGTGCCGCAGGCCACCAGGGCCACCAGCCGCAGCAGCGGGTATCCCGACCCGCCGTGGTTGCCCGCCTGTTTGGTGTATGCCGCGAGGTTACGCGCCCCATCCGGGATGGCCATGGTGGTGCCATCGACGGCGCATACCAGCAGCCCGTGCCAGCGCACTCCAGGAGCCGACGTGGCGGCCGGGCCGCGCAGCAGGTCGAACAGTCACCGCAGCGGGGCGACACCCAGCCGCGCCCGGGCTTGCCATAACGCGTTCTCGCTCGGGTCGGCCACCGGCACACTGTCCAGGCCCGCGGTCAGCTTGTGCCACACCTGCCGGTAGCCCGCCTCGGCGAACAGGCACCCGGCCAACAGCAGATAGACCACCACCCGGGCGGGCAGCAGACGCACCCGCCGCCGAACCGCAGCCGTCGTAGCGGCCAACGCCTCATCGACCATCTCGAACGGCACGACACGGGTCAGCTCACCCAGGTGCCCGGGAGCGAACACCCCCGCCGCTACAGTGATCTTCCTGGTGATGACACACTGGTCCTCCAACGGGACTCCTCATGATCCGATTCTTGGTCGAACCAGATCATCGATGAGTCCCGTTGCCATGTCCGGGACCGACACACCCCTTGACACCCCCGACCCGGACGTTAACTACGTGGCCTTGAGGCTAGAGCGCATCCTGAAAGGAAATCGCCCGGGTCATGCGGCGAGGGGTTCGAGGGTGACGTGGTGGCCGGAGGCCTGGAGCTAGGCAACGGGCCACCCGATTCTCATCCCCCGTGGCGGCCCCCGGCCATGGCGGTCTTATCAGCAATCAAACGCTCAGCGCCATGCGGAGCAGCGCTTTGGTAGGTCGCACGCGACCGTTAGGGGTGAAGTTATCCACTGAGACAGGGTCGTGCTGTGCGACGGTCACGCCAACGACCGCCTGGCCAGTGAGCCTTTGTCAGTAACGGCTTGTGGCCGTGTGTGATCAGGTTGTTCGTCCGTGTTCTACGTGGAGAAGCACGAGTGCGGCGGCGACGATGAGGCCGATCATGCCAGGGTCGAGGCTGACATGTCGTAGGGCCT
>WNGB01015399.1_pt1 | contig 13479 bp, 8 predicted proteins | sample 5400681 | NCBI WGS metagenome assembly WNGB01 (sample SAMN13153367, study PRJNA577476) | soil metagenome | isolation source: 115 cm soil or saprolite under grassland replicate 2 | place: USA:California | collected 2016-06-15 | reverse complement strand
TGTGCAGCACCTTGTCACAGCCGGAATCCGGCCCGCAGCCCGCCACCGCCCCGCCGCTCAACGTCACCCAGGCCAGGTAAGCCGACATGGCCATGGCCACCAGCGTGAGAAACCGGATCGCGTAGAGCAAGCCGGGCGACGTGGATCCGTCATCGCCCGCGCGTTTTGTTTTCTCAGACATTCGCAGGGCGCTTCAAGTGACGGGGGCAACACCGACCCCGGAAAACGTTCCCGGAGTTGGCCGGTTCATTTCTCCGCGGACCGGCGGGACGAACGGTTGCGGAGGCGGCGTGGCCGGCGGCGCGCAACAACCGGCCGCCGCCAGCCAGAGCCCCAGAGCGAAAGCCAGGAGCGCCCGATGCCTCAAGCCGCTCGCTCCTGGTTGCGCCGCCGACCTGCGCCCGGGGTCCATCGTGGTGGTATCAGACGGGTCCACTATGCGAATTGCAACCGCGTCGTCACGTCCGGATCCCAGCCGCGGGTCGGTTTGCTCGTAATGGAAGCGACGTCCTTGATCGAGATCTGGCGCCCGCGGGTCTTGGCCCCCTTGACTTCCACTTCCGAGGGGCGGCACGTCTGCTGATTGATCTTCTGGTGCGGCGCCGGTTTATAGCGGATGTAGAGTTCTTCCGGCGTGCCGGGTTCGAAAAACAGGATCTTCGACTTCTCCGGAATGCAGAAGTATTCCTTGTTGAGGATCGTGCCCCCAAAGGTGAACCGCTTCAGATAGGTCGCGTCGCGGTTGGTGTAAGCGAGGGTGAAGACGCGGTCCCGTTCGGGCAGACCGCCATAAACCAGGTCCGGCCCGACGAACATTTTTTCGGGCAGTTCGACGACTTTGTAATGCCCGTCCTTGAACAGGAGCAGGAGTTTGTCGAACCGGGTGCACTCGGTGCGAAACTCCTCGCCCGACACCTTGTGACCGAGGTAGCCGCTCTGGCGGTCATAAGCGACTTTGAAGGCTTTGAAGGCCACTTCGCGCGCGTCCACCTCGTCGAAGCGGCGGCTCCTGGTCCGGCGCGGGTAAATCGGGCGGTACTTCGCCAGCAAGTTCTCCAGATGGTCGATGACGTAGCAGGTCAGCTTCTGCAGATGGCCGCGCGTTTCCTTCAGGTCGGCCTTCACTTTCTGCAAGGCCTCCCGATGCTGGTGGATGTCGAACAGGGAAATGCGCCGGATGCGCACCTGGAGGAGACGCTCGACATCCTCGGGGGAAATATCGCGCACCAGTTGCCTGCGGAACGGCCTGAACCCGTCGGACACCGCGCGGAGCACGGCGTCGTTTGTCCGGCACGATTCGATCTTCTTGTAGATCCGTTCCTCGATGAAGATGCGTTCCAGCGTGCGGAAGTGCAGTTCATCCTGCAGTTTCCGTTCCTTGAGTTCCAGCTCGCGCTTGAGGATCTGCAGCAATTGGGCGGTGTTCGCCCGCAACACCTCGCTCACCGTCAACTCCACCGGCCGGCGGTCGCGGATGGTGACAATCCGGCTGGCCAGGCTCAGCTCGCAGCCGGTAAAGGCATAGAGCGCATCGACCAACTGCTCCGCGCTGACGCCGTTGGGCGCCTTGACCTCGATCTCGACGTTTTCGGCGGTGAAATCGTTGATCGACTTCACCTTGATCTTCCCCTTGCGGGCCGCGTCCTCAATGGAAGCGATGAGCGAGTCGGTCGTCGTGGTGGGGGGAATCTCGTGGATCAGGACGGTGGACTCGTCCTTGGCCTTGATCCGGGCGCGAACCTTGACCGTGCCCTTGCCGTCGGCGTACTCGCGGGCGTCGATCAAGCCGCCGGTGGGAAAATCGGGCAGCAGCTTGAACGGCTGTTTCTTGAGGATGGCAATCTGGGCCTCGATCAGCTCCGGAAAATTATGCGGGAAGATGCGGCACGCCATGCCCACGGCGATGCCTTCGGTGCCGAGCATGAGGAGCAGGGGCAGCTTGCAGGGCAGCGCCACTGGTTCGTTGTTGCGCCCGTCGTAGCTGGGCACGAATTCGGTCAACTCGTCGTTGAAGAGTTCCTGGCGCGCCAGTTCGGTGAGCCGGCACTCGATGTAACGCGGCGCGGCCGCGGGGTCGCCGGTGTAGAGGTTGCCGAAGTTCCCCTGCCCTTCGATGAGATAACGCTTGTTGGTCAGCACGACCAGCGCGTCGCCAATGGCCGCTTCGCCATGCGGATGGTACTGCGCGCAATGCCCCGAGATCGTCGCCACTTTGATGAACCGCCCGTCGTCCTTCTCGTGCAACGACCAGAGGATGCGGCGCTGCACTGGTTTGAGGCCGTCGTCCAGGTTGGGAATCGCCCGATCGCGGATGACATAGGAGGCGTATTGCAGGAAACTCGTGTCGACCCGCCGGTGCAACGGAATTTCGATCTTGCCCGGCGCGAAGGGATGATGCGGGACGGTCGGCACGGCCTCGGCCTGCACGTGCGATTCCCCGTTGCCACCCTCCCGGGTCGGGGCGGCTCGTTTCCGGCGCGGCCCCGGCGACGGGGGCTCCGGTTCAGCGTGATCTCCGTTTGCGTTCGATGCGCTCATGGTCTCAGGCACCCAAGAATCCGGCGGCCCCGGGTCCGGACGCTGACCGTTCCGCCCGCCGCCGCGTGGCCATCTTGCCTGGGCCCGGCCGAAAAAGAAGAGGAATCATTCTTCCACCGGGACGACCAGGTTTTCCATGATGTAGTCTTTGCGCTCCGGGGTGTTCTTGCCCATATAGAAGCCCAGGATGTTCGAGGCTTCCGGCTTGGGCGCATATTCCACCCGGCTCAGGCGCATGTCCGGGCCGATGAATTGCTTGAACTCAGCCGGCGAGATTTCTCCCAGGCCTTTGAAGCGGGTGATTTCCGCGCTCTTGCCCAACTGCTTCGCCGCTTCGTCGCGCTCGCTTTCGCTGTAGCAGTAAACCGTCTTCTCTTTGTTCCGCACCCGGAAAAGGGGCGTCTCGAGCACGAAGAGATGCCCGTCGTGGATGAGCTGATCGAAGAACTTGAAAAAGTAAGTGATCATCAAGTTGCGAATGTGCAGTCCGTCGACGTCGGCGTCGGTGGCCAGGATGACCTTCTCGTAGCGCAATCGTTCGATGTTGTCCTCGATGTCGAGGGCGCACATCAGGTTGTACATCTCGTCGTTCCTGTAGACGATGTCCCGCTTCAGATCCCAAACGTTGAGCGGCTTGCCCTTGAGGACGAAGATGGCCTGCGTCGTCACGTCGCGGCAGCTCACGATGGAGCCGGCGGCGGATTGGCCCTCGGTGAGAAAGACCAGCGATCCCCTGCCCTTGCCGCGGGCCTTGTCGAAATGGACCTTGCAATCTTTGAGCTGGGGGATGCGCAGCGTGATGGCCTTGGCGCGCTCCCGCGCCAGCTTCTTCACTTCCTGGAGTTCCTTGCGCAGCTGCTTCGTTTCCTCGACTTTCGTCATGATTTTCTCGGCGACTTCCTTGTTCCGATTGAAGAAGTGGAGCAGTTCCTCGCGAACCTTGTTGACCAGCTCGGAGCGGATTTCCGTGTTGCCGAGTTTGTTTTTCGTCTGCGATTCGAAGACCGGATCCTTCAGGCGGAGGGCGACCGCGCCCACCATGCATTCGCGCACGTCGTCGCCGTCGTAGCCGCCCTTGGCGTATTCGTTGACCGCCTTGAGCAGCCCTTCCCGGAAAGCGCTCAGGTGGGTGCCACCGTCGCTGGTGTACTGGCCGTTGACGAAGGAATAAAAGGTCTCCCCATAACGGCTATTGGTGTGCGTGAAACAAAATTCCAGCGTCCGGGAGACATAATGGAGCGGCGGATAAATCGGCTCACTCTGGTCCGACTGCAAATCCTCCATGACCAGGTCGAGCAAGCCGTGGCGCGACTGGAAGGTCCGCCCGTTGAAGATCAGCTTGAGGCCCGTGTTGAGGTAGCTGTAGTGGCGCAGCCGCCGCTCGATCAGCTCGGGCTGGAACTGGATCCTCTGGAAGATCTCGGGGTCGGGCACGACACGGATACAGGTGCCGTTCGGTTCGTCAGTCTTGCCCTTTTTCTCCCCCTTGAGCTGGCCTTGTTTGAAGCGGCCTTCGACGAATTCGCCGTCGCGATAGCTGCGCACGAGGAATTCGCGGGAAAGGGCGTTGACGGCCTTGGTCCCGACCCCGTTGAGGCCGACGCTGAACTGGAAGACGTCGTCGTTGTATTTGGCGCCGGTGTTAATCTTGGAGACGCAATCGATGACTTTGCCCAGGGGAATGCCGCGGCCGAAATCGCGCACGGTCACCGCGTTCTCCTCGATCGCGATCTGCACCTCCTTGCCGTGGCCCATGATGTATTCGTCGACCGCATTGTCGATGACTTCCTTGAGGAGGATGTAGCCGCCGTCGTCGTAATGCGATCCGTCGCCAATGCGCCCGATGTACATGCCGGTGCGCAGCCGGATGTGTTCGAGCGAGGAGAGCGTCTTGATCTTGCTCTCGTCGTAAACGTGCTTCTTCGCGTCCGCCGGTTTTTTGTCTGCCATAGGTCGTTCTTGAGCGGTGACTATCGAAAGTCCGGGCGCACTTGCCAATAGAGAAGTTTTCCTGACGAAGATTGGCCAAGGCCGGTTCTAGCTGCGAAGCAGCGCCAGAAAGTAGCCCACGGCGTAAGCCGTGGGAATCAGGCGTTAAAGAGCCAGAGCCGCGGAGCGGCGAAAGAACCGCCGCATCTCGGGTTTCTTTCGCCGCTCCGCGGCTCTGGCTCTGCGGCGCCAGTGCCCCACGGCTTGCGCCGTGGGCTACTTTCTGGCGCTGCTCCGCAGCTTGATTCTTCGTCTCGATCAGGCCGGCCAAAACTTGGGCTGCGCCCGGGGACTCTCGGCTTTGATCACGGCGCCAGCACGACTCGATAGAAGCGCTGACCGGCCGTGACCGCACTGCGGTCCAACCAGGTCGCCGTGGTGCCGCCGGCCGTCACCAACTCCGCCGCATCCTTCCACTGCGGTTCGGCGACCGAGTCGGTGAACTGCACGCGATAGGCACGCCCGGGGATGGCGCTCCACAACACTTTCGTGGTCCCGCCACTCGATCCGCTCAGGGTCAGCACTTGCAGCACCGAGCCCACGTTGGTCGGGTCCGTCCCCGCGCGAAACTCGGCGAGATCGCTTGTCCCGTCACCGTCAAAGTCTCCTGAACCATCGCGCGCCAGCGTGGTGAAGTAGGCCAGTTCCCAGTCGTCGTCCATGCCGTCGCCGTCCCGGTCCGGTCCACCCAGGCGCAGAACAAAGACGTCGCCCGTATCGTTGAAATCGCCTTCGACCAGGTCACTGGCAAAGCTCTGGAACAAGACGGTGCGCCCATCGGCGGCCAGCGTTGGCATCAGGGAAGGACCATTGCCTGACGCAGTGCCTGCACGATTCAGGCTCACCAGATAAGTGATCTGACGAAACTGATCGTGCACGAAAACGTCCGCCGCCCCGTTATTGTCGCCAGAAACCAGGTCGCTGGCCCGACTGGAGAAGACAACATAGCGCCCATCCTGGCTGAGCGACGGCATCGTCGAGTCGCCATTTCCTCCCGACAAACTGGAGAAGCTATGGCTGACGAGGTTGGTGGTTCCGCTGAGGCGATCCCGCACCATGATTTGTTTCCGTGGCAAGCCGCCGGAGACCGGGACGACATCTTCCTCGCAGGCGAACCAGCGCCCCTCTGCGCTCAGCGAGGGATTCCGGCAAGAGGTGCAGACCTGGGTGGAAGTTCTCGCAAGCAGATCAAAGATCTCGATCGTCTTGCCGAGGGTCACGCTGGCCACAAAGTGTGAGTCGGCACTCACTGCGAGGACCGGCCGATAACCCGCGGAAGCGAAGTTAGCGTTGACCTGCACGGTCGTGTTCGCCATCAAATCCCTGGCGAATAAACCAGCCCCCGAGCTGGAACTGAGATCGTTTGCCGCGCTGCGGAAGAGGAGCCAGCGGTCGTCCGGGCTGAACATGGGCTCAGTGGAGGGGCCATTACCGGAGGCGGTGCCCCTGGCGTTGATGCTGATGAGTTGGTTTGTCCCGGCGCTGATATTTCGGACGAACACGTCTGCGCCAAGAGAGTTCCCTTCGCCATAGGGTCCCGGAGCGATCTCGTTGGCGGCGGCGGTGCTTTGGAACGCCACGAGTTTGCCATCACTGCTGAGGGCAACGGGCGGACTGCTCAACAGCATATAGGTAGCGCGGTAGCCCCGATCGGTCACGAGATCTTCCTCGCCCGTCACCAGATCCCGCCGATAAACCAACTCCCTGCCCGTCGGAAAAAAATTAAAATAGAACGTCGCCGAGGTCGAGTAGACCACGAAACGACCGTCGCCGTTGAGCACAGGATCGCGTGTGCCGTTGGTGGAATGGCCGAGGAAATACTCCGCGTCGCCACTCAGGTCCCGCACAAATGCGTCCGGATAACCATTCGTGTCAAAGACGCTCAAGTTGCTGTCAAAACTCAGAACGGAAGCAACGCGTCCATCGGCGCTCAAGGAAAAGGGGGGCGCGCTGCTGATGCCTGAAGGCATGAGATTCGGCCGTCCGGGATGTCGTTGCGACACGAGCTCGCTTCTCCCCGCGTCGAGGTCACGCAGGAAGATGTCGTACGCCCGGTTCCAGTCGTCCAGCACCAAGGTTGAGTCAATCGATTCGAAGAGCACCAGCCGTCCGTCGGCAGAGATCACTGGCGCGGCCACGTCGCTGGCTGAGGCCGGGAGTCCGTTTGTGCTCACGCTCACGAGCCAATTGCTGCCACTGGTCCAGTCGGATGCATAGATGGCGGCGACGTTGTTGCTGGTCAGGACAAACGCCACGCGCGTGCTGGCCGTCGCCAACGCGGCCAGAGTACACCCGCGCGCGGAATCCCCGGCGCTGTTCGCGCACACGAGCAGGTTGCTGCCTGCCTGGCCATCCCAGACGTAGACCCCACCGGCAGCGTCGTAAGCCACGAATCGACCGTCCGCACTCACTTGGGCCCAGCGTTGGGTGACGCCACCGGTGTCAATCGGTTCCGTGCGGCCAACTTGCCGGTCGTGACGAAAGAGTAGCACCGGTCCACCGCCAGCAGAAGCCGCCTCGAAGACCACGAACCGTCCATCCTCGCTCAAGGCCGGGCCGAAGCAGGAATAGGCGCTGCTCGTGCCGAAGAAATTGGCGACCTCGGCGCTGGCCCACGTGGTTGTTCCGAGCTGCAGGTCGCGCACGTAAACTTCGCCGTAGGACAAAAGAAACTCAGCGTTGACCACATTGGTTGCGCTCTTCACGAAGGCCACAACGCGCCCGTCGGGCGTGATCGCTGCAGAGTGCGCGGCGCCGGCATTCGTCCCGGCGGCGGTCGCGTCCGCGCTGACCAGGAGAGTCGTCTGCGCGAGGAGGTCTCGCGCGAAGATGTCCTGGGCACCGTTGAAATCCATCTCGATCAAATTCGAAGCCGTGCTCTCAAAAAAGACCCATCGTCCGTCACCGGAGATAAGAGGCGCGCCGGAGGGACCATTGGCGCTGGGCGTGTCATCGGCGGAAACACTGACCAATCGAGTGATGCCGCTGGCCAGGTCCCGGACGAACACGTCGCTCAAGCCATTCGTGTCACACTCCACCAGGTTCGATGCCGCACTCTCGAAAGCCACGTACTGGCCGTTGGAAGAAATGGTGGGGGCGGACGAGTTGTCATCACCACCGCCCAGGCCGTTGGTGTTCACGCTCACCAGCACGGTGGTTCCATTGCCCAGGTCACGGACAAACACGTCGAGCCAGAGCCCCAGGTCGTCGTTGGTGACAAGATTGTTTGCGAGGCTCACGAATGTGACCTTGCGACCATCCGCGCTCAAGACAGGATTGAGCGAGTTGCCGGCGGCGGTGATCGAAGTGCGTGCCGGGAGCGACACTGCCTGAAGCGGCGCGGCAACCAGTCGCCACGGAACCACCAATAGCGCGGCCGTTACGGCAACGATCTCCAGAACGCCAGTAGAAAAAGGTGTCTGCCTCATCCGTTCGTCAAAATGGGATCAGCAAGTGCGAGTGCCCATTATCATCCCTGGAGTCCAGAACAAGGCGGTTAAGCCCCTGGCTGGAGCTTTGCTCCACATGACCGTCGTGAAGAAGCAGATTGCCTGTCATCCCATGCAGTGCGTTGGTCCAACTTGTCCTCGAAAATCCGAAATTGGAAAAAAACGGCACAGGATCCAGTCCACTGCTACATCCGCTGAAGCCTTCCATCCGAACATTCCTGTCGCCGGAGAGCAACGATTGCGACCAGGTCAACACCGAGTCGAGTCCGAGGAAATAGCTGACCGATCTGTTCCGATAGTTGGGATTGAGAAAGCCGCCGTCCGCGGAAAACGAAAAGTCCTTGGCGGGCCTTTTGAAGTCACTCGGACAGGCCAGGATTTTCGGCGTCTGCAATTCATTCGAAAAGGACACAAACTGGAACCAGGAATTGTTCTCGACCCCTGTGAGTGGATTCTCGCTGGTATGAGGAATGCGCCACGGATCGGTTTGCCCATGCTCCGTATCCCAGACCAATAGAGCTCGTCCGATCAAGCGCAGATTGTTGAGGCAGACGGCCTGTTGGGAGCGCGGTTTGCCCTGGGCCAAAACCAGCAGGGCCAAGGCGGCGAGGAGGGCCAACGCCCCAAGGATAGCAAGTAGCTCCAGCCGGGCAAACGCGCCAGAGGACTGGCGCGCTCCCAAACCCGGCGGCAAGTCGAATCGATTCCTGGGAAACCTCCACGGTTTATTGACCGCGCATTGGGACCAGGAATGGTTTAGACTAGTCGCTGGTAACTGGTAACTAGTAATTGAGGATTGGCTGACCCGCGGGTTGGACCTCTGCAAATCGCCACTTACCAGTGACAAGTTACCAGTGACAAGTCGGTTCATTGGAAGCTACGCTGCATCCTATCCTTCCGCCTAAACACAAGCAAGGTTAAAACCCCCGCGCATTCATCGAAACCTGCGCCGCCCTGCGCCCGCGCGTCACTCCAGCGCCCCGCGCATCGCCGCGAACATGCTCCGGCCGGAATCGACCGGCACGGGCTGGCGGGACTGTTCATCGGCGTCCTCGATCAGTTCGGGCGGAAGTTCCTTGAGAAAGGGCGAGGGGTGGCACGGCACCGTCTGCCCGTATTTTTTGCGGCCCAGGCAGTAGCTCAAGCTCAGGGTTTGCATCGCCCGCGTCATCGCTACGTAGAACAGGCGACGTTCCTCGTCGAGCGTTCCTTCCACCTTGGATCGCGCGTGCGGGAGCAACCCGTCTTCCAGCCCGACGACGTGGACATGCGGGAACTCCAGTCCCTTGCAACTGTGCATGGTGATCAAAGTCACGGTGTCGGCCGCCACTTCCGTTTCTTCCTCGCGGTCGCTGTCCAGGGTGAGTTCTTCGAGGAACGATTGCAGGCGCTGCGCCGGCGGCAGCGCGGGATCGGCCTCGAGATCCGAGACCAGCTCTTTCAGGTTTCGCACCCGGTTCTCGGCGGTCTCCGCGTTCTTCTCCGATCGGCGCAGTTCGTCGATGTACCCGATTTCGTTGAGGAATCGTTCGGCCCATCCTGGCAGTGGAAAGTCGCCCTCGGCGGCAAGGAACCCCCGCGTGCGCTCGACGAAGGCCACAAACGTCCGGATGCTTTCCTGCGCGCGCGACGCAAAGCTGGCTTGCAGATCGGTGTGTTGCATGGCGGTGTAAACCGAGCAATGCCGTTCCTGGCTGGCGCCCAGCAGGTGGGTCATGGTCACGTCGCTCAGGCCCCGCGCCGGCACATTGGCGATGCGCAGCAGGCTGGTGTCGTCGTGCGGATTGACGAATACCTTCAAGTAGGCGAGGAAATCCCGCACTTCACGTCGATCAAAGTAGCTTTGTCCGCCAATCAAACGATAGCGGACGCCGGCCTGGCGCAGGGCCATCTCGAGCGGACGCGCCTGGATGTTGGTGCGGAACAGAATCGCCTGCTGCCCCCAGGGAATCCGCCGCCGGTGCCGCGCCCACTCGATCCCTTCAACGAGCGTGCGCGCTTCTTCCTCGTCCGACGCGAATTCCTGCAGCAAAATCTTCTGCCCCGGACCATTCTGCGACCAGAGTTGTTTGCCGCGCCGGCGGGGGTTGTGCCGGATGAGCGCATTGGCCGCCTGGAGAATGATATTGGTCGAGCGATAGTTCTGCTCTCGAGCTTGATGACCTTGACCTCGCCGTAATATTTCTCCAGGTCGAGCAGGTTGGCGATCTCCGCGCCGCGCCAGCCGTAGATGCTCTGATCATCGTCGCCCACGACGCAGAGGTTGCGATGTTCCCGGCAGAGCAGGTGGACGAGCTGGAACTGGGCCGCGTTGGTGTCCTGGTATTCGTCCACCATCACGTAACGAAACTTCTCGCGGCAGGCGGCCAGGACCCCGGGATGCTCGGTGAAAAGCTTGAGGGTGAGCAGCAGCAAATCGTCGAAGTCGATCGCGTTGCAGGCGCGCAACGCGCTCTCGTAACGCCGCAAGACGTGCTCGGCCATCGCCCTGGCGGAAGGCTCGCCGAAGGCGCCCGCGGCGGAGCCGCCGTTTTTATAACGGCTGATCAGGCTGAGAATGACTTTCGGATCGGTCTGCTCGCCTTTGGCGGAAATGTGGCCGAGAATCTTCTTGATGGCGGCCAATTGCTCCGATTCGTCATAAATGACGAAGTTCTTCTTGTAGCCCAGGGACTCGATGTGCTCGCGCAGAATGCGGGCGCAGAGGGAATGAAACGTCGAGATGGTCGGTCCATGGCCTTTGCTGCGCTCCTTTTTCTTCAGGCGCGGGACCAACCGGGCCACGCGCTCCTTCATCTCCCGGGCGGCCTTGTTGGTGAAGGTCACGGCCAGGATGTTCGCCGGCGCGATGCCCCGCTCCACCAGGTGCGCGATCCGAAAGGTAATGACCCGCGTCTTGCCCGTGCCGGCGCCCGCCAGCAGCAGCACCGGCCCGTGCAGCGTCTCCACGGCCTGGCGTTGTTGCGGGTTGAGCGAAGCGAGGTCCAACATCGGGCGCGCAGTTTAGGCGCCGATCGACCAATGGCAAGGAGAAGCCGCGGGGGGGTCCAGCGCGGGTGCAGGACGAGAACCTTCACGAGCCGAGAATTCGGGAAATTTTCAGCCATAGGTAGAGAGGAGACACATCTACAGACGGCTCAGAACAGGGGCCTGACCGCAGATGGACGGATGGACGCAGATGGTTTGCGGCGGCCAGGCCGCCACTTTGCAGATGAAGTGCAAAGGGAGCTGCCCGTCGGCCTGGGGCCGGCAGGCGACTCCGCTTGGTATCTGCGTCCATCTGCGTCCATCCGCGGTTAATTGGCTCTGGCGTTCTCGTTTTCCACCGCGGTTAAGTCCAAGCGTTTCGCCATGCCCCTCGCAAAGACGGCTCCCACTCGCGGCCAGCCGAAGAATTTTGTCTTGCGCCCCCCGACGGCGATTGCGCCCCTTTTTCCTTGCCTGGACCACACAAAAAATGTCCAGCCTTGAGCAAGGCCCGTGGAGTTGGCTGGCCGCCGCGCCGCGAGACTGATCTCGAGACACTGCCAAACGTAATACTATGAAAGCCACTACCGCCAAAACCAAGCCCCGCGCTTCCTTGAACCCGCGCAAGGCGACGGCCCGAGCCCAGGGCGCCGCCCGCGCCAGGACGGGCGAAGTGATCGACCTCGTCCCGGCTTTGTTGAACCTCAAATCGATCCTCGTCCCGATCGACTTTTCCGAGGCCTCGAAAAAGGCGCTGCACTACGCCGCGCGCATGGCCGAACAGTTCGGCTCGAAAATCACCCTCCTCAACGTCGTGGAACCGATCGCCACGCCGGACTTTGGCTACCATCCTCTCATGCTGGAAACTGATAAGATCAAGAAAGCCGCGAAGGAGAATTTGGACAAACTCAGCCGTCAATTTCGCCTGCCGGCCCGCCTGCTGGAGGGGATCGTCGTCCGCTACGGCACCCCCTTCGTGGAAATCGCCGAGGCGGCGCGCACCTTGAAGGTCGATTTAATCATTATCACCACCCACGGCTACACGGGGTTGAAACATGTTCTGATGGGAAGCACCGCCGAACGCGTCGTGCGCCACGCCCCGTGCCCCGTCCTGACGGTGCGCGAGAAGGAACACGAGTTCGTTTAAGCCGAACTTGACACCGGACATCGGCCCGAGCTCGATTTCTCCTGGACCAAGGTCCAGTCGGAGCCCCTTCGAGTCACAGCATTCGCCTACGGACCCACAGTGAAGTTCCGGGTCCACGCGAGGATTCCGCCGGCATTGTCGATGAAAAACGCTTCGGCGACCTCCACCGATGGACGGGTTGGAATCCAATCATTAATGTCGAGGTCGTAGGCGTAGCAGTCAAAGCCGGACCCGTTGAAGCGGCAGACGGTAACTGAGCCAAGCGGCACCGGAAAGCCAAGGATGTCCGGGAGGGAACCCGCCACGGGGAGCACCGAACTATAAATATCGATACCCGGATGAATCGTGACAACCGAGTTCAGTTGGACCTCGCCCACCAAGGTGAGGGTCAAGGCCGGCCCGGCATTATCCACGAACGCACCCTGACCGGGATTGAGCACCATGCTTGTCGGGTCACTCCAGCCCCCCTCAGGGTCATAGGCGGCCTGGTCAAAGTTGCCCGCCGACGGATTGAATTTGTCTATGGTGATGGGGCCGGGCGGAGTGCCAAAGAGCGTTTGGACGGAATTGTTGGGCAACGTGTTGAGCTGATTCGCCAGCAGAGTCAACCCGGGATTGAGGGTCTTGTTGATGTAGCCGACGATGTTGACGGAGTAGACGGCCTGCGCTTTGGCGGGGATAGCCCCTAAGGCGAAGAGCGTAGCGGTCAGCAGGAGTCTTTTCGCTTCCATAGGCTTGTGATTTGGAGGTGATGCCAAATCGCTAGCACACGGCCATTCCAGGGTCAAATGCGGATCAGGATCTAATTTGCAACGGCTGAAACGCGACAAGAGAAGCTGGCCGGGGATATCGCTCGCTGCGCTTTGCTCAACCTGCGGCTGCTTTCTGGTATCCCTCCACGATGAAGCGAGTTTGGCGCCCGCGTAAGGCGGGCAGGCGCATTGTCTTCTCACCGTCGGTTGCAGCGCGAGTGTCGCCGCGTCCGTTCGTCCGCGCGTGATTCTGGACTCGCCTTCTCCAGCCCGATGGCGCACAAATTTATTCGAACCAATCCTGCCGGCGCGACGTTCAACCCCCCGGAAGCTCGCAAGAGACCTTTCCGTCAAACGAGACGATGCGACGACACGGACAACCCTGATGTCAGGCAAACTATTTACTTGGCCGTCGCTCTTTTCGTCCACGGACGAGCAGGCGATGTGGCGGGTCCGGACCGATGACGACCCGCAGGCGTTTGCCCAACTGGTCGGGCGCTGGCAGCGGCCCATTCAAAGCCTCTGCACGCGCATGACCGGCGACACGCATCGCGGCGAGGATTTGGCGCAGGAGACATTCGCCCGCCTCTTCGCCCGGCGCAGCCAATACGCGCCGACCGGCAAGTTCTCGACCTTC
>WNGB01009661.1_pt1 | contig 13479 bp, 17 predicted proteins | sample 5400681 | NCBI WGS metagenome assembly WNGB01 (sample SAMN13153367, study PRJNA577476) | soil metagenome | isolation source: 115 cm soil or saprolite under grassland replicate 2 | place: USA:California | collected 2016-06-15 | reverse complement strand
GGCAGAAGCGACGAATCTTTCGGCCTTGGGTGCCGAGCCCGGGCCAGCACCTGGTCGCGGACTGGACCAAGATCGCAGTCGGCCTGCATATGTTCTGCGCCGTGTTGGCCTGGTCGCGATATCGATTCGTTCGCTTCGCCAGCGACGAGACCCGGGAGACGACTCTGGGTTTGCTGGCCGAATGCTTTGAGGAGTTGGGAGGTGTGCCCGCTGTGGTGCTCACCGACCATATGGGCTGTCTCAAGAACGGAGTCGTCGCCAACGTCGTGGTGCCACATCCCGACTACGTCCGCTTCGCCGCGCACTATGGGTTCCGACCTGACTTCTGTGAAGCGGCGGACCCCGAATCGAAGGGCGTCGTGGAAAACCTATGCGGGTATGCACAGCGAGATCTCGTCGTTCCTGCAGATAACTTCGGTGGCGACGTTGCGACCGGCAATCGCCAGGCCAAGCTCTGGGGCCTCGAGGTCAACGGCCGCGTCCACAGCGAGACACAGGCGACGCCGGATGAGCGGCTGGCGGAGGAGCGACCACTGATGCGGCCGCTGCCATCACTGCGACCGGCACTCATTCGCGGCGAGCTGCGCAAGGTCGACCGCATGCAAACGATTCGCTTCGGCTCGGCACGCTATTCGCTGCCGACAGCGTGGGTGGGGAAGCAGATCGAGGTCAGCGTGCGGGACCACGAGGTGGTGCTCGCCTACGACGGAAATGAGATCGAACGACATCAACTCATGGCGCCGGGCGAGGTCTCTATTAAGGATGAGCACTACAAGAGCAAGTCCAGAATTCCTGCTCGGGCGATTCGGGTGCGCTCCGGGACCGAGCGCGCGTTCATTGCGCTCGGACCTTCCGCTGAAGCCTTTCTGCGCGCAGCGGCGGCGGTCGGAACCTCGCGACTGGCAGCCGAGCTCGCCGACATCGTGACCCTAGAGATGAGCTGGAGTCGTAAGCAGCTGCTGGCGGCGCTGGAGCGAGCGACTCGCTTCCGACGCTTCAAGGCAGACGACATTCGCTCCATCCTCGAGGCTGGTCCATCAGCACCCAACCTGGTGCCGGCAGGCGAGGCGTTGAAGCTCGCACTACCGGAGGTTCCGGTCAGACCCTTGAGCGCCTACTCGCTGGAGGCGATTCGATGAGCACGACGGCACCACCACTTGCACCAGACCTGGTCGCCGGTCTGCGCCGGCTGAAACTGTCGACCGTTCGAGCCATCGCAGCGGAGGTGTGCCAGACCGCGAAGACCCAGCGTTGGTCGCCGGACGAATTTCTACGCACGCTTATCGAGGCAGAGATCTCGGCGCGTGACGAATCGAATTACCAGAACCGGCTCAAGCAAGCTGGGTTTCCCGTCACCAAGACCCTGGACGATTTCAAGGTCCAGATTTCATCAGTGCCGAAGGCAACCTTCGACTACCTCGTCACCCTGGAATGGATCAAAGCCAAAGAGGACCTCATCCTTGTCGGTCCGGCGGGTACCGGCAAATCGCATCTGCTCGTCGGTCTCGGTCACGCGGCCGTACATGCCGGCCTCCGCGTTCGCTACTTCGCTGCCTCCGACCTCGTCGAGACGCTCTATCGCGGCATCGCCGACAACTCCGTCGGCAAGGTCATCGACGGTCTGCTGCGCGCCGACCTGGTCCTTCTCGACGAGCTAGGCTTCGCGCCACTCGACCTCACCGGCACACAGCTCCTCTTCCGCTTCGTCGCCGCCGCCTACGAGCGACGCGCTCTCGGCCTTGCCAGCCACTGGCCCTTCGACCAATGGGGACGTTTTCTTCCCGAGCCAACCACAGCTACGTCGATGATTGACCGCCTCCTCCACCACAGCGTCGTGGTGGTCACCGAGGGCGAGTCCTTCAGGCTTCGCGAAGCCCGTTCAAGAGGAGGTGAGCGCCAGAAGAAGTGAGCTTGGGGTGCGGACTTTCAGTTGGCCAAAACTGCGTACTTTGAGATGGCCATTGACAACCGGCACCGCCTCTCGCCAGTGTCGTCGGCACTACGAGCGCTGCGACCACGTTGGCGGCTGCATAGAGAAGATAGAGGATCACTGACGCGCCCAACCAGCTTTTCCACCGAAACTTTCCCATTCGTCTCTCCTCTAGGTCTCCCGGACGGGCTCAGGTGACCACTAGCCCGAACGCCTGATCGACAAGTCCATCAATGCGCGTTGCATGCCATACAGTGCGGTCAATACGGGCGCGGCCCTGCTCGCGGCCGATGCGCACCCCGACACTCTTGGTGTATCGCTCGTCCCAGTGCTCAAGTAGGCGCGCAGGCCAGGCCTCAACCGCCGGCCTGGCCTGCTTTGTATCGGCCTACGACGTCGCGATGAAGACGGTGTCCCCGCTTACCGACTTGTTGAAGTTGATCAGATCCTTGACGTTGAGCCGAATGCCCTCATCAAAGCCGCTCGGCGGGCTACCGAGCAAGCAGTTGACGGTGAGAATGCCGTCCAACTCAATGGTTGCTGAGGGATCGCTGGCCGGGTGGCCAACTATGTGCACGGCTAACTCAGCGCGTCCACCACAGAGATTGCTCGGCAATCCGAAGCCGTCGCAGCCCCAGAACTGGAAGGCGAGCAGCCGGGCGGCGGTTAGGGTCCCACTTCCGAGCAGGGTGCCGGCCGCGTTCCGATGCTCGAAACTGCCACCTCCCGAGGCGCTACCGGTACCCGCGTTCATGTTTCCTTGCGCCCGAATGGTGACGGTGTCGCCGTTGCTCGCCATGGCTACATCAGGACAAGCCGTCTCTTCGACGCCGCAGACCACACCGGCTCCGGCCTCCCACTGAAAGGTCCCGGTGCTTGTGGCCCCGTGGACAGAGGCAGAGCCAGAAACGAGCAGCAGCGCTAGCACACTCGTCATGAGCAAGATTCGTCTCATACGGTTCCTCCTTCGCGAAAACACCATGTGCCAGATATCCAGCCCGACCAGTGGCACCACCTCCCCAACCGCGCGAAGGCCCTCGGTCTCTGCCTGCTCGCACCCACAGACCAGTTAAGGGTACTCGGTCGCTAGCAGGCGAACAACGAGACATCCGTCCCAGTCTGCCGGCTTACGTCGTCTGCAAGCGATGCTAGAAGTCGCTCACAGACGGTCCAATGACTGTCCAGGAATAGATAAAGGTCTTGCCCAACGGCGGAGACGATCTGGAGATCGGATTTGAGCGCCCGAAATCGACCAGGAGCGTCGAGGCGAGGAGCACGATTCAACGCAGGCCAAAGTTGAGCGAGAGCTGGTCGGGGGCCCGGGATTTGAACCCGGGGCCTCACGGTCCCGAATCACACGACAGTTCATCCAAACATGTCGGTTTCTGCGTTTTTCTGTTCGATTCTTCAAGTCGAAGCGCCCGGAGCGTCCAGATTTGCACGAATCTTCAGCCGGATTACTACATGAAGTACTACAGAATGCAGGTCGTCGAGACGGGTTTCAGCGTGATCAAGCGCTGCGATCGCCCTGGGATCGGCCGGCGCCAGCAAGGCGAGTGCCACGCCCATGGGAGCGCTTGCCTTTCCCTGAAGCTACCTTGAGCAGCTGGGTGATCCGTTGATGGGAGAGCCCCAGCACGCGCCCGGCATCACGCACCGTCAAGTGAGCGGTTTGAACGAGATCGGCTGCGACCTCGGCGCTGGCGATTGCCGCCTCACGCTGTAGGACCTCGGCCTCGCCCCTAACCTTGCGAGCTCGTCCCACCTTCCCCTGAAGATCGCGCGGCAGCACGGGTTCGATCCTGACGTCGAAGGAATCCGAAGGGACATCCAAGAAGAGGGCGATCGCCTCACGCACCATGGCCTCAGCCTTCTCGAGCCGCCGTGCCTGCGTGTGGACGCCCCTCAACTCGGGAACACTGATCGCCCACCAGTCACCGCTGCGCTGACACCGAGCGGTGTAGGTCTCACGCTTCATCGCTTCGACCACCCGAGGCCCAACTCAGCCTCCAGGGTTGTGAAGATGTCTTGGGCCGTGATCTCGTTGATCTCGCGGTGCCGCGGGATTGTGACCTTGGTTCGCCCGCACTGCCTGACCTCGCGGCGCCCCTCCCTGCCTGACGAGCAGCCACTGAATTCTTCGAGCTTGGGCTGCGCGCAGAATGCGCCTCTTTGACCTCAACCTGCTTCACCTAGCCGCAGTCTAGCACCATAGCCAGACTGGCTAGTCGGTAGCCAAATCAGGCCCGCTGAATACGAATGGATTAAATGCACCCCACACCTCGCCGTCCTTGGTCACAACGAAGCGCTGTGGACTGTTGCTGCGACGCTTGCTAGTCTTCACCTGCGAAATGCTCTCCTTGAACGAGTGCTGGGACGTAATGCATCCTCAGTATCTCAATTCGGGAGAGCATTTCTTTTGCCGCTTACGAAGCCGGACCTCCCGGCGCTACTGAAAAATCGGGGTTAGATGACACCGCTCTTTCCTTCTCTCTTTGAGGCGGTCGTTTTCTGGGGTGTGCTCGTTCTTTGGGTGCTTGCCCTCCTGATTTGGGCTGTCAGACATTCGGAAAAAAAGGGGAAGAGGAGGCAAGACCTCTTGCCCTTGAACGCGCTTGCAATCGTAGTAGGGATCGCAATCGCATACGCTCGCATCGGCGTGCTTCCGAACTGGCTGTTCTACCCGGGAGAATTACTATTTGTCGTAGGAACGGCTTTCGCGCTCTGGTCAATGTCGCTTTTGGGCCGCTATGAATCCGCGTACGTGCAGGTTTTGCCTGATCACAAGGTGATTGAAAACGGTCCCTATCGGCATATCAGACATCCCGGGTACCTGGGTCAGATTGTCGCCTTCATCGGGCTCGGATTGGCCTTACAGTCGTGGGTTGCCCTACTCGTGATTCTCATAGTTGCGGCAGTTTGTTTGCCTACCGACTCCGCATCGAAGAACAATTGCTGGTCGCCGAGCTGGGAGACAGTTACGTCAACTACATGAAAAGGACCAAACGCCTCCTTCCTTTCATCTGGTAAGGGGAAAAGAGCGAGATTCTCAAAACTGCTCGACGACCGTTTCGGATTCGCGCTGGATTCGGTTGCCTTTCTCGGCGACAACGGCGCCGTCTTCAGCGGCGAGCTAGAGAAAGCGCTACGGACTCAGAAATCTGGCGGGCCGCGGTGGACTCGAACCCCGCCGGTTAGCTAACCCGGATTTTTCAGTAGGGCCACGCGGCGGGGTCCGCTGACGAGCAAAAGAAATGCTCTCCTGAGTTGAGATACTGCGCGAGTCAACCGTCGCAGCATCCGTTCAAGGAGAGCACCTCGCAAGTGAAGACTAGCAAGCGCCGCAGCAACAGTCCACAAAGGTTCCTGGTGACCAAAGATGGCGAGGGTATTGCCAACCACGTGGGCAGCTTGGCCCTGCGCGATCTGAGCGACCGCCTGGGCTTGACGGGCGCCTTGTCCGAGGCGATGGCGCCACGCCGGCTACGGGATTCAGGCCACGACCGCGGGCATGTACTCCGCGATCTGGTGGTGATGCTGGCTGACGGGGGCGACTGTGTCAGCGACCTAGCCGCGCTTCGTGACCAGCCGGAAATATTCGGCGAGGTCGCTTCGACGGCGACCGCCTGGCGAGCGGTCGCATCAATGAAGAAGAAAGACCTCGAACGCATCCATGAGGCGCGTCGTCAAGCCCGGGCATGGGCATGGAAGCGAGGTGGAGCGCCCAAGGAACTCGTGCTCGACATCGACGCCACCCCTGGTCAACTCGCATTCCGAGAAGGAGAAGGCCACCCCCAACTTCAAGCGGGGCTTCGGCTTTCACCCGGTCCTTTGCTATCTGGAGGAAACCGACGAGCCGCTAGCCGGCATCCTGCGTCCGGGCAACGCGACCGCGAACGCCATTGCCGACAACATCAAGGTGCTGGAGCGAGCGCTCCACCAACTGCCCGGAAGCAAGCGCCAGCGAAAGGTCTTGGTCCGGGGCGACAGCTGTCCAACGCACTCGCTTGATCTGCCGTTCCAGAACCTGAACTTGGCGCCGGAGGGCCAGCACCTCGGCCTGCAGCTCGGCTTGATCGCTATGGCCGGTGGCGAACAGGTCCAGCAAGACGCGAACCACCGAATAGATCAGAGAAGCCACCACGCCGGGGCGAAATCCTAACTGCCTGAGGCTATCGCGCGCTCAACCCCTTGCCACGCGGACGCGCCCGACGTGATTTTTGTACCCCACACGGGTTGCTCACTCCGCAGCTCCGTTGGCGACCGAATCGCGGAAGGCCAGATGGTACAGGAGCGATTGAGCCTTCGCGATCGAATCCGCGGCCTTCATATGAATTTGAGCGTCGGGTTTACAGCGTCAAGGGGGATCCGACGGCCGGATCCCCCGGCGCTTCCGACTACCGTCTGGATGGGCTCTCCGTTTGCCGCCTCCTACGGAATCGGACACCCCCTGATGTTGACGAACGTGCGTGAAGTGTCAGCGATATTCGCGCTGACGTTGTTGGTGGTGTCGGTGAGGACGATGTTGGTGTACTTGACGCAGGCAAGGACAAATGTCTGACCCGAAGGGCAGACAAGGGTCGACGGGAGCGGGCCAAGGGAGATTCCGTTGGTTACCGTAACTCGCCCGTTCTCTGGCTGAAACCCGATACTCGGCGAGGACAGCGGCCCGTTCACTGACTCCTTATTGGCGGCCTTTGGGTGGTTGCCACCACCGTTGATGCACCCATACAGGGCGAATGCATCAGTGGTAAGGGTGTAGTTGACCTGCTGCTGGCCAACGCCAGCTTCGTCCCAGCTGACCTGAAGCGCGCCGTTGTCGGCAACGCTGCCGGTGGCGGAGAAGAAGTGGGCGCCGGATGTTGCTTGTGCGCCCGCCGCTCCCAATCCCATGAGGGCCAACGCAGCGAACAGGGCAAGAGCACCGCGTAGCGATTTACTCAATTCTTCTTCCTTTGGAGGTCACTTGCCCCCACAATGCTTGAGGCGCATCCCTGCCCGAGTCGCGTGCTTCAAGTGCCGACTAGCGGGATGTGCCACTACTCGTGATTCGGATCGAAGGCCCACAGGCGGACCACGCGAACGCAGTTCCCTTCGATTGCATGGGATCAAGGGCACACACCACCCCCAGCCAAGAACACGGCACAGTCGAACCCGTGCCGGCGAGTTCCTACACTCCATCCATAACCTCCGCCGGGCAGCACTCGACTGGCGCTGGCAAGGGAACCTAACCCGCTCAACTGGTAGCTCCACCCCCTTCGAGCAGCCGCAACACAAGGTGCGCGACCGCCCGCCACCACAACCCTAACCTTCGCATCCGGACCCAGGAATCAGGGGTCAATGCCGCGTCAACAAGAGGTCATTACGTGGTTAGCCCTGCATAGGGCCTTGCCAATATGTAGTCGGAAGGCTCAACCGATGTGTTGCGCGAGGCGGGGTAATCGACTCCGCAGCTGTCTTCGGCGCCGTCCGGGGGCCCCCTTGACATCCAGCTTATGAAAGATGCGGGTCAGGTTCACTTCGACCGTACGACTGCTGATGAAAAGGGAACCCCCTATTTGCCGGTTGCTGAGCCCCTGTGCGGCGAGCTCAGCGACACGTTCCTCAGTCACGGTAAGCTCGCCAGGCCGGGCCTCTAAACCCAGCCTTGATCGCTCCACCCGTGCCCGCTTTGCCCAGATCGCGGCTCGCAGCTGGTCGAAGATCGCGATTGCCTGGTCCAATAGATGCACAGCGCTGGCTTTTTGCTTGGACCGGCGCAAGGCAACACCCAACATCAGCAGCGTGCGAGCGCGCTCGAACGGTGGGAGCGCAAAGCTCTCCTCTGCCGCCCGATGGAGCTCGACAAGGCCGGCCGATCTCTTGCCTGCGGCTGTCAGCAGCAAACCTCGACAACGACGGGCCAGGGCGTCCACCCAGGGCCGGCGCGGCAGGTCCAGCCACCGGCCCAGTTGGGTCGAAGCGTCTTTGAGGTTGCCCAGCATCACCAACGTTTCAACTTCGTCTGGCAGGAAGCGGAGGATCGCCGGCTCACGGATGCCTAAGCTGTAAAGGCGCTCAAGCCCAGGCCGCAGCCAGGCATCGGCCGCGCCGGGATTCCGGCTCGAGAGCTCCAGGAAACCGAGCGCGAAACCGTTGGCGACCTCGGCCAGTAAGTCTCCTGACTCCTTGGCCGACTTCAGGCCCGCCGCAGCCAAGGCGCGGGTTCGATCACCATCCCCCAGATGGGCAATTGCAAGCGCGGCCGAGGCTAGCAGTGCACCGCGGTACGTATGCTGCCCTGTCTCGCCCGCCTCCCGCAGTCCTTCATCGACCCGCGTCACCGCCTGATCCCATTCACCCGCCCAGCACTCCAGTTGACTCAGCGAGAGCAGAAGGCCCGGAACGAAGCTGGCCTCCCCTCGGTCGACATACTGCCGGCGCCGAGCAAGGAGCTCAGTTCGAGCGGGCTCATGGTCGTTGTACCCCGTCAAGGAGTGCCCCCACAGCCGACCCAGATGACAGAACGCACATCGGTTTCCTACCCTCTGGTGGAGCTTGAGCACGCGCTTGAGAGTCCGTCTCGCGCCGGGCCGGCCGAGCAGGAGCTCGCAGGCGCCCATCAGACCCAGCGCTTCGCCGATCAGACTTTCGTCGGGCAAACCCTCGGCCAGGGCAAGCGCGATCCGACTGCGTCGCAGACCATCCTCTGCCTCGCCTAAACGCAAGCGTGACCAGCCCATTGCCAGTTCGACTCGGGCACGTGCTCGCCGGTCACCTTCGTCGGCCTCAGTGGAAGCTCTCTCAAGCAGCGAGACGGCTTCATGCCAGCTACTCTGCCAGCCAGACAGAATTCCGAGTCGCCACAACACCTCGGCGCGCTCGGCACCATCGCTGACGGTCGGGAGCACGCCATCGAGCAACTGGCGTGCACGCCCTGTATGACCGAGCTCTTGCCGACGATCGGCCGCAGCAAGTGTCCGGACTCGAATTGCGCTCACTTCGCCAGGTGGCGTGAGTCGCAAAGCCTGGTCCGCCAAGTCGGCGGCAAATGAAACGCGGCCGGATTCGCTAACAAGCGCAGATGCGGAATCTAGTTCGGCCGCAAGTCTTGCATCTGGTCCAGTACTTGCGACGGCACGGTGCCAAATGCGTTCGGACGGATCTGGTACCGACTGGGCGATGAGCTGGTGCACCTCTCTCCGACGCTGAGGTGTCGCTTCCGAGTAGAGCGTGGTCGCTACAAGCGGATGGACCAGCCGAATCTCGTCTGCTGCGAGGTCGAGCTGGCCAGCCGCCAGCGCCGTATTCAGGGCCACGCTGCCGAACCGGCCACCGGCCAGGACCAGCTCCACCACAGGCACGGTTGGGTTGGCGAGTGAAGCGACCACCATGACCGCCTCCTGGACGGTCACCTCGAGCGGAGGCATTACCGCCTTGGCGAGGGCGACGAGCCGCCTCGGCAGCGGTATAGGTTCGTGCGCAGCCAGAAGGAAGTGTCGACCGGCGAGCTCGCCTGCGATCTCGAGCGTGAAAAGCGGGTTTCCGCCGGTGGCCTGGTGCAGGCGCATCAGAGTCAGTCCAGGCAGCCAAAATCCATACCGATGGGCAACTGCCTCTCCTAAAGCCTCGGCAGAGAGCGGCCCAAGCACCATCCTGTGAACCCTCGAAGCGTCCATGAAATCGAGCAGCAGTGGCCGGCTGTGGCTCAACCGAAGCGTGGCGAGGATGCCAATAGGTTGGGACCCCAGCCGGTGCGCGACGAATCGGAGCCCGCGCATGCTGGCCGAGTCGAGCCACTGGACGTCGTCGATCGCTAGCAATATAGGTTGCCGTGCCGCCAGCTCTTGTAATGCATCTAGCGTGGCCAGGAAAACTCGAAGCGCGTCCGGTTTGGCCGGCGCCCCCATCCGGAGCAGTGCTGCTCGCAGCACGGACTCATCGCTCGGCTGCAATTTGGATGGCGATTGTTCGAGCGCGGGCCTCAACAGGTCACCCAGGTTGGAGTAAGAGAGACGTCCCTCCCCTCGGCTGCCACGACAGCTGAGAATTCGGTAGCCTCTGGCGGTAGCTGTCTCTAATGCCGCCCTCCACAGCACGGTCTTGCCCATGCCAGCCTCGCCTTCGACGATCAAAACCGCGGGCCATGAGTCAGGATTGAGGAAGCGTTCGACCACCTCCAGCTCGGCATTTCGTCCGAACAGCTCGCCATTACTTGTTGTTGATGCGAGAGTCGGGCGATCCAGAGCGGACACTGGACTCGCGGTCAAGGTAGGTACGTGTCGAACCGCGACTGCCGCGTCAAATGGAATCCATCAAATAAGGTGTCCCCCCTCAGCGCCAGGTGCTAGGGACCCAGAGGTGCGATGCGCCGCCCACCTTCGCGCACACCTTCCCCGGCAATTGCTATCCAGTGTAATGACGCACTAATCTGAATTCGGTAGCAATGGGACGAATGTCCCGGTTACAGATGGGTAAAGTGCCCAAATTACAAACGGAAAGAGTCTGGTCGCGCATAGATCAGTTGCGTAGCAGCTGATGGTGTAAATCGTCCGGCCCTTTGACAAAAGGGCCACCGTGCCGGAGCGGCGAGTTCGGCATCCGCTTGCAGGGAAGCGCCTCCGCCGATCTGTCTTCATCGGCAGGCCGCGCGGTGATGTTCGGCAAGAGCGACAGTCTCAAGAGCCCGCGCGGCGTGCTCACCTTCAGCGCTGTCGGCGGCGTCGCAAGTTATCAAGGGACCTATCACTTCGACTGACGCGTCTGCAACCGCCAGGAGGCGGCTGCCCAATCCGCATCCTGCTGAACGGCCCGGATCACGCCACTGAACCGAACGCGCAGAGCATGCCGAAATCGAACGGTTGGGGGCATCAGCTACCCCCAACCGTGTTCCGTTGATTACTCAGCCGGGGAAGAACGCAACTCGTGGCCCACCTGGCCGAAGACCGTTGTCTGGCCATCGTCGCTGGATTCAAAAACGAGCGTGTCGCCGTTCCAGCCACGCCACATCACGTGAGCTTGCGTCGAAGCGAACTCACCGCCGAAACGCTGCATCGGGTCCGGGTTGCGGACTTTGTTGCGAGAGGTCACACCGAACCATTGGATGTCGAACGACACCCGTCCCGGTGTGGGCGGAGCCAAGTGGAAAAGCCCGTTCGGGATCGAGCCGTAGTCCGCGATCGCAAGATCTTCCATGTGGAACCGTGCCTTCCCGGCGCCTGGCTCGATGTGCGCCGCACCACTCGGGATGCGCACTGTCCAGAAGAGTCCGTCCTCGCCAAACCCTGGATCGAAGTCGTGCAGCTGGTTGGAGAAGTCAGGGGCCGCCGGCCCCTCGAAGACGTCGAGTCAGATGAAGCCGAAGGCGGCGTGTTGGCGGCGACCAGCAAGGTCGATGTACTCGCCTTCCATGATCCGCATGTCGGCGTCGAATACGAGGTCGCCAAACTGGCCCTTGCCGACGCCGGTCGTGTCCGTCGCGGCTATGAGGCCGTTGAAGTCGAAGACGGTCGATTGGTCGCCGGCGCCCGGCAGGTTCACATGGAAGTGGCTGCCCGCCACGTCGATGCTGCCCGGCACCGGTCTGGGAGCACCAGCTGGGCTCTTGGCGGCAGCCGTTAAGGGCAACCCTGCCAGGAGAGCGGTGCCGCCGACGCCGGCGGCGGCTCCGCCGATGAATGACCGCCTCGAGATCGCTCGCTCCTAGAAGTGCTGATGGCCGAACGACGCGCCCACTGGCGGCGTGAAGCGCGTCAAGTCAAGGTTGCGAAGACTCATAGGCCACCCCTTTACTCCGCTCGAGCCTGCGTCGGCTTCGATGTACACCTTCCATTTGTGATTGTCAACGCCGGCCTGCAGCGCGTCAGCTAGTCCCTTGGCCGCGTTCCGTACCCAGTTCGAGGGGGATCGGCCCCACCCGGCCCGAAAGACATGTGGTACCGCCGCCCCGTCCGAATCACTGTCGATGCCTCGACCCTGCACGCGCCGTCGAGCACGGCTCGCCATCTGGCGCGCGGCGGCGGGGTTGCGGCTGATGATCTGGGCGATCTCGTCGAAAGACACGGCGAATATGTCGTGCAGCACGAATGCGACGCGCTCAGCCGGCGCCAACGTCTCGAGGACCACCAGCAACGCAGCGCCGATCGAATCCGCGAGTACGGCCTCATCTTCAGGATCGGCCACCGACTCCCGGCTGATAGGCGCATCAAGGGCATCCAGCTCGAGCGACACTTCCGAACGCGAGCGCCGCGCCTGGAGCATGTCTAGGCAGAGGCGCGAAACCACCGTCGTGAGCCAGTTCCGCAGATCCACGACGGCGCTGGTGTCCGAGCGGCTGAACCGAATCCACGCCTCCTGAACGGCATCGTCTGCTTCGCTATGGGAACCCAGCATGCGGAACGCCACGGCCCTGAGTCGGCCTCGCTGTTGTTCGAAACGCTGAGCGAGCCAGTCGTTGTCACGCACGGTCACATTCCTCGGTCTCCATCCGTCTCATTAGTAAGACGGATGAAAAGGCGCCGCTGTGACCAGATCACCTACTGAGCTGAGGAGAACCAACAATGGATACCAAGGCGAAGGCTCCACAAGAGCGGATGAAGGATCCAGCGGTTGTCATCCCGGAGGCCATGGAGCCCGTCGGGGCCCTGTACGCGGCGGTTCATACGGGTGGTGTACCAAAGCGGACACTCGACCTCGTACATCTTCGAGCCAGCCAGATCAATGGGTGCAGCTCGTGCGGGCAGTCGGCCTCGCGGGGCGCAAAGAAGGCGGGCGAGACAGATAATCGATTGTTCGCCGTAGTGGCTTGGCGCGAATCGCCTCACTTCACCGATCCCGAGCGGGCAGCACTCGCACTGGCTGAGGCGGTGACCGTCTCAGCGATCGCCCGGACCCTGTTCCCGACGAAGTCTGGAACGAGGCCGCCCGGCACTATGACGAGCGGGGGACTGTCGGCCCTCGTACTCATGATTGCCGTGACCAACGTATTCAACCGCCTCAACGTAGCCACGCGGCAAATCGCCGGCGCCTGGGGCTGGACTGGGGATCGACGCTGAGCCGCTTCCCCATCGCCGCGAATAGAGTCAGTTCACGGGAGAATCCCCGCAGCCCAAGTACCCCGCGAAGGTGGGTGACCACATCGGCCTCTCCATCGGTAGCACGGACCGTGACCGGCTGACGACCGTGTTCAATGCGCTGGCCGACGGCGGCCAGGTGGGGATGCCGCTAACCGACCAGCCCTGGAGAACGGCCGGCTGGCTGACCGACCGCTTCGGCATCAACTGGAATGTCGCTATTGAGAAGGGTTGGCTGGGCCTGCATGAGGCGACGAGGCAGGGCGCCCGCGGAAGGTCGCCCGAGAATCTGTGATCTCCGTGTGATCCCGCTGACTAGGCGGAGCCTGCGAAACCGCGATTTGGAATACGATTTTTGGTCGGGGGCCCGGGATTGGAACCCGGGGCCTCACGGTCCCGAACTCTGAGACCTCTCGTCCAGAAATGCCTGAATCGATCGATTTCTATTCGAAACTGCAGCGGGCGAGGGAATCGAGTCGTCACTTGGGGTCATTTTTT
>WNGB01009658.1_pt1 | contig 13480 bp, 3 predicted proteins | sample 5400681 | NCBI WGS metagenome assembly WNGB01 (sample SAMN13153367, study PRJNA577476) | soil metagenome | isolation source: 115 cm soil or saprolite under grassland replicate 2 | place: USA:California | collected 2016-06-15 | reverse complement strand
GCTCGGACGGCGGCACCACACATCGCTGCGTTCTCGGTTCGGACGGCGGCACCACACATCGCAGCGTCCTCCGTACGGATGGCCGCACCACACATCGCCGCGTTCCCGGTTCGGACGGCCGCGCCACACATTGCAGCGTCCTCCACCCGGATGGCCGCACCACACATCGCAGCGTCCTCCGTACGGATGGCCGCACCACACATCGCTGCGTTTGCAGCAGTGTTGCAATTTTGCGAACGCCCGAACTCTTGTTGATACAAACACCGGGTCTTCTCCACTAACGCGGCTTTCCTCTCGATTTCCGCGGGCGCACGTCCGCTGATATCAGGGTTGTGATGCAGATACGTGCCGAACACCCTCTCGCAATCCTCGGTATATTTCATCGTGTGCAGAATATGGGCATGCCAGAACTCATCCACATCCTTGCTTACGACGATGTCTTCCGTGTTCTCCGGGTGTTTCACCAGCATGGTCAGATAGTTCCTGTACGCGCGCTCGACGCTCTCGGCGTACTCGCGCGTCCAGCCTTCTCCGAGCTCGGGATCCATGACCCTGAGCTTGATGGGCTCAAGATCAAGCGCGCATATCGCGGCGATCACTTGTTTAGTGGGTCGGTTCGTCAATTTCGTTTTCATTGTTCCCTCTGTTTAGGTTTGTGAAACACGCGGCACACAGACGGAAGCGAAGATCCGCTTCGATCCATTACCGCGACCTTGTTTGCATTCAACACTGGTCTTCGGCAATCAATTTGAAAGGGTTGATGACCTCCTCTCACGGCGACGATTCGCCGAAAGAATGTTTCTGGAAACCCGGAAGGGAAGCTTGCTCGACGATTGCGACAATTCAGCGGTCACGAATTTCCCCCATGCCACGGCATCTGAAGCCGTGACGGGGCGCGCGATCACTTCACTTGTGATGGCACGTGGCCGGCCGCGTTTCCGTCTCGCACGAAGTACGAGGCGCGGGCCGACTTTGCGTCGCGCCCGAAGGGGAATCTAATCAGGAGATACCGGGAATTGCTGTCAGGCAAGCCCGACAAGTGATGTCCGGGTAAACACGACAGTTTGTAGACGGTTATCTACAAGAAGACAGCGCTTTTCCTTGGTGGGAAGGCTATGCCAGCGTCATAAGGGCTTGAAGAATCAGGGGTACGGGCTCAGGAACCGAGCGACTCCCTGGGGCATCGAGGTTACCATGGGGACCTCCTCAAGCGCTAGGTCGAGGAGCCACCACAGTATCGGATGAAGGTCTGCATCTGTGTGGGGGGCAAAGCTAGATGACACTCGCCTTCTCAAGACGCATCGTGGCTCTGGCCAGAATGCCTCCAATCACACCTAGTACGCCATGTGCCCACATTGCCCAAGTCGGAACATTAAACTCGGGAAAAGTAGTGAGGTTGACAAGCGAAGCGACGAAGAACGGAACAACAAGGAGATCCAGCGCTGAGACCGTTGGCTGTTCTTTACCGGGTTGCTGCAATAAGGACACACCGAAGCGGGGCGAACAAAGCTGCGCCCCGACAACGTAAACTGATACCACTTAGGTCCGCTCTCTGACGGACGGGTGCCCAGGTTTGCAGGAGACCTCACGTCTTTGCCGCACCATGGACAATCCAGTTTCGGCCACATGTCATCTAACGCTAAAATATTGCTGGAAACTAATGGCCATAAGAGCAGCTTTGGCTGCTCGGCCGAAAGGCGACAAATCATACCCTGGGTCTCAAAGTTTTCCGTAAAAGATGAACCATGCAATTGCAGCTGAGCATGCTACGACAACTATCCCGCTGGCCACGAGACCGATTTGATGACTTCGCGCGCGCTCCGACATCCCCGGCTCGAGTACGGAGTCGGTTGGATCGAGTGGATTCACAAATACCTCTACTGTACTTCCGGCAGCAAATTTCTCGTTGAAGCTCTTTGCGTCGAGAAAACTGCGCACATTTACATCGGAACGCCGCAATCTGAACCGATGGGACTTATGGGTCCGTCCGTTTAGTGAATAGCTGTACAGGATATGAACTCTCGAAATTTGGTCGCCTTCCACGTGATCAAAGAGTTTCTCAATACGGGAATGCAGGACCTGTCCGGGAATCCTGTCCCAATCCCAGCTTGCTCTGGCTTTCCGCAGGTTCGTGAGTCCAACGAATAGCAAGCCGAATCCGGTCAGTGATACTAAGTAGCAGTGCACCGTCTTCGAGTAGGACGGCCACCAGAATTGCAGTCAGCGACACCAAAAAGATCGCCAATGCGAGGAGAAACCCGGTGGTTTTCATTATTGGCGCATCAGACGCGAATTCTCCATTAGCCAGCCGTTGAAGTAAAAGAGCAACTGTCCTAACAAGAGGACACCCGCGGGCGTGGCCGCGAGCGGGAATATCACGAAAATTGTCAAAAAACCACACAGCTCAATCGGCCACCTGACCCCGATTGGAGTTTGCAACGCAAGCTCGGGAAACTGCCTCAGAAATGGCAAAACTCTAGTTCAGAAGTGTCGAAAACCCGGGCCAACCTCAGACAATCATCTTCGCGCCTATCGAAAGTGTGCGGAATACCCGGGGCAAGCCCAGTTCCAAGTTGTACAGCGACGAGAATATCATCCCTCCGAAGCTGCCTGCCGCACCACCTCAGGCCCAGCTCCGTTGCGCGAAGTTAAAGGCACATCAGGTTTTCCTCGGCGTGCATAAACAATGACGCTGATGAGCTTACTGATAATGGTTGAAATGCCAAGAAATACGTAGTCGTTCACTTCAGAAGCATTGCCTGCGAAATCCGATAATAGCGGAACTACCCTGTTTTCATCCACCAGAGAAGCACGGATGAAATGGCGAACACGAGCAAACCTGAACCGGCTACCCCGTAGTAGTGCTTCATAACTTTTTCTGAAACGCCGGGCTTCAAGATGGCCACGCCACGTCGGCGAGGATCCAGATATACCGAGACCTTTTGACCAGGTTGAAATCCTTCTGCGACGCTTTGGCTCTCTGACTCTTCAAGAAATTTCTCATCGCGCGAAGAAAAATGAATTTTGTCGCTGATAAGCTCCCGCTCTCCTTCGTGAAAAGCGAATTTCACAGTAACCCGAAATAGGGGTTCGTCTTGTGTGAAGTCGTGTTCCTTCCTGACCGTAACCTGGCGAATAACACCTTGACTCTTAGTCCACCGATACGTCCGTTTAGCTTCAATAATTAGCCATATTCCATATCCGGCAAGAGCGGTACCGACTCCAATCAGAATCAGCAATATCCCTTGTTTAACAAAATAAGCGAAGGCTGCGGCAGCAAGACATGCCACTGAGATGGCTGCTGCAGTCTTTAACCCCACGTAATTCTCGGTTTTCTGATTCACGAAATCGCTCATCAAGCACTAGCTTCTACAACCTCGACTCGCGCGAGCATTAGTAAAAAGAATGTCCATCAAATAGAATGAAATTTGTCCAATTAATAGTGCTGCAACAGGACCAAAGGCAGCGACCATTATCAATAGAAGAATAGCAGTTACTATCGCAGCCGTCATTTGTGCAAGTATAAGGTCTGCAGTTACGGAAGCGTCGATGTTTGAGCAAGCTTGCACAGTAATCGCCAGCCCTACTGCAAACTGTGCGAAGATGAACCATGGACCTAAAGGAGCTACTCTTATGTCGAGAAACCAGTTTGTTAGGGCAACCATAGTGGCTAGTATGTAGATGGCTTTTCGTAGATCCTTTAAGAAGGACCCGTTGGATCCTCCACTGATCTTGTACGCTCCGGCACCTGTCTCCGTGTCAACTATGATGTACCCAACTCCAGTCCACCCGCTTACGGACACATTGCCGCCTGATACCGACACTTCTTTCCTAGCCGCTAGGGCGTTCAGAATCTCATTCTTTACATCGGAGCTAATATTCAGAGAGGAAACAACAGATACGTCGGAATTCGTGTCAAAGCGGTAAATTCGCTGTCCCTCCTGACTCGCTCTTAACAAGGCTTTGACAGCAGACACACCTTCCGATGGGTTGTCAGGTCCACCGAATAGCATTTCTGGAACGAGATGCTCCAGCCCAGAGGAGATGTGGCCGAGTTCACGAAGGTAGGCGCGAGTGGCGTCGGAATTATTGATCTTTGAGACCGCCAATTGTGACAAGAAATCGATGTCGTATTGAAAGCCTGCTGGGGAAACCGATCGAACCACGCCAAATGAGAAGGCCGTATTATTAACAACGCTCACATTCCCAAAGGAAACGGCGTCACTAGAAACAATCCCAGTGCTCGCGCCTAGCAAGCCACTTTGTTTACCGACCATAGAAAAGTAAGAAAGAGCAGCAGCAAATAAACTGTCTCCCAGAAGATCGGAAGCGGAAATGCCTTGCATATCCCCAGACTGGATACGATCACGTTCCAGAAGAATTCGCTGTTGATAATAGCCAAGCAATTGCGCTGAAGGTGAGCCACCTGCCACCGTTGTTGCCACAAATTCCCCTGCAGTTGGTCGATTGTCACCCCCATAACTCCATCCTCTAGCAGGATCAAAAAGAGCTGCATTCTGTATTAGTTCTGAACCCATTGTGAGGGCGGGGCCTATCGCAGCAATTTGGCCCTCTATTTGGACCTCAGGGATCAACCGGATCAAATAGCCCGGCAAGCTCTGTGGCAATTCGCTCGGCTGAATTGGTGTTCCATCCGTATGTGGCGGCGGTAGGAAGCTATTGATCGTTGCTTCGTCCGCGGGGCTCGCTGGTCTAAAAGATAATGTGATTTTCTTTCCCGCCAAGGTCGGGGTTGAGTGTTCAAGAGCGATGAATGGCTTGTCAAACGCGCGATCAGTGTCGTTGCCATAGACGTTGTACCGGAATTTCCAGCGCAGGTTGTCAGGAATCGCCTGGAACGTCGCTCCGGTTGCGATGCTCCTGTAGGGTAGCGTTCCCAGTAAAATCGGTCGGTTCTCCTGCGCGATACTCTGCGTGCCCAGCACGTCCCCAAGAGTCGCGTTCGGCTTCTGAGCATTGACGTAATTCGTGGCCTGCGTCTGGTAGTTAGCCAGGGCCTGTTGAATCTGGGTCTGGTTCACGTTCTGCACCCAGCCTTCAGCTTCGTTAACGGTGGCGCCCTGCTGAATCTGGGTGATGAAGGATTGGGCATCAAAAGGGACGTTCGTCTTGATGTCCATGCCTTGGGTGAACTGGTACTGCTTGAAGGAGGCATCCAACGGCACCCAGGTGCTGGGATTCCTGTTCACGGCGCCACGGCTGGGGTTGTAGTCCACAAACGCTTGCGCCCACACGTGCTCCAGGCGGATCGAGCGCACTTGCCCGCCCAGACCGATGCCGATGCTCGGGATTCCGCCCTGGTTCATCAAGCTGATCGCCGCCTGCGGCATAGTCACTCCGCCGACCCAATTCATCGCACGGTCCACGGGTACTTCGATCGTGCCGTACACATAGCGCGCAGGGACGTTGGCAGCCCTGAGCAGCGCGATCAGCAGGCTCGCGGTGTCAAACGAGTTTCCGCGCTTGGTTTGCAGGGTCATGTCCGAGCCCTGGATGCTGCCGTAGCTCGGGATGAACTGGATGTTGTTGCGTACCCAGTTGTAGATCGGCACAGGTTTGTTGCCGAGTGAAGCGGCGAGGTCGCGAATCGCCTGCGTGATCTGCACGTCTTCAGTGGGCGCGGTGTCCGCTGGTGTCGGGGTATTGGGCAGAACCGTAGTGGGCAGGCTGATACCCGAGAGACTTCCAGTTTGTGCCACTTTCACTGGCTCCCCGAACAGCCGACTCGTCTTGAACTGCACGGAGCTGGTGTAAGGCGCCCGCGTGACCGGTTTCGGCGAACCCCACGGCAGATTCTTCGGATCGGTGGGCGTGTGGGTCTTGGCGTTGGGGTATTTCGCCATAAAATCCCCCAAGCTCGCGAGCGCCCCCTGCAACGAGCCGGCTTGTGTCGAACCTGCCGAAGCATCGGCCGTTGTCTCCACGGCTTGCATCAGTACGGTGAACTCCGCCTTGCGCCGCTCGTAATCCGCCACCGCGGCTTCGTGCCGCGCGAAAATCTCGGCCGGAAGATTCTTGTCGCGGATGTGTTTCTCGGTTGCGTTGAAGCCCTTGTTCACCTCAGCTTCCAGGTTCTTCAGCTCCTTGTATTTCCCGCGCAGTTGCTTCACCTTCGCCACCACGTCCACCCCGGGCAGCGGCTTCGCGCGCTCGCTCTCCAGGTGCATCTTCGGCCCCACTGCCTGCAGCACCTTCTCGCCGGCTTTGCCTGGTGCCGTGGGTGCGGTCGAACGAAACATATGGGGCATCGCCGCCTGCGGCACCACTTCCTTCAGGATCTCGTGGATGTCGTTGAGCGTCCGCGAGAAGCGCTCTTCGCCCGAGTCGGACGACGCCTGCGCGCGCGAAGATGCCGACGGCAGCTGCGCCGCTGCCGTGAGAGGCTGCAGCGTGAGTGCGGTGAAGGTAACTAGGACGACACCGCCTATCGGTCGCAGCGCCTTCGATCTGAACACGGTCTCTCCTCGATCCTATCGGCTCACTGCGGCTGCGCGAGGAACCAGCGCACTTGGGCTTCCTGCAGAAGCCGCCCGACCCGCACGCGCTGGGCGCTCACGTCGACGCTTATGATCTTCAGGAGCCGCTCGGCGGCGGTGATCAACTGCCCGATCGCCTGCTCGTGCTCACCCGCGGCAAGTGCGCGACTCGCCGACTGGATGCTCGACACCGCAGCATCGCGATCGAGCTTGTCGCTCGCGAGCGTGATCGCCAGGGCAGCAAGCTCGCTCGCTACGCGCGGCGCGATGGTCTCGGCTGATTCGACCGCAAGCGTGGTGTCGAAGGTTCCATACGCCGAGGTCAGACCGTTGCGCACCGACTCGATAGCGAGGCTCGCCGTGGAGATCGCCGTGCTCGACGGCAGTCGCACGCCGACGTCCAGGTTCTTCGTGGCCCCGGAGTCGAGTGTGAAGCCCCACATCGGTCGGCCGCTCGCATCGGGCAGCGCAGCCGGCGCGGTGCCGAGCACCGTCGCCCCGGCCGGAGGCGTGAAGGTGGCTTTCAGCTCGACCATCGCTCCGACGTTGGTGACCCGCCCGCGCAACACCGTGTAGGATCTCGCCGAGGACACCCCGGCAGGTTCAGGCGCCACCCAGCCGATGCCGGCCTGGATGACCTCGGTGAGCTGAGCCGAGGGCTGCGCTATGAGCGTCCCGAGCAGGTCGTAGGCAAAAACGATCCCGCGACCCAGGCCGTATTGGTTGGTCACGATGGCCGGGCTGTCGCCTGAAGCGGGGAACGCCGCCTGCATCTGCCCCGTAGTGAGCTCGATCGTGAGCGGCCGGCCGACCGTGGCGAGCGTCCCCGCCGCAAACAGTGGCCCGGTGACGTTTACGGCCTGGTCGATCGGATCGAGCTTGCCAAGGTAGGTGATTCCGGCCACAGCGTCAAAGTAGCCGTGGCGCTCGTCGTGCATGCCGTCGCGGATGAGCGCGTCGCCGCGGAAAGTCCCCTCGCGCACCTCCTCGGTCAGGGTGTTGGCAAGCTTCAAGCCTCCACCTGTGAACCAGTAGGTGTTGTACCGGCCACTTCTGAAGGCGGGCTGGAAGTCGGCTTCGGTGGCGGTGATCCGGTAGGTCATCCCCAGACTCGTGAGGTACGAAGCGAGGAACGCGCTCCGATGGTTGACGCAAGCCTCCTTGGCCGTCTCGCTTTGTTCTTTCTCGTCGCCGCCGTATTTGCAGGAGAGCAGCACCAAGAGCCGCGCCTGTTTGAGCTTGGCCAGTGCGACGTCGAGCTGCACCGGCGGGGCGATGATCGTGAAGCTGTCCTGGGCGAGCGTCTGCGCAATTCCGTTTACCGTGGCGCTGAGCGTGGCCGTGTAGCTCGTGCCCACCGCACCGGTCGCGGGCCAGCTGAAGAGCTTCTGGTAGGTGCTCTGCAATCCGATATTGGCGCTGTCCGCAAATTGCGCCATCCCCTGCTGCGTGGTCAAATTCATCACCGTCACCGAGAGCGGCAGACCCGTGATTGCCCCGAAGCCGACATTCATCACGGCGAGGTTGAGAGCCACCGGATTGCCCTGCGGTACTTGCTTCGGAATGGCCGCGAGCGTTCCCGTCACCCGCGTCACGGGCGGGGCTACCGTGAACGCGTCCTGCGCCAGGATGAGGGTCGCTGTGCCGACTGTCGCCGTTAGCACCGCCACATAGGTCGCGCCCACCGTCGCGTTGGCGGGCCAAGTGAAGGAGAGCGGTGCCGATTGCCCGCGCGTAACGGTAAGGGTCACCGGGAATTCTGCCAGCACCCGTTCCGCCGCCGGATCCACGATCGTTATCTTTGCTCCCAAAGCCGCAATGTCGGCGTTGCCCAGGTTGTTCACCGCAGCGTTAAGGGTGATTGCGTCGCCGAATGGAACTGGTTTCGGCGTAGCGTTCACAGTACCCGTGAGGCCGCTGCCGCTCACTGCGCTCGACCCCACCGCGAAGCTCGTCGTGCTCGAAGCCAGGACCGTCCCGACCTCGTCGCGTACGCTCAAGGAGCCCCCGTAGTTTCCGGCCGACGCAAACCTAAGGGGCACCGCGTAGTTGAAATCCCTCAGTGCGCTCGGCACCAACTGCGGGATCAGCTCGCTTTGCGCAAAGCGCGCCGTTCCGTCGGGATTGAGCACCGTGGTGACGACGGTGACATTGTTCAACGGCTCGTTTTGCGTGGGGTTCGTCACCCGGCTGGTAACCTGTACCGTCTCCGATGGGAAGTAGGAGAGTTTGTCAGCGGTGACCTTGGCCGAAGCCGTCGCCGTGCCGGCAGTGATATTGAAGAGAGCAAGTGCCGCCGCGTAGGGCTGCCTCGTGTCGTCGAGCAACTCGGCCTTCGCGCGGTAGCCCCCGGCGAGCGTCGTGCCCGTGTTCCAGGTATCGCTCAGGACGGTGCTGGCTCCGCCGGGAAGCGTTACACCCGCATGTGTCGGAAAAGCAACGACTAGCGCACCGGTATCGTCCTCGACACGTACCGCGGCATTGAAGGTCGCGGGAAGCGTGCTCGTATTGACAACCGTAGCCGCAATGCGGACCGGCACCTGTGCACCGTAGGCAGAGGCATCGGTTGCGACCGCAAGGCTCCCGGTCATTACCGGTTTGGCTGAACCGGACACGCGATTGTTCTCTTCACGACATTCCAAAATCTGATTGGCCGAGTCAACGATTGCGAAGAGATCGTTGAGACCTGAAATGTTCAAAGCGCCCACCAGATTGACGTCTTGGAATTGCCCCGGCTGCAACGCGCTGACCGGAGCACTGCCAAGCAACATGCCACCCTGGCTCGGATCACCGTCATGGAAAGCGACGGTTGTAGCCGTGGACGGCGCGGCACCCCCGTTTCCAACGCGCACGCTCAACCGAAGCTGTCCTGATCCTAGATCGGTCAAGCGCAACACCGAGGCCGTGAGATCGCCGACCGTTGTAGGCGGCAGCTGCTGCTGGGTCAGTATTTCCAGGTCCATTATGTGGGCCCAGTGACTTCCCCCGACCACCTCGTACTTTACGAACCTGAACGTCGACAGGCTTTCCGGAATCGGGATGAAGTCGGAATTGGCCTCCGGATCGGGGCTCTCGGTGAGCGTACCCGAGGCTACCTGGGTCCAGTTGATGCTGTCGTTGCCGACATAAAGATTGTAGATATTGTTAAAGCCCAAAAAAGGGCTGCCCGAGGTCCAGATGATATCTTTCAGGAAAATGGCACTGACTTTGAAGGAGCGCTGCAAGTCGACGACCAGCCACTTCGGACTTGTGAGCGTGCCGAACGTACCGGCGTTCCACTGGGTAAGCTGGTTGCCGTCGATTGCTACCCTCGGCGCATGCGCGGAATCCAGGACGCTATTTGCCGAAGCAACACCGAAAAGGGGAGCGATATTGATCGTAGTCGGTGGGGGGGTGACCTGGCATTCCGCGGCACTCACGTTATTGAATTCGTTCCCTTCCACCACGGACTGTGCACTGTCCACCCACACCTTGATCGGGGCATCGCGGAACGGCAGCGTGCCGGCAAGAGCGATGGAAACCGGCACCGTCGCGTTAACCGCCAAGGTCTGGTCGGTTTGCGCCTCGCCCAGCAGCAGGTCGACGCCCATGTCATAGACGTTGTTTCGGTTGGCGTCGTAGAACGCAAGCACCTTGAAGCCACCGGTCGTGGTGGCGGTGCCTTGGTTGGCGATGGTCGCCGTGAGCGCGCCGCTCAAGGAGAACGACCACGGGTCGCTCGCGACCTGTTGCGTGTCGACCGACTGCACCACGAGATCGGGCGCAAACACCGCCACATCGGACTTCCGCAGATGCACCGCTCCGAGGTCAAGGTCGGTCAGCGACGACAACTCGAGGCCGAGGCTCTGGGCAACGTAACCGGTCAACGTGAAACTGAACTGGGCCTGTCCCGCCGGCAGTCCGCTAAATTCGAAGCGCCCGTCAAGGCTGGTGGTCAGTGTGCGCAGAGTGTTGCCAGCGCGCACCTCGATCGCAACGCCGGCAACGGGCTGATCGTCAACCGCGTCAAGCACAACACCTCTGATCCCGGGAACGCTGGGAAGAAACTGGACATCGCCGAGGGTAACGGGCGTCGGGAACGAGCCGTTCGGGACTGCGTTGAACGCTGCATCGAAAAGCCAGCGGGAAATCCCTCCTACTCCCAAAAAGCTGGCGACAAACAGCTCACCCCATGGGCTGAAATCCAAACCGATCGGGCCGTTGAGCCCGTTGCCTGTGATCTGCCCATTGGGGAGGGCGTTGCCCGCCGCGTCGAAGACGAACCGCGAAACGCTGTTGCCGTTGGCGTTGGCGACAAATAACTCACCCTGCGCGCTGAACGCCATGTCGTGCGGGTTGTTCAGTCCTCCGCCCGTGATGACTCCGTTCCGAACGGCGGTTCCGTCAGCGCTGAATACGTACCGATTGATTTCATTCACCCCGCAACACTCGGTGACAAACAGCTCGCCAGTAGCTGGGTTCGCGACGACGCCACGTGGGGCGCTGTTCCCAAGACCTTCTGTGATGGCCCCGTTTGGCACCGCATTTCCGGCGCCATCAAACTTGAATCGCAACACGTTGTCGCCGAACCTTTGCGCGACAAACACCTCGCCCGATCTGAACGCGGCCCAATGGGGTACGCTGAAGCTCGCCGAGGTGATCGTGCCCTTGAACGAGGGTGCCCCTCCGGGATCCAAAAAGCGGGAGATGGAGCCGTTGCCCGGTGCCGGAACCCCTCGATTCACCACGAGCATCTCGCCTGTCGCGCTGAATGCGAGGCAGCACGGCCTGTCGAAGCTAGCATCGGTCAGCGTGAAGCCCAAAACGGGGGTATCCGCAGGCCCCGCAACCTCGTAACGGAACACTTGATTGGTGGATTGTTCGCCTTGGTTCGAAACGACAAAAAACTTCGCCACTCCCGTACTCGGGACAAACAGATTGGGCGAGAACTGAATCGTGGTGTTCTGTGCGACCGTGGCGGTAGCGGTGATGCTGCGGTAACCGGCCCGGACGACACTCACGGCAATCACGCCCGTATTCAGTGGCTCGATGCGATAGTGCCCAAGAGTGTCGGTAGTGGCGCTTGCTTGAGTGGAACCGGTGATAGAGATCGTCGCGCCCGCGAGCGGCCCATGGGTGACACCGTCAGTGACAGCGCCTTCGATGGCAGGGGCGGCAGATTGCGTTGCAGGCAACAACCTCGGAGAGAAAATCAGCGTGCCACCAGCAAGCACGCTCCCGCCACCCGGGGCACTGGCGTAGCCGCTCTTGTTGGCGACGACAATCACATTGCCCGGCGCCACGTTGGAGATCTGGTAGTTACCGCCGGCATCGGTCGTGGCGAACGGCCCACTAGCGAGGCTGACCGAGGCACCGGCGAGCGGCAGATCCGTACCAGCGTCCGTAACCATACCGCGCACTGTGCCCGTCGTAGCATCGGTGTTTTTCGTCAGCGCAATCGCGCCAAAATCGACGATCTGCCCGGACGGCACGGCCGTGGCGAACGTCATCGTCCCGTACTGATTCAGCGACAGCTGGAGGGCATAGCCACCGGGGAAGAGATCCCGGAATTCGAACGAACCGGTGGAAACGGTGACCGGAGCCGGACTTGTCGGACCGGTGAGCGTAACGGTCACACCGTTCAGGCCCAGCCGCGTCTGACTGTCGATCACCTTGCCCCTGATGATCGCAAGGGTCGGGTTGGCCGGCGCGGTGCGGGTAAGCAATAGCGCGCGCAAAGCGAGCGCGGTCGAAAACGGATCGCCGCTGTCCCAGCTGCCCTCGCTTCCCTGACGCGCCACCAGAAAACCGCGCACCGCGGTGGCTGTCGGTTCGAGCGGAACGAAGTCGTGAACCGCCTCGTAGGCTGTGGCAGTGAGGAACGCGGAATCGCCCCACTGCTGAGCCCGCGACTGCTGCGCCAGAAGATAGCCCGCCGCGCGAAAAATCGTTGCTATGACATTGTTGAACTCGCTCGCATACAGTCGTTGCGCAAGCACCGCAATCGCGGTGGCTTCGACATCGGGCCGACCTGGGGCGGAGTACGAGCCGTCGGGCGCCTGCGCGAAGATTAGGTAGCCGAGCGCCGGTGAAACAGGGGCGAAGGCATTCGCAGATTTGAGCGCGATGAGCGCCCAGCCGGTATCGAGCGCGTTGCTATCGTAGCCCGGCCCGCCGCCGAAACCTCCATCGGGGTTTTGACGGGCAGACAGCGCCGAGACGAGCGCCGACGCATCCCGTCCGGCCAGGGCGAGCGATGCGACGCGGCGCGCGAGATATTCGGTGTTGCCCTCGGTCTCGCCCGCGATTGCGTCGGCGAGGTTCGCGGGAAGCGTGGAAAGCGTCTTGAGAGTCTGCGCTGCTTCGGTGCGGTTCTGAAGCGCGGTGGCGATCGATGTACCCTCGTTCGCCAGCGTACCGTCCAATTGGACCTGGCTTTGCAGCCAAGACAGCCCGCGCGAAACTTCAGGTGTTAACGCCTGAGTGTGGGCCATCGCGGCCCACAGCAGACCGAATAAGCAAAACCACGCCCGGTCAAACCGCGACAAATGACCCGACAGGGGTCGCACGGCAAAACCTCCCCGCTACGTTTTTCGGTTCTTCTCCCGGCTTGCAGCCTAGGAGAGGTAGCGAAGAGAATACTGGAAAAAAAACCGTTTGAAACCCTGTCGGTTTCTACAGGGTGTCTAAGTCTCGACAAACTGTATATACCTATAGTATTTTTCGACCAGAGTCCCCGAGTTCCAAAAGATCAACGTCTCCCGTCGTCCGGCCTGGATGCCGTCGCCCTCACGACCCCGCAACAATCACCAGCTCGTTCTTCACCGACTTCACTCCCGGGACGCCCGCCACGACCTTCGCGGCTTTTTCCCGGAGCGCCCGGTTGTTCGCCGTTCCGTAGAGCGTCACCGTGCCGTCCGAGGCCACGGCGTCGATCGCGAGGAATTTCAAGGCCGGATCGGCGCCCAGCGCGGACTTGACCTTGTTCGCCAGCACTTTGTTTT
>WNGB01009656.1_pt1 | contig 13481 bp, 11 predicted proteins | sample 5400681 | NCBI WGS metagenome assembly WNGB01 (sample SAMN13153367, study PRJNA577476) | soil metagenome | isolation source: 115 cm soil or saprolite under grassland replicate 2 | place: USA:California | collected 2016-06-15 | reverse complement strand
CGTTCGAGGACCTCGACGTGCTCGTCGTCGACTACCGGCGCGCGTACGGCCGGCACATCGAGTTCGAGCACGGCCTCGGCGACTTCGCCCGCGACTTCGACGCTGGCCGCTACCCGGGGCTTCTCGCCTGCCGGTGAGCAAGCTACTAGCGATTTTCGGACAGTCCTGAAGCTTTTCACCGGACGATCGAGGATCCCGAAACCGGCCTTTGGGAAACACCATCCCGCTTACGGCGACTGCGCGCCGGCGGCACGCGCCGGGGATCGTCTCGGCACGCAGTCATACCCGCAGGGAGACGACGAGCCGGCCCCGCTCCTCGCCGACCTCGGTTCCCAGCCTCCGGCAGGCGTCGGTGAAACGTTCACCGATCCAGGCGGCGTCCTCGCTCGCCGCAAGCCGCGTGTGACAGAACTCGAGCTTGAGCGGTACCGCCTCGAGCCGCACCGGCCCCTCGTCGTCGAGCTCGACGAGGAAGAGCAAGCCGAGGTCGTTGCGTAGGTCGGGGTCGACGGCGTAGTCGTCGAGGAAGTCGCCGAGGTCGTACAGGATGCTGCCCTCGACGCCGTGGAAGACGTGCGCCGAATGGCCGGCGACGAGCGTCGCCCCGACGGCGCGGAGGCGGGCCGCCGCACGGCGGATCTGGGGCAGCGGCGCCGTGGCCATGTTCGGGCCCCAGTGCGGCGTCACCAGTACGGCGTCAGCCTCCACTCTCTCGACCGCGTCGGCGACCCAGTCGAGCCCGTAGGCGATCCCGGGCGCGGCCGGCGCCGCATCCCACTCCCTCGGGTCGTCGGCGCAGCCAAGCACAGCGAGCCGGAACCCGTGCGCCTCCAGCGTTGCGGGTGCGCGCGCCTGCTCGCGGTCTGCTCCGGCACCGACAGAGGCGATTCCGGCCGCGTGGAGATAGGCGAGCGTGTCGAGGAGCGCCTCGGCCCCGTAGTCGAGCGCGTGGTTATTCGCCAGCGTGACGCAGTCGACGCGGAGCCGGCCGAGCACCTCGGTCGCGGCCGGCGGCGCGCGAAAGGAGAACGGCTTGCCCGGCTCGCGCTCGCCTCGCTCCGAGATGCAGCACTCGAGGTTGAGCACGAACAGATCCGCCTCGTTTGCGACTGCGACCACCTCCTCGGCGACCAGGGCGTCCGGCCCACGCTCACGAATCGCCTCGGCCACAGTCCGGCCGAGCATCGTGTCACCGGCGAGCGCGAGCTTCACCGTACGAGGCACTTCGACCGCTTCTTGCGCACACATGGCATCCGGGAGCTTCATTCACGCCGCGAATTGCCAGCGCAGGGCTCCCAATTCTCGGCCTCATCCTCTTCTTCATACCCGTCTTCCTGTTAGTGGCGGCGCTTTCGTTCGCTACGCAGCCCAGTCGTCGTCTATGACCTGACGGAAATCTGCGACCATGTCCGCAGTCGGCTTCGGCAAGAGCTTCCACAAAGGGAGGGCAGCGGAGTGTGACCTGGCTCCTGCTCGCGGCGGCGCCTTTCGCCCCAGTCGACCAGGAGTACCTGTTCGAGGCGCGGCAGATGCAGGCGCTCTCGTTTGCGGTCCACATCCCGCTCGTCTGCTTCGGGATCGCCTTCCCGGCGTTCGTCCTCTTCATGGAGGCACTATGGCTGCGCACCGGCGACCCCGTCTTCCGCACGATTGCCAAGCGCTGGTCGAAGGTCATGCTGGCGTTGTTCGCGGTCGGCGTCGTCACCGGCACGATCTTGAGCTTCGAGCTCGGGCTGCTCTGGCCGAACTTCATGGCCACCTTCGGCGAGGTGTTCGGGCTCGGCTTCACGCTCGAAGCCTTCTCCTTCTTCACCGAGGCGATCTTCATCGCCGTCTACGTGTACGGTTGGGGCCGCCTATCGCCGCGGGCGCACTTCCTTAGCGGCGTGCCCGTCGTCATCGCCGGCTTCACGGGCTCGCTAACGGTCATCTCTGTGAACGCTTGGATGAACAGCCCGAGCGGCTTCACAGTCGAGGGCCGGCGGGTCACTGACGTCCGCCCGCTCGAGGCGCTGTTCGGCAACCACTTCCTCTGGCACGAGGTCGTGCACATGTACGTCGCGGCCTACATCGTCGCGGGCTTCTTGACCGCCGCCGTCTATTCATTCGCCTGGCTGCGCGGCCGCCGCGGCCGTTACGAGCGGGTCGCGCTCGTCGTGCCGCTGACCGTCGCCGCGCTCGCCGCGCCGGTTCAGATCGTGGTGGGCGACTGGGCCGCTCGGACGGTCGCCCGCGATCAGCCGACCAAGCTGGCGGCCTTCGAGGGACTGCACGAAACGAAGGCCGGCGCGCCGGTGCATCTCGGCGGCTGGTACGACGGCGAGGAGGTCCGGTACGGCATCCCCCTGCCTCGCCTGCTCTCGCTGCTCGCCTTCCACGACCCGAGCGCGCGTATCGAGGGTCTCGAGACGGTGCCGCCCCAGGAGCGCCCACCGGTGAACGTCGTCCGCGTCGCCTTCCAGACGATGGTCGGCAGTGGGTTCCTGCTGGCCGGGATCTCGGCCGTCTATCTCTTCGTCTGGCTGCGCCGGCGGCGGCTGCCGCGCTCGACCTGGTTCTATCGCGCCGTAGTCGCCGCAGGCCCGCTGTCCGTTGTCGCTTTGATCTCAGGCTGGGTGACGACCGAGGTCGGTCGGCAGCCGTGGGTCGTCTACGGTCAGATGCGCACTGAGGAAGCGGTGACCGGCGCGAGCGGCGTTCCAGTCGGTTATGCCAGCCTGGTGCTCGTCTATGCCGGATTGCTTGCCGCCGTCGCCTGGATCCTGCGGCGTCTCGGGCGCGCTCCGGTGGACGTCCAGCCAAGGCCGAGCGGCGTCGCGCCCCTCATGGCCGGCGCGCCGCGTCCCGAGGCGAAGGGCGATCGGTGAGCCTAGCCGAGGTACCGCTTGTGCTCATGCTCGTCGGTCTGGCGGCCTACGCCGTCCTCGGCGGCGCCGATTTCGGCGCCGCCTTCTGGCAGCTCGGCGCGCAGGGCGAGGGCGGCCGCGCCCTCCGCGAGCACGCCTACCGCGCGATGGGGCCGGTCTGGGAGGCCAACCACGTCTGGCTCATCTTCGTTCTGGTCATCTGCTGGACGGCCTATCCCGAGGCCTTTGCCTCCATTTTCTCCACGCTAACGGTGCCCCTCTTTGTCGCGGCGGTCGGGATCATCTTTCGTGGCACGGCCTATGCCATCCACGCTGGCACCGCTCGCGAGATCGAGCGGCGCACAGTCGACCGCGTTTTCTCGATCTCGTCTGTTCTGACGCCTTTCGCCCTCGGCGCTGCCGTCGGTGCTGTCGCCTCTGGACGGGTGCCGGTCGGCAACGCCGCGGGCGACCTGGTGACCAGCTGGTTGAACCCGACCTCGCTGGCCATTGGCGCGCTGGCTGTCGCTACGGGTGCCTACGTCGCCGCTGTGTATCTTGCGGGCGACGCCGCGCGCGCCGGCCTCGAGAAGCTTGCCGTTGCGTTTCGTCGCCGCGCTCTCGCCGCCGGCATCGTGACGGGCGCGATCGCCTTCGGCGGGCTCGTCGTCCTCGCCTTCGACGCCGAACGCCTGAGCGACCGCCTCTTTGCCTGGCCGGCGCTCGCGGCCGTCGTCGCTTCGGCTGTGTCCGGGCTCCTGACACTCGAGCTCGTGCGGCGGTCGCGCTTCGAAGCGGCTCGCTACGGCGCCTCTGCAGCTGTCGCCGCAGTCGTCGTTGGCTGGGCGCTGGCGCAACGGCCGGAGCTGCTTCCCGGCCTGACGGTCCAGGAGGCCGCCGCCGGGCGCCGGACCTTGGTCGCAACTGTCGTCGGCGTGGCGGGCGGGGCCGTCATCCTCACCCCGTCGCTTGCTCTCCTCTATGGGCTCGTCCTTCGTGGTCGTTTCGACCGCCGAGCCACCGAGGCTGAGGCGACCGCTCGGCAACGAACTCGGCAGGGCCGCCTCTCGCTCTTCAGGCTCGCCGCCGGCGCTGGCGCCATCGGGCTCCCGCTCACGCTCCTCTTCGACGGCGGTCTGCTGCTCGCGCTGGGTGTGGCGCTGCTGCTCGCGTTCGTGGCGCTAGCATCGCTAGACCTCGGCTCGGCGATAAGCGCGCACGTTGCGGACGGCGAGCTCGAACCACCCGCGACCAGCTCGACAGAGAGCCGACGTTCACGTGACTGAGAAGAGACCGGTTCGCGTCGCTGTGGGTCCTCGCGCATGACTAGGCAAGAGCAGAAAGCGGCAGCCTTCCGGGCGCTCCACGCCGGCGAACCGTTCGTGATCCCCAATCCGTGGGACGCCGGTTCGGCCCGCGTCTTGGCCGCACTCGGATTCAAGGCGCTCGCGAGTACCAGCTCCGGCTTCGCGTTCACGCTCGGGCGGCTCGACGGTAGCGTCACCCTGGACGAGGTCGTCGAGCACGCTGCGCTGCTCGACCGGGCGACCGATCTTCCTGTCTCGGTCGACCTCGAGAACGGTTACGGCGCCGATCCGGAGAGCGCCGCGCTGGCGTTCACCCGCGTCGCCGAGGCCGGCGCTGTCGGCGCCTCGATCGAGGACTACGATCCCAGCGGCCGCCTCTACGACCTCCACCACGCCGTCGAGAGGGTCGCCGCCGCCGTAGGAGCGGCGCGCCAACTGGGCTTTCCGTTCACGCTGACGGCGCGGGCCGAAAACCACATCCGCGGCAACCCCGATCTCGACGACACGATCGCGCGTCTGCAAGCGTACGAAGCGGCAGGCGCCGACGTCCTTTACGCACCCGGCCTGCGAGCGCCGACGGAGATCCGCGCGGTCTGCGAAGCCGTCTCGAATCCGGTGAACGTCCTCGCGTTTCCGGGAATGTCCATGGCAGAGATCGTCGAGGCCGGCGCGCAGCGGGTCAGCGTCGGGGGCGGCTTGACCTGGGCCGCGGTCAACGCGATGGCGGCCGCGGCCAGGGAGATCCGCGATCGCGGCGACTTCTCGTTGCTCGGTACGAGTCCTCCGCTCCGCGAATGGTTAGCGTGACGCGCGAGGACGGCGTGGATGTCGTTCGGCGGGCGAGTGACCTCTCACGGCTCTTGAGACCGCCTAAAGAGTCGGCCTTTGCAGGGCTCTTATTCCGTATTCACCATTAGTTCGCCAGCGCGCACCTCGGACGGTTGCGTTTGTCCGCCCCGACCACGCGAGCGGTCGACCTCCTCCTACGTGAGCGAGAGCTGCGGTTCGAGGACAGTTGCGATGAATTTCCGGGTTGCCGTGGGTCTCATTTCGTGATCCCGGTAGCGTCCGATCCGACGATGGATTCGGCTCGGGCGGGAGCGCTCGAGTCCGACGGAAGGAGATGAGATGCCCGAACACAAGAGCGGAACCCGCGAGGAATGGCAGGCGGCCCGGGACGAGCTCGCCAAGCTCGAGGCCGAGCAGGCGGAGCGCAACGAGGAGATCAGGAGAAAGCGTCTCGATCTCCCCTGGGTCCCGGTCGAGAAGGAGTACGAGTTCGACACCGAGGACGGCAAGGAGACCCTCGCCGAGCTCTTCGACGGGCGCTCACAGCTGCTCGCCTACAACATCATGTTCGGCCCCGACTACACGCTCGGCGCCTGCCCCGGCTGCACCAATGTGGGCGATGGGCTCGACGGCTCGCTCGTCCACCTGAACCACCGCGACGTTACGTTGCTCTGCTTCTCGCGGGCGCCGATCGAGCGGCTGACCGCGTACAAGCGGCGGATGGGTTGGCAGTTCCCCTACGTCTCCACCTACAACACCGACTTCGCCTTCGACTTCGGCCTTGCGATGACCGAGGAGCAGGCGCAGCAGATTCCCGAGGTCAAGGAGATGATCGACAACCCACCCGACTGGCTACAGGAGTGGTCACGCCAGATCGGGGCCGAGCTCAAGGACGGGCTGCGCGAGGGCCCGAGTTGGATTGCGTTCGCGTGCGAGAACGGGACCGTCTACCACACCTACACGGTGATGGCGCCCGACCCGTTTGTCGCGCCTTACTACAGCTTCCTGCTCGAGCGAACGCCGAAAGCCCAACCCACCGAGCCCCGCACTTGGCGGAAGGACGAGTACCCGAACTGACGCCGATCGGGACGGTTCGCAGCTCATAACCCGGCGCTGCGTCGGGAGGGCTCGAGCTTGGAACTTCCATGGACTGAGCATTGCGGTTTGAAAGACCGTACGCACCCGCACCGATGCGGCTCTCTCACCGGGAACGGCCTGGTTGGGCGGAGGGGGAGCGATTCGAACCCTCGATCCGCCTAACGACGGTTAACGGTTTCGAGACCGTTTCGAATGTGGCGATTTGCAGGTACTTTTCGGCTGGTGAAGGGGTCCGGTGGACAGACCGGGTGTTCGATTTGGAGGGATTTCCGGCGCAGGATCATGCGCCGGTTCCCTCGTCGACCTTCGGAAACGTCCACCAGCCGTCCACCCACGCAAAGTCGAGCGTGGATCTGATCGTGCCACGTTGCTCGTGGCGAAGCGGCTGCAGGCGATTACGGTATGGGGCCGAGCTGACCGCGTGTCACGACGACGCCGCGGCCTTGCTCTCGGTGATGGGGCATGCCTCGACAGATCAGATACGCCGATAGCGAGGGGGTCCAGATCGCCTACGAGGCGTTTGGGTCGGGTCCGCGGGATCTCGTGTTCGTCCAGGGATGGGTGACGAACCTGGAACTCTTATGGGAACAGCCGCGCGCAGCGCGTTCGCTCAAGCGCCTGGGATCGTTCTGTCGTGTCATCAACTTCGACAAGCGGGGCACCGGCTTGTCCGACCGCGTGCCTGTCGATCAGCTGCCGACACTTGAGCAGCGGATGGACGATGTCCGCGCCGTCATGGATGCCGCAGGGTCCGAGCGGGCCGTGTTGTTCGGTCACTCCGAAGGCGGACCGATGTGCGCCCTCTTCGCGGCTGCCTACCCGCAGCGCACCGAGGGCCTCATCATCTACGGCAGCTTCGCAGTGCGGCGGCGGCATCCCGACTACCCATGGGCCCCGACCCGGGAAGAGCGTCAGCGCCACGTCGTCGCCGTCAAACAGGGCTGGGGCGGCATCGTGCACCTTCCCGACCTGGCCCCGGGGGTGTTGAGCGATGAGGAGTTCCGCGACTGGTGGGCGCGCTATCTGCGCTCCAGCGCCAGTCCTGCAGCAGCGGCCGCGCTGACGAGCATGAACAGCGACGCCGACGTGCGCGCCGTGCTGCCGACGATCGGGGTTCCAACGCTGATCATCCACCGCAGCGGCGATCGCCGGGCCGATGTCCGCGGCGCTCGCTGGATGGCCAAGCAGATCCCGGGTGCCCGCTACGCCGAGCTTCCCGGGGACGATCACCTGATCTGGGCCGACCCGGATCCCATCTTCGACCTCGTTGAGGAATTCGTGACCGGCGTTCCGGCAGCAGAGGTTCCCGACCGCGTCCTAATGACGGTCCTGTTCACCGATATTGTCGAATCCACGGAGACCGCGACCGCTGTAGGTGACGACGCCTGGCGGCGGCTGCTTGACCGCCACGACGAGCTCGTGCGCCGCTACCTGGAGCGCTACCGAGGACGCGAGGTCAAGTCGACGGGCGACGGCTTCGTGGCGGTATTCGACGGTCCCGCTCGTGCCGTTCGCTGTGCGCAAGCGATCGTCGATGCTGTCACCGCCCTCGACCTCCAGGTCCGTGCGGGTGTGCATACGGGAGAGGTCGAGAAGCGAGGCGAAGACATCGGCGGCGTCGCCGTGCACGTTGGTGCGCGGGTCGCCGCCGCCGCGAGCGCGGGAGAGGTGCTCACGTCCCGCACCGTGAAAGACCTCGTGGCGGGGTCGGGCATCGCCTTCGCGAGCCGCGGCACCCACGAGCTCAAGGGCATCCCGGGCGAGTGGGAGCTGTTCGCCGCCGTATGACGACCGGGGCTCTTCCCTCGCGCGTGCACACATGGACTTCGACGCGCCCTCCGGTAACGCCTCGGGCGGTCCCGCTTCGACTTGCAGCGGGCGATGCGGTCATCACTGTGGCTACAAGGCGATGACGGCGGCGGAGGACTCGGAGCCCTTGGAGCCCTTCACCCTCCTGCGGGCGGCTCGCGGGTTCGTCGTCGCCCCGAGCGCGGCCCTCTTCCTCTGTCTCTTTGCAAGCCAGGCCGGCATCCTCGTCCTCTCTCCCATCCTCGTCGAGGTCGCGCGGGAGTTCGGCGTCTCGACCGCCTCCGCTGGGCAGCTGCGGACGGTCACGGGACTGGTTGCCGGTTCGGGCGCGTTTGTGCTGGGCCGATTCGCGGGCCGCGTCGCTCTCCGTAACCTTCTCATCGGAGGCGCGCTTCTTCTCGCGGCGGGCTCTCTCCTGAGCGCGCTTGCGCCCACGTTCTGGTTCCTGGCCCTCGCGCAGGTACCGACGGGGGTGGCGGTGGCAACCCTCCTTTCCGCAGGCGTAGCCGGGGCGGGAGAGTGGGCCGCCGCAAGCGAGCGCGCACGCGTCCTCTCGTGGGCGCTCGTCGGCCAGGCGGCCGCCTGGATCGTGGGGATGCCCGTCATCGGCGCCGTCGCCGAGCTCAATTGGCGGCTCGCGTTCGCGGTACCGCTCGTCGCGAGCCTGCTGACGGCATTCGTTCTCTCGCTGTGCACAGCGGGACCGCCGGCCGCAGCGGCGACCGGCACACGACTCGTCCTGCTGCTGCGCGAGCGTGTCATCCGCGCATGGGTCCTTGGCGAGCTCTTGGCCTTCTCCGCGTGGGCAGGGATCCTCGTCTTCGCCGGCGCGCTGTTCATCGAGTCGTACCGGACCTCGACCACGACGACCGGCATAGTCCTTGGGGCGATCGCGTTTGCGTACATCCCAGGCAACTTCCTGGCACGCCGCTTTGTGGAGCACTCAGCACGCACCATCCTCATATCGTCCGCCCTGGCCGCTGCTGTCGGGGCCGCGCTATTTGGAACCGTGCGGCCCGCCCTCGCCATCAGCGCCCTCATCCTCGGTGTGCTCGGCTTCCTCGCCGGCGGGCGCACGCTCGCTGGAAGCGCGTTCGGCCTCGATGTTGCCCCGGAGCTGAAGCTCGCGGTCATGGGCCTGCGGGCCGCGGCCCTCCAGTTCGGGTACCTAGTCGGGTCAGGCGTCGGTGGAATCGCCCTCTCGCTCTCCGGCTATGGCGCTCTGGGTCTGGCGCTCGCCCTGCTGTTCGCGGCCGCGGCGGTACCCCACCTCGTTCTGACGAGGACCGAGCGGACCAGGGTTGCCGTGGGGGGAGGTCACTAGCCGCGGGATCCGGACGCGAACGGCCCGTGGCGGCGACGGAGCCGGTGCCGATGGACGAGATGATCAGGAGGCGAGGGGAGCGCCGGAAGCCCGGGTGCTCGCGCGCAGTAGGCTCCATGAAAACCATGGGGACAGGTTCCCACGGCTCTTAGGGTTTCACCGGAAGCGCCGGGGGTGTGTCGGCTAGCGGAGCTCCGCGAAACGTGCTTCCGTGGGGTCCATCGTTGAATCAGGAGGCTCGAAAATGACGAATCAGGTTTGGGCGCGTGTGAGCGGAGCGATGGGCATCCCGTTCGTTATCGGGTTCATCCTTCTCGGGGCGCTGAGCGGCAACTCACCGGACTACAGAAGCTCCAACAGCGATATCACAGCCTGGTACGCGAGCCACAGTCATCGTGTCCGGGACATCGCCGGCATCTTCGTCCTTGCGGTGAGCGCGACCTTCTTTCTCTGGTTCCTCGGTCGTCTACGTGAGCTGTTGCGTTCAGTCGAGGGCAAAGGGGGACGTGCGGCGAGCATCGCTTTGGCTTCAGGTGCGGCGTTGATCATCCTGTTGGCCCTGGCCGGATCCGACTTCAGCTCCATAGCCTTTGTCGTGTCGGAAGCGGGCGACAAGTTCGCGCTCGACCCCAATACCTTTCGGCTGCTAAGCGGTTTCGGCTATCTCACATATGTTGTTGCCTTCATGCTCGGCGCACCGCTTGCCTTCGCAGTCGGAGTGACCGCCTGGCGGACGCGCATTCTGCCTCGCTGGCTCGCCGCGAGTAGTTTCCTCGCTGGAATCGGCGCTCTCGCGAGCTTCACCTTCCTCACGAGCTTGATCTACATCGCCTGGGTCCTGCTCCTCAGTGGCTACCTCACGTTCCGGCCTCCCCCGGTGCATGCATCGGTCCCAGCCGCGAGTCCGTCGTAGGCGCAGTTCTCCTGCCGGGGGTAAGAATTTCAAGGGCGTTTGCTCTGCCTGGCTTACCGCTTCCTCGAAACGCCCTGAACGTCCCTGAAAAACCTCGAACCTGTCCCCAGAACCTGTCCGCAACAAGTGCGTCACCGATGACGGCGCGGCCGGTCCATCACGAAGTTGCAGCTCTCAGTGCGTGCAGGTGCTCTGCGAGACGTGCGTGGACGAATTGCACGGCCATCGCTCCTTCGCCGACGGCGGTCGCGCAGCGCTTGCTCGAGCCCGAGCGCACGTCGCCCGCGGCGAAGACACTCGGCAGACTCGTCTCGAGCAGCGTGTCGGCGCCTGCGGCGGCGCCACTGAGGATGAACCCGTTGTCGTCACGCGAGACCACATCGCCGAGCCAGTCGGTGCACGGCAGCGCGCCGAGGAAACAGAACAAGAACGAGAACGTCAGCCGCTTGCCGTTTTTCAGCGTGACTGCCTGGAGTTGGCCGTTGTCGCCGTGCAGGGCGGCGACTTCGCTGAGATCGCGAACCGCGACGCCGTAGCGCTCAAGCTCGCGCACGAGGTAGTCCGACATCGTCTCGCGCAGGTCGGCGCGGCGATGAAGCAGCGTCACCAGCGCGCCGCCCCGAGCGAGCCAGACGGCAGCCTGGCCGGCGGAGTTGCCTCCGCCGATCACGCCGACACGCGAGGCGCCGCAGAGCTGTGCCTCGGGCGGCCCGGCTGCATAGAAAACGCTCATCCCTTCGTAGTCCGAGAGTCCGTCGACGGGCAGGCGCCGGTACTGCGCGCCGGTCGCGAGCAGCACGGTGCGTGCTGCGATCTCGTGATCCTCTTCGAGCCGCACCACGTAGCCTCCGTTGGCCTGTTCGAGTGACACAGCGCGGTAGGGCGTCGCGGTGCGTGCATTGAACTTGCGTGCTTGCGTGACCGCCCGGCTGGTCAGCTCCGAGCCGGTGATCCCGGCCGGGAACCCGAGGTAGTTCTCGATCCGTCGGGACGAGCCCGCCTGCCCGCCGAGTGCGGTGCTCTCGACGACGAGCGTCTCCAGACCCTCGGATGCGCCATAGACCGCGGCGCCCAGGCCCGCGGGGCCGCCGCCGACGACGACCAGGTCGACCTCTTCCCGGGGCGCGAGCTCGCGGCCGATCCCGAGCGCGCGCGAGACTTGACCGGACGACGGGCCGCGCAACTCCGGGCCACCCGGCAAGCGCACGAGCGGCAGGTCCGTGGCGTTCAACCCTCTGACCAGCGCAGCCGCAGCCTGGTCGCCCTCCCGCTCCGGGTCGCGCCAGGTGAAGGGCACGCGATTGCTGCGAGCGAACTCGACCATCCGCATCGTCGATTCAGACGAACGCGGGCCGACGACCTCCATGCCAACGCCCTCGACCTGCTGGAGCGCCTCCCGGCGGGCGATGAAGGTCGACAGCAGGAGGTCGCTCAGGGGCCCGTCTTCGAAAAGCAGCGGTCGCAGCGCATCACGCTCGACCGCGATGTAGCGCAACGGCTGCGTGACAACCGCCGTCAGAAAGACGGTCTGCCCCGTCAGGAGGTTCATCTCGCCCAGGAAGCCCGACGTGCGATGCCGGACGATCTCGTTGCCGGCCGCATCAAGAATCGCCACCTCACCCTCGATGATCGCGATGAACGGGTAGCGCTGATCGCCCACACGGAAGAGCACGTCACCGACGCCCGCGGTCCGCTCCTCGCCAAGCTGGGCGACGCTTTCCAGCTGCGCCGCGGACAACGTCGGACTGGCGGGAGGTGCCACTAGTCGAGCTTACCCGCACGGATTTCAGCATCCTGGATCTTGGCGGCTCGCGTTGTGGCGCCTGCGGCGGGGGCCGTTCTGCCAGGCCAGCACTTGGCGTAGGCGGGCGACGTCGTCGGCGAGCGCGGGCGAGCGGGAAATGCGGTGCGGTGACGGTGTAGCCATTGGCCTAGAGCTTTCTGCCCATCGATCGTCGACGGCCACGGCTGCGAGAGGCCACCGGAGCTCACGCGACCGTCCGCTGCTCAACCTCGGTCTTCAGGAAGCGGAGCCCGTCTGCGAGTCCCTTGTCGAGCGCTTTCTGAACTGGTCCTCGGAGGAGACGGGCGACGAGCCCGTCGTAGGACTCCTTCGTGCTCACGAACGTCGTTCCGTTTCGCGGCTCCAGGTGCCAGAAATGGATCGCCTTGATGCCGAGCGTCTTGCCGGTCCAGGCGATCAGGCGCGGTGGCTCAACGCGCTGGATAGTCGACTCGATCGTGCTGGGGCCGGCCTTCCAGCGAAACTTCGATCCTTCGGCGACGGGCCCATGCATGGACATCGATTTGACGTCGGGATTCCAGCTCGGCCAGCGATCGAACGCTGTGAGTACGTGCCAGACGGCCTCGGGGGCGGCAGTGATCTCGATCGCGCTCACTCCGACGACGGGCGCCTGCTCGTTGATGCCGGTCAGCGATGTGCCGACCGGAGCGCTCGTGGTGTCTTTAGCCATTGTCTTAGCTCCTTCCTAGGCCCCAGCTCTTGGCAAGCCCACGTCGATCTCTCTCCAGGATCGTTTTCAGGATCCCAAGATTTTCTCGACTCCGTGACCTGCTCGCCGCACGAGAGAGGCGAACAGGTGGTCCGCGCCACCCAGGGCGACCTTTGTGAGGCGCTTAAAGTCGGGCCGGGTGACTGAAGCGGGGAGGCGGGCTCGCTTCCTCGTTCCCCACGTCTGCAGTATCGGCGGGATCATCGTCATCGTTGGCGTCATCTTGATCTTCGTCTGGAGCTTCTGGATCGGGCTGATCATCGCTCTCGTAGGACTTGTGTTCTTCGGCGGTTTCGCGCGCGGCAGGTGGTATTAGGGGGCTACCAGGGGGAGGAACCAACCGGCGGCGTGGAGGTGTCAAAACTGTGACCGCCTTCCCCGAATGGGCTGGTTCCGAGGCGAAAACCGAATTTTCGGCACCCACAGGGTGGAAAGGTCTTCCCGCAGGCGGTCTGCGGCTGCCGCGCGGCCAAGGCCTTCGCAGCTGTGACATCCGCGGCCGGGGTTCTAAGATTGTGGCGCAGAGTGTGCGCCGGGAAGCACAGCTTCGGCGACGACCAGCTCGGAGCCCGCGCCCGGCGTGACCGCGTCGCGGCTTCCGGATAGGAGAGCCAATGGCGGTAGAGGTCGGAGGGCCATTCGGGGAACGGGTCAAGAGCATCCTCTCCCTCGTCCGGGAGAAGCTACCCGCTGACCAGGCGCCCCAGGTCGAGGAATTCGTCCGTCAGTACTACGCCGAGCTCGAGCCGGCCGACCTGACCGCTCGCAGCGTCCTCGACGCCTACGGAGCCGCGCTGGCGCACTGGCACCTCGTCAGACACCGGGCGCCGCGGGAGGCGAAGGTCAGGGTCTACACCCCGCAGCTCGAAGAGCACGGCTGGC
>WNGB01011804.1_pt1 | contig 13482 bp, 8 predicted proteins | sample 5400681 | NCBI WGS metagenome assembly WNGB01 (sample SAMN13153367, study PRJNA577476) | soil metagenome | isolation source: 115 cm soil or saprolite under grassland replicate 2 | place: USA:California | collected 2016-06-15 | reverse complement strand
CCGAGCTATTCGTTTGCCTGTCCGGCTCACGCCCCAGCTCGTCAAAACATGCTCCCGCTACTTCGAGGCCGATCAGTTACATTGGGCCGGCAACTCCGGGCTCTACATTTACCAATCACTCTTATGCGGCCCGCAAATAGCGATGATGCAATCCGCCAACTTGCGGGAGAGAAATGATTTTGCCTTTTGCTGGCGGCTCGACCTCTCGAGCCACCGGCGCGTTCATTTCCAACGATTGATGCGGCCGCACTTCATTATAGTAGGCAAAGTACTCTCGCAGGATGCGTCGTAGCTGCCTTTCATTGAACACGATCAGATGGTCCAGACATTCGCGCCGAATACTGCCGATCAGCCTTTCAGCATAGGGATTCTGCCACGGTGACCGCGCAGTCGTGATCACTTCTTCGATTCCCATTCTCGCTACACGATAGCGAAAATCTTCCCCATAGATTTGAATCGCGGTCTCTCAGCAAGAATCGTGGTGCTGTCTCTTCCGGGAAGGCTTCAATGATCTGCTGTGCGGTCCACAGGGCAGTAGGATGGGCCGTCGCATTGAAGTGAACTACCTGTCTCCTGTTATGAAGCAGCACAACGAAGCCGTACAAAATATTGAAAGTCACAGTAGGTACGATGAAAAAATCAATGGCGCCAATCACCACCCAAACTTTACTAGCAAACTTCAGAAAAGAATCAACAAGACTAAGCAAGGCGCGTTGTGGGTGCGCGTGACTGGGCAACTAATGTTTGACTCTGAACACTTTCATCACTTGAAGCTTAACCGAGCCACCCAGTGGGAGATTCATCCAATACTTAAATTGGAGTATTGCTCAAAAGGTGAGATGTGCAGAATAGACAGTGACGATAACTGGGAAGACTTGGACGATCAGGAATAAAAGGACTTTTGCATCAATCGGAATTCAGCTTTTAGCGCGGGGGCGTGTTGTTAGCAAATTAAAATGTCCGGTGTGATTAGCAAGTGAAGTGTCCGGTTTTGGTTTTGGTGTTTCTCATCTAATTATCCAGTAGTAGCGGTGGGAATGTGGAAGAGTCAGGCGGCTTTTTTGGCCTGACTTTTCCAAGCCGCGACGGGAAGCGACCGCTTTGGTCGCTTTCCGCGGCGGTGTCATTTCCATAGCTGGCTGGCCGTCAGCGGTGTAGCGGCCAACCCGATGTGGTCCGAAGGTGATCGAGAGTGACTCGTCCAGATGCTCGTGCACAGTGACTCGGCAACCAGCCAAGGTGGCTCGGAGTTTGGAGCGTTCCAACTGCCACACTCGGTTGGCAAAGCTGACCGTGTTATCCCGCGCCACCACCCGCTCATGTTGCAGCGAGAAAACTAAGTCCAACTCTTTCCGTCTCAGCGGCACAAATGCTGTCCCGCGCTCGCTGGCTTTGACGCTGAAACGGCGGTTGAACGAGGTGAACACTCCATGAACGGTCCTGGTGGAATTACCCATCCCTTGCTGACAAGCGGCCCGCAGACCGCTCCCCAGACCATCGGTATCGATGAGTCTCCGGCTGGTTATTCCTTGACGAGTTGCGCTCCCAATGCGTTTGTCTCAACCGAAGGGGTCACCAAAATTTGGCGATTGAGCCTGTCTCAACAGCAGGGTTCAGGACGTTTTCAAGACATCTCTGCAAATTAAATTTGTCTCACCCAAGGGGTTCACCCCACACCGATTACCAAAATATCTGACGACGAACCATCGATCTAGGAGCTTTTCGCCAAATAAAGCGCCAAAACCGCGTCCGATTGCCAAATAATGTGAAAACGCCGCCGGCCCCACCAACAGCCTGTAAGTCACTCAATGGCAGTTACTTATACCGGTTTGTCGGCCCCTTACTCGACCGAGCCCGATTGCCATTTAATCAGCCTGGGTACAGTTATCGATTCGAACACGGACGGGTCTGACGCATCTTCTGCATTTCTTGTCCGATTCTTTTCCAACGCTTGTACTGCTCCTGCTTCTCAGGATTCGAATCGGTCTTCCCAAGCATCCAGTAGTCAAACCAATCCAGGTTGCGCTCCATCGACTCTACTTCCTGGGCCGGACGAGCCATATTGTGACCGGTTTTAGGGTAGATGATCAGTTCGTTTGGTACACCGCATCGCCAAAGTGCAGTCTGAAATTCGAGCCCCTGCGTCGCGAGGCTTTGCTCGCCGTATTCCAGCAGGGTAGGCGACGTCAATCCGGCAACGTGAAATATTGGCGACATCTCGATGTATCGTTTCAAACCTCCGATGGGCGACCCGCCGTGGTAATAATCGTGAACGTTCAGGTTGAGCCACCCCGGCATGTATCCATAGCCCGAGATCATATTGGCGCCGCCTTCGGCAAAGGAGGCGGCGCGAAACAACTTGGGATGCCGGGTTAGGACCACCGGTCCCAGCCAGCTCCCGTGGCTGTGGCCGCTGATACCAATCTTCTGTTCATCCACAAAGCCCTGTCCGATGAGATGCTGAATACCGGTAACAACATCATCCACGGGTTCGCCGTCAAGATTGCGCGGAGTGCTGAAGGCTGCGGAATACGACCCCGTGCCGCGATAGTTTGGGAACATGACAAGATATCCGCGCATGGCCGCCAGACGGTACGGATATGGCCACTCCGCATACATTTCGAAGTCGTCCGGGACCGCAACGCCCGGACCGCCATGCACTATAACGAGAAGCGGGTACTTCTGATTGGCCTGGAAGTCAATGGGTTTCGCGAGCCAGCCTTCCACCTCGACGCCGTCGCTCGATTTCCAATGCACGCGCTCAAACTTCGGAAGTCCGGCGTCGCGCAGAGGCGCATTTAACGAAGTCAACCGCGTGGCAGAAGTGAACGGCGCGTGAGCTATATAGACTTCGGGCGGCTCTGTCGTGGAGGCACGAACAAAAGCCATCGTCTTACCATCGCTCGAGAAGCTGTTGCGACTCTCGCTACCTCGATGTTCACCCACCGGCGTCAACTCGCCATTCGACAATGACAGCCAGAACAATTGCCGGCTGCCGCGAGAAGTGTTCTCCAACAGCATGCGATGACGATCCAGCCACATTAGCTTCGACACATAGAGCACAAGGCGCTCCGCTCCCGGCACGGGCACAAAACGCGATTCGCTAAAGCGGTAAATGCCAATCTGCGGTTTAGCTTGCCAGCGCTTTGCCATATTCTTGAAGCACAGGGCCAGACTGCTGCCGTCAGGAGACCAGACAGGACTCGAATATCCAGTCGTCTGATCCCAATCCTGACCACCGCTCCCGCGGGCTATCACCTGAGACTTCTTGCTGGCCACCGAATAGACGAGCACATCGTCTCTTTGCCTCGCAGCCCAGTCAGTCCCTGGATGAATGGTCACTGCAAGGCGCTGTCCGTCCGGTGACCAGGCAAACTGGCTGACCGACCCTTCAATTTTGAGCGGCTCAACTGCATGACTGGTGACGTCGCTTAGCCACACTTCTGTAGGCCGATCAGTTTCCAGGAAAATTGAGTTGTTAAGCAGCTTGTAAATGGCGAAGTCCCATTTGTTGATCACGACTCCGGCATCTTTGTTACGTTGCGCTTCGAAGGATCCCTTGCTCGCGCTTCGCGCCATGAAAGCAATACGGCGGCTGTCTGGCGACCATTCAAAAGAAATCACACCACCAGGCGCACTGGTTACCTTTTCTGGTGTGCCACCGGGCTTGTTCACTGTCCAGACCTGCGCCGCACCGTCACGCGTAGAGACGAAAGCAATGCGGCTGCCGTCGGGCGACCAGCGCGGAGCGTCATCCTTATCCGTGGGAAAACGTGGATTGTCATCATTGTCTGCGGCGGTGAGGGGTACCGGCTGGCTGCTTCCGTCGGTTGCCATGACCCAGATGGATTTGGAGAAGCGGTTCTGTTCCCAGTCGGGTTCCTTCGTGGTGAAAATCACCTGACGGCCGTCGGGCGAAATCTCGACCGTCTCAACGCTCTTCCAGGAGAGCAATTCTGCGGGCTTCGAAGGCTTGCCTTGTTGTCCATGTAGCGAAGCTGGAACCAGAATCAAGATGATCGTCAAGTAGACAAGGCTGTGTAGTCTCAAGTATGCCTCCTGAATTCAGTTTAATCGTTCGATGCGTGTTATCAGAGAGTCTGTTCCGTGATGTACCTACGGATCTTCGTCGAACGGATCGTCAGACGGCTGTCCCTCGCTCCCAGGTCGTTTGAACCCTGGTTTGTCCGCTGTCGGCCCGGTCACCTTCCCGGCCAGCACTCGGCTGGTGAAGTCCGCAAGCCCAAAGATCGCGCTCGCCCCTACAGGCCGCAGTGCATCCAGCTCCGTCATCTGAATACGAATCCGCCTCGGCTTTGTAATGGCGTGCGGTTTTAGTTGGCCGCCATCAAGCAACGATGTCAGGTCAAAGACTGCGCCTTCGCCCTTGCCACCCTCGTCCGCATTCAGGATCTCAGCGACGCCCAGCTGTGAATTCAGGTCCAGCACACGTAGCTTCAGCGGACCATGCAGCGTGTCCTCGCTGAGGTTTTCTATTTCCACATCCACTTCGACGATACGTGACGACCGGAAGAGACGGCGGCTGCTGAAGTACAGCTTCACTTTGCCGCTCACGTCCGCAAGTTTTGCAGATTCCCGCGATCCGTTCTTTTGCGCCGCACCGTTGACAGTGACGGTGGCCGTCCAGAGTTGTGGTACGCCGGTGGGGTTACCCACCCAAAGTGGATGAAAGGTCCCGTCAGCCGCAGCGGCGAGACCGGCCGTGTGGCCCCCGCTGAAATTAAACGAGTGAACACCGAGCAGCGACGATTCGTTACTGTCCTTCCAGCGGCGGCCCATCACCGAGAGCGGCATCGGGTCGGTCTTTTCGGGAAGATAAGGGACCTCAGACACCTTGACGCTTGGAGCAAACGTTTCTCCACCATCGAACGAAGCACGGAAACGGACCGTCCAGCCGAGGTTATCGGGATTATCGCGCCGGTCATACCAGCTAACGCCCACCACGCCCTGCGGATTGACTGCCACTTGCCCGTGAATGTCGTCTGGGCCAGAAGGATTCCCGGTCCATGACCGGTTATCGTCAATGACACGCGGTCGAGACCAGGTTTTGCCCTGATCTGACGAATAGGAAAGCAGAATCTGCGATCGTCCGGATCCGACATCGGGCCATACCAGATAAATGCGATCGCGAAAAGGCCCCTTACTAGCGTCCACAGCCATCATGGCCATCATGCTGCGGTTCCAGCCACGATCCATAAACCAGTCACCAACTGGAGAAACCTCAACCGTCAACGGCCAATTTGGTTTGTCAAACTTCGCGCGGAAGACGCTTAGCGCGGTATTGGCCCAGCGGCCGTCGTGGCCAAGCACATTCACGGGCACGCGGCTGCGTAAAGTACCGCCTTCATACAGCGGCGTCGGACTCTTCCAGTCACCCATCGGCGCTACGTATGTTCCGTCAGACAACACGACTCCAGGTCCGTAGCCAATGTTGTAGTTGCCATCCGCCACTGGCACTAGTTGCGACCTGAAAGTGCGCCCGCCATCCGCCGAATATTGGAAATAGTATGCCTGCGGGTTGGCGCAACGGACGCCGGGGACACAGACTGATCCCGCCCCCTGAAGATAGATCCAGCCGGCGCGCGGTCCCGTGGTGGTATCGACCGTAATGAAGCTTCGCTCTGCATGCTTGGTGCGAACTGGTGTCTCCCACGTCATGCCTCCGTCGGTGGAGCGATCGATGCGGTCAAATGATTTATCCTTCGCATCGATGTTTTGGGAAAACGTATAAGCTACGCCGCCAAGACCGTAAGTACAGGTCGGGTCCCAACTGTCGTGCCGTCCTTCACCACGCGTTCGAAGCGTAGGAGTCCAGGAGCGGCCACCATCCAACGAGGCATAGGTGGCGACCTCGGTCCAGGAACCCTCCCTGGGCCAAATCATCGAACAAGCGAGTAGTCGTCCCGCATGAAAAGGATCGGCGGCGATTTGCATTTCGTAGTGCGGCTCGCTGGCTAATCCTTTGCTGACCTGGACATTGGGACCAACGGTGATTGACTGCTGAGCCGGCACAGCGGCAACACTGATCAGTGCAGTAGCAACTGCACAGGCAATCGATGAAATAGACATAATTTTAACGTCTTGAATTGTGCAAGGCACGCGATGATTTTCCGAGAGAGGAGCGGCGCGCCGATAGTGGCGCGCCGCATGCCAAAAGCCTAGAACTCCAACTTCAGCGACAACTGGATCGAGCGTGGACCGCCAACACCGTAGAGAGGATTAAATCCCCCGGTCTGACCGCCCGTGCCGAGGCTTGTATTCAACATCGACGGTGATATTCCAAAGGTCGCACTTGAGAACGTCAAGTTTCCGGTCGTCGCGTTGACCGATCCAAGCGAGCCGGCGGGATCGGCAAAATTCGGATGATTGAAGACGTTAAAGAGCTCTGCCCGGACCTGTGCTCCAAACCGCTCAGTGAATCTGAACCTCCGCCGTATACCGAAATTCAACTGATTATTGGAGAAGCCTCGTAGCGAGTTGCGCCCGAGTGTGCCCTGACGCAATGCAGTAGGTACAAGGAAAGGCCCGACCTGTCGCGCACTAACTACAGTATTGTTGAATCGTCTTCCACCGCCGACGTTAGGATCATCAAGATAGAGTGGAACGCCAGGCACAAGATCTGGACGGAAGTTGAAGGTGCCGAACCCAAGATCCCTCGAGAAGAGCACATCCACCGGTGTGGCTGTGCGCGCAGTGAAGATGAGATCCGCCGACCAGTGACCCAGGATTGCTCTGGATACTGAGGAACCGAACGTGGGAACGTCGTAGGTCAAAGCCCCGGAGAAGCTGTGGCGCACGTCGAAATCAGAAGGGGCACGCTCCTGATCAAGATTGATCTTTGTCGCTCCCGGGAGTGCCGAAGAATCGTTCGACGCAGTATCAAGGGAGTGTGACCAAGTGTAAGAAGCCAAGGCCTGGAATCCGCGTGACAGGCGGCGTTGATACTGTGCCTGCAATGCGTTGTAGTCGGACTTCGCGTTGCTGCGGTTGATCTGCAGGAGAGGAAAATTAGTGCTGAGGTTGAAATAACGCTCCTGGCGTAACAGCCGCCGTCCAGCCGCACCAATGTAAGACAGGGTGAAGACCTGATTAGCATGAAACACATGCTCCGCGGCAACGTTCCATTGCAGCGTATAAGGCGACTTTAGGTTGCGATCCGTCACCATCACATTGGAGAAAGGACCGGTAAGTGTTAAGGGCGGAAGTATGATGTTTGCATTAGTGGGCGGGTAAGCTACGTTATTAACCGCAGGTCCGCCAAGCACGTTGGGTGAGAGAATGACAACATTCGAGATCGCTCCGGCGGGAAGATCGTAAAACACGCCAAAGCCCCCTCGCAATACCGTGGAACCCCCCTTAGTCAGCCTGTATGCTGCCCCAACCCGCGGCGCGATATTTCCGTAGGTTGTCTCCCACAAGGGTGTACCTACAGGCGCGAATGCCAGTGTGGCCAGATTGTCGGTCTGAGTGGCAGCGTAAATGGTCGTGTTGTTGCGTCCGTGGGGAGCAGGATTCACATCCCAGCGGAGACCGTACGTCAGGGTCAGCTGTGGTGTGGTCCGCCATGCATCCTGGGCATATGCTGAGAAATTTCGGTAAGCATAGTCCACGGGCGACTTGCGGGTAACGGTGGAGATATTGACTATGCTGGCGGCGATATTGGCCGGAGTTGTGAAAGTGTAGTTAAGATCGGCCGACCGTGAGAGTGCGCTCGGGTTCAACATGCGATAGTCGGCGCCAAACTTGAGCTGGTGATTACCAGCAACCATCGAGAAGTTGTCTATGAAGTTGAGCTGCCGCTGGACACCCTCACCATTGCGGCCCAGGATGATCCTTGTCGTAGCGAGGTTGATTATCGAGACGCTGAAGAACGTATCGTCCTGAGGGACATTAGACGGTAACACGGAGGTTGTGAACGGCACGGCCCCGCCGAAGTTGTCGAGGTAAAGGCGGGTGCCAGCGTCCTGGTGGCTAAAATTTGCGCGGAACTCGTTGCTCATTGTTGAGTTGAGTATCCAGGTCGTACCCGCTGTCAAAGTATGCGTCCTGAAGAAGGCGTCCCTGAGGCTGTTGAGCTGACCGCTGCCAAGCCGCGCCGTGTTCTTCGATGGGGCATAGTTATATCGCGCGAAGAACGTGAGCTTGTTCATCTGATGATCGACCCTGATGCTGGTGGCGTCTGTCGTGGTCGGATCGGAATAGCTTGCCGTAGCCAACGCAAGGCCGCCGCCCACATCGGCCCCGGTCGGAAGAGGAAATGCATCCAGCAAGGTCCTTACAGCCGCTGGCGCGCTCTGTCGCAGCGCAAGTGACGGCACCTGTGTTGACGCGGAAAGTGGTTGGCGCAAACGCAGGCCCTCGTAAGAGAAGAAAAAGAAAGTCTTGTCGCGGCCATTGTAAAGACCAGGAATTCTGACGGGTCCACCAAAAACTCCGCCAAAGTCGTTCTGCCGGAGGGCCGGCTTAGTCTGGCGCCTGGCATTCACAAACCAATCAGTCGCGTCCAGCGTGTCGTTGCGCAGGTAATCAAACACAGCACCGTGGTACTGATTCGTGCCAGAGCGCGTGAGCAGAGAGATCTGCCCGCCAGGACTACGGCCGAACTCCGGAGCATACATAGACGTCTGAATATTGAATTCCTGCAGCGCGTCCACCGAAACCAGATTGCTGAAGCCGCCACTGGCATTTAGGGCGGGCAGCTCACCCGCGCCGGCCTGTCCTGTGCCGCCCCCGGCGTTAATGCTGAAATTGGCGCTAACTCCGTCCACAGTGAAGTAATTGGAGTTAGTCCGCTGGCCATTAATACTGAACTGGCCCTGCTCTCCAAAGGTTGCCTTCGACGCTACCACACCCGGGCTAAGAACAATCAGCGACTGAAAACTGCGACCGTTCAAGGGCATGTTTTCCACAAACTGACGATTTACGACGGTGCCCACTGACGCCGATTCACTAATAAGCGCCTCTTCGTTTGTAACCTGCACAGTCGCATTGACGTCACCCGCCTTCAATTGAATCTGCAGCGCCTTCTGATCGCCAACGTTGAGGACAACATTTCTATTTTCCACAGGCGTGAATCCTTGCGCTTGCACTCTGACGATATACGTACCCGGCGGCAATAGTGGAAATGTGTAATTGCCGGCGCTGCCAGTCGTGGTCTCTCTCTGCAAGGTAGTCGCGATATTGATCGCCGTCACGGTCGCGCGGGGTATGACAGCGCCATTCTGGTCCTCAACTGTGCCGCTCAGCGTCGCCGTTGCAGACTGCCCAAAAGCGGCGAAGAGTAAGAGCTGACAAGTCAGGGAAAAACAGCTGGCAAGAACCAACCAGCGAACAACTAGCAGGGGGGTTCGAATGCGCATATGCGATCTCCTTTTGACTTAGCAAAACAGCACTCAGTTTAGTGAGGAGATTGAGAACCCAGGTAGTGACTATCAGTCACTTGTTCCTCGTACCAACCACAGAGATTTCCAATACCAGGTTTTCCGCAACCTGGAGTGAGCGCCAAAACTGAGCGCTCCGGATGGAGTAATCTCTCGAGGAATCCGGAGAAATGGAAAAGGCTAAACGAATGACTCGATCATTTTCAGAACAGATGACAAAGAGGCGTTGGATCGCTCGTGCAACATCCGCATCGCTTTGAATCTCTGAAGCCTCGTTGGCTTTCTGACCGGCTACTGCGGGAAAGACTGGCGCAATCTCACGACGCAAGACCACAGACTCCTGTTGCAATGCTTGGGCGTGCTGCCCGATCAACGCTTGCCACTTGGCCTTTGCTTCAGGGTCCAACATTCGTAACTCTTCAAGCGAAAACCGTTGGGAAAGTGCCTTGAGTGCCGCCGCATGCTTCAGTACTTGAAGTGATCTCCGAATAGCACGTTCCGCGAATTGCGCAATCGCCTCCTCCGTCTGAGCTTCGGGAACGGCTCGGCCAGCGAAGTACTGGCGCAATTCCGTATCGATGGGCAGCGTGTTTGAGCTTGGCTGGGTTGTCTCGATAATAATAGGACCTGGTGGCGCCTGACTCTTCGGCTGGCGCGCCAGCGCCTCATCTAACGTTTGAATATCTATCTTCACTGCTGGATTCCTGAACAATGGACTAAGGGCACTAAGAAGTTCTCGTTTGCGCTCATCCGTTTGGGTAAGGCCTTGTACTTGTAACAAACCTTCAAGCGTGCGCGTCACACTGATCTGCTCACCCATATCAGCGCCAGCTTGATTCAGGAGCCTTAAGACTTCGACTTCTAACGCCGGAGTCGCCACAACGGGTGTAGGCGCGATCGGCTGCGGTGGCGCCGTTTCAACTTTCGCCAGATTTTCCGCACTGGGGACTCTGCGGTTAAGGGTAGAGCTGAGCAGTTCGGCATCAGGCTCAAAGACAGTAGGGGTCACTGTCGCGGTCGGATGGCGCTCGAAATTCGCTTCCATCATCCTGTACTCGCGCACTTCGTTCCCTTGACGCAGCGTCAGAGTCTGCTCTGTCGCATGGAGATTCGCCCGATTCAAGACGAGCGTGGCCTTCATTAGGCCGCTTTCTGTTTGATCTGAACGTGAATAACTAATCAAGTACTCTGCCGGGCGCTCTTCAACCGTTACGTTCCCGGTTAATCCCATTAAAGAGGTGAGTTCTTTTGCTGATGGTAAGACCTGCCAGACATTCTCAAAGGTTACTGCCTCAGCCTCACGACCGCGCCCCACCGGAACCGACTTGATTTGTGGTCGCAAACCTTGGCCGTAAAGAGTTTGCACTCCACCAGCTCTCCTCCAGTCGCCGGCAACCAGGGAGCCTTTATCGTCATAAAGTCGTCGTGCGCTGATCTCGCGTTCAGCGCTTTGCCAGACCTCTATCCGTCGGCGGCCGATCGACTCGCCGGCCGCGTTCTTCTCTTCCAAATTGAAAGTGCGATGCAAGACTTGATTGCGGTCATTGGCGAGCGCATCTTCGGCAAGAGTCGATCTCTGAAGCAACTCAGCCGCAGAAACAACCGGCGTCGCACGACGGAATTCAATAAACAGCGCGACAGAAACTAGCAGCAACGCGGCCAGCGCCGTCACAACGCGGGGCCGCATCCAGACGCGCGTGTTTAGCAAACGGGCGCGTAGCGCTGCCACAAACGCCGGGATCTTAGGACCCAGCTTCTTTATTCTCGCATTGACACGCCCCGTGTTTACTTTGACCTCTGGGTTCGGTGTTACGATCAACGGCTCATCGGCTTCAACCTCTTCAGCTTGCGCTGCAGTCGCAGTCGCGAGCGCGGGATCGTGGTAACTCACATGCAGCGTCGGATACGGATTACTGAATAGAAGAGAAGACTCGAGCGAGCGCGCTTCACTCAACTCTATCCGCTGACGCAATTCGCCGGGCCCGTTGGGCGGCAAGTCTTCGACATTCATCATCATCAGTCGAATACCCTGCTCGCTAAACACTTCACAGAAACTAATTCGCTCGTCCGCTGTGATGTTGAGAGTCAGCTCGCTCAGTTCTGCCCCGATCAATTGGGAGCCCAGAAGATACCCATTAACCGAAACGCACAGCTCCTGAGGTTTGTGTTCGAAAGCTTCTCGTGCTTCTCGTTCCCATTCAGTTATGGATCTGCGGATGTCGCCGCCTTTACTGCTGTCGTCAAATGGGCCACCGCCCTTCTTATTGTCTTTGTCCATGGTATCTGTGGGATAACGCTCGGCCAGGAGTGGTAGACCGAGCAGCGTGTTGACCGCGTCCAGGCAGGTCGGACAACTCACGATATGCGCCAGATGCTTGCGCGCGATTGGCGTTTGAGGGCCCGGTTCGTAAAGATGATTGAGCTGCTCGCGGCTCAAACAGTCTCCAATATGCGAGTCGAAAATCGTTTGCTGCAATTCAATTAAGAAATCACCAGCGGTGCGAGCAAATCTGGCGGGAAAAACTTCGGGAGTAACTGACTCGCTTGGTCCCCTGATAAACGCCAGCGACCGGGAATTTTCAAGGTATGCTTTTGCTTCCGTGCGCGCCGCTCGCAGCCGCACATCCACGGCTTGACGCGTGCTACGCATGACCTTCGCAATCTCTGAGGGGTAATAACCGTGAAAGAAGCGCAGAATGAGCACCGAGGCGGCATTCGCCGTTGCTTTACGCGCACAGGCGTAATGGCAAATCCGTCTTAGCTCGTCCTGAGCCTGAATCAAATCGCGCCCGTGCGCGATTGAATGCAAGCTCAGCCTGGCTGACTCGTACTCGACGATTGAAAGCTGCTCAAAGCGGCCACGAGTGGCACGACGTAACTGCGAGATATGCAAGTTGCGCAAAGAGGCATAGAGATAGTTGTCGAGATTGCCAATGCGACTTAGATCCGGCTGGCTAAGTGTGAAGAGAATGAAGAGATCATGAAGCAGATCCTCGGCTAGCGCCCGATCGTTCGCGGTCATCTGAACCGCCCAGCCATGAAGCCCCTCGTAACGCTCCAGGAAAGCGTCACGATGACTAGCGGAGATGCGGCGTAGTTTCAGCATTGTTAAAAACAGGCTCTCGGCAGCTTACCGGAAAGTCAAATTAGGCATTCATTATTAAACTAGACCATTCATATATAAGACGCCGGTTGAAGGGGCAACCTAACGCGGAGAATTAAATTTTCTTCTTGACAGTGCAGTCGCGTGGCTGTACGCCGTCAGATATTTTGGTGTACGTCGTCCGATCGATTGCTCACTTTTGTCCGATCAAATGCTCATTTTGTGTACGTCGTCCGATCGTGTACGCAGGCGGATCAGTTGGTGATTATCGGCGCATCAGTTGCTGAACACGATAGTTCAGCACATCCCTGCCGATTCCGTGAGGGATAACGACCAGTTATAACTCGTTGAGAGACGAGCACTTGAGTGGGGTTTTGCCGGCCCCTGTCGCCGAGGGCAGTTCACCAACTGATCGGACGACAACTCTCGGATCGAGCCCAAAATCACCAAGAATCTGGATAAAAGCGCTCCAGTTCAGCAACTGATGCGCCGACGGCAAGAGCACAGCGACCGGCCGTAAACTAATCAATCACAGCCAGTTAGCACCTATTTTTGAACTTCTCTCTCAAGAGCGAGTTCAGCAACCGATCCGCCTGCGTACACTTGCGTCTGGCTTTTCCCAAAAACGACTCACGCGAGTAATTGAGCGGGGCAAACTGCCGAGAATCGATCGCTGCGGCTCGATCCATCCATATTCCGTTTCAGGGCCACTCGCGGTTATGCCCAGCAGGGTTACCGTCTCAGGTTGTACCTCCGCAGCGTCGAAAGCCAGATCGACATGCGACATGAATTCCTCGTCGTCAGCAAAATAATGATCGGAAGGAAACAATGCGACGATGGCTTTCGGCGACTTCGCTGCCACGCGCAGCAACGCATAAAGAATTGCCGGTGTGGTTCCTTTGTTCGCAGGCTGCTCAAGCAGAAGATTTTGCGAAACACTCTGAGTCAAAGACTGGTAAAAGCGTCGATGCTTTTCGG
>WNGB01027562.1_pt1 | contig 13484 bp, 9 predicted proteins | sample 5400681 | NCBI WGS metagenome assembly WNGB01 (sample SAMN13153367, study PRJNA577476) | soil metagenome | isolation source: 115 cm soil or saprolite under grassland replicate 2 | place: USA:California | collected 2016-06-15 | reverse complement strand
CTCACCGTCGGGGTCGTGTCGGACTTCGATCTCGAGCAGGCCGCCACGATCTGGTCCCAGATCACTTGCCCCGTCCTGCTCATCGAGGGGGAGCGTTCCGGGATCCGTCTTCCAGAAGCCGAGGCCCGCCGGCGCTGGGCTGCCTTCCGCCAACACCGCAGCATCGTGCTGCCCGACGCCGGCCACCTGATGCAGCGGGATCAACCCCAGGCGCTGGCCCGCCATCTCGCCGAGTTCCTCGGCGGGCCATGAGGACGTCATGCAAAAGGACGCTATGAACGATCCATCGCTTCCCGGCGTGAGCGCGATGAGCCTCTACGTCCCACCTTTTCGGGTCGTGCTGCGTGATTGGTGCGACTGGACCGGCAACAATTGGGACAAGGTTCGAGCGGTCGTGGGCGACAGCTTTCGAGTCTGTGGCCGGCACGAGAACGTGTATACGATGGCCGCGAACGCGGCCCTGCGCCTGATTCTCGAGAATGAGATCGATCCGCGGCGGATCGGCTTTTTGGGGCTTGGCACCGAGTCCAGCACGGACAATGCGGCCGGGGCCGTGATCGTGCGCGGGATGTTGGACCGCGCGCTGGAGGCGCTGGGGCGACCTCGACTACCGCGCAGCCTGGAGGTTCCGGAGTTCAAGCACGCTTGTTTGGGCGGCATTTACGCCCTCAAGAGCGCGCTGCGCTACGTGGCGTTCGACGGCCGTGACCAGCTGGCGATCGTGGTCAGCGCCGACGTCGCCGAATACGAGCGCGGCACGAGCGGCGAGCAAACCCAAGGCGCCGGCGCGGTGGCCATGTTGGTGGAGCGCGAGCCCAAGCTGTTTGCGGTCGATTTGGTTCATGCGGGCAGCGCATCCGACTATCGCGGGCCCGATTTTCGCAAACCTTTCGCCCGGCATTTCACCGAAGGCTACGCCTCGAGGACCACGCGACCCAACGATTTCCCGGTGTTCAGCGGCGACTATTCGACGTTCGCGTACATCGACGAGACGGTGCAAGCGGTGGAAGCCATGCTGCGGCGGCTGGATGTGTCGGCCGGCAGCTACTACCAGAGCGTGAAGAGCCTGTTCTTTCATCGGCCCTTTCACCTGATGCCGGTGCGCGCGATGTCCTTCCTCTACGTGCGTGGGCTCGCCCGTGGAGATCACCACCACGACGAGCTCGCCAAGCTGTGCGACGAAGCCAAGGTGCCCGCGGCCGAGGTGGTACGGGAAGCCACCTCTTCTCCCGACCTGTTCGCTCACATGCTCAGTGGCGATGCGCAAATCGATCCCTACGCCGCCACCAGCGCCGTCGCCGCGGTCTTGCGCAAGCGGCCCGCCTTCCGCGAGTTGCTCGCGCAAAAAATGAGCCTGGGCGCCGAGACCGTGAAGGCGCTCGGCAATCTATACAGCGCGGCGCTACCGGGCTGGATCGCCGCGGGCCTGGAAGAGGGCGCGGAGACGGGCCAGGCTCTCACGCGCACCAATATGGTCGCCGTCGGCTACGGCAGCGGCGACGCAGCTGAGTCGATCCCGATCTCGCCGGTCGAAGGTTGGGAAGCAGCGGCCAGGCGCATGCATATCAGGCGATCGCTCGAGGGCGCGATCGACCTCGGCAAGGCGCAATACGAGAGCTTGCACGACCACCGCGAGATGCCGGGGCTCGACTATCGTCCGCACGACGAGTTCGTGATCAGTCGCGTCGGCACGACCTACGAGACCAGCTTCCAAGACCTCGGCGTCGAGTACTACGAGTACATGCGCTGAGTCGATCCCCCCAGGCCGGTTGCGGCCGGATGCTGCACGCCGTAACCAGCCCCCCCAGGCCGGTTTACGGCGTGCAGCATCCGGCCGACGACGGTTGTCCGAGACAGCGGTTCTGCATGACCGTCCAGACCTCGCGGGCGATGATGTTTTGGCCCGCCTGAGATGGATGGATGCCGTCCAACGCGAAGTTGGCGACGTTTAGGTCGCCGCCCGCAGCCGCGAACGGGGGGATGAGGTCGACGAAGTGACAGGTGACCTTGCCAGCGGATCGCGCATAGGTGGTTTCGCACGACGCTCTGGCGCGGGGCGAGGAGTAGTCGAGAATCTCCTTGTACCCGCCGCTGCTGGCGGTGATGTGTGGGTAGAAGAAGTAGACGATGTCCTTCACGCCCGCGTCGGTCAACTTGGCCATGAGCTGCTCCGATGCCGTAACGGCGGTATTCACGATGTCCGTGCATACCTTCTGCGTCGAGGAGCCCGCCGCCTTGCAGGTATTCGCGCACCCCGGGTATTTGATGGTGTCACACAGGAGAATATCGTTGCCGCCTCCGGTCATGATCACGAGCTTCATGGTCGGGTTCGCCCGGACGGCTTGGTCGAGTTGCGGCGGGATCGTGCCGAGGCCGCCGGACGCCATCGACGTACCTGCCACCGCGTAGTTACGGAACTGGTTCGCCGCTGGGTAGAGCGCCCCAAGAGCGGGCTGAAACGCCGGCGAAACAAAACCCGTGATGTACGAATCGCCGATGATGACGGCGCTGCTTGGATCCGCGAGGCATGGCGGTTTGGCCACCCCCGCCCCCGCAGCCCCCCCGCCCGTGCCCCTCGCGCCACCTGCACCCGTAGTACCGCCCGAACCGACGGAGCCACCTCGGCCCGTGGCTCCACCTAGTTCCGCGGAGCCGCCCGTTCCGACGGAGCCGCCCGTTCCGATGGCGCCGCCCGTTCCGATGGCGCCACCCGAGACGGTGCTGCCCGCGGCGCCGGTCTGAACCGCCATTCCGCCAGCACCACCGGTCGCGCCGCCGCTATCACCATCCGAGACGGTACCGCAGGCCCCACCCAGCGCCACCAGCATGCCGAGCGCGAACACCCGGGCCCGACGCACGCTGTGTGAGTCGACGATTCGCATGGAAGACACCCCCGCGAGCTGCCTATCCTCCGGTCTAGCATGCATATTGACCAATAGTCAACCGGCGACCGGTAACGCCTTCACGGACCACGCGCCGTGGCTCATCATCGTGAACGATGTCGTTGTTCGCCCTGCTCGCTATCTCGCCGGCCTGGGTTTGGGGGCTTTTCACGAGACTCGTCGGCCTGGTGTTTCTGGTCAGCTACGTATCCCTCTTGGGGCAAGTCGTTCCGCTCGTCGGGCAAAACGGGATCTCACCCGCGGTACGCAAGCTCGCTCAGATGCGCGCGGATTTTTCTCTGTGGCGATGCATGGCGTACTGGCCCACGCTGCTTTGGTTCGGGGCGAGCGACCGGGCGCTGCGCGCGCTCGTGTGGTTAGGAATCGTCGCCTCCACCTTCGTAATCGCAGGCGGCCCGTTTTCGTTCCCGGGCCTGTGCCTCTGCTACGTCGCATATCTGTCGCTCGATGTACCGATCCAGCTCAACTTCCCATGGGACGCGGCGCTGTTCGAGACGGCCTTCCTCGGGCTGTTTCTCCCGCCGACCTTGCTCCTCCCGCACATCGAGGCCGTAAGCGCGCCCGATCCCGCCCTGGCGTGGGCGTACCGCCTGCTCGTCTTTCGCATCCTGTTCGGTTTCGGCAAGTTCAAGTTCATCGGCTCCACAGCTGAGGACTCGGGCTTTCTCAAGGGCTTTCTCGTCAACCAGCCCTTACCCTCGCGGCTCGCGTGGTACGGCCACAAGCTGCCGCTCGTCGTCTTGAAGCTCGGCCTCGCGAGCCTCTTCATCGTGGAGCTCCCGGTCACCGTCCTTGCCCTGGTTCCCGGTGTCCCTAGCCTGATCGCGGCCGCGTCGATCGTGGCGCTCATGCTCGTCATTCAGCTGAGCGGCACGTTCGGGTACTTCAACTTGATCGTGATGGTGCTGTGCGTGCCGCTCCTGGACTCGGCGACCGTGCATGATCTGCACCTCTCGCAATACTTCGATTTCGCCGGCGCCGGCGGCGCGATTGGGTTCACGTTCGAGGGGCCGTGGCTCGTGCGCAGCGTGGTGCTTCTGCAAACGCTGGGCGCGGTTCTCTGTTTTCCGTTCAACAGCTACTCCGCACACGGCTGGCACCAGTGGGTGGTGTGGTTTTCCCTCAAGCGCGCGTGGATGCGCGCGCCTGCGGCGTTTTACCGTGCTCTGCATCCTCTGCGCTGGCTGCACCCCTACGGCGTATTCCCCCCAAAATCGATGGCCGACGTGCGCTGCGTGATGGTGGCGGAGGTGTCATGGGACCGCGAAAACTGGCATGAGCTCGAATACAAGTTCGCTTCGAGCAAGCCGAGCTCGATCCCCGGCTTCATCGCCCCATACCACGCACGCTGGGACCAATCGGTCGTGTACATGGGTTTCGGCGTGCCGGACTGTGGCTTCGTGATCCCCGGCGTTCTCACCGCGTGGCAGCCGCATCTGCACGCGCGCTACACGGAGGCGCACTGCCTTTTGCAACGCATCCTCGAAGGGCACACCTTCGAGGGGTTCGTGTTCAAACGTGGAAGCTTCCCCAAGGACAAAGGCGTCCCCGTGGCCGCGCGCATGCGCTCCTACATGCTCGTGCCGACAACGCTCGAAGAGCGAAAGCGAACCGGCAACTGGTGGACGCGAACCGTCATCGGGCCCCACATTGCAGCCATGGAACGCGTGCCGCACTTCTGGGACCACTGGCTGCCGAGCGCCGAGCTTTTCCACTGGGAGGGCCTACTCTGGAAGCGGCGCTCGCGCCTCTCGGCGTTGCGTGGCCGCGTGAAACGCGGTGAACCGATGATGCAAGCCCTGTTGGCCGATTCGCCCGATCTTCGAGCAAGGGACGTGGACGCGTACTTCGAAGACTTTCTTACCGCGGCCAACCTGAGTGATCGGGAGGCCTGGGCGAGGCTTCCGGAGACCGTGGCCACGCTCGCACAGCGCTTCAGCGCGGCGGAGCTTAGCGTCTTCGAACGCGTCCACGGACGCCTCGGCGCACTGCTCGAAGCCAAACTCGAACCCCTCGTACTCGGGCATGGGCCGAGGCCGCCTCTCGGCGTACAGACGCACATGGAGGCGGGGCTCTTGATACAGACGATCCTCGGCGACGGGCGCGAGGCCTTCGAAGCCGTCTTCGCCGATCCGAAGGCGGCCGCAACGCGCGTGCCCGGTCTGCGCCTGGCAAGCGGAATGTACTTGTGGGTCGTCTTCAAGTTCGACCTCTTCACCATGGAGGCGCAAAAGGTACGCATGCTCGACGCGATGTTCGGGCGCGAGAGCGAGCGCGATCCCCAATCGCCCAAGGCCAAATTCGAAAAGATGCTCGAGGCCAAACTCAGCAAGATCTGGGGCGTCTTGCCGGTGACGCAACTCTTGCGCGAACGCTTCCGCGGACCCGCGTACGATCGCGGCATACCCGAGCAATACCCTGAATTCAAAGTGCTGCCCTCGGGTGACATCCTCCACAAGCCGGCGCGCGAAGTGGAGACGAGCGGCGTCCGAACCGTCCGCTAGAGCCGCCCGATCGCTTTATTGAAGGAGGCTATTGTGGCCGTACTCGAACTCCGCGGTCCTGTTACAGAGACCGCAGTTGTCTCCGATGAACATTTTTTTGGCCTCTTCGTCATCATTGAGCCTGTACTTCCACCACGCGACGGCCATATCGACCACGCGCTCGGGCTGCTCCATGAGCACCAGGTGTCCAGTCGAGGTACCACCGGTTTCGAGCACTTGGTGGTGGTAGACCCAAGCTCCCGGCTGAGTCGCGCTCGTCGTGCCGTCAGCCAGGGAAGCCGGCGTCGTTGCGACGACGTCCCTTTCGCCGGACACGTACAGGAACGGTTTATTGTTCGACGTGCCACCGTTCCATAAGATGAGCGCCTTGATGCGTGGGTCACTCGCCGCAGTGGAGGTGGCCATCGATCCCTGCGAATGGCCCATGGCGCCAACTTTGCTTAGGTCGAGCTTCTGATAATAGATACTCGCCGGATCATTGTTGAGGGCTTCCGCGTAGTCGAGTGCGCGCAGCTGAACCGTGTTCGTGGGAGCGGTTGCCGTCCAGGTCGAATTCGAGGCGATGACGACAAAGCCATGTGACGCCACATTGCCGAGCAGGGCACCGTACCCGTGCGTGAACCCGCAGGTACCGTTGGCCCAGGTGATGACGGGATACTTTTCCCCTTCTTTCATGCAAGCCGGCCGGAAGATCGTGTAGAGGGAACTGTCGAGACCTCTTAGATTCAGGAGTTCGGCATTGACCGCGGCTGGCTCCTTGAACGACTGGACACCGAGCGTGGGGCAGATGGCTTCCGCAACATTGACGGGATTCACGAACTCGGTACCCGCACCCTCGTTCCACTCGATCTTCGCCCCGTAAGGTCCTCCGTCGATCGTCTTCGGGCCGTAGTTAGTACCGTCGGTCAGCGGTACCGGTATCAGTGTCACGCTGGCACAGGGTGTTTCCAGTTTCTCGGCCGTGTCCTGCTCGGCAACCGTGCACATTTTTTGCACGGTCGCGAGACACGCCTGGAAGGCTGAGTTCGGGTCACTGCCATTCTTATCGCTGCTGCAAGCGGCGAGACCGAGCACTGCCGTAACGACCAAACAAACAGCGTTGCGTGTCTTCATGACAGTGCCTCCAGTGCTGCTCGGTGGACTCGGTGGAAACGATAGGAGTCTCCTGACTAACAGTCAATAGCGACTGCAGGGTTCTGAAGCATCGCAGCGCACCGCACCCGCGTGGGCCGGGCCTCGCTTTTTTCCAGTTGACTTCGGACCGACGTCTGGCCTATTGACCATTGGTCAATGCTGTTCTACCCGACAGGGGGCATCACACATGCGCTCATCAACTTGGCTGTTTGCCATATCGCTGGTCATACCGTTCGTTGCACCTCGATGGACGCTAGTGTCGCGACGGTCGATTCCGGAACCCGGTGGGGATGTTTGGAAGGTGTATGCATGGCGCCGCTCGTGGCGTGCGCCTCTGACTGCGTTTGCAACAACGCCGTGTTAGCGGCGCTCCAGTGCGCGGCGACCGGCGGCAGTCAGACGACGTGCTTCGCCCCGGTGTTCACCGCTGGCGCAACTGGGATGGCCGTGGTGACCTGCTTGCTCACGTCGTCATCAGGCTGTAGCCCCATGCTCGACGCAAGCCCCGAAGCGCCAGAAGACGGCGGCGCCGACGTTTCCGGCGAAGCTGGTAGCGATGCCCCCGGCCAAGGCGGATGAACGCCTGGGCCAGGGTGTCCTTCTTTCCGGCCGCGTTTCATCTTCGGAGCTACTGCCGCAGGTTCATGAACGGCCGTTCGACCAACAGATAGACGATGCTGCCGAACGCGAACGACATCATCACGGTGAACACCATGGTCAGACCGAGCTCGGGCAGCGCGAAGACGGACAGGGCCTGCTTCGGATCGATCCCAGGGTGAAGGATCTTCGCGACGACAAGGTACGACACCATCACGAAGCCGAGGTGGAACAGGTACGTGCAATAAGAGAGCTGCGCGACCGGATACCATATGCGCGCGCCCAAGAAGCGCGCCGCGGCCCGACTGAGCGGACCGCTCGGGTACAAGCAGGCGAGCAAGCCCATGCACGCGGCGATGGCCCAGATATTCCTGTGCACGACCGCGTACCCGAAAAGAAAGGAGCGGCTCAAGTGCGCGTCAGATTCATAGATGGGCGCGGATAGGAGCGCGACACACAAGGCCGCGCCCGTGACCAGAAACGCGTCGCTCACGAACCGCCGCGCGAAGAGACTGCGAAGCTTGTCGCCGTGCCAAATGGTGGCCCACGCGACGAAGACGCCCATCACGAAGGGCCCGTAGCGCGTGTAGAGGTTGTCGTAGACGCTTTCGAAGTACTCGCAGGTGAAACCGGGATAGTCGCGGAAGAAGTGATTCGCGAACGAGGTCTGCGTGATGTGGGGGTGGAGCTAGAGTACGAAGCGAACAGCGCGAGCATCAGCTCGAGCTTGTGTTTGGTCCGAAACAATAGGGTGAGGAGAAAGATGGGGAGAACCAGGTAGAACTGCTCCTCGACGGCGAGGGTCCAGGTCCAGTCCATGAACATCTTGTCGCAGGTGAGGAAGTTATTGACGTAGAGGAGGTTCGCCCAGGCATACGCCGATTTGGTCGCGGGTTCGGCCCGGGTGGCCAGAACGATGAGGACCGCCGCCACGTAAGCGGGCGTGAGCCGCAGATACCGTCGCCCGTAGAACCGTCCGAGGCGAAGCTTGCCGGTTTTCTTGTGCTCGCCGAGGAGCAACCCGCCGATCAGGTACCCGCTGATGACGAAGAACGTGTCGAGCGATTTTTCTCCGTGCCAGATCCACGACAGCGCGGGAGGCAGCGTATCGACCAGTCGCCGAAAGCTCGCGTAGTCGACGAACACCGAAAGCGCGAGGCAAACGTGAGTCGCCATGACCCAGAACATCGAGAGCGCGCGTAGGCCGTCGACGGACACCTCCCGCGACGAGGGCCGCTTGTAGATGCTCTCGATGTTCCTCCGTAACCCATACGCTTGCCTGAGGCGCGTCCACATTGCAGCCTCACTCCAGTATTTTCAGCATGTCGATCGCGGGCAATACCTCGGTCGCCCCAATCGGCGGCGGCGTGTATTCGACGTAGGTGCGGCCTTCCCAGCGCCGCCACACCAGCGACGGATCGTCGAGCGGGCGACTGAAACGGGCCAATACGGTGAGCGGTCGCCAGCCGGCGAGGGTTTCGACCTCGATGGTGACGCCGGGGAGCGCGATGCGCTCGCCGAGGGTGAACGGACGTGCCGGGGTGCGCAGCATCTGGTCGACTTGGTAGCGCAGGAAGCCTCCCTCGGGCGCAACGCGGAGGGTGCGGTCATCGACGCGCTCGATGGTGACTGCTTTGATTGCGGTGGCCAGCCAGTAGAGATGCGCCGGCCGCGGTTGGCGGCGGGCGGCGCGCATCGGGGGGATGTAGCCGCAAAAGGCGTCCGACGGTGTGGTGACGAGGATGACGGTGCGCGAGGCCACCGTGGCATCGGAAGGAATGCCGCGGTCGGCGCGGTCGAATATGTCGCCAATCGTGACCATCGATCTCGAGCGAGCAAGCAGGAACGGCGGCGCCAGCACGACGTGCAACAGCACCATCGCGGCCGCGACCCCGATGCCGCTGGCGCGGCGCAGGGCGCCCTCGCCCAGTAGCTCGCGGCGGACCAGCGCAGCGCCCAGGAGCTGCGCGACCAGGCCCATGCCGCCCAGCCCAACAAAGCCGAGCAAGCGATCGGCGGGGAATGTGCTCGCCACCGGCAGCGCGGCGAGCACCATGCCGGTGGCGAAGAAGCGAGCCGTCGGGTCGCGACGCAACAAGCGGGCGCACGCCAGCCCGACGGCGATGAGGAAAGCGAAAGCGAAGGCCACCATCACCGGCATCACGGCGGCGCCCATCAGCGGGTAGAGCGTGCCGGCGTCCGACCAGGGCAAACCGAGCTGTCCGAGGAGAATGATCGGGATGCGTTTGACGGCATCGGCGGCGAACGCCAGTGGCTGAGCGCCGGGATCGTGATAGATGCCGGAACCGACGACGCCATAGCCGAGGGCCCCGTAGACCAAGCGCCAGGCCACCACGATCCCGGCGTAGGGCGCGAGGGCCAGGACACGCCGGCGCCACGGTCCCGGGTCGAGCCACAAAGCGTGCGCGGCCACATAGGCGATGATCGCGAGTGAAGACTCGCCGGCGCCCAAGGCCAGCGCGAACGCGAGCGGGCCGAGCCAGGCGCCGGTGTGCCAGCCGCTTCGGCGCCAGCGATCGTGGGCGAGAAGCGCCGGGATCGCGAGCACCGGAGCAATCAGCGCGTTGCGACCGGCGATCCAGCCAACCGCCGGGCCGCGAGCGTCGTCCACGGCGTAAAGCGCCAGCGCCAGCACGGCCAGCCAGCGGATGTCGATGAAGCGACGGTAGAAGCGCCAGGCCAGTGCCAACAACAGCGCAAGCCACACGATGTTTTGTAGCAGCATGAGCCCGGCGCGCTCCGGCCACAGCGCGTGGTCGAGGGCGTGGGTTGCCGAGGTCAGGGGGCGTAGGAACGCCATACGCACACTCAGGTCGGTCCACCACGGATAAACGCCGGCGTCGCGCAGCCTGGTGGCGGCGGAGGGATCGCCATGGGCGAATACGAACAGGTCGAACGGCCGCGACTCGAGACCGGCAATGCCCGGATCGTCACGGGCCATCAGCCGATGCAGGTGATCGTCCGCGGTGAAGTCCACGGTCAGGGCCGGTAACGCCAGGGCGACGCCGAAGCACGCCACCACCAACGGCGCCCGCCGCGCGCCCAACCAGCGGGGCAAGCGAGGGCCGAGGTCGCGCGCGTCTGGCAGCCCCTGGTCCGGCATTCGTCTCGAGCTCAACCAAAAATTACGTTGCGCATGTCCACGGCGGGCACCACCACGCTCTGACCTGGCGGCGGAACGACGAACGGGACGTAGCCGTAGGCCCCACCCCACTGCATGAAGCGGAGTGAATGATCCTCGAGGGGAACCGAGAACTGGACCTCCACCTCGGCGGGCCGGCCATCCTCGGTGAGGCGCGTGACCTCGAACGCCACGCCGGTGAGCGAAACAATTTCGCCCTGACCGAGCGGGTGGCGAGGACTGCGAAGCATCAGCTGGCTGGAGCTGGAGAGATATCCGGCCGCTGGTCGCACGCGGAGCGTGTTGGCGTCGACGCGCTCGATGTTCACATCCGTCACGCCGGTAGCGAGCCATCGAAAGTACTTGGGCCGGGGACGGCGCTCCGCCGCGCGGTAGATCGGAAAGTAGTCGGCGAACGGGTCGATGGGTGGATTGATGAGGACGAGCGTCTCATCGGTGATGTCGTTGGTGGCGGGGATCGTGGCATCGGCCCGGCGCAGGAGCGTGTCGATCGTCCTCACGCCGTGTGCCCGAAACGGAAGCATGATGGGCGCGAGCGCGACGTGTAACACGGCGAGGCCAACCGCGGCTGGCTTGACCCATCGGCGTGACCCCGGATATCCCGGGTAGGTACGGTCCGCGAAAGCCCCGAGAAACACCGCCACCATGGCCATGGCACCGAAGCTCGTGCCCATGAGGAGCCGATCGTTCGGAAAAGCAGCGCACATCGGCAGCGTCGCCAGCAAGCACCCGAGCGACCAAAAACCGACGGTGCGGTCTGCCTTCCATAGCGGGCGAAGCAACAACCCGACGCCCACCATCACCCCGACACCCAGACACCACACCGGCCATTTCCACGCCGGAGCGATCAGCGGGTAAAGCTCCCACAGATCCGAGAACGGAAGCGCGAACGCACTGAGCAGCAAGATCGGCAGCCGGTGAACGACGGCGACGACGAACCCGATCGGATCGTGCCCGGGGTCCAGGTAGAGGCCGGAACGGTCGGATCCGTAGCCGAGGGCCAGACAGACGACGCGCCACGCAACCACGACGGCGAGGTACGGCGCAAGTCGTCCCAGACGTGCCCGCCATGTTCCTTCGTCGACAAACACGGCATACGCCACCAAGTACGCGACCACGACCAGAGCAGTCTCGCCAGCGAGCAGACCTACGCCGAGAAACACGGGACCGAGAAAGGCGGCCCGCCGATCGCGCCGCTTGCACCAGCTGTCATGAAACAGCAGCGCCGGCAGCGCGAAGGTGAGCGCGATGAGCGCGTTGCGATTGGCGACCCAACCGACCGACGGCCCACGCGAATGATCGAGCGCGTAGAGAAACAGCGCCAGCCCGGCGTGCCAACCGTTCGCAAACATGCGCCGGTACACCATCCCGGCCACCACCACGAGCGCACCGTACCAGGCGAGGCTGTGCATGTGCATGAGGTACGGATGCTGGGGGAAGAGTTGATAGTCGAGCCAATGCGTGAACGATGACAGCGGCCGAAAGAAAGACAGCAGCGCTTGCGGATCGGTCCACCACGGGAACACGCCCTCGTCCATCAGCGCGTGGTTCGCGGCCGGGTCGCCGGTCGCGAAACGGAACAGATCGAGCGGCCGGTGCGGGAGCCCGGCCACGCCGGACTGTTTGCGGAGCATCAGCTCGTGGAATAGATCATCGACGACCAATCCGACGCTGAGCGATGGTGTAATGAGGAGAACGGCGGCCGCAGCGATGATGAACGGAGCGTGCGGCCGCAAGAGCCACGCACGCGTACGCGCGAGCAGCGAATTTGGCCGCTCCGCGACGAGCGCCTCAGCCTTTGTCGCCGCTTTCGCTTGCGCATGCGAGGTGCCTATCGACATGGAACGTCACAATACCCGGCACTCAGCGGCGAGCACGCGTATCAATAGTGTCGTTCGAGGACGTACCAGCTGAAGGCCCGGAACGTGACCTTGTACTGCGAGTCCTCGATGAGGGGGTCGAGCCGCTTCCAGGCGGTCTCAACCACCTCGCGGGCCTGTACGACACAGGCGTCAATGGCACCGACCTCTTCCAATTGCGCGATCACCTTTTTCACCGTCCCCGCGTCATGCGGCTTGCTCGCGAGGGTCTCGGTGAGGGCTTGCCGCTCGGCGCGGGAGAGCCTTCCCAGCGCTTTCGCGACGGGAAGCGTAATCTTTCCTTGGCAGATGTCCTCGCCCTTGGATTTCAAGTCGCCCTTGAAACCGCGCAGGTTGAGCACGTCGTCGACGATTTGGAAGGCTAGGCCGATCGCTTCGAAGAAGCTCCCCACGCCTTCGATCTGGGTGTTGGTGCCCCCGCCGAGAATGGCGCCAATACGGGCGAGGGTTCCGGCCGGAAGGGCGGTCTTGAGGCGGTGGATGCAAAGCACCCGTGCCTCGAGCTCGGCGACGTCGCCGGTGGCCACCGCGCGCGCAACCACATCGGTCATGCCGCTCAAGTCCATGGCCTGACCCGCATGCCCAGCGCGCATTCCGTCGAAGTAGAGCTGGTAGATGCGGACCTTCGTCTCGGCCGATAGATCGTCTTGTGCCACCGGAGGTTCGGCGATGAAGTAGGCGGCCGTGCCGGCGTTGACGGCGAGGGCCTCGCCGTAGATGACGTGGGACGTGGCGCCGCCGCGGCGTACTTCCGAGCGATCTTCCACGTCGTCGACCACCAGCGAGCCTACGTGCAAGACCTCCGGGATCGCGAGCCAGTGCAGGAATTTGCGTGAGTCGCCCCCCACCACGTCGATGCATGCGAGCGCCGCGTACGAGCGCCAGGCCTTGCCGCCGCGGTCGATGATCTCGCGTACCGGCCTCACCAACGCCTGACCGAGCTGTTTGGCGTCCAGCCCCTCGATGCAACGCTCGCCGTTGACCCGGACCATGAGGTTCTGGGCCTCCCGCTTCGATGGCTCGAGCGGCATGATCTTCTCGACACATTTGCGGACCAGGCCGCTGGCCGCGGAGAAGAAGTCGTCGAGACGCTCGAAGCGAAACCCTTTGCGTTCGACCCACCCGAGGCCCGTGACCGAAGCGCCGAGCTGACTGCCCGAAACCTTCACCTGTCCTTCCCAGAAAGCGGGATCGGAGATGACGGTGATGAGCTCTTGATCGTCGAACGTTGCCTCGAGGATGATGTCGAGCTTCGCCTCCGGCACGACCAGGCGCCAGCGCGTGGGGTACTCGAGAAACGAAC
>WNGB01034829.1_pt1 | contig 13485 bp, 6 predicted proteins | sample 5400681 | NCBI WGS metagenome assembly WNGB01 (sample SAMN13153367, study PRJNA577476) | soil metagenome | isolation source: 115 cm soil or saprolite under grassland replicate 2 | place: USA:California | collected 2016-06-15 | reverse complement strand
TGCTCATCGTGCTGGCCGACACCAGCAGCAGGGTGAAGACGACAACCGAACAAATCAATCGGACGAGGAATCTGATATTGCCCCACATCGAGACAAAGCTGAGCTGAAAGGCGCGTTCGCTTTCCGCGCGCACCTCGGCTGACGTGTTGGCGAATGCCTTATCGATGGCCGAAATCACCCGCGGCATGTCCTCGATCGAGCGCACTTTGACCCACCAGGTCCCCACCCATCCCTCGGCGCCCGAGGCCTCGTCGAGATATTTGTGGTGAAACAGGACGTTGCGATCGTCGAGTGTGCCCGAGTAAATGGCGGCCACGGTCAGTTCGAGGTCGCAGGGCCAGACCTGGCCGATGAACGGCATTTTGTCTCCCACTTTCAAATGGTACTTCTCCGCCGTGTCTTTGCCAACGAGGCAGGACCGCGGGTCTTTTAGGAATGTCTGGAATTGACCGGCCGGCATTTTCACCTCGGTGAAAATCAGCGGCAGTTTGGTGGCATCAATCGCGAACTGGGCAAACGGGACGCCCTGCTGATCCTTATACTTTCCCCCATACCAGGTAAACGGCGACGCGGCTTCCACGCCGGGAATCCGTTCGATGATGGACCGCTGGCGGGCGGGCAAAAGGTTGGCCAGAGAAATTTTGTTTCGCACCACGATGCGCAGCGCGCCGCCCACGTCCTCCGGCGGCGTTGTAATTTCCCGCAACGCCACCAGCAGCACCACGAACAGAAACAAACTGACGGCGACGCTAAGCACCGACAGCAACGCCCGGCGTTTGTTGCGCAACGCGTTTTTGACGATGAACGAGCCGGTATTCACGCCTTGCGATTCAACGGTTTAATGGGTGCAAAATCGGTCACACCTGTGACCGGTTTTGCACCCAACCCGACCCGGAGGTTCAACGATTCCGGACGCTCCATCGCTTTCATCCGGCCTCTCCGTTCCTTTGCAGTTCCCCCTTTTCCAGGTGGACCGCGCGCGAGCCATACGCCGCCGCTTTCGGGTCGTGCGTGACCAGGATGACCGTTTTGTCCGCCCGCCGGCTGAGCGATTGCAGAATCGTCAAGACTTCCTGGGCGGAATTGGAATCGAGATTGCCGGTCGGCTCGTCCGCCACCACCAGGCTGGGATCGGTCACCAACGCGCGGGCAATGGCAACGCGTTGCTCCTGGCCACCGGAAAGTTGTTTGGGCAAATGCCGCGCCCGGTCCGCCAACCCGACCAACTCCAGCGCGGTATTGGCCAGACGGCGCCGTTCCTTGGAACTGAGCCGGGTCAACAACAGCGGCAATTCAACGTTTTCATACGCCGTCAGCACGGGAATCAGGTTGAACGTCTGAAATACGAAGCCCACGTTCTGGTTCCGCCAGTCCGCCAGTTCCGATTCATTCAACTGTGTGAGATCGATGCCCTGGACTCGACACTCGCCGCTGGTCGGCCGGTCGATTCCGGCGATGATGTGCAGCAGCGTGGACTTTCCCGATCCGGACGGCCCCATCAAACTGAGAAATTCGCCGGTTCGAATATCCAGCGAGATGTTGTTCAGCGCCGTCACGTTGATTTCGCCCTGGCGATAAATCTTCGACAGATTGCGAATCGCGACGACGTTGGATCCGGTCATCATGCGTTCATAGCTTTAGAGCACCGGCAATGGAAAAGCAAATCGGCCCCCGAACGAATTGCGTCCCCATGAACCTGGACTTAAAAGGGGGCGGGGACGGCCTCGTCCCTGCGCCTTGTCGCAGCCGGGAAGTCTCTCGGGGACGAGCCGTCCCCGCCCCGATCCGCTCCTCTTCTTGAACGGACACTGCGCGTCTCAGCGTTCTCAGAATTTTGCGACGCGCTCATTCGACTTTCCGGACCTGGCCATCCAACCCCAGAATGAAGATACGCGTCGGATCGCCCTGATAGCCCCGATAAACGTAAATCAATTGAACGTTGGCCTGCTGCAACTCGCTCAATTGTTCCGCCGAAAGGCCAGGTTCGAGGCGGGGTTCGAAAATGAACTCTTCCGACCAATTGTGGCGTCCCGCTCCATAGGTCTGGGAATAATGGCCGCGCAGCACGATTGGTTGCGGAAGGAGGCCATTGATCCGGGTTTCCTCCCATCGGATGAGCGGGAAAGTGCAGCCTCCGCATACCCGCGGCAGGCGCCAATAAAACACTGACCGAATTTGCACGGGTCCCGCTGCAAAGGTTCGCTCTTGTCGCACGCCGCTCTGCTTGTCCGCAGAACAGGGCCAGAGATACAACGTCGCATTTGTGGAGCTGGTCAAGTTGCCGCTTGAGTCTATCGCCAACTGGGGCGCGGCATAACCTACCCGCAACGTTAATACATCCAAACCGGTTGGACTGAGTTCTCTCAAGGTCAGGACCGGGGCCTGTGCGGACACCGACGAGTATGTGATAACGCTCTCCAGTTCGTAATCGCGCCGCCCGAAGCCATCGCCTATCGACCAGCGGTTGGTAAATATCCGGCTCTGCGGCCACTTGTAAGTCGCATAGAACGCGTTCGACCATGAAGACAGCGGACCTTGCAGGATTTTTATTTCGTTCCCTTGCAGGAATTCTAAACGGCCATCAGCATAGAAACCGGCAGCGAAGTTCGTTTCGTTCAGGCGCATGTTGAGTGTGGAAAGAGTCAGGCGGATCTTGGCCCAATGGAGTGGAAAGGCATCCCCGCTTTGAAACATGCAGTATTCGACAGGGTCGTTGAGGAGAAATGGCGTGATCGACTGATTGGTATTCGGCAGGGGCAGCGGGCGGACCTGTTTGACCTCCAGCAGTCCCGGCTGCGCCTTCTTGTACTCGAAATCGAGCAGGAAGCTGATTTTCCCGGGATAAAACTGCTGGTAACCGCCCGCGACGCCATCGAGCAACCCCAACAACGCCGAATACTCGGACGGCCATGACATCACTGTGTCGCCCAACTGGACGAGGCTTGAACCGTGTCGGACCACCAACGATTCGTCCACCACCTCCGGCTGGGCACTCGAGTCGGGATTGGTCACAGACACCGCGCCCGCCTGGGTCACCATTTCAACCCTTCTCACCCCACCGGACCTGAGGTAGGTGGCCACACCGTTCGCGAGTTCGATTTCATCAGGAAACGAATGATGCACCAGCAAAGCCATCCCCACCTTGTCCTCATCCACACCGCGCCGCAGCCGCTCCAGCACCGCGTTGTCATTGTAAAAGCTCGCATAAACCTTTTGCATCGCTCGGAAAACTCCGCGCTCCTCGCTTTCGGTGGGATCGCAATGACTCGGCCCAATCGAGTCGCCATCCAGATCATCCAGCAGACAACCGCTGTAACTGTCGTACAGCCCGGCGCCGGTGAAGGTCTCGCCATCCTCCACGTTCGACGAACTGCGGAAACGGATGTTTCCGCCAGAATCGAATCCCGAAAGCGCCGCGATGATCGCCTCCTTCTGCGTCGGGCTGAATGAGGCGGTTTTCGTAATTATCTGGCGAATCGCCGCCAGGTCGGCTTTCAACGCGATCATATCCGGCGGATACTGGTGGTGCGAAAGTCGGTTTCGGATTTCCTCTCTCAATGTCGCGCCGCTCGGAAGGACCTGGTCCATGAATGCGTCCCACAGATCGAACGAGAAAGCGATCGCCGGGGGAGAGTTCGACGGGATCGCGCGTCGCAGCAGTCCAAAGTGCGCAGCCTTGCCGCCAAAGTATTTGATGTCAGACGGAGTCAGATTGTCCACGGATGCCGCGATCGCGCCGTAATGCTCCTTCGCCGGAAAATTGAGCGGGGGCAATGCCTTTAGCGACACAAGGTCCGCGCGCAGAGACCCATCCAGGCTGGGATCAACGGCAAACGCCTCGACAAAGGAGCGCCCAGATGCCGACACCGCCTGGAGCAAGGCCTCCCTTCCAACCAGGCTCAGCACGCGCTCTCGATCTTCGGCGTGCGCCAGATAAACGAACGGAATGCCGTACGACCGCGCCATGATCGCCACGTGTGAATTGGGCGTGGAAGGACCGAGCGTGATGATCCCGGCCACGACCGGGATTTCGGCAGGCACCGTGTCGGTGACAAGAATGTCCTGCGTCGTCAACCGCCCGTCGGCATAGGCGGCGTCAATCTGATCCGCCGGAAAGTACTTGAGTTGGCCCAGCGTCCAGCCGTCGGCATAAGAAATGTCCCCGCTCAGCCAGCGCGCAGGAGTATCCACCTCGATGCCGCGCGCGAGGAAAAAATCCACGTTGGCGCGGGCCACAGGCGTTTGTTCAAACGCGGGCATGTAAATGGCCCGCACATCGGGCGCGGCGGCGACTGTAGATCGGATGAGATCAAGCCACCAGACGACTTGCTCTCGCGGGTAAGGATCCTGCCCGACGACCTGGACGCCAAACTCCGCGACGTTCGCCGCGCCAGGGAACGCACTCGACACGGGCGGAAGCAACACTGCGCCGAGGATTACCTGCTGACCGTTGCTGTGCAAAGCAACGCGGTCGAAGTCCTGCCGACTGAGGCCCTTGAGCGGTTCCAGCCGCGCCACGGCGAAGTCGTAATGAAACAGGTACTTTCGGGAGTCCTGATAATAAACCCGCGCCGGCTCATTGGTGAGGATGGCAAACTTGACCCACCGCACCGATTCTGGATCCGGCTGACCGGCCGCTGCGAACGGGTCAGAAGGAAAGTAAATCTGGTTCTTCCAATCGTCGCTGGACACCCACGGGACAGCGGAGGCGCGGTAGAATCGCTGGAGAAAATCCGGCGCCGACACGTCCTGAAAGTTCAGAACCGTGGGATTCGTCCAGAAGGGCACGAAGTCCAACGCGTGCAGCGTGGCGATGGTTGTCCAGTTGAAAAGGTCCCTGCTGGCTTCGAGCTTCCAAACCACGTTGCTCTCCCCTGACAAGCGCAGTTGTGTCCATCGGTTCGTGCGAGGTTGCGAAATCGTCAGTTGCGGCTCGGATTGAGCATTCACCTCGGAAACAACTCCTTCGCGACGCGTGAGCACCATTCCCACCGCACGCAACAAGCCAAGCTGATTACGCACGGGCCATGACTCCGGCTTAACTGCCGGTTTCCTTCCCCCAGTTGGCCGCCAAATCTAGTTCAGCCTCGATGACTGCGCAAGCTCCGTTCGGATGCGGACGAAAATTTCGCGACTGGCTCAAGCCGGCGTCAACTCGATGAACGGCGGGATCGGACAATCCAGCGTGTCCGCTATGGCGCGCAGCAATTCGGCCTCCCGCGCCCGCAGAACACCGTCGCTGGCCACCGAATGGGCGCAGGCGTCGAGCACCCGCATTTTGAGCGGAGGCGCGGCCTGTCCAAGATGCTCCAGGGCCCGGTCAATTTGCGGGAGATTGCAGTCATCGCCCACGAGCATGACCACGCTGTTTGGGTCAAGGCCAAGCCGCGCCACTCCGGCTTGAAATGCCGACCGGGCTTGCGCCTCTTCCTCCTCCTGACCGACATGAGCCAGCGCGGAAAGGAGAACAACACTGTCCGCGACCAGCGGCTTGAGCACGTAGTATTGCACGACCGGTTTGCGCGCCGGCCGGAAATGAGATTCCAGATGGCGGCGCTCCATCTTTTGAAGCGCGTATTCAAACAGGTCGATTTGTTGGTCGGCTTCAACGAGGCACTGAACACCGCGGGTGAAAATCTCGTATTGCGCCGACGTGAGCCGCCGCAACGCCGGCATCGCCATTTCGGCCAGCGCCAGCCGCGCGTCACGCTCCAGGTCGCCGATCGCGGGAAACAGTTTCGCGGTTGCCTGGACCAGCGCCGGACTGCTTTGCGCCTCCAGATTTTTCAACTGGGCCGTTCGCACCGTCTCGTCCGAACTCAGCAGCAGGGCAAAAATCAGGGCATTGGCATCGAACGGCTCGCGGGCGGCGCGTGTCAGGGCCTCCGGCAAAGTCGCCAGAATCCCTCCGGCGCGCGCCAAGTGGTCGGGCAGCGGCGTGTTGACCCGGGACAAAAAGCCGGCCGCCAGGACAGTCTGTGCTGCCGACGCAGCGCCGCCGATTGACCCGAGCATCCCGGGCCGGCGGGCCGCCTGCGGCGCCTCACGCGAAGGAGCGGGCGGTGTTTCCATTGCAACCCTGGGAAATTTTCCGTCGAAATTCGGGTCAATCCGGCGGATTCGTTCCGTCAACGGGGGATGCGTGGCCAGCAGGCCGAACCAGCCGCCACCCAGCGCATTTCCAAAAAAAAGGTGCCCCGCCTCATCGGCGTAATCGGTCGAAAGCCTCGAGCCGTAGGACAGCCCGCCGATTTTTTTGAGCGCTCCGGCGATCCCGTCTGGATTGCGCGTAAACTGGACCGCCGAGGCATCCGCCAGGAATTCGCGCTGCCGCGAAACGGCGCTCTGAATCAGGCGGCCAAAGAACGCGCCAATCGCCCCCACGACAAGCAGCACCAGCCCCACGATGGGCAAGGGATTCTTTCGACCGCGCGTTCGCAGCAGGACTTTGCCAATGACGGTGAGGCAGAGGATGCCGAAGACCCACCCGATGAGCCGCATGTTGAGTCGCATGTCGCCGTTGAGAATATGACTGAACTCGTGCGCGAGGACGCCTTGCAATTCGTCGCGTCTGAGCAGTTTCATGCAACCCCGCGACACGCCGATAACAGCGTTGTTCGGAGAATACCCCGCGGCAAATGCGTTGATCCCTTGCTCGTCGTTCAGAACATAGACCGAAGGGACCGGGACGCCGCTGGCGATGGCCATTTCCTCGACCACGTTGAGAAGCTTGCGTTCGTCCGCGTCGGTCGAGTTGGGATTGAGCTGATGGCCGCCCATGCGCATCGCCAGGACGCTTCCCCCGCCGGAAAGTTCGTTGATCTTGATCAAACTGCCTCCGATAACGACGGCAACGGTGCCGCCGCTCACCGCCAGGAAAAGCGCCGGATCCCACAACCCTTTCATCCTGTAAAAACCTCCGCGCCCCGAACCGAAAAAGATCGCCGCCAAAAGGACATAAATCACGACCACCATGGACGCCGCCGCCGCCATGAAATAGAGAATCAACCGCCTGGTCTTGCGTCGCGCGTGTTCCTGTTGTTGTACAAAATCCATCGGCATGGCCCGATCCTTATCGCATGACCCGCCTGTCGCTGAAAATTACAAACCGCCGGCAAACTTGTATCGTCAATCGGCAACGAACGGCGGCAACGGACAATCCAGGCTGTCGGCGACGGCGCGCAATAATTCGGCCTCGCCCGGGCGTATGCGGCCATCGCTGGCGATGGTTTGAGCGCACGCAGCGAGGAACAGTTTTTTCAAGGGCGACGCTGCCTGGGCCAGATCGTTCAAAGCGGCTTCGATGGCGCGGAACGTGCAATCGGCCATCGGCATGAACCTGAAGTTGACGTCCCGCTGGTCGAGCTGATTGACGCCCTGCTCAAACGCAACTTGCGCTTCTTTGGTGGTATCCTGCCCGGCATGCGCCAGCGCCGAAAGCAACGTGGAGCATGCGCCAGCAAGCCCGGCGAAGGTGGAATAACGCACTTCCGGTTTGGGGACCGGTTTGAATCTGGGTTCGAGGTGTCGGCGCAACATCTTTTGCAGGGCGAACTCGAACAAATCAACCTGTTGGTCAGCCGCGATCAGCTCACCGAGGTTTTGCGTGAACGCGGCGTAATCCGGCAGCGACATCCGGCGCAGCGCCGGCAAGGCCAGTTCCACCAGCGGAATTTTTGCCAGATCGTTCAAATCGCGGACGACGGACAGCGCCGCGTTGACTTTCAAGGACATCTCCGAGCTTAAGCGCGTTTTCAGCAGTCGAAGCTGCGCCTCGCGCGCGCTTTCCGTCGGGCTGAGCAACAAGGCGTAAATCAGCGCCGGCGCGCCTCGCGGCTCGCGGGCGGCCCGGAGAACAGGCTCAGGCAACGCCTTCAACAACTCCGCGGCATATATCAAATGCCGCGCTACCGGCACGCCCGCGCTCGCCAGCGCATCCTTTGCCTCAACCCCAACGCCTTTCGCTGGCCTCGCCGAACCCCTTTCAGGAGCAACGAGGCGCGTGACCAAACTCCTCTCGTCCGGCCCGTCGGCCACCTTCTCCTCATCCGACGGGGCAACGGATGGAGCGAGGGGCTTCGGTCCAGGCACAAAGCTTCGGCCCATCATCGTCTCAATCCGCCCGATTCGTTCCTCCAATGGCGGGTGGGTCGAGGTCAACCAGACACGGTCGTCCTCGATGCCGTTGCAGAAAAAGATGTGACTGGCCTCTTCGGCGCGCGGCGAATGGATCAGGGACTTTTCCGGCGACGTCTTCACCTTTTTCAAAGCGTTTGCCAGCCCTTCGGGATAACGCGTGAACTGCACCGCCGCGGCGTCGGCGAGAAACTCGCGCTGCCGCGAGACGGCCCCTTTGATGATGCGGCCAAAAAACGCGCCGTTCCAACCGATGAAAGCCAGCAAAAAGCCAACCACCAAAACGACCATGTCCGCAAACAGGCCGACGCCGGTTCGCACGTTCGGCGTGCCCCCGATATCGCGGTCACTCTCGCGATAGGTCCGGCTCATCACCCAATAGCTGAAAAGCGTGATGCAAAACAGCCCGTGCACCAGCCCCATCAACCGCATGTTCAGCCGCATGTCGCCGTTGAAAATGTGGCTGTATTCGTGGGCGATGACCCCTTGCAGTTCGTCGCGGGTCAGGTATTTCAGGCAACCCTCGGTGGCGCACACGACCATGTCGCTGACCGTGTGCCCGGCGACAAACGCATTCAATCCGAACTCACGCCGCAGGATGTAAATGTCGGGCATCGGCGTGCCGGAAGCGACGGACATTTCCTCGACCACGTGCAACAGTCGCAGTTCATCAAGCCTTTTGCTCTCGGAATTGAGTCGTTCTCCACCGAGCGACAACGCGACGACGTGGCCGCCGGGCGCAAGTTGTTTGACTTTATAGAGACTGCCGGCCGCAACGATCAGCAGCGTGGCCGCCGCCACCCACAGAAACAACGTCGGTTGCCAGAAGGAAATGAAGAAGGCCGTTCCGCCGGCAGTTGAATGAATCTCGGAAAAGACGCTTCGCCAGAAGGCCAGGAAGGCCCAGGAAACGGCATAAACGCCCACGCTGACGAGGTAAACCGCCGCCACGACGCACGGCAACGCCAGCAGTAACAGCAGAACAATCTTCCGGCTGTTGGCCCGAGCCAGTTCCTGCCGTTCAAAGAAATCGATCGGCATCGTTGGCCGTAGAGTTGATGGCGATCGGCCGTGAAGCAATTACAATTTCATCCGGGTGCTGCAACCTGGATGCTTGCTTACGCTGTTTTAATTCGCGCCGATTCGCGTAATTCGCGGATCAAACCTCACTTCACGAACCCCTGCTGCTTCAACCAAAACAAACAATCATTGGCCCAGGGATGCGGATGGTCGAACGGCGGTTTGTCGGCCAGGCCGATGCCGTGTCGTCCCTTCTGATAAACGTGCAGATCGAACGGCACGCCGGCCCGGCGCAGCGCATCAGCGAAATCGAGGCTGTTTTCCACCGGCACCGCGGTGTCTTCATAAGTGTGCCAGAGAAAACACGGCGGCGTCTCTTGGGTCACTTGCAGCTCGTTGGAGAGCAGTTTCACCAGTTCGGGCGACGGTTCTTTTCCCAGCAGATTATTCTTCGAACCCTGGTGGGTGTGTTCGCCAAGGGTGATGACCGGATAACAGAGGATGCCGAGGTCCGGCCGCGAACTCTGTCGCTCGATCGGGTCTTCCGCATCCGGTTTGCCGGAATCGAAATGCGTCAACAACGTGGACGCCAGATGTCCGCCTGCCGACGAACCCATGATGCCGATGCGGTGCGGATCAATCTTCCACTCCCCTGCCCTTGCCCGCGCCAGTCGCACTGCCCGCGCCGCGTCGTTCATCATCGCCGGATGCCGATAGCCATTCGACCCGAGGCGATACTTAAGCACAAACGCGGTGATACCGTGTTGATTCAACCATAGCGCGTAGTCATTTCCTTCGTGCTGCGCGAGGCCGCCGTAACCTCCGCCCGGACAAACCACCAGCGCTGCGCCGGTCGCTTTGTCCGGCTCCGGCATATACGGTGTGACGGTGGGAATGTCCTTTTCGTCCTTGCCCAACGCCCCCGGCGCGCCGTCGGGCCAGAGCGTAATGGGCTCCTTGACTTCAGCGCGCGCGAGGATTGAGAAGAGAAAAGCCAGCGCGAAAAGAGTTTTCATGGTGCCTTCGGGAGCGGAGCTTGCGTTTTCAACATGCCGATTGTCGTGCAAGATCCCACGCCTTGCCGATGACAAATCGGCAATTCGACAGACCGCAAATCTGCACTGCGTGCCGAGCCGGTCGAGGTCCCTCGTGCCTGTGAGATCCGCGGCGCACCAGGTCTTTCAAATCTTCGGGTCAAAGCCGGCAGGCCCAACGGTTGTCCCGCGCCTCCCCGCTTCAACGGTTCAACCCTTCAACGATTCAACGATTTAACGATTCAACGATTTACCGGTTCAGCGACTTTGGTGATTGCTGCTCCGCCGCATCGGACTTTTCCTCGCCTCCCAGTTCGGCTCTCAGCCAAACGAAAAGAGCCGGTCCAAAGCAAATTGCCACCCCGATGGGCATGGCAATCACACCCCAAATGGATAAGTCACCGTTTAAAAGAGATAAAAGACTGTCCGACATCGCGCGGCGAGAATTGCGGTGGACGGGCCGAATGTAAAGACCACTCGGGCTCCTCCTCCGCTTCAGGAGAGGGAACCTCGGGCGAGCGGAGTGGAACGATTTTTTACGAATATTGCAGGATTGGCGCCGAGACGTCCGTGTACCGTTCACGAGACGAGTGTGTTCGCTGGTTTTTATCAAGCCAGCACAAGAAACTCGCGTGCCAAATGGCCTTGCTTGCATCCGGGAAAACGCATAAAAGAGTGAACCGCGCAGGAAAGCATGGTATCTCAGGGTCCATACGACCCACCCACTCGACTTCACGCCGGACTTTTTTTCTGATTGCCCAATGGTCAGCGCGCTCCGACCAAACCGGGGGCTTAAGACAATGACGGGCTCAAAGCTCCATGTTCCTTCGGGCGCAGGTCGGTCGCCGACACTGGAGCGTAGGCATGAGGAGACAGTTGCGGGTCGCCCGCCGGTGGCTCCGGATAACTGTTAAAGGACGACTATGAAAGATTCCCTCCTTGCGTTTTGGAACCGGGCTCGAGCTCCCATCTTGTGTGGCGTCGGTGCTGCCCTCTTGATCGGCCACAGCGGTGCCGGCGTCGCCGCGGAGCCGGACAGAATCAGCGACAGCGCATGGCGGCAGATTCGCGCCTTGCAAAAGGAGAAGCTCACCCGCTCCGCCGCGCATCGGAAGCTGGATTCGCAGTTTGTGTTCCAACTCCAGCAGAATCGCAACCAACTCGTCCCGGAAGAACGGGTGAAGTTGCGAACGGATATCAAGCGCGAGGCGGATGGCCGGGTCCTGGTTGATATGGACGCGAACATCACGGCCGCGGGAATCACTCTGACCAATGTTCTGCCCCCCAGCGTCACCTTCCAGGCGGCCGCCGTTTCCCAGGGCGATGATGTGTCCACCAGGGGCACGCTCGTCTTCACTCCGGGCCAGACCAGCAAAACCGTCACGGCCACGGTCTTTGGCGATCTGAAAGTCGAGTCGAACGAGACCTTCCAGGTCGATCTTTTTGGTGTGAGCAACGCCAGAATTGCCGGCGCCACGGGTATGGGAATGATTGTCAAACAGGACGGGCTGCCGGGTCAGGTAGATCACTTCGCCTGGGGCCCCATTCCCTCACCTCAACTCCTCGGGCAACCGTTCCCGGTCACGATCACCGCGCAGGATTATTCCAACGGCACGGCGAGCAATTTCAACGGCACCGTGACTTTGAGCGGCGCTGCCGGCGGCGGGATCACGAACAGCATCCTGGGAGATTTGACCCATTTGAGCTCGGCTTTCGGCACCTGGACGCTCGGATACGCGTTCACCCCCAACACGGACATCCTGCTCACGCACGTGCGCCATTATTTTGGGAGCAAGGTGTCCATCTGGACCGACGACGGCACGTTGCTGGCCAGTCAAAACGTCAGCAGCACGCCCGGGACATGGGTGGAAACTCCCCTGGCCACTCCAGTGCCGCTTGCTGCGGGCAACCGATATCGCGTTGGCGCCTACTCGGACGGTGGGACGTATTACTGGCGCGCGGACGGCTCGAACAGTTTCAGCAACGGGACCATCAACCAGAGCTACGAGATTGCAGCGGACAATTTCCCCGCCAACGCCGATGATGTCCATTGGTGGTTGGTGGATCTTCGCTACGTGGTAGGTTCCTCACTTTCTTTTCCCATCAGCCCCGTGATTTCAGGGAATTTCACCAATGGCCTCTGGAACGGCAGCGTCACCGTCCTGCAACCGGCATCCAACCTGGTGCTGCGCGCCGACGACGGCAGCGCTCACACCGGTTCGAGCAGTCCATTCGCCGTGGCGCTGTCGAATGATGTTTCCATCGCCGTGGTTGATTCACCCGACCCGGTCCTGGTCGGGATGAACCTGGTTTATGCTCTCACCATCGCCAACGTCGGGCCGTCGCCAGCAACCGGCGTGATCGTGACCAACAACCTGCCCGCCGGCGCGACTTTCGTATCGGCGAACCCTTCGCAGGGAACCTATACGCAAACCGCCGGCATGGTGACCTGCAACCTGGGCACGATCCCGGGCGGCACGAACGCAACCATCACAATCGGGGTCGTTCCAACCACAGGCGGGATGACGATTACGAATCGGGCCGCGGTTTCCCGGGCCGAAACGGACCCCGATTCGCCCAACAACTCCGCGACGACGATTACCACCGTCACAGCGCCCGCGCTGTCCGTGAACGATGTCAGCCTCCTGGAAGGCGACGCGGGCACGGGGACCGCCATTTTCACCGTCACCCTGGCTCCCGCGGGCGTGTTGCCGGTCACAGTCCATTACGCGACGGACGACGACCGCGCTCGCGCGGGAACTGATTACGTCGCCACCAGCGGGACGTTGTCCTTCAATCCGGGTGAAACCAGCAAGACCATCACGGTCTTCGTCAACGGTGACACCACGGGTGAGCCCGATGAAACCTTCGTTGTCAACCTCAGCAATCCCACCAACGCAATTGTGGCACGGGTGCAAGGCATAGGCACGATCCTGAACGACGACGTGCCGTCGGCCGCCTATCTGCGTTCCACGGCAGGCCGCCCGTGGGGCTCGGATTCCAACGAAACCGACATGAACCGGGTCTTTGGGCTTAACAATTGGCGGGACCTTCGGTACGAACAGGTCAATGTTGACCTCCTGCTGTCATCGACCACCACGTTCATCTTCATGGAAGGCAGTGACAATAACGCCGCACAATTGGAGAACTTCCTCGCCGCGCACATTGTCGCCATCCAGAATTGGGTCGCCGGCGGCGGCAGCCTGTTCTTGAACGCGGCGCCGAACCAGGACGACGGCATGAGCTTCGGTTTTGGGGTCACGTTGACGTTCCCGGACTTTACCGACACCGCAAT
>WNGB01009654.1_pt1 | contig 13485 bp, 16 predicted proteins | sample 5400681 | NCBI WGS metagenome assembly WNGB01 (sample SAMN13153367, study PRJNA577476) | soil metagenome | isolation source: 115 cm soil or saprolite under grassland replicate 2 | place: USA:California | collected 2016-06-15 | reverse complement strand
CTGCGGGCAGACGCGGCCGCAGATCGAGGGGAAGGCGTTCGCCTGCTTGATGACCTCGAGCGCGCCGTCGAAGTCGCGGACCGCGACGTGCTTGATGAACGTCGGGATGTCGATCGACACCGGGCAGCCCGCCATGCAGGTCGGCTTCGCGCACTGGATGCAGCGCTCCGCCTCGCCGAGGGCCTGCTCGAGGGTGTAGCCGAGATTGACCTCCTTGAAGTTCCGGGCGCGCTCCTGGGCGTCGCGCTCCGGCATGTGCGTCTGCTTCGGGGCGAGGTCCTTGATCTTGCGGTAGTTCTTCTTGTTCTCGACGAAGAGCTGCTTCTCGAGGTTGCAGACGTGGGCGTAGTCCTCGGACGCGCGCGCCTCGAGGCTCTTGAAGCGCTTCTGCCGGGAGAGCAGCTCCTTGAAGTCGACCTTGTGGCCGTCGAAGTCCGGGCCGTCGACGCAGGCGAACGAGACCTTCCCGTCCACCGTCACGCGGCAGGACCCGCACATCCCGGTCCCGTCCACCATGATGGCGTTGAGCGACACCATCGTCTTCACGCCGAACGGGCGGGTCGTCTCGACGCAGGCGTTCATCATCGGGAGCGGCCCGATGGCGACGACGAGGTCCGGCTTGTCCTTCTCGCAGATCTCCTTCAGCGCCTGCGTCACGAATCCGGGCTTCCCGTAGGAGCCGTCGTCGGTGCAGACGACGAGGTCGTTGCAGTATTTCCCGAACTTCTGCTCCCAGAACACGAGGTCCTTGTTCCGGAAGCCGATGACGCCCGTCGTGCGGTTCCCCGCCTCCTTGAAGGCGCGCAGCTGCGGGTAGACCGGCGCGACGCCGAGGCCGCCGCCGACGAGGACGACGTGCCCGATCTTCCCGATGTGCTGGGGCATGCCGAGCGGACCGACGAAGTCGGCGAACGTGTCGCCCACCCTGTAGTCGGTCATCATCTCGCGGGTCGTCTTCCCGAGCGTCTGGACGACCATCGTGATGGTGCCCTTCTTCCGGTCGAAGTCGGCGACCGTGAGGGGGATGCGCTCGCCGCCCTCGCGGAGGCGGAGCATCACGAAGTGGCCGGGCTGGGCCGCGGCGGCGACGTCGGGGGCTTCGACGTCCCAGAGGAACGTCGTGTCGGAAAACGCTTCGCGGCGGACGATGGTGTACGGCATCGGGGTCCGAACCCTCCGGAATGGGGTGTGCGTGGAAGGGTCGCGTGGTATCAGCCCGCGAGGCGCTCCGTCAAGGATCGCCGCGATTCTTTTCGGGAAATTGCCGATGGATGCGGTCCACTTTGACGCGCCGCGCGACCGCCTCCGCGCGGCGCGGCGCGCGCCTCCACCGGCTCACGGCGCGACGTCGAAGGCCAGATCGTCGTGGTCGTCGGTCGGTCCCGCCGAGCAGGCCTCGGCGGAGGCCGCCGCGTCGCGATGGCTCGCGCGGATGGCCTGGACGGCGCCGGTCCCGAGCGTGACCTCCGCAGAGAGCGTCTGGGTGCCCGGCCGATCGGGCGACAGGGTCGCCACCCACGTCCAGGTCGGCGCGACCGCGGACGCGTCGTCGCTCAGGTACACGTCGATCGCCTCGTCCGAGAATGCGTCGGAGGCGAAGACCTCCACCTCGGCGACGACGGTCTGCCCAGCGGAGAGCGGGACCGCGTCGGCGGAGTAGACGCGGAGCGCGTCGATCGAGGGATCGACGTGATAGACGCCGGCGGCCCCGTCCGCGCAGGCGCTCCGGAGCGTGTTCGGCGCCTTCACCTCCGGGCCGAGGGCGGCCCGGCCGTCGAGCAGCACGCCGCTGTCGCAGTAGAACTTCCCGTCCGTGCAGCGCGGCACCTTGAGGCTCGCATCGCGGGCGGCGTTCGCGCCGAACGGGACCGCGAACCCGAGGTCGTCGTGGTCGTCGTACAGCCCGGTCACGACGCTCCCGTTCGCGAGGACCGTGCCGCAGGGCGCGGCGGACCCGCCGTAGCGGAAGCGGGCCCGGACCGCCTGGAGCGCGCCGGGCGGCAGCCGGTAGGTGGTCGAGAGGACCTCGAGCCCCGCGTGGCTCGGGAGCAGCGTCGCGACGTGCCGCCACGCGGGCGCGTCGGCGGCGGTGGCGTGGTAGAGCTCGAGCGCGTCGGCGCCGTACGCGGAGGACGAGAACACCGTCACCGCGACGCGGACCTCCCCCCCGGGCGCGAGCGCCCGTCCGTCTTCGGTGCGGAGCACGACCCGCTCGATCGACTCCTCCTGGAAGGCCCGACCGAAAGAAGTTTCCGAAGCCCCGACCGAAAGAAGTTTCCGCGGACGGGGCGTCCGCCGCACCGACGCTCGTCCGTCGCACATCTGCGATATTTCGCTTTCCTGCGTGGGCACGGCAGTTGCCCTCGGCGATGGGTCATGACCGCCCCGCGACAGATCCTCCCGGGCACCACCTATCTCGTCACTCGTCGGTGCTCCGAGCGCCGGTTCTTCCTTCGACCGTCGGACAAGACGAACGCCGTCTTCGGGTACATCCTCGCGATCGCAGCGACCCGATACGACGTCCGCGTCCACGCCTTCTGCGTGCTCTCGAATCACTTCCACCTGGTAGTGACCGATCCGCACGCGAGACTGCCCGAGTTCCACCGCTATCTGGACGCGCTCGTCGCAAGAGCCATCAACTGCTCGCTGGGCCGCTGGGAGTCCTTCTGGGATCCCGACAGCTACAGTGCCGTTCGGCTTGAGAGCGACGCGGCCGTGATGGAGAAGATGGTCTACGTCCTCGCCAATCCCGTGGCCGCAGGACTCGTCCGCCACGGCCGCGAGTGGCCGGGCCTTTGGTCCGACCCGGATCGGATCGGGGGAGCCCCCATCACGATCGAACGGCCGAAGGGGTTTTTCCGCGAGGAGGGCCCGATGCCTGCTTCCGCCACGCTCCAGCTCCACCGGCCAGCGGGCTTCGAAACGGACCAGTCCTTCGTCGACGCCCTGAGCCGAGCGCTCCGCGAGGCCGAGGGTCGCGTCGCGGCCGAACACGAACATGAGCGTCGCTGCTTCCTCGGACCACGCCGCGTCCTCGCACAGAATCCGAATGCCCGCCCGGCTCCGGGCGAGCCTCGCCGAAGCGTGAGCCCGCGCGTCGCGTGCAGGAACAAGTGGAAGCGCATCGAGGCGCTCCTCCGCCTCGCGGAGTTCGGATGCGCTTATCGCGTTGCGCTCGCCGCCTGGAGGGCCGGCGTGCGCGACGCGGTCTTTCCGGCAGGCACCTGGCAGATGCGCGTCCAGCACGCCGTTTGCTGCACCGCACCCGGGTAGTCGACTCGCCCCCCCTTCCACACCAGCCGGCCACGACGCTCGCGAGGCGCCGACGGCGCGGGCATGCATCGACGACTCGCCACCCGCGGCGCGGGTGCCGTTCGTGCTCTCGATGTGCGTTCTCGTCGTGGTCATCACGTCTCTTCGCGGGGCGCTTGCCGCCGAGTCCCTGCTCAGAATCGCCGTCTTCAGGTGTCGTCCTTCGCTTCCTTCACCGCATTCCGCGCATTTCTCTCGGTCGGGGCTTTACATTCCGCGCATTTCTCTCGGTCGGGGCTTTCTCGGTCGGGGCTTTATTCGGCTCCAGACGGACGTTCATGGATTGCTCCCGAGGATCCGCCGCAGTACATCCTCGATCTGGTAGCGTGTCTTCGGGTGGGCTCCGGCGTGCTCACGGAGTGCGTCCTCGAGGCGCCGGATCGCGGCCGTCCGGTCCCCCTCGACGACGTCGAGAGCGGCGAGCATGCAGACGCGCCGTTCGGGATCGAGAGCGAACCAGTCTGCGACCCGATCGGATTGGAGCCGCGCTCGAACGGACGCGAGATCGGAGTACTTCTCGCTCCAGGGCAGCGCGGTGGCGCGGACTCGCGCCCCAACGTCTCGTACGACGGCCGCGAGGTCCTGCTCGCGCTCGAACTGCCACTCGAGGAAATGCCCGTCTTCCTCGAGCAGGTGGAGCGGAACGAGGATCGTGGGCGCATCCGCGTCGGCGCCGTCTGCGCCGAGCACCCCCTCGAGCACCTCGTACCTGAGGCCGACGTTGCAGCTGAATGCAAAGAATCCTCGGCGATCGTGGCAGCAGGGGAACGCCAGCGATGCAACCGCTACCCCTCCGGTATCGCGTCGGAACCTCAACTCCGCGACGCGGTCGAACCCCAGGAGCGGAAGCACCTCCCCGAGGCGCTTGCTCAATGTGCGGCGCGCTTGCTTCAATGTCATTCGCACCCTCACAGCGCCGGAGGCGGCCATTGGATCTTCATCGATGAACCAATGCACATGCCCGCGTTCTCGCCCACCGCCTTCGCGCCGCCCATCATGTTGATCCAGCGATCGGCGGCGAACTGCTGAGGCTGGAATCGCCTGAACGCACCGAGCGTGGATTCCCGAGGAAGGCGGAGAGCCCGCCGCCGTCCACGCCCGAGATGTCCGGCGGGGGCATCTCGTCCCAGCCGGGCGGCGGCAGGAGCTTCGAGGCGATCCGCGCTGTCCCGGCGAAGACGTGCTTCGTCGCCTCGCGCACGTATTGCCCTTCAGCGTGCGCCTGAACCTCGGGAACCCAGCCGCCCTCGTCGCTCGGCCCGAACGCGCCGAGCCCGCCCGCGGTCACGCGGAGCGCTCGCGCGCCCCCTGCACCTTCACCTTGGGAGACACCACCGGCCGCGCGAGCTTCAGATAAACGACGGTCGTCGTGCTGATCTGGAGCTTCGTCGTGCCGTCGCGGTCCACGAGCCGTGCGGCGTCGAGCCCCTGGTCGGACCAGACCTGTACCGGCGAGAGGCGCATCGCCGTGCCGCTGCTCGATCGGCTCTTGCAACCAGACAACGTGACGAGAACCGCCACGCCACAGGCGACCAGCAGTGACGACCGCATGCGTCCCCCTCCAGCACTGTCCGGAAGGGTGCGTGACGCACCACCGGCGTTCGGTACGCCCTAGGGACCTCGTGGGTCCGGGCTTTTGCTCCCCCGCCTCGCGGTCGGGGTCGATCTTGTCATGCCTTCACACAGAGTCGCTCGTTCGCGGGACGAGCGTCAACCACTCGGGATCGAACCGGGTGATTCCTGCGCGCGCCGCCCGCGTCCCTACGAGCAAACCGGTTCGCGGAGCGGATCGAGGTAATCGAACTTCGCCTTCTCGAAACGTTCCTCCAGCGCTTCGAGCCCGTGCTTCTTCTTGAACTCCCGCTCCTCGGGCGTGATCGGAATCAGCCACAGGAAGCGCACGTGGGGCTTCTCGAGCCATTCGAGGCGCGGGCCATCGAGGTATGGCAACGAGATGAGCCCATACGTGCAGCGCGACCCCGGCAACCATGGTTGTCCGAAGTTCACGGTGTGACCGAGGCCGAGCACGCTTCCCGTCCGGTGGTAGTGCGCGACGGCCGTGAGCAACACGAGGAGCGAGTCGTCGGCAGCGCTGCGATCCGATTCGCGGGCGAGGAGGTGCAGCTCCAGTCCCGGATCCTCGCCCGGGACCGACATGCAGCAGGTCGCGTAGGCCCGCATGCCAGGCTTCCGCAGGATCGAGAGCACGGTGAATCCTCGCGGAAGCTCGTGCACCGGGCCTTTGCCGAGCACGAGCCTGGCGTCGGGGTTTCGCCACACTAGCGTGTAGTGCCCTTCGATCTCGTCGCAATGCGTCTTCATTGCAGCCCTCTTCATTCCAGCCCGTGCCCTGCCTTCTTATGCCTGCCGCCAGCGCTGCCGCGCGTCGAGCCGTCCTGCCGCAAGGAACGCGTGGCCAGCGGCACGCGCCTGTTCCTTGCTGACGATCCGCTCGGCGGGAAAGTCGCCCTCCTGGCCTCCCGCGCTCAGGAGCACCGTGCCGGTGCCGGGGTTCGTCGACAGCAGATTCCAGAACACCTCGTCGTCGAACGTCGCGTAGACGACGTACCGCCCGTCTCCGCCGCCGATCGCGAGGTGCTTCCCCCCTTCGGCGTGGATGGTGATCAGGGTGTACACATGCGCGTCCAGCCGATCGAGGACGCGGTCGAAGTCGGCCGCGGATGCCGAATCGACTCTCCACTCGTGGTCCACGAGCGCCTGCCACCGGTCACCGGCGATGACGCACTTCTTCGCTGAAGCGCTCATGGCTTGACGACCTCCGTCCCCTGCGGTGTGACGACCGTCAGCTCCTGGATTCCAAGCTGACGCGCCATGCTACGCACAAGGGGATCACTCCGGCTGGACCCCGGCGGGATCGAACCGGGTGATTCCTGCCGCGCGCGCCGCGGCCGCCGCGGCGGCGAGCTCGGCGGCGGTCGGAGGCCGCGCGAGCTCGGGGTGCTCCGCCGCGCGGTAGCAGGGCCGGTAGCGATCCATGAGGTTCACCCATGTCGCGGAGGAGACCTCGGTCGCGAGGAACCGCATCGCCGCCTCGGTCCCGGCGCGCCCACCCGGCAGGACGAGGTGGCGCACGAGGAGCCCACGCCGCGCGAGCCCGTCGTCCGAGAGGACGAGGTCTCCGACCTGCCGGTGCATCTCGCGGATCGCGCTCCCCGCGACCTCGAAGTAGCCCGGCGCGCGCGAGTAGCGCCGCGCCACTTCCGAGTCGCCGTACTTGAGGTCGGCGAGGTAGACGTCCACCACGCCATCGAGCAGCGCGAGCGCCTCCGGCCCGTCGTACCCGCCCGTGTTGTAGACGAGCGGGAGCCGGAGCCCGCGGTCGGCGGCGAGCGCGACCGCCTCCAGGATCTGCGGCACGACGTGGCTCGGGGAGACGAGGTTCACGTTGTGGCAGCCCTGCCGCTGCAGCTCGAGCATCATCCCCGCGAGCTCGTCCGCGGTGACCTCGTCGCCGTCCCCGTGCCAGGAGAGGTCCCAGTTCTGGCAGTAGACGCAGTGCAGGTTGCACAGGCCGAAGAAGATCGTCCCCGAGCCGCCGGCGCCCGAGAGGCAGCGCTCCTCCCCGTGGTGCCCGAAGAACGACGAGACGACGGCGCGGCGCCCGGCGCGGCAGACGGCGCCGACGGTCCGGTGGACGCGGTCCGCGCGGCAGTGGTGCGGGCACAGCTCGCAGCGCTCGAGCAGGGCCACCGCCCGGCGCGCCCGCTCGGCGAGGGCGCCGCTCCGGTGCAGGGCGAGGTACGCCGCAGCGGAGCGAGCGCGCGCCGTCACGAGTCGGAGCCGGGGGTCCGGTCCTTGAAGGCGAGCTGGCCGAGCGCCGCCGCGATGTCCGGGTCCCCGGGCGCGAGCGCGAGCGCACGGCGCAGCAGCGCGATCGCGCCGCTCACGCGCCCGGCCTGGATCTCGGCGAGGCCGCGCTCGAACACCGCCTGCGCCTCGCCGCTCCGGTGGTGCGGGACCTTTCGCCACCCCACCCCGGCGCCGGCGAAGTCCGCGCTCGGCGCCGGCCGCGTCGGCTGCGCCCACGCGGGCTGGGCGAGCGCCGCGAGCTCTAGCGGCGCGCTCGCCGCGTCGTGCTGCAGGTCGATCACCGGCGACGGATCGTGCGCCTGCTGGGCGGGCCAGCTCGACTCGTACGACCTCGCCCCGATCGGCCGGATCGGCACGAAGGGCGGCGGGGGCGAGGCGGGGCGCTGCGTCGGGGCGGGTGGCGCGGCGAGGTTCGAGGCTTTCCCCATCGACTCCACCGCGAGGGACGCCTCGACGTCGTGCAGGATCTTCTTCCAGCTGTCCGGGTGCACCGCCTGGCCACGCTGGAACGTGATCGCCTGGCGCGCGATGAGCGAGAAGAGCGCGCGCTGCGCGGCCGGCCAGCGATCGCGCAGCCGCGCCATGAGCTCGTCGATGCGCGCGCCGCTCGCGATGGCGCGCAGGAGCATCGCCTCCTCGCCGTTGAAGTCGAAGAGGAACTTGGGCGGCGGGCCGAGGTAGACCGTCGCGTCGGCGCGGATCCGGTCCGGTACGCGCCGGTACCCGCCGAGGCCCGGATAAGCTCCCACCAGCCGGTCGAACCAGCGGGCGCTCTCCTTCAGCCCCCCGCCGTCGAACGCGATCCCGGCGCGCCAGGGCGGCTGCGGGCTCACCCACGCGACGCGTCCGTTCACCTTGAGCGGCTCCTCGAGCTTGACGTTCGTCACGACGAGCTGCACGACGTCGCCCTTCCGGACGAGCTTCGGCGCGACGACCTGGCACCCCATCGAGCCGATGTCCTCGGTCTCCGCCTCGAACCAGCCCTGAGGCGCGACGACGGCGGCGCGGCAGCGGGCGGGAGCCCGCGGGGCGCGGCGCGGGTTCACGATGAACTCCGCCATGGGCTCCATCGTAGTCGAAACGGCGCGGGGACACGAACGCGCGCCGACCCGGGCGAGAGGCGAGCGGCCTCAAGCTCGGACGGGGCATCCGGGGCAGGCGCTCGCGCCTCCCTCCGACGACACGCCCCGTGATGACGGGCTTGCTGCACGGTGGGTGCTGCGGGATCTTCACGGCGAGGTGGCGCATGGCCGAGTCGACGCCGGAGCTGACGCTGCACCACGAGCTTCTCGACTCGCAGCACGCCGAGCTGTTCCGTCGGCTCGCCGACGTCGCCGAGAAGCTCGACGGCCCCGAGGCGGCGATCGAGGCGGCCGTCGCCGCGCTCGCCGACGCGCTCGTGACGCACCTCGCGGCGGAGGAGCGGATCATGGACGACGCGCTCTACCCCGAGCGCTCGCGCCACAAGTCCGCCCACGAGCTGTTCATGGCCGACTTCCTCCACATGCGCGCGGAGCTGCACGAGGAAGGGGCGACCCCGGCCATGGCCGAGTGGTTGACGGAGCGGATCCCGGACTGGCTCCGGTTCCACATCACCGTGAACGACGTCCCGCTCGGCATCTATCTGTCCCGCCGCCGGCCGCAGGCCGCGAGCGCCCGGCCGGGGTCCGGAAGTCCGGGCGGCCAGCGGCCCTGCTAGCGAGGCGACCCTTCAGGCGCGGAGCGGCGCCGGCGTCGCGGGGACGCCGAGCAGCTCGTCCACCTCGGCGCGCAGGAGCCAGTCGTCTCGGTAGGGCTCCGCCGCGGCGCGGATCGCGAGCAGCCGCTCCGTGGAAGCTTCGCGGGCGTCGCGCAGCCGTCGCACCTCCGCGTAGAGCGCCGCGAGCGGGGCGGGCAGCGAGGCCGCCTTGCGAGCGCGGGCGCGCGCCTCACCCTCCCCCGCCGCGAACGAGGAGAGCTCGCCGAACCACCGATCCCACGTGCCGGGGTCGGCCGGACCACCGGCGACCGACGGCAGCGACGCGGAAAGGAAGAGGAGCGCCCACGGAGGCACGTCGAGCCGACGACCCGCCCGTCTCGCCTCGAGCGCCAGCACCTCGCCGCCGCCGACCGCGAACCCGGAGAGCCGCAGCCCGGATGCGAGCGAGAGGTCGAACGGGCCGCGCTCGGGGAGGTCGCCTTCCCCGAACGCGACGATCGCATCTCCCGGAAACGGCCGCGACGCGGCCACCCTGCCGCGTGACGCGAGGACCGGCCCGGCGAGGCGCGCGAGGGCCGCCGGGACCCCGGGCGCGGCCACCTTGTCGACGACCCGGCCGGTCACCTCGCGCCCGCCGTCGAGCACGAGGTGGTTCACGGTGCGCGAGCGGAGCGCCTCGTCGAGCGCGCGCCCGCCGCCGCGCGCCCACGAGAGCGTCGCCACGACGTCGGCGAGCACCTCGAAGAGGTGGTCGAAGTCCCGCGCCACGAAGAGCCGGGGCTGCATCCGCGTGATGTCGAACGCCTCGTCCGAGCACGCGGCGGTGAGCCGCACCCGCTCGACGTCCGGACCGAGGCAGTGGACCGCCTCGCCGATCGAGGAGAGGAGGCCGGCCCCATAGATCTTCGGGTCGTCGAGCGCGCCGACGAGGCCGTACTCCGCGGTCCACCAGTAGAGCCGGCTCGCCCGCGCCGCCTCCGACACGTACCGGGCGCTCGCCGTCGCCGCGCGAAGGCGCGCCTCCGAGAGCGCGACCTCGTCCGGCGGCGCGGCCGGGTCCTCCTTCACGACCGAGAGGTCGCGGATCGCCTCGAACACGGCCTGATCCTCCACCGACGCGATGGCGCGGAAGCCCGCCTCGCCGCAGCGGCGCAGGTACTCGGCGTACGTCGGGTCGGCCACGAAAGGGGCGTGGCCCGCGCTCTCGTGCACGATGTCCGGCGCCGGCGTGTACTCCACGTGCTCGTGCGTCCGGACGTCTGCGGCGATCGCGAGGACGCGTCGGGCCTGCAGCTCGGTGAAGACCGCGGGCGGGATGAAGCCGCGGACCGCGACCGCCGACCACCCGACCTGCGCGAGCTTCACGTTCATCTCGTCGATGTTCGGGATCCGGTCGACATCGATGCCCGTCGCGGCGAGGCCGGCGAGATAGCGCGGGTGCGCCCGGGCGGCGAGGTGCGCGGTAAGCCGCCGGAGCACATGGCGCCAGACGGCATGGTCTCGCGGGGTGTAGGCGCCGTGATCCTGCGCCACCACGAACCGACGCAGGTGCGGCGGCAGGGCAGCGATCGCGCGCTCGGTCGGGGTCATCCCGGCCCTCCTTCTCCCCGGAGCAACGTGCGGTCGGCTGGCGGCGCGGGCCACCTTCTCTTCGGCCGTAGGGGTTGGCTCCGCGCTGCGCGCAAACGCCCACCCCGAACGGGGAGGCAGGCACCCGGCAGGGCGCCTTCCCCTTGCCCCCGGGAGGGAGCGCGTCTTATGAACCCGACCGTCCGATGACCACCTCCCCGGCCCGCATCCTCGTGGTGGACGACAATGACGCGCTCCGGGAGAACCTCGCAGAGGCGCTCCAGCTCGAGGGGTACGAGGTCGAGGTCGCGTCGAACGGCTCGGGCGCGCTCGTCCGCCTGAGCGAGGACCCGCCGTTCCAGGTGGTGCTGCTCGACCTGGTGATGCCGGGGATCGACGGCCGCGAGGTGCTCCTCCGCATCCGGCAGGACCCGCGCCTCGCCGACCTCCGCGTCGTGATGACGACCGGGCACACCGGACCGCGCGCGCGGAGCGGCGTCCCGGCGGACGTCTTCCTCACGAAGCCCTTCGGCGTACGCGAGCTGCTCGGGGCGCTGAAGCAGGTCGGCGCCCAGCCGCCGGCCGAGGCAAGCGGGCGCTGACAGCGGGGCGGCCGGGTCCGCTATGCTCGTCGGCGGTCGGCAGAGACCCGCCGATCCCGGAGGTTCGCATGGAGCTCTCAGCCGTCGTCGAGCGGACGACGCTCGTCGATCCCACGGGGCGCCGCGTCGAGCAGGTGATCGAGCATCGCACCAATCCCCTGACCGGAACCGTCGCCTCGCTGAACGGCGTGCTCGGAGAGAAGGCGAAGGCGTTCCTCGGCACCGCCGACCTCGCGCTGCTCGAGGAGCTCCAGGAGAAGTCGCGGGTGGGCTGCCCGTTCTGCACCGCGACGGAGCGGGGGACGCGGTTCGTCCCCGAGGTCTCGCCCGAGCCGCAGCTCCGCGTCGGCCGTGCGGTCGCGGTCCCGAACCTCTTCTCGAAGTGCGGCCTCGACGCAGTCGTCATCCTCGACCCCGCGCTCCACGTCCTCTTCCCTTCGAAGCTGCCCGCGGACGCCCTCGCCGACGCGCTGCGCGCCTCGGCGGAGCTCGTGCGCCGCGCGCGCGACAGCGCTCCGGCCCTCGTTCACCACGTCGCGGGGATGAACTTCCTCAACCCGGGTGGCTCGTCCGTCCCTCACCCGCACTTCCAAGTTCACGCCCGCAGCGTGCCGTACTCCGGCCTCGCCCGCGCAATGGCGCTCGCGGCCGCGCACCGCGCGCGGACCGGGCGGTCGTTCTTCGACGCGCTCCTCGAGCACGAGCGGGCGGCCGGCGCGCGGTGGATCGGTCGGACCGGCGCGGTCGAGTGGGTCGCCGCATGGGCGCCGTCCCACCAGCGCGAGATCTGGGGAGTGCTCCCGGGCACCGCGAGCCTCGCCGAGGCGCGCGACGCGGACCTCGCCGCGTTCGGCGAAGGGATCGCGCGCGTCGTGTCGTCTTACGAGGAGAGCGGGATCCACCCGTTCACGCTCGCATTCCAGTCGAGCCCGGAGCCGAGCCGCGCGGGCTCCTGGGCGCTCCACGTGAAGATCTGCTCGCGCCCGGCGTTCAAGGCGCTCTACGCGAACTACGACACCTGGTTCACGCCGATGTTCCTCGGCGACGAGGTCCACACCGAGGCGCCGGAGATCTACGCCGCGCGGATCAGGACGAGGTTCTAGGGAGCCTCGGCTCGAGGCACGGGTCCGGGATGAATGAGCCGCGAGCCAGGAGCGCGCTCCCCCGCAGCTAGCGCGCGGAGCCGTTCACCACGAAGACGATCGCCACGTTGGCGAGCGCGTGGGCGATCGACGGAGCGAAGAGGCCCTGCGCGAGCCGCCTCAGGACCCCGAGCAGGAAACCCAGGACGAGCCCCACCGCCGCGCCGGCGCCGAGCCGCAGCCCGCCGTGGAGGTGGAGTCCGGTGGCGCCCCACCAGCAGTACGCGGCATAGACGACCGCCTGGAGCGCGACCCCCGGCCACGCGCCGAGCGCGTGCGTGAGCCGCTCCTGGAGGGCTCCTCGGAACAGGGCCTCCTCCGTCCCGCCGGCCACGATGCCCGCCACCATCGCGGACCAGGCGAGGTCGAGCGCGGAGGCGCCGGGTGGGACCCACGGGCGCTCGGAGAGGTTTCCCAGCCACCCCGAAGCCCATACGCCTCCGTGGGACATGATGGCCGCGACGGCGCCCCACGCGAGCGCGCCGCCCGCGACGGCGACGACGACGGCGGCGAGCGCTCCGCTCCAGCCGAACAGCCCGCGGCGCAGCCAGGGAAGAGGCGGCGCCGGCGGGTTGCGCCACCAGGTGAAGATCACGATCGGGAGCAGCGCCGGGAACGGCATCAGCAACATCCCGACGATCACGGCGTACGCGGCGACGACGGTGAGCGCGACCGAGAGGATCGCGCCGTCCGCGAAGCGACCGCGCTTGAAGCACGAGCCCGCCCACGCGGCGAGCAGGACGACGGAGGTCCAGGCCGGCAGGTTGAACACCATCGCCATCGGGGCGACAGCGAGAAGGAGCGAAGCGGCGAGGGCGGGCGCGACGGCGCGCGTGCGACCGAGCGTCATCCGCCGAGCGTCGCCGGATCGGCGAGTCCGGTGCAAGGGCGTCGATGGCGCAGCGGAGCCTTGCCCCGTGCTGCCCCTCGTCCGATGAAGCGACGGTCCGATGAACCTCCCTCGCCCCCGCGAAGCGCTCGTGATTCGTCGCATCGCGGTTGCGCGCTCGGGACCTGGCGTTTTCGCAGAACGCCGGACGGACTGGGGCATCGAAGGGGCGCTGCGGGCGAAGCGTCGCCGCGGGGAACCGAACCGTCCCGGCGAGATCGGCTCACCCGCCGCACAGGCGAGCGCGCTCGGGTCGAGCGACATGCGCTCACGGCGCCGCCGCGAAGCCGACCACAACGCGACGGACTCCCCTGCGGTTCCTCCCCGGTAGGGTAGACCCCGGCATCGCCGTACAAGACGCACGCGCCAGCAGCCCCCCGTCAAACCGTACGTGCGGGTTTCCCGCATACGGCTTCCCTCGATGTTCACCTTGCGCGCCTT